>Ga0210039_1001380_pt1 | contig 22681 bp, 36 predicted proteins | sample CryGeyCG2114_250_3_FD_185460 | JGI IMG/M metagenome (GOLD analysis project Ga0210039, IMG submission 185460) | Groundwater microbial communities from aquifer - Crystal Geyser CG17_big_fil_post_rev_8/21/14_2.50 (SPAdes) (version 2) | ecosystem: Environmental > Aquatic > Deep subsurface >...
GCTATCCCTGCTGCTAAGCCAAGAGGGATAAATGGCTGTGTAGCCAAGGCATTTAATATAACAGTAGCACCTGTTACAATCGCTGAAGCCATTGCAACCGCCGCTGCCGCTTTAGCCAGAGTTTTATTTTTTCCTGCGTATGATTCCATTATCGTCCCTACGCTGCCAAGGGTTTCTCCGTAAGAATTAGCAGCATCTATTTTATCTTTCCACGCTTTCTTGTCTTTTGCATCAGCTTCTTCTTTTTGCTTTGCGGCTTTGTTCAATTTTTCATTTTGTTGAGGTATAGGTTGTCCAGCGGTTACCCTTGCCCTCATTTCTTCTGTTTTTCTTATAAATTCATCAGTGGCAATATCTGAATTTTCCAAAGCGCGGTCAAAAGATTGCTTAAACCCCTCTACAATCCCGATTGGGTCTTTATTGCCGGTAAAGAAATTTTTAATATTATCAAAAACATTTTTAAGGCCAATCCAAATGGCAATTGCGCCTTCAACTATCAAAGCAAACCCCTTAATAAAAGATGCGACAAGGAACTCAACGGCAGTAGTCAGCAGATTTACGATATGTCCCACTTCTTCAAGAGCGGGCGCTAATGCACTTCCTACTGTTGCAGATAATCCAGAAATAGCCGTAGTAAAAAAACTAAATTTTTGTTTTGCTTCTTTACTATATTTTGCTGCTTCACGAACAGAGGCAACCATAGCCGCCATAGCGATTGTTGCCAAAAACATGGTCTTTCTAAAATCCCTAACCCCCACGCCTGCCTCTTTGAATTGTTGCTTAATGGTCTTACCTGTTTTTTCTGTCTTTTTTCCTACCTCAACAGTAGCTTTTTCAATAGACTTCAATTCAGCATTAACCCTTTGAATTTCTGCTGTTGCTTGGTCTTTCGCTTTGAGGATAATTTCTAAAGTATTGGAAGCCATTGACTTTTTCCCTTAGTTGTAGTATATTTTGTCTATGAAAAAATTAAAACTCATATTCGGTATTATTTGCGCTATTGTTATCGGGTTGCCTTTACTAATAGGGTTCTTAATGACATTACCTGAAATCCTAAAAACTCCAGGCGGCTCGCAAATGTTTTTAAAAATCATTTTGGGTCTTGCTGCATCCATTGGATTGATCTTCTTCTATTTTTTGCCTTCTGTCATAGCCCAAAAGAGAAAACATCCTCAAGCCGTCCCCATTAAAATTATCAACACATTTTTTGGATGGACGCTCATAGGATGGGTCATCTCCCTTGCTTGGGCGCATTCTTCTGCGCCAGTCGTTCAACCTTCGCCACTTCCTCATCGATCAAGGTAACCGCCTCAACAAATGTATTCGTCTGATCTAACCAACCACCCTTAGTTGGCAACTGCCCTTGTTTATAAAATCTATAGGCTTGCAAATATTCTAATCCTTCCTGCGTTATTTCTTTTACGGGACAACGCTTTGATTTGTATTCTCCTATAATCCATCGTTCCCCCATTACGCTGTCTTGCTCGCAACCATTTATCACTTTCACGCCATCCGAACACTTTTTACAATCAAGCCCTAAATAGGGTATCCAAACAGCGTAAGTTAGTTTTTTATTTCTTGCTCCGACAATTTTGTCATTTCGAGAATTTTCCCGCCAAGTTCAATAATAATATCAATAGGAATAATACTAATGATACTCTCTGAAACGATAGTAAATGTTCTTGAAGAAACATCTTTCCTTTGAGTAATAAATTCAACATTGTTTCCTTTCGCGTCTTTGAAGTTATCAAACCCCAACAGCCCGAAACGCACAACCTCAATCATACCATCAAGAGATTTAGCAGGGTCTGAAATCTTTGAGCCAACATAGGCAAAAGCGTAAGCTGACAAAACCCCAAGTTTCCAGATAGTTTTCTGCTCTCCATCATCAAACTTACTAATATAATCTTTGCTTAAACTTGTATCTATTCCTGTTATCATTGCAAACCCCCCCCTCACCGTTGGAACAGTTATATTTTTCTGCCAATTCAGTCAACTGCAATCCAGAAGCATATAATTCTGTAATCTCTTTTTCTGTTTTATTATCTAATATTTTTCTCATATCAAGTCAATGCAATTGTCATCTCGTCGTTCCCAGACGAACGAGCCATCATAAATTCCACGTCAAAGGTGCGTATTCCATCCCTATCTCCGATCTTAGGCGCACGAAGTAAGCACGCTGGTGCAGTTATAGTCGCAATATTGCCCGCAACTGTTCCCAACACCAATGATAATGCTTTCGTTGTGCCTGAATGGAAGTATGACCAAAAATCAGCATTAGATGTTGCTCTTAATATCGCCTCACAGGTTAATACGCCCGATGGTTTTCTGTCGGTTACTATAAACGCAAGCACACCCTCTGCCGCGTTCATTGATACCCTTTCGGCTATTGTGTTGCCAGTCTTTAAGGTTAATTTCTCGATGATGGCCGCATAAGACCCGAAAGTCGTAGTTGTGGCCTTAACTATTACAGGAGTTGTGCTATCATAAGTCATAGTTTCAACAACTGTATCAGTTGCCAAAGCATATACTCCTGAGAATGTGAAATTGATTTTAGGCACAGCACCTGCCGTTAAATCCAATTCTGCCTCACCTGCGCAACCTACCAACTTATGCAATATGCCGTCAATATTAACCCATATCGTAGCTGTTTGTGATGTAACAGCAGGGGCATAGGTTACTGATGACGGGCCGCCTGCTATCGTTTCAAGTCTATCACAAGCCTTTAACAATGCACCCCAACGTGGCGCAACGCCAGCCGTCCCTGAACCTTTTAATTCTATCCAAAACTTTAATTCCATTATCGTTTTACCCCTGATCTCCGCATAGGCTGAACGATCGGAATTACCTGGATAACGTTCTGCCATATCCGCCTTAACACTTAGATCAACATCGTATGCCATAATTGCATTGGCGGCGGCTGTCGGTGTGCTGTCTGTCCCCGATGCGGGTTCTATTTTACCGTAAAGTGTAGTCTGCTTTGTGAACATTATCTCCTCCTCATTAGTATGTGATTGTATCTAAAACTGAAAGTTCAACTTTCAGGATATAATAATTAGCTTCTTCTGTTAGCTCCCATTTGCTATATTTTAAAATCTTTGCTATGCCTAACCAATTAGCGGGCTTATCAATATCCTTTAACAAAGCGTCTTTTGCCCTTTGTGCCGCGTCATATTGCGTTATATCATTATTCTCAGACTTTACAAACGCGAGTATAATTTGCCAGGTTTGTAAATCGTCAAACCTATCAATAATCGTTTCGTTCCCCATTTCGCCGAATAAACATTTGAGAATGTAGCGATTACTATATTCAAATGCAGGCGCGTTCTTAAAATCTGTTGCTTGTGAGCTTTCAATATAACCTAAAGCATTTAAGCGTGTTGCTATACCATTTTTTACTGTATCATAAGACATTTAATTGCTCCTATAAATTGGCTCTAATATCGTTGCCTCTGCCGGCAATAATACGCACTTGCAGTTTTCCTTGCATACTGTCGCCCCTGCACGCGGCAGGCCTTCTTCTTCCCATTCTGCCATTGTCTTCACATCTCCGTGCCTTTCTAAACAATCAGGGCAAGTATTCACTAATACCGCGCTCCATCTCCATTTGTCAGAGATACCCGTTTCTGCCAACATTCCTACATCACGAAAACGGCTTATTGAACCCGCAAAAGTAGGCTTTAACGCATTTTTAAACTCTCCGAATATACGCCCGCCTTCTTCTAAGTCTATTAACAAATCTTGTCTGATAATATCAAGTGTTGACCCTTGCGTTAATCTAAAATCAATATATTCCTGTAAAGTTATGGCTGTTCTACTGACCTTTGCCGCAAGGACAATATCCAATGAAATTACTTCTTTATTTATGCCCTCAATGACTTTCTTGTTTTCAATTTTTTTTACCACTGGTTAACTCCTCAATTTCGCTCTCAACATGTTTTATAGCGCGACGAAAAGCATCCTGTGATATGCCAAAGAAACGATAACCCTTATCTTGTAAATAACCGCCTATATTCTTGCGTTCATCTTCAATGGTTACTATAACTTTATTTTTGCCAGATGCTTTCCAATAAAAATCCTTTCTCAGCTTTCCCGTATCTATCAGAGGCTTATCGGGATGCCCTAACCTTAGTTTTCTTTCCCGCGTTGCTTTCTTGTTCCCCTGCAACACTCCGCCTGCAATATCTCGGCTTGCATCAATGCCAAATGTCAAATCTTTCACGATAATATCTTCTGCTATGGTTTCTAATATACCTTGCAAATTTATCTTAGGGAATTTAACATTGTTCTTTATCGTTATTCTAAGCATTCAGTTTAGGGTTATTGCTATCGTCAATTTTAATAGTCTTATCAGCGTCTATTCTCCTCTGTATCGCCTTGCCGAATTGAATACCTAACTCAACGACATCGTGTCCGTATTTCTCAAGGAATATGTCTTTAATGTTCTGTGCCACGGTCAAAAGAGCGTTCTGCGGGTCTGCGATAACCTCATCAATATCTATCTGTGATATTTCTTGCTTAATAATAAGGTCAAGTTGAGCCTCAGTATCTTCTATTTTATCTATATGGCTATTGATCAGTTTATCCATTACGCCCGCCCTATTCTTAACTCCGTTTGGCTTTTTTGTGTTTCACTTTCATCAATCTGCCCGCTTTCGTCCTCATCATATTCAAGTTTCATGTTGTTAAAAGCGTCATCAAATTTCTTGCCATAAATTGTCGCTAATCTATCCCATTTGTCGCTTTCTTCATCCATAAGATCTAAAGCAATTACGTGGATAGTGAGATAGATTAAAGGCACGGATATTTGAGAACTTTCCAATATCAATTCATGTCGCTTGCCCTTATCATAAAGCAAAGTCTGCACCTTCTCAAAAGCGGCCTGTATCTTATTAGCAAAAGATTTAATAACAACATAAACGCTCGTGCTATCTGGATTAGTCGTCCAATTCGGCGTAATCGTAAATACACCCGTTGATAAAGTAAACCCCGTAATATCGCGTTTCTGGTTAATGCCGGTGCCTGATACAATCTCAATCGTTCCGCCCTTCCAAAAATTATCTGCCTCGCGCCGTTTAGTATCTGTTAAAGACCCTGCCGCCCCTGCTGTGGCTGTTCCCTTGTCTTGTTTAGCGGCACGCCTCAAGCTGTCCAACTCGTTGTATAAATCATCATCTGTTATCGGGATTGACAATATAGACATCACCACGTCAAAGAGTTGAGTTTCGTAGTAGGTAACGCCCGAAACGATATACGCCCATTCCGCTTTATAATTTAGGTCTTTGTCAGCCGTATGTGTGGTAGTTAAAGCATAGGTCATCTCGCCCGTCGTACTGTTTATCGTAACTGCCGTAGACGCTTGTAGAACATCACCACTCGGCTTATAAAGAATAATTGCACCGGACGAGGGTATCAGCGCTCTATTGCTGTCATAAACCGTCAAGCGAATAGTATCTGTTTTATCTTCAAGAAACTGTTGCTTCATTTATCCCTCTCTTTTTACTATCTCGTGAAACTTCTCCTGCATTTCAAATAAGAAGCCCTTGTCTGGCAACTCATTGTTTAACGCATTGATTATCCTGGCTTTCCTGTAGCATATCTTGCATAACCTTTCCATTTGAATGTGAATGAAGTCTTGCTTAGCAACTTCCATAATCACCTCGCTTTGAAATATGCCCCTGCGATTGCAAGGATTATGCCTATAATCAAACCTTGTAATATAGTTATCGTTTTATCATTCTTGCAGGCATTACGACACGGCACTTCATCAAACTTATCAAACAACTTTTTAATATCCTCTTTTGTATCGGCGTGTCTTTCTGCTGAATGTTTATCGTGCTGGATAGTCCAATCAGTAAAGCGTTGGCCCAAAACTTCTATTTTTGTGCCTAAGCGCGCCACTAAATCAAATTTTTCCTGGTCTGTCATTGTAAAGCCTCAATATTTATTCCACCACAAATATTCTTCTTACCGCACCTGCTACCTCTGCCTTCCACATCTGCCACGCCGTTTGAGGCTTAATAAACTGATACGGCTCTGCATACAGAGATTGGATTTCGGAGGGGGAGAGGGCGCGGTTGTAAAGATACACATATCCAATTTTACCATCAAAAAGAGTTGAATTCGATTCCGAAGTTATCCCAGTATTACCATCACCAATTCGCACTACCGTTGAATCCACTATGGGCAAAGCATTGCCATTACCTAACGTCCAGGTAGCGTTTAATACTTTAGCATCCAAATATAGTTTTATTGATGCTCCTTGCCCATAGGTATATGAAACTGCATATTGATACCATGTATTCAAAGAAAATCCTGCTTTCGTTATTTTATATATATGCCAAGTACTATTTACTCTATACGCAAACATTACACATTGATGTTCTCCAGCGGTGCTATAATCTTGTCCAACCCTCGCCTCATAATTTACCTGTGCCCCCTCTCCTGTTCTTTTAGCAAAAATATTCCTAAACTGAATTGGAGTTTCCAATATTCCATAATCCCTTAAACTAAACGCAGAAATAATTGTTATTCCACCTGAAGCTATCCGTAAAGGTTGCTCATTATTTACCTGAATATACTGATTACTTGTTTCAATAAAGTTTGGACAAATACCGTCTTTTCCACCGACATAAGATAACCCACCATAAGAAGTGGCTGGATTTTTTTGAGTTAAGTCTATTACTTTTGTCCCTCCCCCCTCATTCATAAGCCAACATCCTACAAGACCACGAGAAAGAGGATGAGACCAATTGATTTGAGAGCCAAGAGGGGGTTTACTGGAAAAAGGCGTAGTCGCTATTACCGACGAGCAAAACAGCGTGGTAAAAATTAAACAGGTGATTAAAAGTGATTTAAGTATTTTCATTAGATTGCCGTAATTTTAGTTATCCTCGCCGAAGTAAATATATCCGCGGCGGTTGAGTGAGTATTATCATATTTAACCCTGACCCTTGCTGCGGTGTCGGGAATGTTAACTACGTATTGACCAACTGCATTAGAACCAAGCGTTGCACTATCAATGAACCACATTAAAGAAGTAGCCGCGGCGTGAGCATTGGTAAGGCCGTCTAAAACTGTTATTGTATCTACTGCGTCGCCCTCATTTGACACCTGAAAGACTATCTCTGAATTAGCCGCTGTGTTATCCTCAAAGAAAATAAACCTTGAGGGATTGTCTAAATTGTTGGTAGTTGGATTGAGGACGCTTAAAACTGTCTGTGCCGCCGCTTCATCTGCTGAAAGAGGCTCTGACTCCGCTGTGCCTGTCGGGCCTCCGAAAGAAGTCAACACTCTCCAATCTTCATCCCCCGTGGTATTACTCGAAACTTCAACATAGATAGTTGCCCCTGCGGTTTCGGCTACAGCTTCTGATAAACAAGCGGCAATATAAAGAGTAGTCTGATAGTTGGGGCTAATGTCTATAGTAGCCCCTTCTCTGACAGAGGGCTGCGTAACTTCCGCCCATTCATCAACAGCTTCAGTTGATTTGGTCAACGCCGCGAAAGCGTTAGTTGATAAAAATAATAAACTGGCTATAACTAATAAAAGTTTCTTCATAGTATTACCCCCGATTGAATACTTGCTACCGCATTATTCAAAGCGGCAGAGTTAAATATTTGTTGTTCTGCCTTGTAACGGGCAATGAAAATATTGATTTCTTCTAAAACTTGTGCCACCTTCTTTGCAGGATTATCACCTTGAGCATACTGACAAGTAAAGTCCTGAGACAAAACTTCAACCGCGCCATCTAAAACAGAAAGATGAAAAGTAATATTGTGCATTTTCTCTTGGACATAATTAACCGATTTTTTAGTTACGATTGCTGTAAGTGCCATCTGATCCTCCTTAGTCGTCATAAGTTCCCTTGATATGTATTCTTAGTTTAGCCGGCGATGAGGCAACAGATGTAGTCATCACGCTGATTAAATTGCCAGCTGATATGCCGGCGTTAGAAATCGTATTGACATCACAACCGGCAGCGCAGCTTGACTGCCTTCCTGTATCGCAGACTATATCCGCGCTTAGAATAGCCGTCCCTGCCGTATCGGGGGTTGTATTCACGTTCTCATTAAAATTGATAGTAGCTGTTCCCGCGTCAGTTGAACAGGCGACCTCGGTAATAGTAAAAGCCCCCGCGGGTTCAATCTGCAAAAGATTGTCATCTGCGGCGACGGGGTTTTCTATTCCCGCGTTAAATCTTACTGTATACAATTCTGCATCAGCGGCTAAATCATTCGTTGACCACGTTAAGCTTCTCCCTGCGGTGATTGCAGTATCGGCTGCAACGATAGTTCCGTCTTTAATATCCGCGCTGACTATTGTGCTGTCAGCTAAACTTCCCTCAGTTACTTCTTCTTCAAGGTCTGCGGTAATGTCTGTGCCAGCGTGCTGAACTACTAAAGCGGCGGCAATCTTGTCATCATCTACGGCGTCCCCTACTAACTTGTCAGGATCTAAGGCGTCATTAGACATATCAGCGTCAACAAGCCCTGATATACTTGAAGTAGTATGAGCGTGGCTATCGTCCTCAACAGCCCAAGCACCTGTAGTTACAGTAATATCGCCTACGTCCTGGTCCGCAAAATCCGCAGGATTAACCTGCCCTGCACCTGTCCCCAAATCTATATGGGTGTCTTTGACATTATCTGTGCCTGCGGTTTTCAAAGCGGCAGGATCTGTTTCGACAGTTAAATAACCTGCCGAAGCATGATTACCCCATCCATAGGCCGTATTCCAATTAGCCGAAGCATTTGCTACAGATGTTCCCCATGCAGAACCAGTTGATACTGCTATGCCAACACCTGGCCAAGTCGTTATAGAATCATCTAAGATGTTAAAATTGGAATTTACAGTTGTAGCCCACCCTGTTTCACCGCTACTGGGTTTATAAAGAGCGAGTTTTGTAGTATAACTGCCTGCATAACAATTAAGACTTCCTAAAAATATAAAAAGGATTGATAATAGTAATTTTTTCATTTAAAATCTCCAAAAACTCTCAATAATCCCTATCTAAACTCTCCCCCCATTGCATCTCTACCCACACTTGCAGAGGCATGAAGTTTAACAATAATCTCTGTTTTTAAATGACTATCCGTTACACCAACATAATGTAACCCATAAAAATCTTCATAACCTGCTTTACTCACCCTTATTGTATATGGGTCAGTAGTAATTATATTTACTATTGGAACGGCAGGTAAGAGTCCCGTCATTGTTATAACCCACACTTTCCAAAAACAGGGAACATCGTAATAAATTCCCCCAGATCCGTACCCTAAAGATACCGTCAGAATATTTCCACTATTGGCATACCCATTAGCATCAGTAGTATATGTTTCATCAAACCACTCCCCAGTGGTATCTGTAAATCTGACAGTAGCTCCAGCAATCGGATTACCGTTGACATCAATTACTTTTATCCGCCTTGAATATCCCTGAAAATTTCTCCATATCTTGCTGTTTGTTCCATGACCGTAGAAAGCATCGTCATCAAACAAAATTGGAATATCATGCCATATCCCCATAAGCCCCATACCTGTATTCATATTAGTTAAATACCAACGGCGAGGTAGCCCTTCCTGGACAATCGCAGGAATAGGGGCATTTTGAAATACAATAGTCGGGTCTGATGTGCCATAAGTGGTGTCGCACATATATTGAAAATTTTGGTCAATAAAAACATCATACATATAGGTTGATTTACCGTTTGACCAAGTAGAATTTGGAGCAGATAAAAGACCTGCTACTCCAGTTAAATTTACTCTTTCATACCACCATGCAGTGCGACCTGGAATTGCCCCTAATCTATGCAAAGTGCTTTTTACCACTTTCATTGTCAACGTACGAATGTCCATTCCATTTATCCACTGACCCGCATCAGAACAAATAATGTCGGAATTATAAAGCAGCACAAGACCACCACTATTTGGATTACTCCAAAATCCTGTAGTGCCTGTTGCGTCGGGAGTGAATATCCACCTGCATCTATCTGGGTAATGTTTTAATTCTCCAGAGGTATCTTCCGTCCCCATTTGGAAAACAGAAGAAACGTCCCCTTGAACAGTTTGATGCAACTGGACACTGCAAGCATTGAGTTGTTTTACTGTTTCAAGCCCTGTCATAATAAAACGACCGTTGACTGTTTCAACGGGGAGAGTCGAAGCATCTGTCTCAAATCTCCAATTAACATTCGATGTATGATATTCATCAGATACTATATAAAGCACTTCCCAAAGATTGACTACATCCCCAGCGGCAAAGGTTTGCAATGGAGCTGTCACAGTAAATTGGACATATCCCGTTCCATCATTCTGATATGATGAATATGGTATCTTCTCGCCTTTGCCTGTTGCGGCGGCAGTAATAAATATATTCCCGAATGGAGGTAAAGTGAATGGAATGTTACCTGTTCCGTTTGTCTTGTTAGTGCCCAATGACTTATCTATAACTATATTATTTGTATCTGTGAATGTTACGATTGTAACCTCTCCAACCGTCCAGCCCGTGCCAGCAGTAACTTTGAATTTCATCCCCACCATATCAGAAAGAAATCCACCAGTTGCTGAACTAATCAATAGCCCTGTTGCGTCGGAAGCCAAATCCGTCAATGTCAAATTAATCTTTTTATTGGTGTTTATTGTTGTTGCCGCAGGATGAGAAGCAACCGTTGTATCAAATACGTTTTTGATGTTTGTTAAAGTGCAATCTGAGGGATGGTCTTCAATAGTTAATTGACTATATTCAACATGTCCGCTACCGTTTGTTTTATTAGCCCCTGCGCTCCTGTCAATCGTGATTGACCTGACGCCATTTATAGATACAATTCGATACCAACCAACTGTCCAACCAGTACCTGCGGTAATATGTAAAAACCTGTTTCGCCAATGCCACGAAGTCTCTGTGCCGCCTGTCCAGGTAATTGTCGTACCTGCGGCATTGCTGGCTAAATTTGTATATGAGGTTAATGAACTATCGTCCCAAAATATCATTTGAATTTATCCTGATTATTATTAAACTCTTTTACTGGCCCATTGACGAACCATAAGAGAATATCTTTTATCTGCCCCTTGTCGTCTTTTTCAGTATCCAATATCATATTGCGGTCTTTCATTATTTTATCTAAAGACGGCGATAAATGAACTTTTGCCCCTTTGATTTTTGGATTGAGATGTTGCAGTGCCGCCTTGAATGCCATATAATCTTTGTGCATACCACTCTCGACTAAAGCATCCACTTTCGGTTTGATAACGGGATCTGTTACTTCTGTCGCTTCACAGCAGTAACTATCATCAATAAATCTATCTAAGTTATTAAGAAACTTAAACCCCTCGTCATCACTTATCTGCATACGAAATTGGGCCGCTTCCGCCACTCCACCAATGATTTGAAAATTCGCTCTTATCTGGTCAAGCCTTTCTTGGTCTGTCATAAACACCTCACTTTGCTTCAACTCCTAATAAATAAATATCCGCTGTATCCGTGCCAGCATTATCGGTAAAAGTCAAATAAACTTTCTTCAAACTCGTCGTGTCTATGTAAGGCAAATCAAGATGTAGAGTAAGATTGCCATTTCTATTACTTGCCAAAAGCAAGGACGGGAAAGTGCCGTTTTCATCAAAATCAGCATCGGGGTATAAAGTAAGCGTCCAATCAGTAGATACCGTCTTGACTGAAATATACTTAATGATTGACTTTGAAGTATCCCAGTTAGTAGCATCAGAGAGCATTAAATTTCCAGATGCCTGAGCTAATGCTTTTAAATAAATATAAGTCATATCCGTATCCCCTGCACTGCCTATTCTTAAAGTCGTAACTCTGTTTATCTTAGCTGACAAAACCGTTTTGGGTGTCATCCTTGACAACACAGCCCTGACTTGTTCAACTCCTACTGTGCCTGCGCTCCCGCCCCATTCGCCTGTGCCCCAGGCATCATTTCCCCAACCCGCGTCCGAAGAAGTAGCAACTAATATTTTATGATTTACAGCTTTTGGCGTAACATTGCTTTTTATTATTTTTATTAATGTATTTGATTTTGCAACAAGGTTCATCTTTTATTGTAGTGTCCATTCAATCTGTTTATCGTGGTCAAAACTACCCTGCCTTGCCCTTCTTTGCAGAATTTAGGGCAATGAACACATAACCAGCTCATTGGGTCATAGATGTTTTCAATGCACCATGCGGCTGAAACCAAAGGTTGAACGACTATGCCTGTATCACGCAATCTATGGAGTTTTCTCCAATCCACCATTTTACGCCCATAAGCATCCAACTTAATCCGCTCTTTGCGTATTTTTATGCGCCTGCCCCTTAACTCCACGAAGTTAGAGCAATCTTTGGCCCAGGGGATAGGCTCACGCAAGTAAACATCTACTGTGGGCGGTATAAGATAATGGCCAGGACACTTTATCATCCGCTTGATGTAAGGTGTCCCGACCACTTTATTCTTCTCTAAAATTACTGACATTATTTCTTCATCCCTACATCTTCGGGTTTTAATACCGCATTAAGTTGTGATGCTGGAACGCCAAACTGTTTTTCCATTATCGCAATCAATTTTTCAAAGTTACCAGAACGCCTTGATCTGCTCTTAATTTCCCTGCGCTTTTTCTCTGTCGCTTCTATTTTTTTGTATTCAGGCGTTTCTTTATATGCCGCCACTTGCTCTGCTGTCGGTATTGTAACTGATAAAACAACACCTGCGGCAGCCATATCGCCCAAAAATCTCTCCGCGTTATCAGGGTGCATAGGACCGAAAGAATTGCCTGCCCTATCCCACAACGTAATGTTCTTATGATCAAAATGTTGTTTAACAACTATACCCGCCGCACCGTGTTGCTTAGATTGCGTTTTTCTTATCTTTCCTATCTCATCGTGCAAACTACCGCCGCTTCTTGCCTCTGATATTATGCGGGAGTTTTCCTGTTCAGCTAATTTCGCCCGTAACGCTTCGTTCTCTTTTTGCAACGCCCCTAAATCCTGCTTTGACATATCCTTCTCCTTTTTCCTGTGTTGCTGGGTTTTTTTGTTGTTCAAAAATTAAGAGGCATATGCTTCTTGATGCAATTTCGTGTGACATTCCTTTTAAACAAAGCATATGCCCCTTAATCCACCCACAGTTAGCCTCTCAGCCTACAAGAGTTTATTGATTAGTGAACCTCATCAAATTACCGTGTAAATTGCGTAACAGAGCTTCACCACGTATTTCAGAACCCACGATTTCAGTCCCAACTTCGGACGCATCGCGTTCAACTTCTATCTGGAAACTTCTCTTAATGACATTCTTAATTGCTGCCTTAGAGAAAGCTGCCCCTGCGCCGTTGTTAGAGCTGTCTATCGCTATATTCCCGTCTGACCACAGATTGAAGCCCATGACCATACCCGAAAACCCTGAACGTGTCCAATCTTCACCAACCGTGCCCACACCACTGCCACCGTTGATGCTATCGCTTGAATTATCAAACAAAGTTATGATACCTTTGTTTGACCATATTAGCGTAGCAGGAAGAACGAGATGGTAAGGTAACGTGGCATGACCTGCGCCGCGCAACGAACCATAAGCATCATACAGATCCGCTGGAGCTAAATATGCTGACGTGGTAGTTGAGCAACCTTGATTAGTAGAAAAAGACGTAAACAATGTTACCAAGTCTAAGTCTTTTCTGACTACCAAACATTCGCCGATTAGCTGTCCAGCTACTGCCGCCATATCCTGTATAGAACCTAAAGACGCTATGTCTTTAAGCAACACAGACGCATTATGAACGCCAACCGTAGCACTTGAAGGTGATGCTTCTGAGGCATACCCACCCGAATCCACAGCCTGCGCGGTAGAGCTATCGTCAGCCTCTGCCGTCAACTTTGCTATCTTGGGTGTTTGATGGACAATGCCTGGACCCATGAAATCAATGTTTGTTATCAATGGCCCTACAACATCGCCTTCAACCAACTCAAGAACAGCCGCACCGACTATTGTCGGAATAGCCTCCGTCAATGTAGTCGTAGTTGTATCCACGCCCAACATTAACAACATTGCAAAATAATTAAAAAGTTTCTTAAACATTATCTCCTCGCTGTATTTGTCCTATGTCCTACGTGAAGTCATAGCACTTTGGACTTTTTCTTTTAGATCCTTCACTGACTTAAAATCCCCTACCTTTTGTGCTTGCAGCATCTTGTTGGTTAGGGTCATAAGGTCATCCCCACCTGCTGCACCACCACCTGCGCCACCTGCCGGCGGTGTCCCGCCCCCTGCCCTGTTTGTTGCTTTGACCAGATGGGGTTTATCGGTCAAAAATTTCTTGACTCCCTCTTCTACTGAATGAAGAGTATCAAGTCCGTTAGCATCCTTGCCTTTTATCCGAATGTTACCGTCCTTGTCAATTACCGCCTGTGTTTTTAATAGTGCCATCGCTTCCTCAGCATAGGCGTTTTGCTTTGTTATCTCACTAATAAGTGCATTGCCGATCTTCATATCAACAATATCACCGTCTTTTTTAGAAATAAGCCCCTGGTATTCTTTCTCTTTAGTTATCCAACCCTCTTTCAACTTTTCATATTCTTTTTTTGCCTCTAATTCCTTTTGTGTCGCGGCTTCTATCTGTTTCTCGTGGTCTGCCTTGAACTTCCTTAAATCTTCAACCTCTGAAACCATAGGCGCTGTCTTTACCCGTTCCCTCGCCAATCTTTCTTCAACGATTGCGTTGACTTTTAGCTGCTGCTCTGCTGAAAATTCCTCTGATTTAGCACCCGCCTCACCACGCTCACTTGATAACCACCCGAATAATCGCCTTAACATTATACTACCCCCCTCTATTTACCGCCTGTCGGCGTATTTACAGTAGCCATTTTATTCACCTTATCCATAAAAGACGGAACTTTGTTTAAGAGTCGGCTACCGATACTCTGTCCGTTTTTATCTTCATTGCTTGCCATATCATCAACCATGGATTTCATATCCTCGTCATTCATACGAGGGAATTTCTTTTTCATAATTGCTGTTTTGATTTCTTTGTCAAACTCTGCGCCCAAACTCAACCTCGCCATTTTCTCTGCTTCGTCAATGTCAGCATTGAGGCTTTGAATAGAGAACTCGTGCGGATATTCTATAGAGCCGTCAAATTTTTTATCAATCCAGCGGGCAAACATACCCCAAAGTTTCATTTCACCATCTTCTAAATTGCCCGCCTTTTTAGACAAAGCAGAATTGGTCTGGTTAAAATCCCATGCTTTAGAAACACCTGATTGCTGGACTGCTGACTGTTCGGGTGCCTGGACACTTCCACCCTCTAATTTAGCTAATTGAAACATTTTAGCCACTTGCCTGTCTATGTGTTTAAAATAAGTTTCAGAGTTAGCCGCAGGCGGTGATACATACAAAGGCGCAGCAGAACCCACAGGGTATAGCAACCCCTTTGATGTGCCGACACTCAGCTCATCATAATCTGTTGAGTTGCCCTGTAACGCCAGGAATGCGAAAGTCTGATCCCGCAATATCTGTTTTAACTCTGAGCAAGAATTGTATACATCGCGCGCTATAAAAGCTATATCGGCAATAGAGGATATTCCTAAAAAGTTACGCACCTTTTTAGACTGCTTATCAAAAACACAAGTAATAGGCACAATGCCCAACGCGTGAGCTCCTCTGCTTATCTCGTTATAGCCCGCATCATATAAAATCCATTCTTGCCTTGTTAGCAAACGATACTGCACACCCTCGCGCCTGTTTTTATTAAAAGCTAATGGGTCAATGTTCAAATCAAGGAACTCTCTAATCAACACCCAATAAGGCGAGCCAAACTCATCTAACGCCCAATTTATAATATTCTGCGGATGATGTAGTGTAAAATAGGGCAGGAGATTATTGTCCAAAATATCCGCCTTGGAGATTATACTGCCTGCATAAGCAGGGCTGTCAGTAATTACAAAAACGTGTCCATAGAGTTGCGTTAAATCAGCCAACTCTTTGCGAAATTCCTCTATTGACCCTTGCTTATTGTCAATATTCTCACTGCGTTCCATTATATCAGCTTCAATGTTACCCCACCTTGAGTTGATGGGCTGTTTAAATAAATGGTCTGTGTATATGTCAATTATCGGTGAACAAAAATTATAATAATAAGACATCTGCAACCTGTCTTGATAATCTTGCTCCCGCTCTTTCGGGTGCATAAACAAATTGCCTGATACTTGTCTATTCCAACTCTTACCGTTGACAAATATCTTTAACGCCCAATCACGTAAAGAGCCGCTTGACTTAATTGATGAGATGGCCCCATTACAATAGTCAGGGCCGCCTTCATAGCTGTCTAAAAGGAACTTAAAATAAGCGTGATATTTCTGAAACACAGGATGCGGATTTTCAATAATTTCTCGGATAGGTATCATTTGTTCCCCTGTAAGGCTAATCTGACTCTCGCCTCTTTTGTTGGATGATTGCTTTTATTATGTTGTAGTTTGTCCATCAACGATACAAAAGAAGCGTAGTCTTTTGTCTTATCAAGTGCATACAAATCCGCTTGTATTTCCAAATATCTTTTAACCGCGTTGATAATCGCGGGATACCAGAAAAAAAGCAAAACAACCGGCAATAAGATCAATCTGTGCTTAAAATAACAATGCCCTAATTCGTGGGCAATGACAACGCGCCGTTCTGACGGTGTAAGTTCCAAATCTTTGCTTATATAAATTGTATTGCCTACGACAGTCGCGCCCATTAGATTTTTAAGCCTTTGATATAACCCCTATTAAGCGAAAATTCCCTCTCGGCCATGTAGCCGAAGGCATCACTTGCATGAGTCAATGAAAAATTCCTGGTTTTATCTATAGCAACTGAGCCTTCTTTAAAAGATACTTGCTCAAGATCACGGATAAAATTTTTACACGTCTGGGGATTTATAAGTGTGCGTCTTAACCCCTGACTATTGCAAATAATCCCGTTGACCGAATTGATACGATCGCGTTCCCCAGGATTGGACAGAGGAACGCAATTCATTGGGTGATATTTAACCAACTCATTTTCTATGATCTTCCAATTTGTTATATTGCTTGAGGAATGGCGGGCTGTGCCTGTTGCATCACCATAAAGATAAAGGCCAGCAGAATGATTTGGATAACGCAGTTTAAACTCATCGCACGCTTCTATTGTATTTGAATTCTTTAAATATATTTCGTCAATAACCCTAATCGTTTTAATCTTATTTTCTTCGTGAAATTGACAAATAACCCACGCCATAGGGTCTACGTTAAAATCACAGCATAATCTTAATGGTTTGTCTGCGTCATACTGTGCCATCTTAAAAGCCAGATCACCTGCATTCTGTTGACGATTGAACGTGTAATAAACTGTGCCCTCAAAAATAACAAATTCACCATAAAGCTCCTGTTGCGCAAACTTACTGTCATATTGCGCCTCTAACTCTGCAATAGCCACAGGGTCTAAATATGGATTATTATGGGTTTTAAAACGGACAATGCCATACTGAGGATTTTTTTGCTCTATAAATATTCTATGAATATCATCAAAACTATTAGGGCTTGTAGTAACAAAAATCTTGCCATGAGTTGAAAGAACACGACCTAAAAGAACATTCCATAACGTTCCAAAAGTTTTACATTCTCTCGCCTCATCTACCCATGCCCCGACAAAAGTTTCGTTTCGTATTCTATCTGCGTGTTCTGCGGTATGACCATGAACCTTGCGACCATTGCGAAGAGTTAAAATAAAATCACTATCGTTAGAACTATTAGGCATGATCAAGGGACGAGCCGCCTCTTTGAACTCAACCCAGGTAGTCCGCTTTAACATAGAAAATGTAGGGGCTATAATACCGAATGCCCCAGGTCCTTTAGCGTTCCATGCCTGCTTTGTGGCTTCCCTGGCCCCCATAAATGTTTTTCCAGCTCTTATGCCCCATGCCGCTAAAACATACTGATATAAATAGGCTATGGCGTAATGAAATGCCTCTTGACCGATATGAGGACGATAGTTTTTTAAAATAAGTTTATTCAATCTATAAGACCTTTGTATCGTTTTAGTGCAGATGGTTTATTGCCATTGCCTATAAGCTCAATTTCACTATCAAGCAACTGTTCGTTGTCATCAACTTTTATAGCTTCCTTCACCTTGCCGTCAAGCCTATCTAAGATCTCAACAATGGCTTTAGTTTCACCCTCTGTGCCATTTAAAATAAGGCGCAACATCAACACATCTTTAATCTTACCCTGGACTAATAACTTTGTTTCTGGATCTTCAAAGTTGATTTTCTTTTCGCAAAGTTTTTTAAGAATAGGGAGAAGATAAGGACCTCTGTGCCTATTCTTAGGCTGATTAGTTGAACTAAATACATTGGGCCTTAACGTAGCAAGATTTGACATGTTCTATGCAAGTTCTAAGAAAATAATAGAAGCCAGAGCATCAAGGCTCTTATTTTAATCTTGCAAAAGCAAGGTCCTATGATTGTTCCTTAGATGTTGGCTTCTATTAAAACCTTAACTTTTATATTTCAAGTTTTCAACCATGCGTAATCTTCAGCGTTACTTTTCTCTTGTATGCGCTCGATAATAGAACGCCAATTTTGAAGCCTTGTAATTTTTTTTTCAATAACCTTCATTTTCTTATAAGAAAGTGCAAGTTTTTTTCTATGATTGCGGCAACGTTGATTTCCTGTCTTCACACAATAGAAACACTTCTCTATGCTTTTCGGCATAGAAACCATAACAACTTTAAAATTAAATATAGTTTTTGGCATAAATAAAAAAAGGCTTCCAAAGCCGCCAGGAGATACTATCTGCCTGATCTGTTTTTACTTCAAAAGCCTCATTCGTCAGGGGCTTTAACACCCCCTCGTTTGTCAGCTAACCTATTGCCCTAATAATTCTTTGTTAAAATCTATCCCCTTTCTATGGCTCGTAACCTCACCTGAGCTGATTGGCAAGCCATCCTGATAAATCAAATCTCTTACAGTGCCATTCCTTCCAGACTCAATAATTTGCCTTAATCGTTCCCATTGCGGTTTTTGCCACCATTGCAATTTTTCGTCCGGCATATTCTACCTATTGCCTTCAACCATAGCCCTGATATACTGTCGCCTAAACGTCTGAGAGCCGAAAAATTCCATCCAAAAATCAACCCTTTCCTTATCCGTCTTTTTATTTTTAACAAGCGTCATATCTATTGTATCAAATATCTGCCCAAATTCAATCATACGCCGTTGCATTTTATCTAACCTTCGTTGTTTTTTAATCTTTTCAAACATTATGCCACCCCCCTGTAAAATGGATGCTTCGGCGGCACAACAGTATTAGTCAACCCCATTTTATTGTATATCTGACTTTTCAGGTCTTCTATGTATACTTCCATATTTTTCCTATCAGCCTGCAACATAAATTTTTCGGCATTATTTAGAAAGAAAGACGCACCCTTGATATTGCCCAGATTGAATGTCGCGCAGGCTAAACCAAACCATAATTGGCAATCTTCGGGTAGAAATAATAAACCGTGGGCGCACTCAGACCACGCCATAATATCATTTTTCTTATTAAGCCAATGCTCATACCGGAAATACCATATACGGGGATTGTCGGGAAACACGCGTATTTCGTATTCATACATACCAATGTTATTAGTCCTGTAATGATTAAAAACTTGCAATAACTTAACAACATAAAAAACAAACAAACCTGCCATAATTAACAACCCCGATACCTGGAACTTCGCTAAGATATTGACAAGCATGATAAGAAAACCGATCAGGGGTAAGTAAGCATAGCGCGGCGCAGTATATTGTTGAACTGTGATAAAATTCAAGAATGGGATAAGAGATAAAACAAAAAGCAATATCCCAAAGCCTATTTGATTATGGAAGTTGGCAACCCAAAATATAAACATAGCAGTCATAACGAACAGCCCACCCCAAAAATGCCTATTGAAAGAATACCAATAAGCCGTTGCTTTAGTAGATGATCCAAAAGTGGCAAGGTATGAATTATAGAAACCATTTTTAATAGGGAATAAACTCCCGAACGAATAATACCAAAATGTTTTGACCACAAGGATCAACTTTTTAAGTTTAATCGTTAATAAATCAAAGTCTGTGGGCAAGGGTGCGGAGAGCCAACCATCACCTTTTATTTTGCTCTGGACACCTGGCATAGCCCTTTTGTAAGACAACAAGGCTATAAACGGCAGGCAAAACAGAAGCGGCCAGAATTTTGTTCCTATAAAAACAAGGGGTGTAAAAGCGAGTGTGGCGCAAGGTGCGGTAACGTAGCTTAAAAAATAACCCAATCCGCCTAAAAAATGGAATGGTGCATAGGCCAAAACCATTAGGAATAATAAAGCATTTATCCCGTATTGTCTGCCTGCAATCCACACTGGAACTTGAACGGCAAAAGGATGAACTGAGAATAGTATCGCGGTCATTAACGAAACAGGAGAACATCCAAAGGCGATATAAATATACTCTGCTACGACAATATGTAAAATAATATTAAACGCCTTCGTACGCTTTATGGGAAAAGGATCAAGGGCCATCGTTGAAGCATCATCACCAACTAATCCAAAAAATATTGTAGGCAAGTAAATTATGTTGACTAAAAATATCAGTAGGTAGTCCATTATCCCACCTTTCTGATCAAGATTGTTGTCATTATACTTTTTTTAGGTTTCCGTTTCTTTTTCTTCTTACGGAATATATTATTATAGTTTTTATCATAAATATTATCCCCCGACATTGGAACGCTGAACCTCATATTCTGAAAATCGCAACCGCCCATTATATCCATCCCTTTGTTATTAACCAGATCCAAAATGCGTCCATCCACTCTTTCCATTCTTGTTTAGACATTTATTTGATCCTTCTTGGCATTACACCTGCATCATCATGCCCTATGGCTGGTGAATTTATCATATATTAGTATGCATTTTTTCTTTGTCCATCACCGCACCTCCTTGATTTCAGCGAGAAGTTCAACCACCATATCTTCAATCAATCCCGCATCTAAAACTTTATGGCTGTTTCTTGGTGTGCAATAGCCTCTCGCCAAGACTCCTCTAAATTCAGCCGTACTAAGCCTCTCCTGACGTTGTAGTGCAGAGATGGCAAGATTAAGAGCTTGTTGGTAATCGCTCATATCAACTCTGTTTATAGTTCCATAATGTTCTAAAAATTTACTATCTTCTAATTCCCTTAGCACCTCAACTGCTTCTTCATTTGTCATGGTCACTCTCCTGTGGCTACTTTAATTTATCTTTTTCAAAACACACACATATCTGTTCTATCCAGGCGGGGTAATTTATACACGATTCACACTTCTGCCAATCCTGTTTATACCTTGGACAACACTCTCCTAAACAAGCACCCTTAACAAATTCTGGCGGCTCTTTCAATATCTGCTCTAAGTTTTTTGGCATTTAGACCTCCACTCCGATAATTAGCAACCTTCCGTCTTGCTTCTTCTGATTGATGTTTGCCCAGCATTGTCATATTAAATTTTCCTTCTTTAAAGATAGCCACATTTTAGCGAGGGCGTCGGGTAGGGAAAAATCATGACTACGATTATCTATTGTTTGTGGATTATCCCAATCAACGCTATCTGGACACCAAACACTAAATCCTAATTTTGAAATTTTCTCTATTTTCGCAAGAGGAAACTCTTCTAAAATCTCTGTAGCGAGCGGGGCTGGTAAAACTATAATCTTAGAAATCTTCTCAGTAGTTAATTCAGAAGAATAATTATTGCCAGGGTAATCTTTTAAAAACTCAGTGGTATAACCATTAGAAATAAGTGGGGTGTTAGCAAGAATTTGCCACTTTCCATCACAATACCATCGCCCTTCACCTTCATAACCATCATCGTAAGTAGAATTAATCCAATGAAAATATACTTCCTTTTTCCACCCCGCTCCTTTCAACTGCTTCGCTATCTCTAAAGATACACAATGGTTTTTCATCTTCTCCTCATTTTTGGTTCAGCTCTATGGCAGTTGGTCTGCGATTTAATTTACGGATATGATTAGCACTGGCTAACCGCTTCCAAGACCTAACTATCCCATTCGGATAAGCACCTTGGAGTGCCAAATCAGGCTTCCACGCCACATAGAGCTGAACCTTGCCATATTAAAGAACTAAATTTTTTTACTTTTGCAACACCTTTTCAGCGCCCTCAAAAATACTATTCTATCCTTATGGCAGGATTACACATCAAAAATATCGTTTAACTGTATTCTGTAAAATCCTAACCAACTGTTCTGAAATTCCAAAACGGTCTTTATTGATAAGAATGGATTTGTCTATACTCCCATTTACGTGTTGTTCCGTTGCCGCTTGCCAATCACAAATCATTTCTACAAGGTCAATCAAATCCATACCCTCAAATCCCTCTTGATAATGTTCTGGATGATGATGGTTAAATGAGTAATGATGCTCAAGAGCGACGTTCATTTCTGAAAGAAAAGTTTTGTATTCTTCGCTCCCATAGGCTGAACCTTTTAATTTTGGTGTATAAATATCAAAAATCTCTTTTTCTGGTGAGCGGAGTTTTGAAGCGTCATGTGCTTGCATACGGCACATCAACTCAAGAACCATCTTATTTAACTTATGCGATACATTAAAAATATGTTCTAATGTGTCTTTTGTGCTATCATAATTTTCCATCGTTCATCCTTTCCTCTGGTCCAACC
>Ga0210039_1001384_pt1 | contig 22614 bp, 25 predicted proteins | sample CryGeyCG2114_250_3_FD_185460 | JGI IMG/M metagenome (GOLD analysis project Ga0210039, IMG submission 185460) | Groundwater microbial communities from aquifer - Crystal Geyser CG17_big_fil_post_rev_8/21/14_2.50 (SPAdes) (version 2) | ecosystem: Environmental > Aquatic > Deep subsurface >...
CCCGCCGGACCTGTGCTCCCGGTCCCGATTATGTGCCCCGCGCACTGCCGACGGATCGTCTTCCGCCATGATACGCGTGTCTCTTGTTCTTTCGCCCGCGAGCAGGGGCTCGCGGGAACCTGTCACCGAACCTAGGGCAAGCGATTCGAATCGGCAAGTTCGGTTCGGATTTGGGACCGATCGGGGGGTGCGAAAGCTTGCGATCGCTATGCTTGACGAATCCCCGGCACCGACCTAGATGCGCGCCTCCGATTGCCCCGTCGTCTAATGGTAAGACTGCGGACTCTGACTCCGTCAATTGAGGTTCGAATCCTCACGGGGCATCCATTCCTTTCCCGTAAAGCATTGTATTGCTTAAGCATTCGGGAAAGTGCCGGGTCTCACTCCCACATTTTATCCCTCATGGCGTTCAAGAAAGTGGCCCTTTGGGCTCTGTGAGCGAATAATACGCGGCAGCTATTTCCCGCCAGCGATCAACCCCTGCTTCATCGTCTTCGAGCGCTAGCCGCCCGATTTGCTCGGCAATATAGACGTGCCCTTCTTCGCCATGCTCACGCTCGACGAGCAAAGCGATAGCAAGAGATTCATCGCCCCGGTTCACCCTGCGAACGTAACCAGGCCGATCGCCAGCCACACGATCATAGCGACTGCGCCGAGCGTGGCGGATTCTCTAGAAGGTCGCCAAGCTAGTTTAGGCATTGCAGGCGCAGCCCTTGCCCTTTTTGCAGGTTGCATCCTTCGCGATGCAGCTATCACCGCAAGCCTTACCCTTCTTGCAGATGCGGCAGCACTCACTTCCCGAGTAACTGGCAGCACACACCGGCGCGGCAGCGCCAACGAGGGTAGTCGTGGAAAGCGCGAAAGCAGTAAGCAAGATCTTCATAACTCTCCCCCCTTAGACTTGCGTCATGCGCCTACTTGATTGAAGAGTCGAGAATGCTGCTTGCTGCTCTCGCCTTGTCCGTCGTTCCAGCGGGTCAGGCTTTTGATTGCACGCCGACCCACGTTTGGGACGGAGATGGTCCGGTTTGGTGCGCGGAAGGTCCGCGCATTCGCCTATCAGGCATAGCAGCGCGAGAAATGGACGGCACTTGCTCGCGTGGTCATCCATGCCCCGATGCCGATCCGATCGCGGCCCGCGACTATCTCGCTAATCTCGTCGGTGAGCCTTACGGACAAAGCCAGCACGGCCATATTCTCGTTAGAGGTCCGACCATGCGTTGCCTGTCCACCGGCGACGCAGGCGGCAACAGGACGGGCGCGTGGTGCAAATCGCCGCGCGGTGGGGATTTGAGTTGCCGGATGGTCGCCAGCGGCATGGCGGCGCGGTGGAAGCGGTACTGGGGCAATCACAAGTGTAACTGATGGGATCGCTGGGGGCTTGCGGTCATTTCGAGATAGAGCCCCTTGCGAATCAAAGGTTTCATCTTCAGGGCGGTAGGTGAGGGAGCGTGGTTTCCCCCACTAATAGCCGCATTGCCTCTTGACCCGCGCCTTGCGGCCGCTCCCTCAACTCCTTTTACCATAGGTTGAAACTGTTTGGCTGGTCGCGCGTCTCGCTCTGCGATGACCCATTATCGCTACATCGCTAAAGGTCGCCGGGGAAAATGGTATCCGACTATCAGCGAGGCTCAATTTCACGCCAATAAGATCGGCGCGGGGTTTTTGGATCCTACTGGTAAGTTCGTTCCCTATCGTGGGACTATCCTTGAGTTTCGGGATTAATCCGGGGCGGTCCGAGCCGACGGAATCGTCTTTTATCCATTGGGCTTAATCCGATTTCGGGTTATTCTGACTTATGGAAGCCCGCCACATCATCGCCTACGCGATCATCGCCGTGATCGTCCTTATTTTGCTCGGGTCTGTCTTGTACGCCCGAAACAATACACGAGAGCGGAAGAATGAACGCGCACGGGAGCGCCATAGGGAGTCACGCAAGGCACGTACGGAGCGGCGGCCTTAGCCAAATTGGCGTGGACGCGAAACTGGGAGGGTCATGTTTGTGCCAGTCAAGAACACTAATCCTGCGGAGACTGAGGATATTGCTGTCGATGTAACGTGGCAGCTTTCTGAGGCTGCCGTGATCGCACTTGGTCACGACGGACGGGTTTTCTGCGCTTCGGACCTCTCCTTATCGATTACAGAGGGTCGGTCAGCACAATTCATTCCGGCTGATCGTTTGAAAGATGACCTCGCGGAAACATGGGAATATCAATTCAATTTCACCGAATCTGATGGGCCTGAATTTGAGAGCAGCGAGCAGTATGAATGCAGAGCCGCGGTAATCGGGAAGCTAGCAGATGGCAGGAAAATCAAGATTTTCGGCAAGGGGTTCGTGGGCCGTGATAGTCACGGCAGGATAGAAGGGACCTTCTTCAAGCCACCAGCCATCGATTTTGGGACCACAGAAGACCCCCTCCTTCGGCTAGCACGGGACGATTAAGCGGAGTGGCGCGAGCGCGGTTCACGCAGGCTGATATTGAACGACTGCTGCGCGCTGCAAAACGCTCAGGGTTCGAAACCTTGTCTGTTAAGGTTTGCGACAACGATACGCTTGAGCTTCGAGTATGGAATGAGGGTCCTAGCGCGCCTTCTGGTCCAGCGCTCGCCGATTTGATCAATCGAACACCAATCCCGTCCCGGCGGGGATTCAAATCGAAGCGATAGCAAGTATTTGGATAGATGCCGCGCGCGATCTAGAGTGCGACGACGACGAACAGCGCTTAAAAGAGCGAGTCGGAAAATTGCTGAAAAAACGGCCAGGCCGCGCTAAAGCCCAGACAGAAAAATAAAAACCCCGGTCGCACTGTGGCGCCGGGGTCGCGGAGGGCGTTACCCTCTGCATCGGTGCTGGGGCATATATAATGAATGCGAGCGACGGTCAAGGGCAAATTGTGCGTGCTGCACTCTACGTGGATGGGTTCAATCTTTACCATCCCATCCGCAGAATGGGGTCGGAAAATTGCCACCTCAAGTGGGCAAGTTTGTGGCGATTGGGCGAACTACTGACCGCACCCAAAGGCCAGCAGTTAGTCAAAGTGCTATTTTGCACGGCCGTTCCGAGTGCCAATCAGGGAGTCGGAAAGCGCGATCGCCACATCTGCTTTAATAAGGCGCAGCGCGCCTGTGGCGTGACGATTCTTGAGGGGCACTACGTGCCGGAAAATGTCGAGATTGATGGAGAGCCCACTGGCGAAACGAAGTGGACGGAGAAGCAAACCGACATCAATATCGCTTTAGAACTGGTTATGGACGGCCTGGACGACCTTTACGATGTGGCGCTGCTTCTTAGCGCTGATACCGATCAGGTCGCCACCGCACGTGTTTTCCATGAGCGCTTGAAGGCAAAAGGCAAAACGCTTGTTGGCGTAGCGCCGCCAGATCGCTCAGCGCCACAAGGGTACAGCCTATATAAAATTCCGACAGTGAAGCTGAGAAGGTACGACATTGAGCGTTGCATCATGCCAGCCCAAATTGAACACGAAGGCACTCTTATAGTGAGGCCAGATGCGTACGCCCCGCAAGCAGGCTGGGTCCACCCCGATGAAAGACCACGAGGAAAGCCGCCAAGGCCACCCAAAAAGGGCGCGTGGAGCAAAAGCACAAAAGGTTAGAGGCTTTCCTACATCTGCCCGATCTGCCTACCTATCGGCATGAACGACCGAGAACGCCGCAACCTCCGCATGACCATGCTGGCCTTCATCGCCTTGCCGATAGTGTTCTATGGGATCATGCGGCAGTTATTTCGCCTAATCGGCGGATAACTGGGGAGAGAGCGAGGACACTAGGGACAGTAGGGACACTAGCCACTTGCAGCGACCGGATTGCGAAGGCCCGCAGCAGCAGCGCCGCCGATCGCAGGCGCGCCATACCAATCAGGGAACGTGACGTGCAGGTGATCGCCTTCGTTCAGGACGCGCGCCTTGGGCTCTAGCTGGAGAACACGCTTGGCAAGCCAGCCCATCGACTTACCCGGAGGCGGGGCGAGATCCAGCGCCGAGCCGTCTAGGTGCGTGCTGTTGGCGGCTGGACTGTAGCCACGGCGGCGCATGTCGGCTTGATACTCTGGCGTGCGATAGCCGGACGTGATGCGAACGCCGGGGATCGACCGCTCTAGGCTTCCCACAACATCGCGTTGCGGCACTTCCTTGAACTCGCCCCATTCGTCGGCACCGCCCGCCGGGGCTTCCTCGAACTCGCTCCAATCATCCGGCGAGCTGGAAACGCCGCCATCGCGCACGTCGATCGCATCGTAATCAATGCCTCCCTGGACTCCCCGCGAAGGCCGCGCCGAGGGAGGCGCACCGCGCTTGGCAGGCAGGCGATAGGCCGGATCGTCGAGAACGCCCCGCGCCGTCGTGCGTGCGTCCCGAATGACTTTCTTTGCAGCCTTGCGCCGTGCCGTGTCCGACATTTTGCCGTAGCTTGGCGAGGCAATCAGATCGAACAGGCCGTTGTAAACCAGCCGTCCCGAAATCTCGTGGTAGCGGTCATAGACTTCGGGCTCGTAATCGACCCGTTCGCCGTCCTCAGTGTATTGCTTGCCCGGTGCCGACACGCTCTTGCCGATACGCAGCATCTCGCCAATCACGGGATCGCCTTTCGCTTCCGATTCCCAAAACGGGGAGAGGAAGTCAGGCCCAAGGCTCCCGTTCTCGATAGGCTCCCCGAACACGTCGCGGCGCGGCAGCAGCTTGTCCGACATACCCGGCACGCGGGCTTGGATAGCCTCGCCGATGCTGTTGCGCTGGCGTGCGACAGGATCGATCGAGCGCGCCACACCCGCCACCCCGGCAGGAACCGCGAACGAGGACGCAAGGCGCTCAATCCAGTTGCCCGCATAGCGCCCCGGATCGGCCAAGCCCTCGACGAACGAGGACACACCCGACAGCCACGTTTTGCTAGCGAGGTTCGACATAATCGAGGCCGTGACAATCATCGCCTTATCGTCGCGCTGTCGGTCGCTCAGGTTGTCAGGCAGGGTTGCCAGATCGGCGGCAAGGCCAATCGTGGTCGAGAGCGGATCAAGGCGCGAATAGCTGACCCACTTGTCGCCAATCTTGACGCTGTAGGGTTGCCAGCCGTCCGCATAGAGCAGCCGCGTCTTTGCGTCGTCGGGCGGGCGACCGCCTGTTAGCCGCCCTTCCGCAGCAGCCGTGTAGATCGACAGGCCCAGCCCGGTTCCAAGCAGCATCTTGGCAACGGCCAGGTCGCGGCGGATTCCGCCGGCCATGTAGTCAGCACGCCATTCCTTGAGCAGCGGCGCAGCGGGCGAACGCTCGGTTGCGAACTTGAGAAGGTTGATCGGCGTGCGAACGAAGGGTGCAATGAATTTCGCCAGCAAGCTCTCGCTGGTGATTCCCGAAACATGGCTACCAATCTTACCAAGCTTGCGCTGGAACGTCAGGTAACGGCCATAGTCCAACGCGCGATCGAACATCTCGTCTGTCGGGTTGGCAATCAGGGCTGCGATACGCTCGGCGCGAGCCTCGCCCTTCAATCCCTCGCGCTGTGCAATGCGGCTGGCCTGCGCTCCCAATTCCATCCGGCGCGCGATGCCCTTGAAGAATTGGTCCTCAGCAGTCAGCAGCCGGGTAGGGATGCGGATAACCTCGCCCTTGAGCCCGGAAATGGCCTTGAACTCGTCGCCCTCGACCTTGCTTGCAAAATCGTCCGCCTCGCCCGTGCGGAGCGCCTTGGCGAACAGGTGCGCGCCTTCCTTAGCGCCGTGTATCAATCCGATTGCCCGCTGGCCTACCTCGCTCGCCATGACGCGCTCTTGTGCAGCCTTGCCGCGCGCCAGCCGACGAGCCCCGCCAATAGCGGCAGCGGTCGCATATTCGGGAATCTGTGCAATCGCAGTGATCCCGTTCGACACCGTGTTGACGATGTGCGTTGGCGGGTTGCTCAGCAGGAAGTTGATGTAAAGCTCGGAAATCTTGTTCCGCCACTTCGGCTTTGCCGCCTTCTCGACGAAGGCATTGAACTTGCCGGGGCTCATTTCCGCCGCGTCTAGGATCGCTTCGGCAGCGTCCTGCATGTTGCCACGGCCACCGCCAGCACGAACCAGCGCGCCAAGCACGTCCCCACGCACATTGCGGCTGCTAGCCACATGGCGGAAGGCCGACAGCGCGCGGCCAGCTTCGGCAGTCATGCCCGCGACTTGCTCTTGGATGGCAGCATGACGGACGAACTTTTGCCGGAACTCGGCTAGCAATTCGTCCCCCGGTTCATCGAGCGCCCGGACCTTGCGGGCGAAGTTGACCAACTCATTGCCCGACTTGGCGAGCAGTTGCCGCGCGGCCAGCGCTTCCTCGGCATTGAACGCCTGCCCCTTGCGCCGCTTGAGCAGGGCTTCGGGGGTCAGGTTCAACTCGGAGGCTAGGCGCTCGGTTTCCGCAAGCGTGATGCGTCCACGTCGCGCCGGGTCCATATCGACTTGCCGCGCGGTCTGTGAAAGCGCCCGGTTAATGTCCTGGGGGCTGTCGAGCTTGGCAAGGTTGATATTGCCCGCGAAGTCCTGCGCAGCGTTGCCCCATTCCTCATAGGCTTCGGGCGGCGCGAACGGCGCGGCATCGTCGCCGGGAAAGGATCGATCGGCGTAAATCGGAGCGTCGGAGGCTTCCTGCATCCTGCCCAAGTCCATCCGTTCCTCGCGCATCGCATCGAAGCGGGCGAGCGTGTCCATATCTTCGGGAAGGAATCGGCGGTCGAACCCGTCATGCGTGCCGCGCACAGCGTCGAGAAATTCGTTTATCGAAGGGCGCTCAGCGTGATCGGGGAAATAGCCAGCCTCCCACGCACGTTCCGCCGCTTCGTCGAGCGTCATTCCGTCCGCGTCGTTCACCAGCGGCCCAAAGCGATCCTCGAGCCCGACGTGATCCATTCCACGCCGTGCCGCGTTCGTGAGGCCCATAGCGGCCAGCTCGCCGCCGTCCTCGCGCAGACCGCCGTTTAGGCGGAGCCAGCCGACCATATCGACCGGCCCGCGCTTCGGCACTTCATAGCCATAGAACGAACGGAGCCGCGTGCTGTCGAGCGCCTGCGCTTCGTTCGGGGCGGTCGCCGGAGCAAACCGGCCAGCATCGCGCGCGGCCAGATCGGCAGGGCCTTCCATGAAGTTGGACGGCACTGGCAGTACGTCGCGCGGCTGGAGGCTCGAAGCGGAAGCCATAAGGTCCGCGCGGCTAGTCGGTGCAAAACGCTCCACAGGACGCGGCACAGGGACCGAGGAAAGCGAAGGCTCGGCTTCACCAAGCATCGGGAGCGCCGAGGGCGAAAGCTCTTCAAATTCGCTCCATTCGTCCCCGTCAGGGTTCGGCATGGCATCGGCGGGGGCGCTTTCGCCGTCCCGGCCTCTGAGCTTGTTCCATCCTTTGCGAACGACCGGGGCCGCAGCCTCTAGCGCCTTGCCTGCGACGATACCGCCAGCAGCGCCGATAGGCGTTTGGATCGCGCCCTGTTTGATGCGGGTGCCAACATTGCCGTCCGTGCCAAGGAAGCCTTCGGCAAAGCCATAGCCAGCGCCCCACTTGCCGAGTTGCGCCACGCCTCGCGCCTGCGCGCCGATCGGCTGAGCAACAGCGCCGCCGAGATAGCCCGCCATGCTCCACCCCGGATGCGCCATGCTATCGTAACCGAGGACCGCGGAGTTTTGCCGCTGGTTGTTCGCCCAAATGTCGGCAAGGCGGCGATCACTGTTCCAGACGCTTTCCCGCCCTTCCGTTCCGCCGAGCGTGTCGGCCACCGCGCCGAGTTCATCGAGCCCGCCAGCTAGGAAGCCATCGGCTGCACTTCGGACAACCGCGCCGCCAGCACCGCCGCCGCCGTCCTCCAATGCACGCGGGCCGCGTCGATAGAGAGCCTTTGCGCGGATCGCATCGCCCCGGCCTTCGGCAATCTCCTTGTCGCGCCAATCGGTCCACGCCCTGACCTCTTTGAGATCCAGCGTCATGCCGTTCGCCTTCGCAAACTCGACTTGTTCCTTGACCGAGCCGTTATAGAGCAATTCGACCCACTCGCGTTCGCGCTCAGGCGGCAAGCCTTCTAAGGGGCTCTCGTCGTCCCAAAACTGCGCGGCCTGTTGGCGGTTCGGTTGCCAATCGGGATCAAGCCGGAACTCGCGCGGGCTTTGCGCCTGGACACCATGCACGCCGAGGCGGTTGAGACGCGCGAGGCGTTCGGCCTGCATGACCTCGAACTGATATTCGGGATCGTTGCCGAGGTAGTCGGGAGCCCCGAACGCATTGCCGGAGCGCACCATCGACACGCCCACGTCCTCGCCATCCCGCGCGAACGGCAGCACCGGGCGACCGTAGCTTTCGTGCTGGACCGTGCCGAGCGTGAAGGTGGAGGGATTCAGCCCTTCCATGTAGTCGAGCGATTGCTGGCCTATCGGAACACGCACCCCGTTCCGGTCGAAGCCGGGTTGCCGCAATTCCGGCGCGTCCACACCGTAGAGCCGCGCGTTCGTCCCGCTATCGAGCTTGAGCGTATCGCCATCCACGGCCCGCACGGGAGCGCCAAGGGGCGGCGCAGCCGAGGGGGTCGGGCTTGGCGTGGGGGTTGGCGCAGGGGCATCCGTTTCCGCAGGCTCGAACTCAGCCCACGGATCATCGAAGCCGGGAGCGGCTTTGAACTCGCCCCACGGATCACGCTTCTTGTTCGAGCGGAACAGCACCTTAGCGGACCATCACCTTGCCGTTAGGCGTGCGGAACCGCGTGCCCTTCGGCAGCTTGCGTGCTTCGGCAGGCGTTGCGACCTCGACAATTCCCTGTCGCGCGCTCGATACACGCGGCGGGGGCGGGGTCTGCCGGAGCGTCATGCGGTTGTCTTGGCGCTGACCTTCCATCGACGAGCGGTTGCGCTGGCGAAGCTTCTCAAGGTCGATACGGTTGCCCTGACGATAGCCTTCAAGCGAGCGATCGTTGCCCGTGCGGTGGTCGTCCAATTCCATGTCGCGCAGGTGTGCCGAGGGACCGGAGCCGCGAAGCACGAAGTCCTCGTAAGCCTGCGACCATTCCGCCGAATCCCGCTCATAGCCGAGCGCGTCCGCGTAAATCTCGGCATCTTCGGCACCGTCATAGAGCGTTGCGACTTCGCCAGTGTTCGGATCGAGCTGGAGGCGATTGCGACCGATGGTGAAAGGGTTGGCCGCGCGCAGATCGGCTTCGTTCTGGCGGGAAAAATCCGCATAGCGCCACTTGGCAATCTGTTCGGCTGCTTCCCTCATTCGGGCAGACTGGTCGGACCTCATTTGAGCGAGGTTCTGCACCGCGTAGGGCTGTCCGCCGTTGTAGGACGTGAGGGCATCGCCAAGCACGGCAAGCCCCATTGCCCACGGGCTAATCTTCTTCTGTTCGCCTGCGAGCGCCGCCTGAGCCGCTTCGTAATCGAAGGGCTGGCGCATCGAGCCACCGAGCGGGCCGGGAGCCTCGCCCTTGCGGATTGCGGTCATGCGAGCAGCCTCCCCGACACGGGGCGGGTTCGTGAGCCTATCCGGCAAGGGGCGCTGTTGCGGATCGTCGGTAGGGCCTGCCATCGGCGGGCGAGCGTGATTGCTCTTGCCGAACAGGCCAATCCCGGCGCGCCGTCCGCGCATGACTTCGGCAGTCGGATCTTGCAGTGCGATATTCATTTGTCTCTCCCCATTCCCGCGAGCATCAACGCCCGCACTTCCTTAGATTCCGCGACAGATTCGGCGCTGGCTTCACCAACCAAGGAGCAGAGCCAGGTCGCAGCGTTTTCGTCGCCATGGTCCGCCGCGATCGACACAAGCGCGAGCGCTTCGGCAATCCGGGTAGTCTCGTCAGCCTCCCCGACAGCATGGCTCACGCTCAGGCCCAGCATTTGGATCAGCAGCCCCCGGTCCTCGTTGTGACCGTGCGCGGCGGCGAGGCGAGCAAAGACAAGCCCTTCCTCCAACGGAAGCGAATTACCTTGCAGCACCATGTTCCGCGACAGCAGGGCGAGCGTGCGTTGCGCTTCGAGATTACCTTGCGCCGCCATGCGGGCGAGCGTGTAGGGGTTGGTTTCCTGTTCCACCTTCAACGCTCCATCACCCGACCGTCCGGGGTCTGGAACCGCGTGCCGGGTTTCAGCGCCCGTGCTTCCTCGACAGTCGCAACCTTGACGATCCGCTCCGCCTTCGAGCCCTTGCCCTTTTGCCGGAGGTCTTGCCCCCGGCGGCTGGTCCTCGCCCGAACGTCCTGACCACGGCGCACGTTGCCCTCGCTCGCCCGGTTGTGGCGGCGATACTCGTCAAGCCGTCCCTCGCGGGTATCTATGAGGCTATCGGTGTTGCGATCGGCGCGAACATTGTCCGCCTCGATATTCGCCTCCCGCAGCATCAGGTCGAGCCGTTCCTTTGCCGGAAGGGCGCGTTCCATAAGATCCTCGACCGCTTCGGGGCCGGGGTAGCGATCGGGGATGATTGCAGACACGTCCGCGCCCAATTCGGTGGCGAGCGGGATCACTTGCGCCCGCATGGCCTGCCAGCTTTCCTCGTCGTTCGAGCGGGCCATGAGATCAAGCCCGACGCTGTAAAGCGACTGTTCGGCCTTGAGCTGGTCAACGAGGCCGTCCCGCATCTGGCTTTGGAGCTTGAGCGCCTCCGAAGGGTTGCGGGCGAACATACGGAGGAACGCCCGGTCGCGGCCATCTTGGGGCTTGCCGAACTGTTGCACGACCGCCTGGACACGCTGCGCGGCCTCGTTCGGCTGCGCGCCCTGTTCGGGCTGAGGGGTTTCGCCAGCCACGCCGGGGGCGGCAGGGGATGACAAATAGCCGATTTGCGCGGCTGGCGAACTGGTGGGGCCTGCAAGGGCCAGCAAGGCGTTTTGCGAAGGCTGAGGGGCCGAACCGCCCGCGATAGCGGCTAGCGCGTTCTGTGGCAGCGCTGCCGCCGCCTGAGGACCTGCGGGCATGAACCAATCCCGTGCAGCCGAACGAAACGCCATATCGTCGGCGCGGGCTTCCATCTTCACGGCCAATTCCGGCGCGTGCTCGAACAGCACGCCCATCGCCTCCGGGTTGCCGGGATCGGCACGCAGCGCGCCCAATGCGGCACGCACGTTCTCACGTTCCTCGCGCTGGCGCTGAGCCTCGCCCAAGGCCATGCCCTGTTTCATGCCTTCCATTACCGACGCACCAGCGGCGGCAGGGTTAGGCAGAAGGTTCCAATTCGGTTGCGTCATTTGTCATCCCCATTTCCCGCCGTCAGTGGACGGTCGGCTCATAGTCCGGTGGCGGCTTGCCGAGAGAGGACGCGACGTAATCAACCAAGGCGCTCCACCCTTCGGGGGAGTGCAGCAGGCCAAGCATGTTGTCGGGAACGCGGGTGAGTTCATCGAAGACTTCCGCCGCATCCATCCCGAGGGCGGGGGCGGCTTGAGCGCAAAGCGTAAGGGCAGCGGTGAATTGTGCGTCAGCCGCCAGCTTGAGGCGGGCAGCGTCCGAACCTTCACCAAGGGACCGGGCGAGTATGTCGCCCAGCGTTTCCTCGCTTGCCACAGACGCAAAAGACCGCCCCGCATCAGGTGCAGGACGGTCCCCTAAGCTCTTACGCGCGTCTTCCATGCTTCTCCGGTTCTGTCTCTCGACGATCCAAAGCCTTCACAATTTCGCGAAGGAGGGTTCGCGCTAGCACAGATTTTGCCGAAAGTCAATAGCACATATCGTGAACACTTCCCGAATCGCCGGGCGGCTGGCAGCTAGGGGGTATGGGATCTATCCGCCTCGACACGCTGAGTGATTTCACCCGGCACAGCTACCGAGTCCGTGTGGACTGCCGGGGCTGCGGGCGCGTCGTCGTGATCGAGCCGATCGAGTTGCGGCTGACGTGCCAACGGCGCGGGTTCAGCGCCCGCCTGGATGAAATCGGGCAGCGGTTGCGTTGCTCGAAATGCGGAAAACGTGGCGCTCAGATCGGGCCAGCGTTCGGAAATTAAGCGGACATTCCGCTAACGACCCGATTGCGGGCATCCGTCAGCTCTGCAAAGTAGCCGGATGCGTGTCGTTCTAATCAGCCTTCTAATGCTCTCCTCATGTGGTGCTGAGGAGCCTCAACCCTGTCTTGATGCTTTTTGCTTGCCTGCCGATGCGAAACTTGTCGGTCACCAGCAGCCCGCCGATTTCGATCTTTATCAAGTCGAGTGGCATGATGCACGGTTCGGAATCTATGCTGGCGACTTCCCTGATTTTGAGGTTGGATCTGGCGAGAAGCGAGAGTTGGCTTCCAACGCAGATGCGGAACTAAAGACCGATGGTTTGCGGGGCCAGATTTTAATGCAGGTAGGAGAGCAATCGCCCCGGTATCTGCACTTAACTGGTCCGTGCGAGGCAAAGGAGAGGTGCGCTCTAGTCGCCTTCGCGGACGCAATTAAGACTGCCGAGCGTGAATGACCGCTTTCCACCCATAATCGGACGTTCGCGACTTCCCGACTGAAACCGTAAAGCGGACATTCAAACCACGGGTTGGAGAGTGCGATCGGCAATCTCACTGCGTGAGCGGTGCCAGATCGGGCCACGAATTGCGGGTGAGTCGATAAAGATCAAGCGAGGGCCTAGTTCTCACGAAAGCCGTCGATAACCCACTTGATGGCGAGCCATCCCAATGCAGCCACGAACGGAGTGGCGAGGAGGATTAGGAGCGCTGTCTGGGCATCCGCAGCGGCTGAATCATCGAGGTGGGACAATTTAGAAGCAGGAGAGCGTCGAAGCAGATCCGCGACACGGCTGCGCTCAATCCATTCGAAAAACCAGAACGTTTCCCATAAAACCAGAATCACCAGCCCCAATCGCATCCAGCCCTTTCCCACCCTGATCGTTCCTTTCAGCTTCGGTTGATAAATATTACTCGGGACAGTCATGCGGCCCGATTCAGATTGTGCGGAAGAAAGCGACCATGGACAGGATGAACGCTAGCAAGGAAATTAGAAGGGACCAACGGGCGGGACCTCGCCAGCTTTCACGCACCTTCAATTCGCTCTGCGCTAAGGTTGAGAGTCGAGTGCCAGGGCGCTCTTCGATGATCGCGGTAAGATCATCGTCCGACATACGCTGCACTTCACGTCGTCCGGGATCGAGCAGTTCAGCGGCTGCCTCGTTGAAGGCTGACCGCTCGCCGCCCAATGCCTGGAGCCAACTATTTGTCTGAGCAGTCTTGATCTTCTGCCATAGGCCTGTTCGTCGCATAATACATGCCTACCTTCGCATAGCCAAAAGGCCTAGCGCTGACGACAATTTCGTTGCGCGAGCGTGCGCCTGGAGCGTTCCGGCGAGGGAGGGGCAGCACTGGAGGCTGGGGGCCTATGGACGGGTTTCGCGAATTGCGGCATTATCTCGCACATGGATCAAGGCGAGCCCATCCCCGGCACGAAGGCCAGCGGCGCGATCGAGCGCTGGATGCGCGGCCTTGCCGTGCTGGCGCTAGTCGGCATCGCGGCCCTCGCGACGGCACTTGTGGCAGGGCTGGCGATGTGGGCGACGGAGGCGTTAGGCTTCCCCGTGTTGGCGGCTTACGTTGCCGTCGGAATTGCGGCCGCTGTCCTGCCGTGGCAGTTAGGCGGACGAAAGGTTCTCCGAGCGCTCGGCGGCCTAGCCAAGCACTAACACCTTAGCCAAGATGCAAGGCATCGAAGGTTTCAAGCACCAAGCGCCAAGCCGCAATCTCGTCAGAAGTTGCGCCTAATTCCTCAGCGCCATCCAAGCTCGCCCTGCACCACTCAATGAGGTCGCGACCTTCCGCTAGCGCCTTGCGAAGATCGTCTTTGCTCTCATAGCCATCTAGATTGCCCCATGCTTGGCCATCCGATGCGGGGCGACTGTAGAAGCTCCACAACGCGGTAACGGCCAGATCGGCAGCCGCCCGCGCGCGATCCGGCAAGGCGTCGAGCGAAGCCCGTTCCTTAATGCGCTTACGATACCGAGCCTGTCTCTCTGCGTTGGTCAGTGCCATGACCGTTACGTAACCGAATTTTGGCAAGATGGCAAGCCGTTACGTAACACGCTTGACAGGGCGCAAAGCCCCCGTTACGTAACGGATGACCAAGGCACCCCGCCGAGGCGAGGCCGAGCGATGCGCGAACATCAACCCGGCCTCTATCGAAACGCTGTCACGGAAGCGAAACGACTATGACCAATCTAGCACAATTCGAAATCAACGGCACCAATCCCTTTTGGAGTCCTGCCGACAGCGCCGACGAATGCCTGAGTCAGGCCAGCGCGCTAATTACCCTGCTTGCAGGGGCGCACGAGGTTTGCGAACAAGTCTCCGCCGACGAAGCAGATGCGTTCGTCAATATCCGGCACCACATCACCGGGCGCGCGTTGAGCGGGATCGGCAGCCTGATTGCCCTCGCGTTGCATCAGCAGGACGTGGCGCGGGAGGATCGGGCGGACAAGGCCAGCGCCGCCAAGTGGCGCGAGAAGCGGGACGCATATCTGACCGCCGCCACAGCCGTAGCCGCACAGGGCCGCAATCTGGCAGCGTTCGGCACTCCAGACTGTGAAGCGCACGAAGCCGAGACGTTGAAGCTCTCGACAGCCCAAGCGGAAGCCTTCGACGCAATGATGCTCGAACCCGCGCCCAATGCCGCCGCCCTCGCGTTCAAGCTTCGCGCCTTCAACGAAATGCAGGCCTTCGACGGATGGGACAACGGCGGCACGATCGCCGCGCAGCTTTCCGCCGACGCGGACAGGTTCGCCAGCTAACCGCATCCCACCACAACCGAAGCCCGCCACCCGTAGCAAGGTGGCGGGCTTTTTTGTGACAGGCTAACCGCCAATTGGCACAGCCCCGTTTGATTACTTTTGATTGTTTTCAATCGCGCTGAGCAAGTTGCGGCCCCGATATTCCCCGTTAGGAAACGGAGCCAGCGGCCAGCCTCGCGCGCGTGGAATCGGCAAAGACGGGGCGATCATCAACCATCTATGTCAGCCAGCCCTTCTAGCGAATCCGTCAACACGGAACGCAGCGCGGCCCGCAGTTCCACAGCTTCGCGCGAATAATGCCCGTGCTTGAGCGCCCGCTTATTTCCCTTTGGCGCGCCCGGGTTCGTCCCTCCGTGCATCCGGCAACGGCGCTTCCCCCTGACCGCTGGCGATTGGCACGCCCCGCCCGTCCGCGTCGTAGCCAAGCATCGCGGAGCTGTTGCCAAATTCTTCGGTTGCATGGGACTGTTCCTTCATTTCCGATTGCCCCGGGGGGTAATTATAAGCGGTCTGCGTCCGTGCATCGACGTAGACATGCCGCACGGTTTGCTCTGCGCCGCGCTGCAATTTCGCCAACGCTTCAGCTTGGCGCGCGTAAACATTGAGGAGCTTGGTTGAGAGATTACCGAGCGAGCTAATCTGATCGACCATCGTTTGCTGACCGATCATTGCCAGCGCTCGCATTGCCGCTTCGTGTGTCGCGTGCATTTGCACAGCGAGTGCAGCCTGGGCGGGATCTTTGGGCTGGCAGCCTGCAACGAACGCGAGATGCGCGTTCACATCGGTTTCCGCACACTTCCCGCCGTTTGTCTTATGGTGGAAGTTCACGATGTCGCCCAGCCGCGCGTTCACCAGCGGCTGCGATTGCGTTGCTAGTGTCCGCAAGAGTCGCGTCGTCTGAAGTGTGGGATTGTCCCCCTCGCGGATGCGGCTGCTGGACTTTTGCGGGTCAAATTGAAGCTCGGGCACGGTCGGCAAATCGTGATGTGTCCGCATCAGCTCGATCACTTCGTGTTGCTGCCTCGCACTCAGGTCTTCCCACCCTCCAACTCTCCGTTCGCACGCCTCCCGAATTTCCTCGTCGGTGCCGTCCCCATGAACGAGGCTGGCAACGTCCGTTTCGTCCGCCATCTTTTCGGGTTGGTTCTCTTTCGCCTTCGCCATCATTCGGCCTCCCAAAATGCTTTTAAGTCCGGATAGCCGCCCCGGTGGAATTTCTCGGCGGGACCAAACAGCGGTCGCCAGTTCGCCGTCTTGTCGCACAGCTTGAGGTTGCGGGCGCTTCCCATGCGATCGACGAGGCCACCCCAACCGGGTTTATCGGGCCACAGTCCGAACAGGTCGGCAGTCGTCCACCCGTTGCGGGCCGCTTGTTCGCCATAGTGCCACACCACCCAAGCCGCGCTTTTGACCAGCGACCGCCAGCGCTTCGGGTCTATGTCGCCCGTGGGCTGTTCGGGATCGAGCGTGGACAGCGCCGCGCGCCAGCTTCGCAAGGCATCGAGAGGGCCGGGGACACTAGGGACACTAGAGACATTAGCCCCCCTAGCGTCCCTATCGTCCCTACTGTCCTCGCCCTGTAAGGCTTGCTCGACCTTTTCACGCCAACTCATTTCCCACCCCCGAACACGGCGGGATTTACGAGATAATCCTTGCGCGGCTGGCCTGCGTTCGGGCCCTCCCGCTCGAAGGCAGGGGCAAGCCAATTGTGGTCAATCAGCACTTCGACGGCTAGCTCTAGCCCATCTTTGGACAGCAGGGGTTTCAGGTGTTGTTTGTGCGGGGATCGGCGCAGTTCCCGCAGGTTGATCTTGTCGAGCCCGTTGCGCCGGATATAGCGCGCCAGCAGCGAAGCGTTGCGGTCGCCCTCCGACACCGCCGCGTCCCCATAGACACGTTCCGCCATCGGCTTGGCGTATTCCTCGCACCACTTGATTGCCGCCGCCAAGGACGTGAGCGAGACGGTGGCGGGTTCCGCCCCATCCCCAAACGCCCAATTCGTCAGTTCCCGCAGCAGCGCGAGGCGCAGCACAAGCCCGGACAGCTTGCCCGCAAAGGATTCATACAGGCTCCCGCCTTCGCCCGCGCTCCGGTGATTGTCCCTCTCCCACCCCTCGAAAACGTCCGCCGCTTCGTCGGTGAGGCTCAGCGTGATCGGCTGCGATTGCCCGGTTTCGTCGCTCCCCCATTGGAGCATTTCTAGCCGTTGATAGGCGCGCTCTAGGGTTGCCCGGTCTATCCGACCGCGAGGGCGGCGCGGTTCCTGTTTTTCCGGCCACGCGAACAGGAGGCGGGGGATAAGCCCATCATTGGCACCCGCCATCAATGGCACCAGCTTATCCGGCTGGACGCTGCCGAGAACACTAATCCCGCAGAAGCGGATTGTGATGGTGCCGGACCCCTTGCGCGTGACCGAGTGCGACCGCCCACCGTAGGCCGACAGCCAGAACGGACGACCGCCCGACGTGTAGCGATCGAAGCTTTCGAGCCAGCCCGCCAGTTCGTCATTGTAGCAAAGCACGCCTTGGGGGTTGCCCTGGAGGACCGTCGCCGCAGCTTCGGGGGTAATGTCAGCCACCACCGGGCAACGCGGTTGCGGTTCGTCAGGCTCGACAGCAAGCGCGGGAAGGTCGGGCGTGGCTTGCTCGGTTCCCGCCGCGCTTTTCACTTCCTCTTGCCACTTCGAGCGTTCGGCGCGGGCGCGTTCGCAGTCCGCTTGCCATTCCCGTTTCTTTGCGTCGAAATCCTCGCGCGCCATTTCCTGAATTGACGCAAGGGGCTTCGTCATCATTTCGAGCGGTGCCGACTTGCGAGAGCTAGGATCACCGAGCGCAGCACACCACAGGATAAGGGGCTCGCTCCAATCGGTCCCATAGGGGCTTATGCGCCGCTTCCCGCCGACGAGGCTTGCAGCCGCCGCCAGATAGCCGAGCGCGGCATAATCCGGCGCAGTGCTGGTTGCATCGGACACTTGCTCGATAATCGGCCAAGCGGGTCCGAATAAATCGGCCGGCATTGCAACGGCGGGCCTTCGCCCATTGTCGATTAGCGTCATATCCGCCGGAGTTGCGAACACACCCGCCGGTTGCGCGTTGTCAAACGCGGTCTTGATATTGGCCGCAGTCATTAGCGGTCCCCTCTAAGTTCGTCGTTAAAATCCTTGTGGGGCGGGTTCGGGAAGAAGGTCCGAACATCGAGCCCACGTTGAGAGAAGGCTTGCGCGGCCTTCGCTGCGGCTTGCTGGCCCGCTTCGTCGCCATCGCCGCCTATCGCGACGGACTGGACGAAATCAGGGAAGGCCATCGCCGGGAGCATCGCGGCCCCGGCAGCGCACCACACCGACACGCCGAGTTCCTGTTGGAGCGTCAGACCGTCCTCCAAACCCTCACAGACAATCAGCTTGCGGGTGATCGGAGCCAACCGGATTGCGCCATTGCGAACACGTCCGAGCGATAGCTTAGGCTTCGGAACATCAGCCTTCCCGCTACCGTCAGGAGCAAGGAAGGTGCGTTGTATGCCGAGCAATTCCCGCGCGCCGCCAGTGACAGCAGCGACAAGGCACGGGAACCGCTCACCCCTGCCGTATGGCAGCACATCGAACCGCAGCGTTGGCGGCAATTCGATATGGATTCCGCGCCCCCGCAGATAGGCTTCTGCGAGTGTTCCCTTGATCGGCTTGGCATCGCGCCAGATCGCCCGGGCCTCGTCCCTTCGGTCGCTACGCGGTTCGGCCGGGAGGGGTGCAACCTTTGTCGATACCACTTCCCCACCGCCGAGTAGTTCGGCAGCTTCGCGCAGTCCTACGCCGTGGAGTTCCCCCACGAAATCGAACACGTCGCCACCCTTGCCACAGCCGAAGCAGGTCCATTTCCGCCCGCCATCGAACACATAGAAGGATGGAGTGCGGTCGGCATGGAGGGGGCAGCACGCCTTCCATTCGCCCCCCGAGGCTTTCAGATCCACGCCAGCGCCCGCCACCACATCGGGAAGCGGATGGGCGGCGCGGATCGCCTCTAGGTCTAGTTGCGCCATCATGCCGCTAACCTCCCCGTCAGTCGGTAGCCGATCGCATCAATCCACCGCCTATGCGTGTCGGTCGGGCAGGGAGAATAGACCGCACGCTGGCAGCACCACGCCTCCCATTCGGTCAGCCTACCCGCACCCTGGACGAGAATGTTGCGCGCGGCTCGGCCTGTAATAGTGCGGGGGTTGCCGTCGAAATCGGCGGGCTTTTCGACCCTCCAAGTTCCATCCCAAATGCGGTTGGGATCGCCTTTTAGATCGCGACTCATTTGCCACCGTCCCGACGCGCGAGAGCGTTCCGCTTGTGCTGATAGGCTTCCCGGTCGCTGTAGCGCCGCCCGGAGCGGTTTCGGTCCGCCCATGCGTCTCGCTGGCGCAGAAGTGCGTTGCCAAATGACCGGGTTTCCGGCATGGTTTCCTCGTCAAGCTCCAAGCCGCCAAGCAGAGCATCTAGACGAGGGTCGCGAATGGTAAGCCGTTCGCGGCTCTTGCTACTTCCAGGGGTAGCAATCCCCTTTCCTGCCGCCCCCACGGCTCACGCTGCCTCGCCGAGAGTAGAGGCAATCCAAGCATCGACCTTGGCACTGTCCCAAGCCACGCGGTTCTTTGAAATGCGAACCGGGGCGGGAAATTCACCAGCCTTTATCTTGGCGTAAATTGTGGACCTCGAAAACGGCACGCGCTGTTGCACGGCCTTGAGAGATTCAAGTCGGGGAGAGGGGTTTTCCATTGCCCGTTCCTTCCATTACCGCACCACATCGGGCGGCTTCGGAAGGCAATGTGGCGGACTAGACCCGGACGGACACGGACGCAGGAGGCAACCTACCGGACGATATGGCCAACTGGCTGGGCGCTTGGCCCTAAGTGCCAAATTCGGGATGCGATGGTGAACGGCTGGGAATCTCAATGTCCCCGCGCTTGTGAGCGGCAATGAGCCCTTTCCTAATCGCACTCGGGTCAGGCGGGGATTTCACCTCGTCAGCGTCGTAAAGCTCTTGTGCAACACGCGCAGCGACGCGGTTGGCGGTCCATTGAGGGTGTTGCCTCCATATTCTCTCGGCTCGACGCAACCGACTATCCTTCGCTTTTGCCTTCGACCGACCGCTAGCCGCCCCTTGTTGCACGCGCTCCATCTTGGTTTCCGCTGGTTTGGATTCATGCTTTGCCTGGAGAAAGCCCGCACGGGCTGCTGATGAAATCGCATCTTTAACGAAGTTGCCTAGTTCGCCATCGATCAGGCCCGCACGTCTCAATTTTTCGATGGAGAGTTCTGCATCTTCAAGCGCTTCGGCGGCATCCTCACCAAGCGAACGAGAAAACATATCTGGAATTGCTTGGGTTATACCGAATTTGAGCGGGTCGGCATCTGGATAACTGCTCAATATTCGTGCTGCGAGGCGATCGTAGGTGTCGAATTGCGGTCCTCGCTTTAACTGCGTCACACCATATAGAGCCATGCGGTGGTCTATTCTCTCAATCGATCCATCGGAACGATGTAACGCTAGAGATGCCATCTTTTTGGTTCGGTCGTGGATGTGATCGAACGGCCCGCCAACAATTTCAGTCGTGACGGTTTCGACGCTAATTTTGTCTCCGGGGCAAGCGATCACCAATGGAAAGGCCGGGTTAGAGAGCCGGTAATCTGCCCTTAGTTCCGCCTCGCTGTGTTTACCCTCAGACGGAAAGCAAAAACCGCAATGCGTTTCGGAATCGCCCCAAACAGGCCACCAATAGCGAGCTTCCCACTGTCCGGGCTCAATATCGGGGTGCCGAAAATCGACGTGAACGCCGTCGACCATGCCAGCGCGCTCAGCAGATAGCACCGCCAGCCCTTCGCCCCGCACCCCCGACGACGGGCTTATCATTCCTTCAAAGAGCCTTTTGCGCTTCATCCGGCTAATCCCAAAGTTAGTTGTGACGCTTTACCCGCCCCGCCCACGACGAAGCGCCCCCACGCATCGAGCAAGTCGCGGCGCATGGCCTTGAACTTCGCCCGGTTATAGGATCGCTCCACCTTGTCGGGGATCTTGTGAGCCAGCGCCGCCTCGGCCACCGCCTCGGGGATAGAAGGCATCTTTTCCGCCGCCCATGTGCGGAAGGAACTGCGAAAGCCGTGGGCCGTGAAGCCAGTGGGGCGGACGAGCTTTGACAGCGCGTTGTCGCTCAGCTTGCCGCCCTTGTTGTTCGGGAAAACCAGCCTGTCGCGGCTAGGCCATTCCATCGCCTTCGCCCGTTCCAATATGTCGAGCGCGTAGTCTGTGAGCGGCACCGTATCGGCAATGTCGCCTTTCATAATCTCAATGGGGCGGTTCCATTCCGCTTTTTCCAAATCGAAATGGTCCCAAGTCGTCGCCCGCACTTCGCCATGACGCGCGCCAGTCAGGATTTGCAGCAACAGCGCCAAGCGGGAAGCCGTGTCGGCCTTCGCGTTCTGCGTGGCGAAGAATTGCGGCACGTCCTCGTAAGGCATCGAGGCAAAGTTGCCTTCCCGCGATTGCTTAGGCAGCAGCGTTGAGAGCGTAGAACGCGGGGCTTCGTCATCGCGCCACTTCGACGCTTTGGCAAAATCGAGAACCAGCGTGGACCGCGCCCGCACCTTGCGAGCGATCGAGGGTTTATCCGCCCATATCGGGGACAGCACGCCCGCCAGATCGGTGGCGGCAACATCGCTAACGAGCATATCGCCAATCACAGGGAAAGCGTGTTGCTCTAGGCTCGACAGGAAAGCCGTGGCGTTCTTTTCCGACCAGCCTGGAGCCTTCACAGCATGACAGGCGCGGGCCGCTTGTTCGAACGTGGGCGGCGCTTCCTCGCGAGCGTCCCGAACGTCGCGGGGGTCCCCACCCTCGCGGGCGACCTTTCGCAGCGCCCTTGCCTTTTCCCTTGCCTCGCCAAGCGAGACGAGCGAGGCCGAGCCCAACCCAATGTCTTGCCGCGCCTTGCCGGAAGGCGTGTCAACGACCGTGCGGAGCACCCAAGACTTGCCGCCCGTTGGTGACACAAGCAGATAAAGCCCGCCGCCGTCGCCATAGCGACCCGGCTTGAGTTTCTTCCGCTCGACTTGAAGGTTTGTAAGTTTCGCCATCGCCGCCTTTACCACATTCGCTCCCACATTATAGGACGGCTTCGGTCGGAGCGCAATGGACAGGGCTGGACTGTCCGTCAGAAATATACGAGGAAAAGGAAGGGGCTATTGGAAGGCGCTGGATTGCATAGGACAGTGGGGTCCAATCCTCACGGGGCATCCAATTCCTCGCCAGAACAACCCCCGCGAGCCGGTCCCGCCGGATCGCATGCGCGCGCGCGGCGGCCTTGGGCGAATTACAGTTTCATTTTGCTCCGGGCTGGGTGCTAGCCCTTGCCGAATCCCACGCGGGGAACCGCGGCCCAGGTGGAATCCTTCTTCATGAAACGTCGGATGCCCTGAAGGCGATACCAGAGATTGATCTGGCGATAGCCGAAGTTCTCGATCACCGCGGCGATGCCGATGCGGACGAGATCGGTGGCGGTGGGGGTGCGGCGCAATTGCTGTTCCTCGAGCGCCAAGGTGCCGAGGCTTAGCACGCAGCCGAAAACCACCGAAACGAAGAAGAAGGCGAGCGCCATCATCGGGTCGAGCAGACCGAGCAAGGCCGCCGCGGGCAGCACCAGGTAGCCGAGCAGTTGAGCCGGTGGGCCGATGATATCCTCGAGCACGATCTGCGGCATGGCGAGCATCCCGATCCGACCGTAGGTCAGCGCCGACACCAACGAGATCGCGCCGGGCAGCGTGCGCCGGCTCGAAGTGCTACGCGACGGCGCCTCGGCGATCTACGGCGCCGACGCCGTGGCCGGTGTGATCAACACCGTGCTGCGGGGCAATCTCAGCGGCGGGTTCC
>Ga0210039_1001391_pt1 | contig 22513 bp, 22 predicted proteins | sample CryGeyCG2114_250_3_FD_185460 | JGI IMG/M metagenome (GOLD analysis project Ga0210039, IMG submission 185460) | Groundwater microbial communities from aquifer - Crystal Geyser CG17_big_fil_post_rev_8/21/14_2.50 (SPAdes) (version 2) | ecosystem: Environmental > Aquatic > Deep subsurface >...
GTTTTGCCCCAATTGAGTAGTGATTAAAAAAAATTGTATTAAAAAGAAAATGCGGAAATGATATTCCTTGAATATACAAGATAACTCAATGGGGCGAGTGCCGAGTTTGCATAATTGAAGTTATGCGAACCAAAGGAAAACAAGGAGTGTTCCTCAGCGAACGTTGACGACGTTTGCATAACCAGCAATTATGTAAATCTGGCTGCTAATGTATGATTCGCTGTGTTTGATTATTGGTGGATAATATTAGTTTGCTGTATGGTAAAGACTGCTTGTAAATGTAATTCACTCTTTAAGGAAATATTCCATTCTTGGTAATGCTACGTCTGAACTAGTAATAGGTACTGAAAATCTAATCTTATGGAAATAACTTTCATCACTTCTCAAGAAAAGAAAAGATAATATAGGAATCTGTTCAACTTCCCCATTCTCATCATAAAAATGAAATTGTAAGACGGCACTTTGAAAATATGGTTCACTCATTTCCTCAAAGCGAAAATCATCTTTTAGAAGTAATTCTACCTTAAAGAAATATCCCATTCTCTCCATTTCAAAAATTGAATCAAGACAATTTTCAAATTCATTCTTTACTATGTCGCTTTCTAATTCGTTCGGAATAGGCTCAGTAGTATTGTTATATATTGTGATTGAAAAAGTATCTTCTGCTTCACCGCTATAAACAAAAGTTATTGCCCCATCACCTGGGTCATATTTTCTAAAAAAATCATAATCGCCAATATGGTGAGGGAATGTATCTGAATCTTCAAGCATTTTCTTAAAATCTTTTTGCATTATATCCCCTCTTCAAATTGTCGGTTTTTATATTTTTGTTTTTCAAAAGTAGATTTTATTTGCCAAAATCGCAATAGTTTTTTCCCTAATAGTTAATCTTGTATTATTTGTATTTAAAAAGTATTACGTTATAATGGCTACTAATGTTATGTAAAGCTTCAGATGGAAATGGACTTTTGAAATACATAAATTAGTATACACAAAAGGAGATTTACATGGAAAAACGAGGAAGATTTACCCCAAAAAGAGAAAGTGCAAATATTAATAGAATTCTTCATTAAGGAAACCACTATAACTGATATTGGTTAATATTTAATTATTATTGTAACTCTACGTTTGAAAAGGTCGAATATGAAATTTTTGCAACAAAGCATAATATTTTTAGTGTTGTTAATTAGCTGCAGCCATGTATCACATAATTCAGATAATATTTCACTATTCGATAATGATAGGATTTTTAATATCGAAACAATAGCTGATTATTTTACTTTTGAAAAATAGATTTAATAATTTAGAATGGGGCAGAAAAAACAAAAAAATCACCACGTAAGTATTTTTACTGATTTAATTTGTTCTTTGAATTCTTATATTACCAACAAATTATTAACAATAAAATTATTATGAAACCAGATCATATTTTAGAGACATTTTTAAGTTGGCAAAACCCAGCAATATTTGTCTTTGTTTTCTTCATAGTTATTTCAGCAATTGTCATCTTAATTAAGAAGGACTTTATTAAACCCCTCAAGAGGAGAACAGAAAAACTTGAAGATGACAATATGAGGTTAATGGCATTATTTGCCGAGCTCGATCCTGATCCAATTTTGAGAGTTGATGAAAATGGAATAATTATTAAACTCAACGATCCGGCAAAAGAAATATTGTCACTTGATGTTCTTGGGCAAAAATGCGATAGTATAATTCCCAACTACAAAGAGCTATTGAAAAGAACACAAATCAGTAACGAGATTGTTGAGATTGATGGCAAGCATTTTACAATTTCATTAAAAGAAAACAGTCTGTTGGAGTTTGTACAAATCTATCTTCACGATATTTCTAATAGAATTGAGCAAGAAAAAAAAATTGAATTATATCAAGAAAACCTTAGATTACTTAGAATAAAACTTGATAATCAAAATGAAAAACAGAGAGAACTTATTGGACAAGACTTACATGATAATATTGGCAACCAAATCTCTATTCTTAAGCTGAGTTTACAAAACTTTATAAATAATCCAGAGACACATAAAATTGATGAGTTATATAATAAAATTGATTTGCTCTCTGATGATGTTCGAGGAATTTCTCACCAGCTATGTCCAAAAATATTGAAAGAGTTTGGATTGGTTTCGGCATTAACACAGTTAGTAGAAGTGACGACAAGAAATTCAAATATGAATGGTCGTATCATAAATGTTAACTATGAAGAAATTGAAGATTTTAATTTAACACTAGGACTCCTTAGAATCTGCCAAGAAGCGTTGAGCAACATTGTTAAACATTCAAAGTGTAGTGAGTTTGAAATCCAAATTGCAATTGAAGAGGGAAAGCTAAAATTAATTATATCTGATAATGGAGTTGGTATTTCTAAAGAGGAAAACAAAAAGCCATCTTTAGGGTTATTAAATATGGAAGAACGTTCAAAATCTTTGTTAGGTATATTTGAGATAGATTCAATAGAGAATGAAGGAACAACAATATATTTGGAATTTCTTTTAAATAGAGAGATAAATCATGATTAGAGTGTTATTGGCTGACGACCACTCATTATTCCGAGATGGATTAAAAGCATTGTTGGACAATGAGAGTACAATCAAAATTATTGGTGAAGCAGAGGATGGAAGAGGTCTCGTAAAAAAGTACTTTGACCTATGTCCAGATATAGTTATTTCTGATATTTCAATGCCAAACAAGACTGGAACAGAAGCAGCTAAAGCGATATTAAATAAAGATAAGAATGCAAAAATCATTTTCTTATCACAACACACGGAAGATAATTATATTTATGAGGTTCTAAAGTGTGGTGCCTTTGGATTAGTTGGGAAAAATATAGTTAAGAATGAACTAATTATCGCTATCGAATCTGTCTATAAAGGGAAGCATTATTTTATTGGACGTACAGAGCAAGAATTAAAAGCGATTCTATCTAGATTTAATGATATTGTGGAGAAGAATGGTGATTTTATTTTAGATTCTTTAACAGAGCGTGAGAACGAAGTACTAATTGCAATTGGAAATGGGTTTGATAGAGATAAATTGGCAAGAACATTAAAAATTTCAGTAAGAACATTGGATACACACAGATTTAGAATAATGTCAAAAATTGGTGTAAAAAAACAACCCGAGTTAATTAAGTTTGCAATGGATCTAAAGTTAAAAAAGGAAAGAGAATTAGAAAAAATTAAACCATTTAATGAAAACTGATATCTTTTCGTATAAAGATTAAAAATAATCCAATAAAAATTTGGATGATCGTATCTACATAGTAGGCATTTAATCCTAAGTTGATATTACTTACCATTAAAACAGATTTATATAATGATAAAAATCCATAAAAAGTCATTGCCAAATAGAATAAACTAAATTTAGTATTTTTTATAAATTCCCAATAGAAATACCTAGCAAAAACTATTGTTATAATTAAATTGATAATCAATGTAAAAAGGTATTGATTATAAGTAGTAGAATAATAATTTATAATTAGGATCAGTATTAATCCAGTCAGAATTACTTTTATATTTTTTAAAAAAAAAGGTTTATCTATACCCAAAACCATCAGATAAAATAATGGTATCCAAATTGCCTGAGAGGAAAGGTGATAAGAATACCACAGAGTTAATCCAAGAGAATCACTTAACCCAGCAAATAAAAAAAAGAGAAAATGTTTCGACTTGCGTATAAAAAATGGAATTATAGTCCAAATAGAAGTAGATAGTATTTGGATATATTCATAAAGTTGCATTTAATCACAGTTTGGTGGACAAGGGTTGCTCATTTCCAAAGTATAATCCCCAACCGTAATGCTAAAAACTTCTTTTCTGTTTTCAAGCACTACAATTTCTGACTTCCCAATATTTAAAAGTTCAATAACTTTGCTTTTGCTATACATATGGAATAATTGGTTTGTTACAATAAATTTACTATTTGAATATAGCAAATTTCTGGTATCTCCCAAAATGGAAATTTGATTGTTTTCCAATCTAAACATTACCTTATCAGTAGAATATATAATTATTGATTTTAATTTTTCGCTTGTTATAGTGCGGCTCTCTAATACGGGTCCATATAATTCATCGGCCTCTATTTTGTTAAATATTTTTCCAATTTCTTGGGAATAGATTGAAGTAGATATTAGTGATAATAATGCAAATATAAAAAACAGTTTCTTTGTAGTTGGCATAGGTTCTCCTCTATTAAATTAAGTAATAAATTTGTAATTATAAATCTATTATAGACTCATTTGAAAAACATCAGAAAAAATACTCCCATGATAATTATTAAATGGTAAAGTATGAAAACAAGCCAAATTAAAAGAAGATAACAAAAAACTACTTACTAAATATTAAAATGACATCTTGTCTAAGTAAGTAAAAACACGTACAAATACCTGAATTATTCATGATTTTGTCTTTATCATGAACAGGCGTGTTGTCAAAATATATGATCTAGCAAAATATTTAATGCGTATCTAGGCTAAAAATAAAGAATATGAAACCCATACTAACCAGAATAAAGGATATCATCGATGTACGTATTTTTACTGATTTATTTCTGTAAATAATGATTTATTTTTCTTACACTCTTTACTATAGCATAATCAATAGAACCAGTTCGTATAAAAAATGCTTATGCCATAATGTGACTCACGTGGCGAAGCTTTAAAAACACTATAATAGAAGCATATTATTGAAGCCCATTTTGTAAACGACAATATGTAAGAAAATAGTAATAAAAGAGTTCAAAAAAATAGTAATGTTCATATATGAGAAAATTATAAATGCATGAACTAAAAGTCATAGTAAATTAAGCAACACACTGGTTTCCAAAGTTCTATATGGTGGGAGAACTAGTAATACATAAATAACTGGTGCTCGAAGTACTTTTTTAAAGAATATCAACGATATATAAGAAATAATACAAACTTTGAATTTATTGAACTAAATAACATAACGAGGACAAATCTTGAAAGAACGAATAATTGAAATTGTTGAAAGAAATTACACTAACCCACAATTTGACATTAATAGTTTAGCTAGCGAAATGGGCTTTTCAAGAATTTATATTAATACAAAGTTTAATTTTATTATGGGCTGTTCACCACATGAGTATTTAGAAAAAGCAAGAATAAATAAGGCTAAAGATCTTCTATTGGAAGAGAATAAAATTATTGATGTTTGTAAAAGCAGTGGATATTCCAATAAAAAAACATTTTATTTGGCTTTTAAGAGACAAACTGGAAACACACCCAAAGAGTTTGTTTTGCTTAATTGTGAAACATGTGATTGAAATTGGTTTTTGCAATATTAAATTAAACAAAAATTCCTATTTTCGAAAAACCTAGTCATATTCCAATAAAGCATTAGAACTAAATACAAAGGGTTTGTTTAGTTAAACATTATGTGTAAATAATTACATTACAAAATTACATTACAAAATTACATTACATATTCGGTCTTGAATACTTGAAAATTTAATATTTAAATTGCACATAAAATTATTGAGGTTTAAAATAGAAACTGCAAATTACATACAGAATTGGACCAATTCTATTGGAAACAGCCTGGTAAAATGGGTCCATTATTCTGTTGTTGCAGTTTTGTTGTTTAGCGGAATTGCAAAAATTATTGACCCTTTGCCTTTAATAAAAACACTTGAAGCAACTAAAATATTTTCATATATCTCTTGGGGAAATGAAATAAACATATTTATTGCTACAACATTACCAATTTTTGAAATTGGACTTGCATTTTTACTATTTCTAAAAATAAAACTTAAAGTAGTATTACAACTCACATTACTTCTCTTTACAAGTTTCCTGCTTTATTCAATTTATGGATACTATCTAGGGCTAACAAACGATTGTGGATGCTTTGGTGATATTATTAAAAGTGAGTTTGGGGTGGGGATGATTGTAAGGAATTTGGGATTTGTGTTAATCTTAGTGTTTCTGAATTCTGGAAGAAAAAGGGACTATGCGTAAACACTACAGAAACATATTCGCTGTTTTACTTAGTTTCGTTTTCTTTACAGTATTTATCAATAAAAACGATTTAGTGGATAGTTTAACCGCAAAAACGTTTTACTTCTATTTTATTTCAATAATTGTTTTCACATTTGTAATTTTAAAATTGTTTGCAGAAAAAAGGGAATTGACAATATCACTGAACAAATTGGATGTTTTAATATTAGTTTATTATTCCTATAATTTTGTTAGGCTAATTTTTACTGAATATGTACCAATCAATAATGAAAAATTTATAAATTTGACATTACTATTAGGATATTACTTCATATTCAAAACTATATTTAAGAATGGAGATATAAAAAATAACACCAAAATTATTTTATTAATTTCATTTCTATCTGTTGGTTTTGGTCAATGTTTAATTGGTTTGTTCCAATTTTATAATATTTTTGGTTTTAATTCAAACTATTATAGGGTAATAGGCTCATTTTCTGTAATGGCTACTTATTCGGGCTTTGTTGTTTCAATTCTACCTTTTGCATTTGGTCTTTTTGTACTAATAAAAGATAAAGCTACCGAGAATATTATTTTAAAACATTTAGGGAAAATCGCTTTTATTTCCGGTTTATTTATTTTACCAATAATTCGGATTAGAGGTGATTGGTTAGCAATAATTGGTGGTGTTATTTTTATTTTGATTTATAAGTACAACATAATTAGAAAATTAAATTTAATATTTAGCAGTAAAGTAAAGAAAACTGCCTTGTTTGTATCAATAATTTCTTTGGCTTTTCTAATTATTATTGGATTATATAACATGCGCCCAGCTTCGGCTTTTGGAAGAATATTGATGTGGAAAGTTGCAGCAAATATTATTACCGATTATCCAATATTTGGTGCCGGATTTGATAGGTTTGGGGATATCTATAACAACTACCAAGCCGATTATTTTATTGAAAAAACACGAGATCCTTATGAAATATATGTTGCTGATAATGTTAATTATGCTCATAATGATTTTCTTGAAATATTTGCAGAACTTGGTATTATTGGGTTATTCTCCTTTGTTTTAATAATAATTTCTGCAATTTGGGACACAAAAACAAATAATGAAGCATATGAAAATAATAATATATTAGCTAAATCAGCAAAAGCTTCTATTATTGGAATTGTCATATCTTCTCAGTTTACATTCTCATTTCAAATTTTACCTACATTGTTAAATTTTGTATTTTTATTGAGTATAATCAGTGCCATTGATAAGCATAATAAGTTTATTACTTTTTCAATAAAACCAGCCTACTTGAAAATAATAAGTTTAATAAGTGCAGTTTTAATTTTTCTGTTTTCATTAAATACTATAAATAGCTATAAAGCAAATATTAATTGGCAAAAAGCTAAAATCTATTCACAATTAAAAATGTATGATAAAGCAATCAATTTTTATTCTTATAGTTATAATATTCTTAAAAATAATGGAGATTTTTTACTAAACTATGGTGGAACGCTTTCATTATTTGGTAGGGACAAAGAAGCAATAACTATCTTGGAAAAAGCGAAAAACCTAAATAGTTCCAATAATCTTTATGTTTTGCTCGGGAACAGCTATTCTGCAATTAATAACTATGAAAATTCTGAAAAGGCTTATACTAAAGCGATAAATATTATTCCAAACCGGTTATATCCTAAATATATGCTTGTTAAAATGTATGTGAAAAACAATAAAAGAGATAAAGCAAAGAATTTAGCTTTACAGATAATTAATTCAAAAGCAAAAGTTACTTCTTTAGCAGAAAAAGAAATTAAAAAGGAAATGCAAGAATTATTAAATTAATAAAATGCTTGGCCGAGCAAATAACAAAACACAAACAAATAATAGGGAGGACGTTATGTCCGTTCAAACAAAAAAGGGGTTTAAAAACCTTGGAAGAATAGTTGGTATAGGGCTATTTACTTTGCTAATGCTAACAAACATTAAACTTGCACTACTTGATGATAATGAAATTGCAAGTGGTGATATTTCAGTTCTAGGAATAGAAGTTAATCTTTTTGAAGCTACTTATGCTTGTTATCAGCAACAACCCGGGGCAAGACTTTTTGGAGTAGATTTATTAGTTGATCCTTGCTATTGTCCAAATTGGGATCTTGATTGTGCATGTGATATATAAATAATAATTATTTCCTTGAGCTTGGTGAGCTATTTGTCGTCAAGCTCGAGGAGTATATAAAAAAAAGGAAGTTCGATGAGAACAAGCATTTATATGTTTTTTGTTTCACTGCTTATATTCATCAATTGCAGTGATAATAATTCAAAATATAGAGAGTTAAATATTAAAAAAATCGAATATACTAATCAAGCAAGTGTTAGATTTGATGATTATTTCGAAATAATGGACACAATTATTATACCCATTTCAAGGAAGAATAATCTTAATATTATGTATATTTCAAAAATAATTGAAGTTGAAAAGAATAAATTACTAGTTTTGGATATGTCTAATGCCGCTTTATTTCTTCTTGATACTCTGGGCATAATAAGTAAGCAAATAGCTCAACGAGGCAATGGCCCCGGTGAATTTTATTCAATAACGGATTTTTGTATAGATGATAAGAGTAATATTTATGTATTAGATCGCAAAGGTAAAGTAGGTCAATTTTTATCAAATGGTGATTTTGTTAAGTTTTTTGAATTATCTTACTTACATAGAATACCAGATGCAATAAAATATTTAGATAATGGTAATTTTTTAATAACGTCTTTTTTAAACTTAGTTGAAGGTTCTACTAAAAACTCCTATAAATTTGTAGATTATTTTGGAATAAAATATTTACATATATATAATAATGAATTTAAAAAAATTAAAAGTTTTTTTGAACCTGCCCCGGAGTTTGAAGAAACGAAAGGGCAATTAGTATTTAAATGCAAAGGAGCATTTGTTGTAAATGAAATTTATAGTGATGAGATATTAGCTTTTAGTCAAGATGGTCTATATAGATTGAAAACATATAACAAGACTGGAGAACTTTTAAAAATATTTGAATTTGATGGGTCAAACTTTGAAAACTTCGATTTTCCTGCAATAAAAGGGTTGCCCTTTTCTACAAAAAGTAGAAAAATTGGTTTAGAAAAAATTGGAAAAATAATTGCAGGACATTCTACTATCAGAGGAATAAACAGAATAGGCGATTATTTTTTACTCACAAAATATGGACCATATGACAATTATTATCCGGAATATAAAACTGGTGTTGAAGAATCATTAGCTTACGATATATTTAACTATTCTAATAATATTGTTACCCCAATAGTGTCAGATATTTATGGGAAATACAGAATTGTAGGAACTGGGGGAAAAGGTATAATTTATTTTACCCCTTTTGACCCAGACGAAGAGAATATAGTTCTTTTCAAAGCAAAATTAATTTTATGAGAAGACTTGAGTTAAATATGCAAAAAATATATAAACTTGGCTTTTGGGTATTATTATTAACAGCAATAACATTCTTTAATTTTTGGCAAATATCAAAAACTGGGAAAAAAATGGATTTTGCCATTGATAGACAAATAAATGAAAAAAGGATATCGTCATTATTAATATCGAACAATAACAATAAACGGCAAGTTGAAATTTCAAATGCTGAAAATGTAGTTACAAATGAACAAGTTACTAATTTATTAAAAGACACTACACTCGTAATATTACTTACGGAACCAAAATGTAATAAATGCCAAGAAAAAGAGATAAAAAGATTGAACTTACTGAAAAAGCAAAAAAATTTTAACATGATTGGGATAACTACACAAAAAAGGAAAAATATTTTAGCTATGCAAAGGAAAATAAATAAAATAGATTTTCCCATTTACTGGATTGATGATACAACATTTTATAACAATTTGGCTTTTGATAGTGAATTTCCACAAATTATTTATGTTATTAATGGGAAGGTTATTTCTGCTTTTAAACCAATACCATTTGATGATGAATTTTCAGAGAAATATTATGAAGAATTATTAAATTAATAAAATGCTTGGCCGAGCAAATAACTAAATAATAAACTAATAATAAGGAGGACGTTATGTCCGTTCAAACAAAAAAAAGGTTTAAAAACCTTGGAAAAATAGTTGGTATAGGTCTATTTACATTGCTTATGTTAACTAACCTAAAATTTGGACTATTAGATGATAATGAAATTGCAAGCGGAGATATTTCATTGTTAGGGATAGAAATGCAACTATTCGAACCAACATATGCATGTGGAATGGACTGTGCAATTGCTTATTCTTGCATCTCTGATGGTTCTTATGTCTGTGCTTATATTGTTGGATCTCCTGGAAATTTCTGTTTTTATATTAATGATTCACCATATTAATTCATAATAGTTAGTAAGGTCTCTTTTAGAGACCTTACACTAGAAAAGGAGAACCAACTGTGCATAAAAAAATATATTCAATTATATGTATATTCTTTTTTTTAATTAGTTGTTCAGACAGTGAAACTGCTAATGTAGAATATCAGGGAAATAGAGAGAAGATCAAAATTAAAATTGGTAGTAAGCATACTGAGGTGTCACTTAATTATGAGGTATTACCACAAAATGAAAGAGAAAGAAGTTGGAAAGAAAGCAAGGTGTTATCTCAATTTAGTATTGGTAGCCTTGATGATACAACGTTATATTTACCCACTGATCTAAAAGTTGATAAAGATGAAAATATATATGTACTTGATATGGCTGGTAAATTTGTGAAGAAGTTCGATTCGAAAGGAAAAGAATTAAAAAAATTTGGTAGAAAAGGTAGAGGACCAGGTGAATTCCAATCCCCTTTTAGAATAGATGTTTCAGAAGCAGGAAAACTAATAGTATTAGATATTAATCAAGGCAAATGTGAAATCTTTGATAAAAATAAATCACATAAGATAGATGTTCTAAATCAACCAACAGGTGTAAGTTTTGTGACAGAAGAAGATTTTGTAACATTGCAGATATTAAATCCTCTTGATATGTCAGCTATACAGAAATATAACTTAGAAGGTGCCTCTGTTGATTATGAAAATGTATTATTACCTTCAAGTTTTGATAACATAACTGTTGCGATGTTACCTTTTGTTGATGGAAGTATAATAAACTACAAAAAAGAGATTTGCTATGTCCCACGATTTATGAATCATTTTGTTCTTTACGACAAAAATGGAAAAATAAAATATGTAAGAGAAACAATGGATGAAATAGCATTACCAACATATGAGAGGAAAAGTTTTGATGTAGTAAATTTTAGATTGCCGGAAGAACAATTATCAATCTTAGGAGCATCAGTATCAGATGGAAAACTATTTCTTGTTAGTAATAAAGCTAGTAAAAAAAATAATAATAAAATAAATTATGTAATAGATGTGTATTCGATTTTGGATGGGGACTATTTGTACTCATTTAAATACAAAAGAAATAAAGTGGTATCAAGGTTTTTTATTACAGAGAACGTGATTTACTTAATAAATCACCTGGCAGTTGTTGAAGTATTAAATTACGAATTGGAATAGTCTAAAATGGGTATGAAAAAGATTTATGAATTTATTTTATGGATATCCTTATTTTTAATGGTGGTTGTCAGTATTGTCTTTCATAACTCAAAAGTAAAACTTGAAGTTGAGAATGAAAAAAATATAGAAATTTGTGAGAAAAGGATTGCTTCACTTTTAACGTCAAATAGCATAGAAAATAGAAAAATTATTCCATTATCTGTGCAAAATATTTTGACAGATAATAAAAAGTGTATATTATTTGCTGATACAACCATATTAGTTTTATTGTCAAAGCCTCAATGTAACAAATGTCAAGAAAAGGAACTTTACAGATTAATAGAATTTGGAAGTAAAGAAGATATTAAAATTATTGGAATTACAACAAAGTCTAATATGGTGTTAGTTGCTATACAGAAAAAATTAAATAGATTTGATTTTCCAGTCTTTACAGTAGATGAAGGAATATTCTATACTAACTTGGCATTTGATGACGAATTTCCGCAAATACTTTATATTGTTAATGGTATAGTTCATTCTGCATTTAAGCCAATACCAATGGACGATGAGTTTTCAGAAAATTACTATAAATACTTATTGAATAAGATAAAAAGGGAATTATAAATAGTTTAAAATATTTGATGCTGATTTGTTTAGTTTCCTTAATTGGTTGTGAAAATAAAAAAAGCAATAGGATAGAAATTATAGAAAGAATAGCAATTAGTAATCAAAATTTGCTAGAATATAATGTTACTTCAACATGCCCTTTACATTATATTATACTTCACCATTCAGCTCTTAAAGAACAACCTGGAATAAAAATAATAGAATATTATCATACACAAAAATTTGGCTATGATGATATAGGTTATCATTTTATTATAGAAAAAGATGGGAGTATTTACGAAGGGCGTTCAATTAAATATATGGGAGCACATGCAGGGCAAACAAAAGAGGCAAATCAATTAGCTGATAGCATAAGAGAGGGGAAAAGTAATCTACTAATCAAAGAAGCATTAAAACTAGATCCAGATTATGGAGCAATTGGTATTTGCCTGGATGGCAATTTTAATTTGTATGAACCGAATTCAGAACAATTAAACTCACTTAAATTATTATTGAGACAATTGAAAAAAGAATATTCAATAGAGAATGGAAATATTTTAATGCATGCTGAAGTGAAAAGTAAAATAATTGAGAAAAGAGGTTTAACATTTATTGGCAAAGAGACAGTATGTCCTGGTATATTTGCATACAAAGTAATTAGAGAAATAATTCATTCTTTATGAAATACTAAGCAACATTTTAAGCATTTATGTATCTTTTAAAATAAAAAATAGAGTGGTATATTTTTGAGCATATCATCCACCTCCATACGTCGTCCAGTTTCTGTAGCAATGTTCTACATAGGAATTGCTATGCTTGGTATTTTTGCATTTAGCAAGCTGGGTGTAGATTTATTACCAAATGTTGTTTTGCCGCATTTGATGGTTCAAACTACATATAACAATGCTACACCAGAAGAGATTGAAAAACTTGTTACTGAACCTTTAGAATCCGCAGTAGGAACAATACCCGGCGTTAAGGATATAAAATCAGTTTCCAAAGAAGGAGTTTCAATAATATCAATTGATTTTGTTTGGGGAACTGAGATTGATAAAACAATATTAACACTTAGGGAAAAGTTAGATAATATCCGCTTTGTGTTACCACGTGAGGCTGGCAGACCGTCAATAATTAGAGCAAATCCTTCATCTACACCAATTATGAGTTTAGTGGTTTCGTATAAGAGCCGTAAGTCGAAAGTCGAGAATCGAAAGTTGGGCGAGCAAACCAATAGCGAATATTTAGATCACTATTCACCAAGTTATGAAATTGAACGTTTAATTAGCTTAAAGGAAATAAGTAGAGTTATATTTAAAAGACGTCTTGAGCAGTTGGATGGAGTTGCACAAGCAGTTTTAACTGGTGGATTGGAGAGAGAAATACTAATAGAAGTTGACCTAGTAAAATTAGATATGTATGAGATAACTTATAATCAAATTGAAAGCTCGTTAAAATCTTCAAATGTTAACTTGCCAGCTGGTTCAATAATGAAAGGGCTTTTCCGATACTCAATGCGAACTCTAGGTGAATACGCTAATGTTGAGGAAATTGGTACAACAATAATTAAAAGGAACGAAAATGGTAGTGTAATTTTACTGAGAGACATTGCTAATATAAAAGAAAATTTTACTGAGCGTGAGGGTTTAACAAGGCTTAATGGTGCCGAAACAGTTGGACTTTTAATTTATAAAGAACCAGAATCTAATACAGTTTCAATTTCGGAAAGTGTAAATAGCATTTTGAAAATATTAGAAGAAGAATATCCAGAGTATGATATGCTTGTTGTTTCTGACCAAGCAGACCTTATCCAAAATGCAATTTCTAATGTTAAGCAAGAGATTTTGTTTGGTGGTGTTCTTGCTGTATTTGTCCTTTTCTTCTTTCTTGGCTCGTTACGCAATATTTTTATTATTGGAATTACAATACCATCGTCTTTGGTTCTAACTGTTTTATTAATGTATTTGTTTGAAATAAATTTTAATATCATTTCACTTGGAGGTATTGCTGTTGGTATAGGTATGCTTTTGGATAATGCAATTGTTGTAATTGAAAACATTCATAGACATGAGCAAAATGGATTGAACAAACGTATGGCGTCAATACTAGGGGCAAGCGAAGTTGCAATGCCAATTACCGCAGCTACTCTTACTACAATTGCAGTATTTTTACCTTTAATTTTTGTAAAAGGAATAGCTGGCGAACTCTTTAAAGACCAATCTTATGCAATTGCATTTTCACTAAGTGCATCAATAATAACAGCATTAACATTAATACCTATGTTAGCTTCAAGGGAAAAACTTACTTTAATTAAAAGAAAAGAGAAATACGAAAAAGATTATTTAGTTATAAACTATCCTACTGGTAAAAATATTTTTAGCAGAATATTGTTTTGGATAAGATTCCCATTTGTATTTATGTTCAGAAGCATCATATATATTGTAGTTAAAGGGTTAATTTGTTTATCAAAATATTTCAGCAATTACTTTAGTAAATTTTTCAAAATTGTTGATAATTGGATGGAGAAGCTAATTGAAAAATATGAGCTACTTCTTGAATGGGCATTGAAAAATAAGAAAACAACTATTTTAATTACTGCTACACTTTTACTTTTAACAATACTAGCAGCACTAGATATTGATAAAGAGTTTATTCCAGAAACACCTCAAGACCAATTCATTGTTGAACTTCACTTTCCTAAAGGAACATCATTAGAAGGAAATGCAGAGATCACAAGCAAAGTTGAAAGAGTAATATTGGCTCAAAGTAATGTCCTTTTTGCTGTTTCAAATATAGGTCGAGTTAATGAATTCGATTTTATGAACAAAGACCAAACTTCAGTTAACAAAACCAATATTATAGTTAAGTTAGATTCATACAAAAGTTTCTACGATGTGCAAAAAAGATTAAATGCTATTTTGAAAGAATTAGGGAATATAAAGTATTCATTCAAACAAGTAAAAACGGCTTATTCAACTTTATTAGACCCCTCAGAAAATGATATTGAAATAAAAATTAAAAATAATACAATGGATAAGGCATATTTAGCTGCCGATACCGTGTTAAATAAAATAAATAGTGCAAACATTAGTGGATTAACTTCTTTACGTATTGGAACTGAAAAAGGCATTCCCGAATATCAAATAAAAATCAATCGCGAAAAATGTGGTAATTATGGAATACAAATAAAGGAAGTCTCTCAATTTATTTCCAATATTGTAAAGGGTAGCGTAGTTACGTATTTATCCGATTTTGACAAAAAGATTGCAATAAATATTAAAACACCCAATACTAATAGGGATGCGATTAGTGATGTGTTAAATGAATCAATAATAAGTAATAACTTAAAAATTCCATTAAGAGAGTTGATTGATGTTGAGTTAACAAAAAGTTATAACGAAATATGGCACGAAAACCAACGAAGGACAGTATATCTCTATGCAAATGTTGAAGATGGAAACATATCAAATATAATTAAAGAGTTAGAAAGTATAGTTTCTTCTGTAGACAATGATAAAAAGCAAACAATTACAATTGGCGGTACAAATGATGAAATTAAAGATTCTTTTTCCAAGTTATATATTGCATTAATTATCTCTGTGCTTTTAATGTATATGGTTCTAGCAATGGAATTTGAATCATTTTTATTCCCATTTATTATTCTTTTTTCAGTTCCACTAGGCCTTATTGGAGGTATTTTACTGCTCTATGTTCTAGGTGAAAGTATTTCAATAATATCAATTATGGGTTTGATAATTCTTGTGGGAATTGCTGATAATGATGCTGTAGTTAAAGTTGAATTTATTATGCGCAAGCGAAAAGAAGGCTTAGCAATGAATGATGCTATTATGCAAGCTGGTAAAGATAGATTTAGACCAATTGTTATGAATTCGTTTACAGTAATTTTTGCATTAATACCTATGATGATAGGAATTGGCGTTGGTACACAATTAAGAATATCATTGTCGCTTGCAGTAGCTGGTGGATTACTTTCTGCAACATTTTTAACATTAATAGTAATTCCAGTTTTATATACATATTTTGAAAAATGGTCAAATAAGAAATACTAATAGCACATAGAGAACTAATAGAACTAATTATCAAAAATAAATAATCATTATAAAAATGATTTGGAAAGTGAAAGTGGTTATGAATAAATTTAGAAGTATTAAGGATTACAAAAATTTGAAAACTCTCAAATCTATAATCTTTATATCACTGCTTCTATTGTTTTTCTGCGATAAAAATATTGGGCAATCATTTTCATATGAAGAAGCATACAAAAGCGGTATTGTAAAAACGAAACTAGATTTCAGCATTGGAGGTGATACTGATATTCCTTCCGAGATGTTGATAGAGCCATCTATTGTTAGAGTTGATAATAATGGAAATATTTTTATTCTTGATTCAAAAGATTACTGTATAAAAAAGTATGATAAGAATGGTAAATTATTAAAAAAATTTGGAAGAAATGGAAGCGGGCCTGGTGAATTTAATATGTGCAACAGCCTTGAAATTGGCCCAAACGGAGATATATTTATATTTGACTTGATGAATTTCAGATTTACAGTTTTCTCAAATAATGGTGAGTATTTAAGAACAAAAAATGTTAACTATGTGGTCAGAAAGTTTAGAGTTTCACAGTTTGGTATATACATTGAGACAAGAGAAAAATCGAACGCAACAAATAGCATTGGTGATACTATTATTGTAACGCAATATTCACAAAACTTTAAAAAAAGAAAGGAGATATTTAGATATTATCAGAAATCCAATATTTACTTTCGTGGTAAAAAGACTAGGTCAAATATGCCAATTCCATTTCACGAAACTGCTATATGGGTGATTTCTCGTGGATGCAATATTATAGTAGCATTTACAGATGGTTACAAAATTAGAACGTATTCCCCGAATGGCGGATTAATAAGGGAGTTTACTCATAGCGGAGAAAAGGAAAGAGTCACAGAAAAAGATAAAAGCAAATATTTTGCTGGAATAACAAACTGGAGTTCAAAAGGTAGTGAATCCAGAGGGGCTTCAAAGTTTATAAGAGATAATACTGAATTCCCAGATTACAAACCTAATTTTAGAGAACTTCATATAGACAGTGAAGGTAATATTCTACTCACTACATATAAGAAAAAAGGTAAATATCTATTGGTTGATGTATTTAGAGAAAAGGGTGAGTTTATTGAACAAGTAAAAATAGCAGAAGATGTACTTAGATATGGTAGCTTGTTGAAAGATGGATATATTCTCAGTAATTATGGTGGAGATAATCTATTTGGAGAAGTGAAAAAATTTAAAGTGGTTTATTGATAATGAGTGAAAATATCTTGTTACTGATTTATATAAAAATAAATGAATAATGGTAGGGAAAATGAAAATAGCGAAAAGAGCAATTTATATAACGACAATATTTTTCGCATTATTTATTGTTGTTTTAATTGTAGCTTCACAAAAGGATGATAATACTGTTGATGTAAAAAGTGAAAACGTTGACTATGGCAAGCTTGATGATATTGTCTTTTCTGTTGTTACTGATAAGGCAATTGTGGGTGATTTGATAATTAAGATTTCGGCAAATGGGAAAATTAGAGCAGACAAGGAATTAGAAGTTTCCTCAAACATTAGTGGAGTAATTGACAAAATTAATATTTATGAAGGGTCTCAAGTAAAGAAGGATGATTTATTAATCCAATTGGATGATAGAGAATATCAACTTGCACTTAAAGAAGCCGAAGACCAAATAATGACTGCGAGAGTTGAATATGGTTTATTAAAAAAAGGATTACCCAAAGATACATCAAGCATTAAAATGGCTGACATATATTATAAAAATCTTGAAGAGCTTGAAAAATCTTTTCAAAATGGAAGTATATCTAAAAGTGAATATACTAAACAAAAAGATGACTTAGATATGAAGATCATTTTTACTGGAGCAAAACGCGAGGATTTTATTTTGAACAAAAGTGGAGTATCTCGTTCCACCAACACTAGAGAGAAGGCACAATTAAACATAATGCACAAACAAATAAAAGCCAAGTTTAACGGAATTATTGGTGACTTTAATCTTGTTGAAGGGGAAAGAATAAATGCTGGAGAAACATTATTCAAGTTATTTGATACAAATCAAATGAAGATTGACATAAACATTTTGGAAAGTGAAATTAGTAAAATTAAATTGGGCAATACTGTTGAAATTGAAATACCAGCTATACCAAATGAAAAATTTTATGGAAGTGTAAAAAGAATCAGTCCTTATATTGATTCAGAAGATGGAACTTGCAAAGTGGAAGTTGCAATAAATAACAATAAACAAAAGATTAAGCCTGGTATGTTTGCCAAAGTACTAATTGAAACTAACACACTAGAAAATAGACTTCTTGTAAAAAAGGAAGCGTTACTAGTTCGAGATAAAAGAAATCTTGTTTTTGCAGTTGAAGATAGTTTAGCAAAATGGAAGTATGTTAAGCTTGGTGATGAAAACGAAAAGTATTACGAAATTTTAGAAGGAGTAAAGGAAGGGGACGATATTATTATTAGCGGGCATTACAATTTAGCACATGATTCAAAAGTAAAAGTAATTAAATAATATAGTTGAAAAACATCTTTTACATATTCCTTTCTCGTCCAGTAACGGCAGCTATGTTATTATTAGTTGTTGTTATCCTTGGGCTAGTCTCGCTCTTTAGTTTACCAATTGAACTTAACCCAAATGTAGAATTCCCAAGATTATCAGTGATCGTTACATGGAATGGTGTTTCTGCAGAAGCTGTAGAAGCTTTTGTTACAGCACCAATTGAAGCACAACTAGCTGAAATAAGAGGTGTTAAGAATATTAAGTCGGTTTCTTCACCAGGCTATTCATCTATAAATTTAGAATTCCACGAAAAGACTGATTTGGATTTCATTAGAATTGAAATAAATGAAAAACTCTCAATTATAAAAGACGAACTACCCATTGGTGTTTCACCTCCAAAACTTTCAGCCTATGTACCTGAAGATTTCAGAGATTTGCAAGGATTTATAACATATACAATTTCGGGCAATCAAAGCGCAAATGAAGTAAGAAAATACGTTAAGGAAAATATGATCTTCCCTTTAATGTCGCTTTCTGGAATTTCAGATGTTCAAGTCAGAGGTGGGTATGAACGTGAAATCACAATTGAATTAGATCAGGATAAAACCAAAATACTTAATATTTCAAATAATGAAATTAGTAGAGCTATTTCAGAAATAGAAGAAATAGTTACAGTTGGAATAGTTGGTACGGAAAATAACCAAGTTGTTGTAAAAATTAAAAATGATATTGATGATTTAAGCATTATCGAAAACCAGATTATCAAAAAAACTGATAGTGGTACACTTATTAAATTGAAAGATATTGGAAGAGTCTTAGATGATTTTAGTGAAGCTACAAGCTACTATAGGATTAATGGTAAGGAAACAGTATCACTTATTCTAAATAAAGAACCTGGTACAAATTCTCTTAAAATATCTGAAGAAGTATATAAAAAAATTGACGAGCTGGCAAAAGAATTCCCAAAAGATTATTCAATAATAAAAGAAATAGATAAAAGCGAAAAAGTAAGAGAAGAACTTAGCGAACTAACTGGAAACGGTATTATCTCATTTTTAATAATCTTAGTAATATTATTGGCAATATTTCGGAGTATTAATTACTCGTTAATTATTATTATATCAATTGTGTTTTCCCTATTGTTTTCGTTACTCCTGTTTTATCTTTTTAATATTTCGCTAAATATAATTACAATTTCTGCATTTATATTGGGTTTTGGCTTTATGGTTGATAATGCTATTGTTGTTATTGATTATTTAGACAAGCATAAAAGCGAGAAAGATATTAGGCGTCTTTCCGTAATCCTAAAAGAAATCTTCAACCCAGTATTGGCTTCTACGTTAACGACTATTGGAGTATTTATTCCATTACTGTTTTTAACAGGTGAACTACGGCTTTATTTTGAACAATTTGCTATGGGTGTTGTTTTTACTTTGTTTGCTTCTTTAATAGTCTCCTTTACCATCATACCTATGCTTTACACTCGATATGGAAATATTAAATTAAAAAGGACAATCGAAATAAAAGAGAAAAAATCTTTTAGAATATTTGCCTTCATAATGAAAACAATATTTAAGTGGAAAAAAACAAGCTTTGCTATTTTAATACTAATTATTGGTTTACCTGTTTGGTTAATACCCGAAAGAATAGAAACTCCAATTATTAGTGATATTTACAATCCAATATTTGAATCAGAGATTTATAGTGAGTTAAAACCATATATAAACTATTCGCTTGGCGGAACGCTTAATTTATTTTTTAATCACATTAATAGAGGGAAGGTTTGGAGTTTTGGAGAAGAAACATATATTTATGTCCGTTTGGAACTCCCAAATGGAAATACAATTGAAAGAATGAATGGATTAACAAAAGAATTTGAAAACGAAATATTAAACTATAAAGAAAGCATTAAATCTATTATTGCAAATGTTAGGGATGAAGAGAGTGCAAGTATTCGTGTAGAGTTCACGAAAGAACAAAGTCAATTATCATTTCCTTATATGCTGAAAAATTATTTAACAGCTTATGCAACAAGGTTAGGCGGTCTAAATGTATCAGTTTATGGATTCGGACCTGGCTTTTCATCGGGTGGTGGAAATACATTCAGCTATACTGTTGTTGCAAAGGGCTTCAATTATATTAAAGTAAAAGAGCTTGCTGAAAAATTTAAAGAAATAATAATTCGAAATCCACGCATAGATAATATAGACATTGACCGTTCAATGAATTATTGGGAGAAAGATACTTATGAAATTGAAGCACAAATAAAAAGGAGTAATCTTTCAAAGTACAATATTCCTATTGATGGTTTATTAAATGTAATCGCAAGCAATACACGCGGAAATTTAACTTGGAATAGATTTTATATTAATGATGAAGAAGTAAATTACAGTATAAAGTTTAAAAATTACAGAGATGTACAACTAAGCGAAATTGAAAATTTGATTATTAAAAATAGAAACGGGAATTCTTTTAAAGTAAAAGAGTTAATAGAATTTAGTGAAAGAAAAGTTATGTCATCAATACATCGCGAAAATCAGCAATATATTAGAAACATATCTTTTGATTACAAAGGTCCTTATAAGTATGGAAATAAATTTATTGAATCCTCCTTGGAAAAAATTAACGTTCCAGAAGGATTTGCAATTGAACAACGTGAATTTAGGTTTGGCTTTGGCGAAGAAGAGGAAATTGATATTTGGATGATATTGATTATGTCTATTGTTTTAACCTTTATGATTACTGCAAGTCTTTTTGAATCTATTTCCAAGCCTGGATATATCATGCTAGCTGTCCCTTTTTCTATGATTGGGGCTATTTTCCTATTCTTCATTTTTGATTTATCTTTGGATAGAGGTGCTTATGCCGGATTGTTACTCTTGGTAGGACTTTCTGTAAATAACTCAATAATGCTTGTAGATTATATTTCCCAAAAGGGGAAATATTTGAGTGAACTGGAACTAATTAGTGCAAGCTATTCAAGATTGCGTCCAATCTTTACAACAACACTAACAACTGCTGGTGCGCTTGTCCCTTTGCTATTTTCTTCCGAAGTTACTTTCTGGAGTAGTTTAAGTTACAGTGTACTTGGTGGAATTGTGCTATCGGCATTACTTACAATTATTTATGTGCCGCTGTTTTATTATAGGTTTAGTAGATTAGGGGACAGGGATTATTTGTAAAACTTCAACACTTATAGAACAAAAAAGGAGAATTAAATGAAATTAAGATATGGTTTAATATGTTTGTCAATAATTTATCTTTTTAGTTGTACTGAAAAAAAGGAAAGTTTTACTGAAATTTATAATGTTTCAGATACCCTATTTACTATTGGTGGTGAGTCTGACCCAAATAATGATTTCATTATTCTGTAAAGCCTGCGATGGAAATGGACTTTTGAAATACATAAATTAGTATACACAAAAGGAAAAAGAGATGAAAAAAACATCGAGATTTAGTTCACAAGAAAAAGTAAAAATATTATTAGAATCCTTCAGTAAGGAAACGACCGTAACGGATATTTGCAAAAAATATGGATTGCATCCCAACTTATATTATCAGTGGAAAAAGGAGCTGTTTGAGAACGCAGAGAGCATATTTACCGATAAACGGATAAAAAATGATGTAAAAAAAGAACAGGAAAAGATAAAAAAGTTAGAAGAAAAACTACTTTATAAAGACCAACTAATAAGTGAAATAGTAGAAGATAATATGCGATATAAAAAAAAACTGAATGGCGAGATTTAACAAGTAAGTGGACAGAATTAGAAGTAAGAGAATCGGTTATGGACTATATAGAAGAAATGCAAAAGAAAACAGAATTTAAGTTAAGTT
>Ga0210039_1001407_pt1 | contig 22310 bp, 19 predicted proteins | sample CryGeyCG2114_250_3_FD_185460 | JGI IMG/M metagenome (GOLD analysis project Ga0210039, IMG submission 185460) | Groundwater microbial communities from aquifer - Crystal Geyser CG17_big_fil_post_rev_8/21/14_2.50 (SPAdes) (version 2) | ecosystem: Environmental > Aquatic > Deep subsurface >...
CTGGCAAACTACCTGGGCTGGTTCCGCGCGCTCGAACGCGAACACGGAATCGGCCCGAAACCCGCTCAGTGGCTCGCTATGGCGCTTGGCGGGGCGGCTTAACAACATGATTTGCGAAAAGAGCCTTAAATTTAGGAATTGAATCCAGGCACAAGGCATCATATTCGCGCATCGTTGTTTTGTTGATTGCACCTACGCTGTGCAATCCTTTTGCTGCGCTGTGAATGGCAGCAAAAGCATCGTTTTTCGGTTTGGCTGTGGCAGATTTAGTCGTCATGGCAAATCTCCAATAATTCCTTTTCTATCAAAAGTGCTGCAATCCTGGCATCGCCCGCACTACTGTAATTTTTCGCCAACTTCTTGAATGCAGCCAGCTCATCCGGCGCTATGTTCTCGCGATCCTTCTTGGCATAGAGATAAGTATATCTCCAATGCAGACCCGCTTTTGCCACGATGATTGAACGGTGCATGTTATCGTTCAGGCGCTTTTTGTATACGCCACCACCAAGGTCGTCAACCTGCCCTTGCATGACTTGGTCGATCGCACGACAAAGCTCATTATCCGTAATCTTTGCCTTGCGAGCTTCTTTAGCAAACCATGCGGTTTTGAACACTCGATCCAATCCGCCTGGCTTCAATAGAGCGGGTTTAAGTGACTTTTCTAGCATGGAAAATCATATCACCTGGTGCAACTAATATCAACCACATGTTCAGATTGAGCGGAGTAAAAGCCAAGAGATAAGGCACGTTGAATTTACGGGATGTTGGGCTGAAGCCTGACTTACAATGGCTGGACTTTATCGACACCATCCGCATCCGCGCGATGCCGCAATGACAGATAGGCCCCCAGCACCCCCAGCACGAGACCGGCCAACACGTCCACCGCCACATGCTGGCGTGTGGCCAGAGTAGAGTAGACGATACCGATACACCACACCCAATTGAAGACGAGTATCCACGTCGGCGCGCCGAAGCGGCGCAGCAAGTGATGCAACCATATCCCCGAAAAAATGGCGGTGGCGACGTGCAGCGAAGGGCAGGCATTGCCCGAGGCATCCAAAGTTTTAAGGAAATCCACATCGGGATACTGCGCCCAGTCGATATGGGCTGCGGGTACTGCCGTGGGCCAGAAGTAGAAGACGATCAGCCCTGCAAGGCATGTCCCGGCCATGGCCAAGCCATAGCCGTACAGTTCGCGCCGCGTCGCCAGCAATGTCGGGGGCAGGGAAACATAGACCCACAGGGACAGGTACATGGGCAAGGCCTGAGGCTGAAAGCCGATCAGGCGATCCAGCAAGGTGATGGGCATCACCGTTGTCGGGTAGGCCGGGTCTTTGAGCAAATAGAAATAGGCCCCGAAAAACAGGCCGATGAAAAGCGTGGTTCCGATACTTTTGAGAACCACATGCCGGGGTATTATTGCTGCGGCTTGACGATACCAGGGCGGCGGCTGGCTGTTTTCGTTCAAAGCGGGTTCTCCATGAGATGTTGCAATACGGGCACGTTCATGAAAGAGCCAGTCATCAGTCATGTTGAATTTGCGTAATGTAGGAGCGACCTCCCGGTCGCGAACAACCGAATTCGCGACCGGGAGGTCGCTCCTACGAGCCGTCGTTTCATATTAGCTGACTGGTCTGTCGCAAGGTGACAAAACGCAGATTGGCTGCCGTAGCGGAGGCCAGAACGGCGGGAAGCACTTCGAGGATAACCGGGGTGCCGTCGGGTGTGCGTGCCGCGTTGCCGTCGTGCAACAGCAATATGGCACCCGCCCGCAGGCCGTGTAACAGCTTGTTTTTAACCTGTTCAGCATCGCCGATCCGGGTGTCGAAACCGCGTGCCGACCAGCTGGCAAGTCGTAGCCCCAGCCGGGCGAGCACCGGGTCGAGAAAAGGGTTGCGCAAGCCGGCTGGCGCGCGAAAAAACCAGGGCCGCTGGCCAGTAATCGTGGTGAGCGTGTCCTGGGCGGCCTGCAATTCACGCGTGAAGCCGGAACGGCCCAGCAGCGAAAAATAATGGCTGTGATGCTGGCTGTGATTTTCCACGGCATGGCCACGGCGCACGATTTCGCGGCACAAGTCCGGGTAGCGCGCGGCCTTTTCGCCGATGCAGAAAAAGGTCGCCTGGATCGCGTAACGATCCAGCAACTCCAGCACCTGCGGGGTAACGACGGGATCGGGGCCGTCGTCGATGGTCAGGGCGATTTCATTTCTGGCCGTGGCAGCGGCAGGCAACCGCGTCCAGTTCGGCCCCAGCCAGTGGCTGCGCGGCCACAACCCGAGCAGCGTGAGCAGCGCGTGATTGGCCAGCACGGCGCCCAGCGCCCAGCGCCATTGCCCGGGTTCGGCAATGACGACAATCAGGGCCAGCACATGCAGCACGAGAGTCGCGCGGATCAACGGCGTCGGCCGCCAGCGTGCGCTACGCATGGGTTTTCTCGGCGAAAATCGCAGCATAAATCAGCGCCAGGATGACGCCCGGCGCCACGGTGACACCCATTGCCTGCAATATTGACACGTTGGAAAACGCCAGCAGGCCGAAACCTGCGACGGTAGTCAGGTTGGCGAACAGCATCGAGGCCAGGGTGCGCGGCGAGACGGCGCTGTCGGCGCGGTCGAAAAACAGGGCGTAATTGGAGCCCACCGCGACCACCAGCAGCAAGCCCACCAGATGCAGGATGATCAGTTGCTGGCCGAACACGGCCAGACCCGCCGTGACGGTGACGACTGCGGCCGCCAGCGGCACGACGATGCGCAGCACGCGCAGGGGCGAACGAAAAACCCATAACAGCAGTCCGACAAGGGCGGCCAGACCGCCCAGCGACAACAGGATGGCTTCATGCAGATAGCCGGAATACAGGCGGTCGGACTCGGCTTTCATATCCACAAACAGCACGTTGGGCAAACCCGTGGCGCCCAGCGCAGCGCGAATTCGACTGGCGTTGATGCCGCCATCGGGGGCGGTAAGCGGCAACAAGGCGCTCCAGCGGCGGTCTTGCCGGATGAGCAGCGCATCCAGCGCCATCGCCATCGAGGTCTGTTCGAGATCGGACGCTTGCAGCAGGGGCTGGCCGCGCGCGGCGGCGACATCGGCAAGAAACGGCGCAAACCGTTGCGCTTGCACCGGCAAACCCCGAACCGCCTGCGCCAGCCGCGTTTCCATCTCGGCGGGAGCGGGCAGGCTGGCTAGTCTGGCGCGCTGGGTTGCTATGCTGGGAAGATAACGGCTGGGGCTTTCAAAGCCGGCGAGTTCGCCTTGATCGACTTGCGTTTGCAACACCGTGGAAACCTGTTCGGCAGACTGCAATACCGATTCCCGGCTCGCGCCGGATACCACCACCAGGTAACGCACGTCAGGCGCGCCCATGTCGGCGCGCAGGCTGGCATCCAGCGCCAGATCGGCTTGCGATACCGGGCTTAACGAGGATATCTGGTCATTCCACAAACTGGCGCGGTGCTGGACGAGGACGGCGCAGGCCGCCAGCAGCAGTAGCGCGGCCGCCCAGCGCAGCGCAGCGGCGCGCCGCACCAGACCGGCCAGCACCCGGCCGATAGCCGAGACATCATGAATGCGAAAGTTCCCCGGCAGCAGATGCGGCAAGACGAAGCGGGTCACCGCTGCGGCGGCGATCAGGCCGGCAATTGCATACAAGCCGAGTTGCGCCAGACCGGGAAAGCCGGACAGCAGCAGCGAGGCAAAGCCGAATATCGAGGTCAGCACGCCGAGGCGGATGGTGGGCCAGAAGCGCTTGGCCCAATCTTGCTGGTCTGCCACACCCCGTTCCGATTGCACGAACAGATAGACCGAATAATCCACCGCCTCGCCGATCAGTGCGGTGCCGAATCCCAGAGTGATGCCATGTACTGCCCCAAAGCCCAGACTGACTGCGGCGACGCCTGCCAGAACGCCGCTGATGACAGGTACGAAACCCAATGTCAGCGCGGCGAAGGAACGATAAACCAGCAGCAGCAGGGCCGCGATCAGCGCCAGGCTGAGGATGGACAGGCGGGTGACCTGGCTTTTGATGGTATCGCGCGAAGTCACCGAAAACACGCCGGGGCCGGTCATCACAAGTTTGGCGGCAGAGGTTGCGCCGGGTGCCGTGTCGAACGCTTGCCGGATGGCGGCCATGGCGCGTTGCTGGGCGTCGGTATCGGAGCCCGATGCGCGCGTTTGCATCAGCATCAAGGCGCGCGCGCCGTCGCGCGATGCCCATGCGCGATCGACCATCTGCGGGCGGGTGCCGCTGCCCAGCTGGTCGAGCAATTGCACCATTTCGCCGGTCGGGTCGCGGGGCAGCAGCGACTTGACCAGCAAGCCCGCAGGCGAAGCGAGCAGGTCGATGCTATCGCTCAGGGCGGCATGCAGGCCGTCTGCGCTGAAGCGTGCAGGCATCACTGCGGGACTCAGCAGATAGCGATTGTTGAACAGAAAAGCACGGTCGCGCTCGACGCTGACGGGCTCGCCATTATTGACGCTGACAAAAGCGGGATCGGCGCGCAGACGCTGGGCGATTTGTTTGGAAAGCCTGGCCCGGGTAGGCGCATCGGCGCCTGCTATGCCCACCAGAATCAGGCGCGAAGCCAGGCCGTCACGGATCTGATCCAGGAGCAACTGCTGTGCCGGCGTGGGGCTGCGCGGCAAAAATGCCGACAAATCGGTAGTGAACTGGCTGCGGCTGATGATGATGCCGCAGGCGAGGATAAACGCCAGCCACAAGGCTATCGCTGTCCGTCCGCGCAGCGCTGGAGCGGGTTTCACGGCGTGGTGGCCAACTTTTCGACCAGCATCAGCGAGCTGTCGCCGTCGGCCTGGGTGATTTCGATGCTGCGCACTTCGTCTCGCACACCGGCAATGCGGATGCGCTTGACCACCGCCTGCATTTTTTCATCTGTTGGCAGAAGTTGCAGGGTCCAGTGCTCGGCTGTGCCGTCCAGGCTCAGCCGGTAATTGCGTTCCAGCGCTTTGCGGTCGCCCGCCAGGGTGCTGCGGATGCTGTCGATGAAAGCCGCCAGCTCCGGGTAATCCTGCAATTGCAGGCGATGTTTCTGGCGGCCGCGCTCGATCATCAGGGTGCCCTGATCCAGGATCATGGATTCGGCTTTGGGTTTGAGTGTGCGCTTTTCCAGATGATCCGGTGCGGTGTAAAGCAAATCCCCGGAGGATTCCACCGGCTTGTCGAGCATGGCGATGGATTTCTTTTCGACAAAGCTGGCGCGGCCGGAACGGGTTTGCGCCAGGTCGCGCATGAGCTGGTCGATACCCCAGTCGGCAGCGTGACCGATGGCAGGCAACAGCACCAGTGCAACAAGCATGAGACGAAATGTTTTTTTAAGGGTCATGATTTGGGAGGCATCGCAATGGGTGCGGGCTGCCAGAAATCGAAAAAATTAAACCAGTTATACGGCGCCTTGCGGCAGTATTGATCCAGTAGCGCGGCATAACGGGTGATGGCCGCTTGCACGGCGGCGTCGCGCTGCCCGCGCGCAACAGCGGAAAAATCCGTCAGGGGTTCGAAATGGATGGCGTAGCGGTTGCCGCCCAGATACAGCCCGGTCATGAATACCACCGGACGCCGCAGCAATGCGGCCATGCGGAACGGTCCGACGGGCAAGTGGGCGTCAGCACCGAGTATCTGTACCGGGTACAACGTATCGTTGCCAGGGGTGCGATCGGCCAACATGCCGACCATACAGCCGTCATCCAGGCGCTCGCGCACCTTGAGCATGGAATCGATGTGCCCCAGGCCAATGATATCCTGCACCGCCTCCGGATTGATTGCCGCCAGCATGGCGTTGATTTTTTGTGCGTTATCCTGGTGCATCAGCATGGCGACGCGCAAATCCGTGTCTTTCCGGCCAATCGCGCGGATCACTTCAAAGCTGCCCAGGTGCGCGCCCATCAGGAACAAGCCCTTGCCGTCGGCAAGCAGGCGACGCAGCGCGTCCTCGCCGTGCACTTCAAAATCGAACAGATCGAAGCGGCGGTTGACCAGATAGACCCGGTCATGAATGGTGGCGGCAAAGGTGAAAAAATGCCGGTACAGATCGCGCCAGCGGGCAGGCCGGCCTAACGCACGCCGGAGATAATCGCTGGAAGCACGCCGGCTGGCCGGGGCAAACAGTAGGAAATAAGCGGCGACCAAGTGTAGCACGCCGCGCGCTGCGCGCCGCCCCGGACGCAGTGAAATCCAGGTCATAACGCGCAACATCAGTATGTTGCTGCGCTCCGGGGCATGTGCCCATGCGGTGTGGCTGGCTGCCGGATCGGGTGTCATACCGACGACCCCGGCACGATACTGCCGCTGGCAATTTTGCGCGTACCCGCCAGGATGTCGAAACGGATCGTGCCGCTGGCCGAGACGCTGTGCTGGATCACCAGTTCGTCGCCGGGACTCGCCGGGCTCAGAAACTTGACCGAGCTGATCTCGCACAGATCCAGCGCGATCCCGCTGTTATTGGCAATGATTTTCAGCGCCACGTCCAGCAGCACGACACCGGGGAGGATGGGGGTGCCGGGGAAATGTCCGGCAAAAGCGGGATGATCCAGCGGAACAGTCCAATGCGTGGCGTTATTCATGCGGGTTTCCGTGTGCCGTGTGTCTGAAACAACGCTTGCAGCGCTGTGCGCGGCAGTTTTCCGGTGCTGTTGCGCGGCAGCGCATCCACAAACAGCAGGGGGCGCGGCAGAAAAACCGGGTCTATCCGTTCGCGCAGCGCCGCCAGCAGGGCTGCTGCTGCCATTCCCGGCGCCACCACGCACGCGGCAAGCCGGGTGACATGGTCGGGGCTGGCTTCATCGGGCATGTAAAAAGCCCCGTCCACCACGCCAGGCAGTGTATTCAGCAGGTGGTCGAGGCTCGCCAGGGAATGCCGTTTGCCTGCGATATTGACCAGATCGGCCAGGCGTCCGTGGAGTAAAAAATGCTCGTCGGTAATCGGCGCAATCCTGTCGTTCATGGCGGTCGGCGTCTCGATGTGGCCGCCGCAAGCGCGCACGCAGTCACCCTCCACGACCCATTTTATCCCGGGAAGCAGTTGCCATTCCGCGCTTTGCGTGGGGCGGCGGGTAGCAATCAGGCCGGTTTCGGTACTGCCATAGATTTCCATTAGCGGCGCATTGCAACGCGCCTCGATGTCCTGCGCGAGTTGGGCCGACAGCGGCGCTGTGGCGGACACCACCAGTGCCATCTCCGGCAGCGCCAGCCCCGCATCCAGCAAGGCGCGCAGATGCACGGGCGAGGACACCAACACTCGCGGCGCGGGCACAGCCGCCAGCGCCTGGCAAATGTCGGCCGGGTAAAACGGCTGCGCATGGCCAAGCGCGTTGCCGCTGAGCCATGCCATCAGTACCGTGGATTCAAACCCGTACATGTGTTGCGGCGGCACCGTGCCTATCAGGGTGCAGGGCGTGTTGCGCAACAATCCCAGGCGCAATGCCTCGGCCTGCACGCTGCTGACCAGTGCACCCCAGGTTTTGGGATGCGGTTGCGGGGTACCGGTCGAGCCTGAAGTAAACACCACCGCGATGCGCTGCTGGCTGTCAATTTGCGGAATGGCACATGCGTCCGCCTGGCTAACGTCCATGGCCGGGTATCGCAGTTGAGGCAGATCCACCGTGTAGTGGTCGCTATCCGTCAAACAAAACACCTCCGGTGCGAACACCTTGATCTGGCGCACCACGTCCGGGGTGTGGGTAGATGGTAGCAGGCTGACTTTACCGGCCACGATGGCGGCCGCCAGACCCACGCTAAAGCGGTAGCGATCGCTGCACATATTGAGCAGGTGACTCCCTGCGGGAAATCGGGCGACAAGCTGGCTGACCTCGGCTAGGAACTGGCGCAGGGTGACGGCGCCATCGGCGCGCCAGGCGATGATGCTGTCCGGGGAGACGTGCGATACCAGCGGCAGCGAAGACATGATTGCTAGAGTGGGCGCGCCGGGGTGTTCCTGAACGCCCGCACCGCATCGAGGATGTGCGTGTACCGCACATCGGGCAGCACCCGTCTGCGTACCCCATATTCGACAATGAACATCAACGCGACCAAAGGCAGCGTCAGGAAATTGGAAAAAATCGACCATGTGGCCAACGGCGTCAGAAAGAACAGCCCGGTGGAAACCACCGCCATCACGGCAAAAAACAAAGTCCAAGCGACCGTGACCTGACGTGCGTAAATTTCATGCTGCGGCGTCAATGGCGCATGCACCGCCTCTGCGAAGCGAGTGCAGAGCGGTTGCCGCCCGGCGATCAAGGTACGGCCAAAAGTCATGAACAGTATTAGCTGCATACCCACATTTTGCAGCCAGTAAACCAGCCCAAAATGCTGCTCAAGCGCCGACCATCCCGCCCACAGCGCAACACACGACAGCGCCAGCACGCCCAGCATGATGACGCGCCGGGGTGAATTCCAGGCCAGCATCAGGGCAATCAATACCACGGGCGCAATGGACACCAACGCGCCCAGGTTGCCGCTGTGCGCGGATTCATTCGTGTAATGCGCCAGCAGCGGATAGCCGATCACCAGCGCGGCAATACCCAGCCAGCGCGCGATGCGACGTACCACTAGCGGGTTCTCTGTGAAGCGATATAGTCGGAGAGGCTGCGCAGCGAGCTGAAAATGTGCTGGTTGTCTGCGCTGTCGGTACGCAGTTGCAGACCATAACGCTTGGAGACCGTCAGCGCGACTTCCAGCACATCAATCGAGTCCAGGCCCAAGCCCTCGCCATACAACGGAGCGTCAGGGGTGATTTGATCTGCCGTGACCTCGAGGTTCAGACACTCGATCATCAATTCAGCAACTTCACGTTGCAAATCCGTGGTACTGGAGACAGTAGGTTTCTGGTTATTTTGCATGGTGTTTATTCACTAGTGTCCGGTTAAAAACCAAACAGAATCATTTGGTTGCATGGCTGTGGTGCAATGGTTCTGGTGGTGTCGGGCTGCAAGGCGCATGAAATAAGGGTTTTCTCGAAAATCGAGACCGACAAAATCTGTAACAAAGTGTAGAGCGAGGCATTGAGGTGGAGCTCCTTTTTGACGATGGCTATCAGCACGTAGGTGGACACAGCGCACCAGATTTGTGTCTTCACCGCGTTCTCGCTCGTCGCCAGAAAGCGCTTGATGCGCAGGTGCTGCTTGATCCATTTAAAAAACAACTCCACCTGCCAGCGGCTCTTGTACAGCGCGGCAATGGTCAACGGCGGCAGCGTTGTGTTGTTGGTCAGAAACACCAGCGTCTTGCCCGACTCGGGGTCTTTGAATCGGATGCGCCGCAAATGTTCGGGGTAGTCCTTGGACACGTAAAACCCGTTGAGCCGAACCGCTTGGTCGCAGATCACCCCCGTGGTTCGGTCGGTCTTGGCCGAGTACACGCGACGGGCGTTCATGCCGCGTTTGGCTCGGGTCACAAAGAACGCGCCCGCCTGATGCAGCTTGAAGAGTCTGCCGAAGTCCAGATAACCCCGATCCATCACGTAAAAAGCCCCCGCTTCGACGGGCAAGATGTCGAGTGCCTTGACGTCGCCCATCTTGCCATCGCTGATGTGAATGAAGGCGGGGATCGCCCCACGCAAATCCAGCAGCGTGTGCATCTTGACCGCCGCCTTGGTGCTGCGAAACGGCGCCCAGTCGAACAGGCTCAAGCACAGGTCGATAGTGGTCGAGTCCAGGGCGTAGATCGTCGCATCGAGCTCCAGCCCTGTCGGTTCCTTGGCGTAGAGGTCGCGGGCTCGCACGATCAGGCGCATGGCCAGTGCGTGATAGATGCGCCAGTCTCGCTGGTTCAAGGCATCCGAGAGCGTGGATCGGGCGGGCACCCCGCTCAAGCCCATGTGAAACAGCTTGGATTGGTTGGCCGTCAGGCAGACCTCGATGTCGCGCAAGGACTCGCGCCACGTCAATTGCGAGAAGGCCATCACGCGAAACAAGTCGGCACAATCCAGGGTGCGTACCCCCGCATCTCCACCGTGACGGTCGATGATGCGCCCAAAGGTCTTCCACGGCACATACTCCATGATTTGCGCAAACAGCGTCTTGCCCACGTTCATGCTTCACCTCGGATTCATCAAACCCGAAAGGATCGCAAATGTTGATTCCGAAATTCAAATCGTGGACACCCATAAATCGCTCAAAACTGGCTTTAATATTGGCTTCGCAGCCTGCATAATTTAATTTAACCGGACACTACTGGTGTTTATTAGGAGTGTATTGAGCCGGTAGCAGTAAAGCGACAAATAATTCATCGAAGGCGCATTTTACCTGCTGGAAAAGAATTGCTTTAATAAATTAGATTATTTAACATAATATCCATCACCATCAATAGTGTCCGGAAATTTTGCTTATAGGGTTATATAACCACTTGATCAAAAAGTGGAAACAGTGTTCCTGAATGGGGGCATGGGAATTTCCTATTTAAAGGCATATGAAACATCCGGGCTAGTTTTTTAACTCGCCACACACCGGGCAGGCCGGGTCCTTTTTCAGTCTGATCGAACGCCACTCCATCTGCAATCCATCAAGCAGCAGCAGTCTGCCATTCAGCGACTGGCCGGCGCCACATAGTATTTTCAACGCTTCGGCCGCCTGGGTCGAGCCGATGATCCCCACCAGCGGCGCGAACACGCCCATTACCGCACAGCGCTCGCCTTCCTCTCCACCCGCTTCAGGAAACAGGCAGTGGTAGCAAGGGCTTGAGGGGGCGCGCAAATCAAAAACCGCTACCTGCCCGTCGAAGCGTATCGCCGCGCCGGAAATCAGCGGCTTGCCGTGGGCGACGCAGGCGCGGTTGACGGCATGGCGGGTGGCGAAGTTGTCGCTGGCATCGAGCACCACGTCGGACTGGGCGATGAGGCAATTGAGTTCAGCCCCTTCGACGCGCTGCGGAATGGCCGTAATGTTGATTTCGGGGTTGATGGCTTTGAGCGTGCGCTGCGCCGATGTCGCTTTGTTGGTGCCGAGGGAATGGGTGAAGTGGGCGATCTGGCGCTGCAGGTTGGTGAGATCCACGCTGTCTCCGTCGCAGATCGTGATCCTGCCGACGCCGCTGGCGGCAAGGTAGAGCGCGGCTGGGGAGCCCAGGCCGCCAGCGCCGATAATCAGGGCATGGGAGCCAAGCAGCTTTTCCTGACCCTCAATGCCGATCTGTGGCAGCAGGATGTGTCGGCTGTAGCGCAGGAGCTGGTTGTCGTCCATAAGTTAAGTTTAGGAAGCAAGTGGCGTAGGTTGGGCACCCCGTGCCCAACAAATGATCTTGGGTTTGTCGGGCACAGCGTGCCCGACCTACATCCGCCTCACTTGCGCTGCAGGATATTTAACCCCTTCAGCAGGTTGAGCGCCTGATTCAGCTGATAGTCGTTTTTAGACACGATTTCGCCGGGAGCCAGTTTATCGCTGTCGGTTTTGCCGTCTTTACCCTTGGGAGCAGGTTTGTGCGGTGAGGGCAGCTTGATCGACGGCGATTCGGGCTTCTTGTCTTCCTCATCCTTGTTGCCGTTGGATAGATGACGCTCCAAATCGGCCTCGCGCAGGTTGAAAGCGCCCTGCTTTTCGACTCCATTGACCGTAGCCTCTTCGACGGCGATGTCCGGGCTGATGCCCTTGGCCTGGATGGAGCGTCCATTGGGCGTGAAATAGCGCGACGTGGTCAGCTTGATGGCGGTGTTGTTGCCCAGCGGCAAGACGGTTTGCACCGATCCCTTGCCAAAGGTTTGCGTGCCCATGATGATGGCGCGCTTGTGGTCCTGCAGGGCGCCAGCGACGATTTCAGAGGCCGAGGCCGAGCCACCGTTGACCAGTACCACCATGGGCACGGTTTTAATGCCCGCGGGCAGATTTTTCAGGTAATCCTCTTCCGAAGCGCTATGCAGATAGTTTTCCTTGTTTGCCGTCAGCCTCATCTTGGCGTCCTCGGTGCGGCCATCGGTATATACCACCAACGCATCTTTCGGCAGGAACGCGGCGGAAACTGCGACGGCGCCGTTGAGCAGGCCGCCCGGATCGTTGCGCAAGTCCAGCACCAGCCCCTTCAGCGGCGCCTTGTTTTGCTTGTAGAACGTATCCAGTGCCTTGGCCATGTTATCGCCAGTATGCTCCTGGAACTGGGTGATACGGATATAGCCATAGTCCGGTTCGACCAGTTTTGATTTTACGCTCTGGATTTTGATCACGGCGCGCGTGAGGATGATGATCAGAGGTTTGGTTTCGCCCTTGCGGATCACGGTGAGAGTGATTTTGGTTCCGGGTTTGCCGCGCATGCGTTTGACCGCTTCATTCAAGGTCAGTCCCTTGATCGGGGTTTCATCCAGCTTGATGATCAGATCCCCGCTTTTTATGCCGGCCAGGAATGCCGGTGTATCCTCGATCGGCGACACCACCTTGACGAAGCCGTCTTCCATGCCCACCTCGATACCGAGGCCGCCGAATTCACCCTGAGTGCCGACTCGCAAATCCTTGAACGCATCGGCGTCAAGGTAGGCGGAATGGGGGTCGAGGCCGGAGAGCATGCCGTTGATGGCTTCGGTGATGAGTTTTTTGTCTTCCACCGGTTCGACATAGTCGCTTTTGATCTTGCCGAAGACCTCGGTGAAGGCGCGCAGGTCATCGACCGGTAGCGGACTATCGGCTTTCTTGTTGGCCACCGCGGAGAAATTGAGGCTGATCATCACGCCGATGACGGCGCCAAAAAAGATCAAGCTTGCTTTTTGCCTTTTGCCGCGCATTACATTCATCCTCGTTTCACTCAAAAATCTATTTAGTTCAGTTTGACCCAGCCCAGCGGGTCGAAGGGTCGGCTTCGATGCCGCATTTCGAAGTATAAACCGGTTTCTGAAATTCCGCCGCTGTTTCCCACTGCGGCGACCGCGTCGCCAGCCTGAACCGTTTCGCCGATCTGTTTGTAGAGGGTTTCATTGTTGCCGTAGAGGCTCATATAGTCGTCGCCATGGTCGACGATGATGATGTTGCCGAAGCCGCGCAGCCAGTCGGAAAATACCACCCGCCCATCGGCGATGCATTTGACATCCTGCCCCGCCGCCGATTTGATGAACCAACCTTTCCATGTTGCGCCGCCATCCTCCCGTTGACTGCCGAAGCGGTTGACAAGTTCCCCGCGCACCGGCAGATGAAGCTTGCCTTTGAGTCGATAGAGCGCGCCGCCGGATGGTTCGGGCGTGGGCTGGCTGCGATTATACACGGAGGCGCTGTTTTTTTTCTTTGGTTTCGCCAGCTTGCCCAGGCGTTCGATCAGTTGCGTCAAACGTCTTTCGTCACGCTGCAGGCGACCGATTTCATGGCGCTGGCCAATTATTTTCTGGTTGATGCGGAGCAGCACTGTTTTGCGCGCCCCCTTGTCCTTTTCGAGTTGAAATTTCTGACGCGTTTGCTCCGATTTTACCTGCTCCAGTTCGGCGCTTTTTTCCTGGTAAAGTTGGGCGAGCTTGCGGGAATGTACCAGGTTGGTGCGCAAGCTTTCGATCAAGGCAGCGCGTGCGCGGGATAGGTAAGTGTAATAGTGCAGCTGGCGCGCAAGCTGGTTGGGATCCTGCTGGTTGAGCAGGACTTTCAGGGGGTCGTGCTGGCCGTGCAGGTAGTAGTGGGAGACCAACTGGCCGAGCAGCGTCTGCTGCTTGCCGATTTTGCCCCGGGTGTCGCGGCTTTCTCGCTGCACCTGGCTCAGCGTGGCGCCGACGCTTTCCTGCTGCTGCGCCAGTTCCCGCAGCCGCCGGTTGGCCGTGCTGATGGCTTGCTCGGATTGTTTAAGCGCATCGGTGGCGTCGGTCTTTTTGCCTTCTGCGCTTTCGACCTTTTTTTGCAGGGTCTTGATGCGGTCGCGCAGGCCGGAGAGATCGTCTTTCGGCGCGGCGTGAGTGATGAATGCACAAGCCAGCCCAACGGCAAGGAAAATTGATCGGGCGGGCCAGGCAGATGTCATTATTCGAATTCGATCAGGGGTCGGCCGGTCATTTCTGCGGGCTGCTGCAGCCCCATGATTTTCAGCAGCGTCGGGGCGACATCCTCGAGCGCGCCGGTTTCGGCCAGACGCGCCTTGCGGCCGACGTACAGGAACGGCACCCGGTTTAGGGTGTGGGCAGTATGCGCTTGATGTGAGTTTTCATCCGCCATCATTTCCGCGTTGCCGTGGTCGGCGGTAATCAGCACTTCTCCCCCGCTCTGCTGCATGGCCTCGACCACTCTGCCCAAACACTGGTCCAGCGTTTCTATGGCTTTGATCGTTGCAGGCATCACGCCGGTATGGCCAACCATGTCGGCGTTGGCGTAGTTGCAGATAATGGCGTCGAACTGGCGGCTTTCAATGGCTACCACCAGCTTGTCGGTGACCTCGAAGGCGCTCATTTCCGGCTTCAGATCGTAGGTGGGAACGTCCGGAGAAGGAACCAGGACGCGGTCCTCGCCGGGGTAGACGCGTTCCTCGCCGCCGTCGAAGAAGAAGGTGACGTGGGCATATTTCTCGGTTTCTGCGATTCTCAACTGCTTCAGGCCCAGGTTCGAGATATATTCGCCAAAGCCGTTGCGAATCTGCTCCGGCGGGTAAGCCACCGACACGTTGAAATCCTTGCTGTATTCGGTGAGGGTGCAATAAGCGGCGAGCTGTGGCACGTGTTCGCGCTCGAACAAGTCGAAGCCGGATTCGGTGAAGGCGCGGGTGATCTCGCGCGCGCGGTCGGAGCGGAAGTTCATGAATACCACCACGTCGCCGTCCTCCATGCGCACCGGTTGTGTGCCGGGAGGGACGATGGCTGTGGCCTTGACAAACTCATCGTTTTCGTCGCGGGCGTAGGCCGCCGCCAGAGCCGCTTCCGCACTTTCCGCCTGAAATTCCGCCTTGCCCTGGGTGAGCAGGTCGTAGCCGGCCTTGACGCGCAGCCAGCGCTGGTCGCGATCCATGACGAAGTAGCGGCCGATAATGGAGGCGATTTGCCCCACCTTGAGCTGGTCGCACTTTTCCTGGAGTCGGCGCAGATAGAGCTGCGCGCTTCTTGGCGGCGTGTCGCGACCATCGAGGAAAGCGTGCAGGTAGATTTTCTCCACCCCGGCGCGGGCGGCCAGTTCGAGCATGGCGTGGATGTGTGTTTCGTGGCTATGCACGCCGCCATCGGAGAGCAATCCCAATATGTGCAATGCCTTGCCGTTGCTTCTCGCGGTTTCCGCTGCCTGGGTCAGGGCGGGATTGGCGAAGAAATGGCCGCTGCTGATGGCGCGATTGATGCGGGTGAATTCCTGGTAGACGACACGGCCGGCGCCGATGTTGAGGTGGCCGACCTCGGAGTTGCCCATTTGTCCGCCCGGCAATCCCACCGACGCTTCGGACGCATTGATGGTGGTGTGGGGGCAGGTCTGCCAGAGTTTATCCCAGTTGGGTTTGTGCGCGCTGGCGATGGCATTGTTATCCTGGCTTTCGCTGCAACCGAATCCATCCAGAATAATGAGTAAAACGGGAGTGACCTTCATGCGGAAATTTTCTGGCTCGTTTTAAGTTTTAAGGAATTTAGCCCGGATGTTTCATAAATTCGATCAATCCCATTGTAGGAGCGGCCTTGGCCGCGATTCCAGCGCCGGCAGTATCTCCGCAGTTTATCGCGGCCAAGGCCGCTCCTACAGGGACGCAGCCATTTTTATGAAACAACCAGGTTGGTAACATAATTTTATTATATTTTACTAATAATCGCATTATACTTAATTTTTTAACCTACCTCAGTACCCTGGGAGTGCTTAAAGAAGGCGAGCAGATGGAATCTAATCCGGTTGAATTGATCGATAAGGAAGAACACATCGAACAGGCGTCCCGCGCCATGAAGGCCATGTCGCATCCGCTGCGCCTGAAGATATTGTGCGTGCTGGGGGATAGGGAGATCAGTGTGCAGGGTATCGTCGAAAGCGTCGGCACCTCCCAAAGCAATATTTCCCAACATCTGGCGATTTTGCGCGACAAAGGAGTGCTGCGCACACGCAAGGACGCCAACCGCGTGTATTACAGGGTCGGTGACCCTCGCACCCTGAAGCTGATCAGCCTGATGCGCGATGTTTTTTGCGGTTTCACAAAATAGTTGGGTACCGCTTTTGGCGGTACCCGCATCCCCCTTTCCCTTCTTGCCTCTCTCCTGCATCAAGCAAGGCGCTTTTTCCGCCGGGCAGGGATTGCCGGTGTATTGGTATATTATTATTTTCTAATATGCGATACTTGCCATTGCTGGCTCATAAACTAAACTTGCCGTTATAAGGTTTGTCCCTTCCGGGTGAACTTGCATTCAATTCAGAAGGAGATGGATGGCATGAAATCGCGCCTGATGCGCTTGCAGGGTTGCCGACACCGGGTGCTGTGGGGTTTGCTGGCGTTGGCGCTGGCTTACCCCGTTTCCGCCGAAACCCTGAATTTCGACCAGTGCGTGGATGTTGCGCTCAGGCAGAATCCGGGCCTGTTCGCTAGCCGGGCACAGATGGAGCAGGCCGAGGCTGGCCTGCAACAGGCGCGGGGAGGCCGTTTACCCAAGGTGACGGTTTCCCTCAATGGTGTGCGCAGCAACGATGCCCTGAATGCCTTTGGCCTCAAGCTCTCCCAGCGCAACGCCACTTTCGGCGACTTCGGCGCTGGCGAGTTTAATCCGGCCAATCCCGGCGTGCTCGCGGTCGCGCCGGAAAATCTTAACCATCCTGCCGCTGTGAACAATTTCAATACCCGCATCGAGGCGCAGTTGCCGCTCTACACCGGCGGCATGATCGAAGGCTACATCGAGCAGGCGCAGTCCTTCATTCGGGCTGCGCAGCGGGGCGACCAGGCGGCGCGCCAGCAGGTCATCTTTCATGTGTTGCAGGCCTACGAGGGCGTCCATGCCGCGCGCGCCTATGTCGGGGTGGCGAAGCAGGGCGAAGTTGCCGCGGAATCCTATGTCAAGACCATATCCAGCCTGCTCGGACAGGGCGTGGTGGTGAAAAGCGACCGGCTTTCCGCCCAGATTCATCTCGAGGACGTGCGGGTTCAGCTCGAACTGGCGAGAAATGCTGAAGCCTCCGCGCTGGACCAGCTTCACATGCTGCTCGGATTGCCGCTTTCCCAACCGCTGGATGTCGGCGCGCGGGTGTCGCTTTCCCCTCTGCCCGGCAAGCCCTCCGCATTGCGCGAACAGGCGCTGGCTGATAATCCCGGGCTCAACGCCCTGCGTCACCAGCTCGAAGCCGCAGAAGCCGGCGTGAAGGTAGCCAAAGCCGGGCTCTATCCACAGGTTGGCTTGATGGCGCGACAGGATTGGAATGACAGGAATGTCGGCTTGGATGCCAGTTCCTACACCTTGGGCGGGACGCTGTCGTGGAATGCGTTCGATGGCGGTGCGGCGCGTGGCGCCGTGGATCGTGCGGCGGCGGGCAAATCCGAACTGGCTGCACGCCTGCGCCAGGCCGAAAGCGGAGTGGAATTCCAGGTCGATGAGGCCGGTCGCAAGGCCATCGAGGCCGAGCGCCGCGTGGCGGTGCGCGCGTTGGTTGTTACCCATGCCGAAGAGGCGCTAAATCTGGTCGAAAAGCGCTACAAAAATGGCGTGACCACCATTACCGAGCTGCTCGCGGCGCGCGCCCAGCTCGACAAGGCGCGCGCCGACGGGGTGGCGGCGAATTACGATCTTGCCATACAGCGAGCCGCCCTCCGGCTTGCGGTGGGCAAGCTTGAACCGGATATGAAATTTCCCTCACCCCTGCCTTCTCCCGCAGCGGGAGAGGGGGACAGAGTCTCGCTTCGCGAGTTTCGTTAAGAGGAGTAAATCGAGATGAATTTCAAATTCCCTGTTTTGCTTGCACTCGTCGCATCAATTGCGTTCGGCGCCCTCACCGGTTGTGGCGAGAAGACCCCGGATAGCCGGAAGGCCGATCCAGGCGCGATAGTGAAAGCCACGCTCATCACGGTCGAGAAGGCGGTGCTGCCCGTGGTTTCGACCTCGCCCGGCACGGTGGTTGCCGAGCAGCAGGCGCAGATTGCTTCGCGCCTGATGGGTTTCATCCGCGAGCTGAACGTGCGAGAAGGGCAAGCCGTCAGCGCCGGACAACGCCTGTTTACGGTGGATCCCGCCGACATCCAGGGCCAAGTGAACATGGCCCGCGCCGGGCTGCTTCAGGCCGAGGCGGCGCTGGCCGACGCCAGGAACGATTATGAACGCTTCGGCACGCTCTACAAGGAAGAGGCTGTCCCCAAGCTGCAATGGGACAAAATCAGGCTCCAGTACCAGGTGAGCCAGCAGCAGGCGGCGGCAGCGCGCGCGGCTTCCGATACCGCTGGCGCGCAGATGAAATATGCCACAGTGACGGCGCCCTTTGCCGGCGTCATCACCCAGAAAATGGCCCATGCCGGCGACCTCGCCGCGCCCGGCCGACCGGTGCTGGTGCTGGAGAACCAAGATCACATGCAGGTTCAGACCAGCGTCACGGCGGAAGTGTTTGCCCGCCTTGCGCCGGGTCAGGAAGTTTCCATCCTGCAGGATGGTCAGCAGGGTGAAATCGTCGGCAAGGTGGCGAGCCGGGTGCCCGCCGCTGATCCGGTCACCCACAGTCATCTGGTCAAGATCGATCTGCCTCGGGGCGCGGTCTTCTCCAGCGGCACTTTCGTGCAGGTCGCCTTCCCGCTCGGCACGCGTGAAGGCCTGCGCGTGCCCGTCGGCGCGATTCTGGAGCGCGCCGGTATCACCGGCGTATTCGTGGCGGACGCGGAGGCGCGAGTGCAATATCGCATGGTACGCACCGGCCAGACCTCGGGCGGCATGGTGGAAATCCAGGCCGGGCTCAATCCGGGCGAGCGGGTGGTGACTTCATCCGCGACCGCACTGCAAAGCGGCGACAAGGTGGCGAGCCAGGGGGGCGGCAATGGCTGAGGAAGCGCATGGAGACGCGTTAAATAGCGCAGGCAGGATCGCCCGTTTTTTCCTGGAGTCGAAGATTACCGTCATGCTGATGCTGGCAGTGACGCTGGCCGGAATGATGGCGCTGTTCGTCACCCCGCGCGAATACAACCCGCAGATCGTGGTGCCCGCCGCCAACATCATCGTCGCCAAGCCGGGCGCCAACGCCGAGGAAATCAGCAACCTGGTGGTCAAGCCGCTGGAGGCGATCATGAATGCCCAGTCGGGCGTCAAGCATACCTTCGGCTATGCGGTTGCCGATTACGGCGTGGTGACGGTGCAGTTCGACGTGGGCGAGGATCAGGAAAAAAGCCTGGTCAAGCTCTACAACCAGCTGATGCAGAACATGGATCGCATGCCTGCCGGCGCCATGCAGCCGCTGGTCAAGCCGATCAACGTGGACGATGTGCCCATCATGACGCTGACCCTGAGCTCGTCGCGGATGGACGATGATGAGCTGCGGCAGGTCGCTGCGCGGGTGCTGGAGCAATTGCGCAACGTTCCCGGCGTATCCTTCACCCAACTGGTGGGTGGCGCGCAGCGCGCCGTCAATGTCAGTATCTCGCCCGCCAGACTCGCCGCCGCCGGATTGTCGCTGGACCAAGTGGACAAGATGATCGCCGGTGCCAACGTGTCGCTGCCCATCGGCCAACTGGTCGATGGCAACCGCAATCATCCCTTGCGGCTGTCCGGTTTCATCGGCGATGCGCGCGAGGTGGGGAGCATCATCATCGGCGCGCCGCAGGGACGTCCGATCTTCCTCAAGGAGGTGGCCGCCATCGTGGACGGCGCGGCGGAAACCGACGAGCTGTCGCGCTTCGCCTACGGCCCGGCGGCGCTGCACCCCGGTCTGCGTGGCGAGGCGCCGGCGGTGACCATCGCCATCGCCAAGAAAGCCGGCACCAATGCCGTGGTGGTGGCCTCCACCGTGCTCGCCAAGCTGGATGCGCTGAAGCGCCAAGCCATCCCGCAGGGCGTGGAGGTGGCCGTCACCCGCGACGATGGCGCCAAGGCCAATGACGCCGTCAACACCCTGGTAGAACATCTCGGCATCGCCATCGGCTCGGTGGTCGTGATCCTGGTGATCTTCCTCGGCTGGCGCGAGGCCGCCATCGTCACCCTGACGGTGCCGCTGATTTTGTTCGTGGTGCTTACGGTGGGGCTGATCGCGGGCCAGACCATCAACCGCATCACCCTGTTCGCGCTGATTCTGTCGCTTGGCCTCCTGGTCGATGCCGCCATCGTGGTGGTGGAGAACATCCACCGCCACATGCACCACGGCGGCGGCAAGGATTTCAAGCAGGCGCTGGTGGAGGCCACCAACGAGATCGGCAACCCCACCAACATCGCCACCGTCGCGGTGATCCTGGCCTTCATCCCGATGGCTTTCGTCACCGGCATGATGGGGCCGTTCATGCGGCCGATACCGTTCAATGTGCCGGTGGCGATGGTTGCTTCCCTGTTTATCGCCTACATGGTGGTGCCGTGGGCGGCCAACCGCTGGCTCGCCGGCAAAGCGGCAAAATCCCTTGCGGAGCTACCCACCCTGGAGGAAAAAGCGGCCGATCCCGGGGATCCCCTGCATCGCGCCTACGTGGCGGTGCTCACCCCCTTCATCCGCCATGCCGGACGCCGTCGCCTGCTGTTCCTGGTGGTGCTGGGACTGCTCGTGGCGGCCATGATCCAGCCCGCCTGGCAATTTGTTCGTCCCTCCGGCATGAACGGCCCGCTCTCCGCGCTGGGCGTGGAGCTCAAGATGCTGCCCAACGACAACACCAACACCTTCCTGGTGCAGGTGGATACGCCCGCTGGCACCACCCTGGCCGGAACCGACCAGGTGGCGCGCGCCGTCGGCGAGGTGCTGGCGAGGACGCCCCACGTCACCGAGTACCAGACCTTCCTCGGCATCACCGCGCCGGTGGATTTTGCCGCCCTGGTGCGCGGCGACGTTCTGAAGCGCGGCGACAATCTCGCCCAGTTGCGCGTCAACTTGACCAACAAGCACCACCGCGCTGAATCATCGCACGAAATCGTGAATGCCTTCGATGCTGCTCTGACGCCGGTGCGCAAGGCTTACCCTTCGGCCAAAATCAAGCTCTACGAGACTCCGCCCGGCCCGCCGGTGCAGTCGCAGGTGCTGGCCGAGCTGTACGGGCCTGACTATGGCAAGCTGCGCGCCGCAGCGGCAGGGGTGAACCAGGCGTTCGGGCAGGTCTACGGCATGGTCAACGTGGACGATTCGGTGACTGCCAGCGTGGATGCCTTCCACATCAAAGTGGACAAGGAGAAGGCCATCCTCTCCGGCGTGGCGCCGGGCCAGGTGGCCAAGCTGCTGCACGACTACGTGTCGGGATTTTCCATCGGCACCCTGCACGTCGACGATGCGCGCGAACCGGTCAATATCACCGTGCGCCTGCCCAGGAGCGAACGCCAGACGCCGCAGCAGATCCTCTCCATCCGCATCAATAACATGATGGGACAGCAGGTGCCGCTGTCGGCCATCGCCAGCATAGCGCCCGCCATCCAGGACAAGCCCATCTATAGCCGCGACCAGCATCCCGTGGTGATGGTGGGGGGCGAACTGCTCAAGTCCAGCCCGGTGTATGCCGTGCTGGCCCTGGACAGGATGCTGGAAGGCAAGACCCTGACGCCCGGCGTCGCCTTCAAGACCGGCAACCTCGGCTTCACCGAGGCCCAACCCGACGACGTGATGAACTACCACCTGCTGTGGGGCGGCGAGATGCGGCTCACGCTGGACGTGTTCCGCGACCTGGGCTCCGCCTTCATCGTGGCGCTGGTGTTCATCTACCTGGTGCTGGTGGGTTATTACAAGTCCTTCATGATGCCGCTGATCGTGATGGGCGCCATCCCGCTCACACTGGTGGGGGTGTTCCCCGGCCACTGGATTACCCAGCAGGCATTTACCGCCACCTCCATGATCGGCGTCATCGCCCTGGCCGGCATCGTGGTGCGCAACTCGTTGCTGCTGATCGACTTCATCATCGATTACCGCAAACGGGGCTATGCGCTGGAAGAGGCGGTGATCGAGGCCGGTGCGGTGCGTTTCCGCCCCATCCTGCTGACCGCGCTCGCCATTATCCTGGGATCGGCTATCATGATCACCGACCCGGTGTTCGGTGGTTTGGCGGTTTCGCTGATCTTCGGCACCTTTGCTTCCACCGCGCTCACTCTGGTGGTGATCCCGCTGATGTATTATCTGTGGGAACGCCGCCTGAGCGCGCGCCGGGCCTGAATTTTTCCCAATCTTTTGGCTCTTTTCGCAAACCGTGTTAGTGGCTCACGTAGTGAGCCACCTGTAGTGGATACTGGATGTTATGGCGCGGTTGCGTCGAATCATCCAGGAGCGAGAAATGAGGAAGCCAGAGTTGAATAGAATCACAGCCGCGTTGCGAAAGCTGA
>Ga0210039_1001411_pt1 | contig 22283 bp, 21 predicted proteins | sample CryGeyCG2114_250_3_FD_185460 | JGI IMG/M metagenome (GOLD analysis project Ga0210039, IMG submission 185460) | Groundwater microbial communities from aquifer - Crystal Geyser CG17_big_fil_post_rev_8/21/14_2.50 (SPAdes) (version 2) | ecosystem: Environmental > Aquatic > Deep subsurface >...
TGCCGTCGAGCACCATCAGGTCGTAGGACCTCTCGGTGGCCTGGTACCCATGCTGGGTGCCCTCGCCCGAGGTCCAGGAATTGTTCGAGCCGATCGCACCGCCGGCCAGTGCATCGCGGCTGAGTACCGGCCAGCCACCGGCCGGGGGCCAGCTGTTCTGCGAGCCGCAGATCGGGTTCTGGGCGAACACCCCGACCCTGGGCGCAATGCCATGGCCGTACAGAAAGCCATCGCCGTCAGTGAAGCCGGCCGCACCATCGCCGGCATAGATGCCAGTCACATGTGTGCCGTGGCCGCCGGAGGTCGGGTCGTCGCCGGGGTCGGCCTCGTTGCAGCCGGGGTAGTTGATGCCGCCGACAATGCGCGAGTTGTAATCGCCGTGACCGTACCAGGCGCCCGAATCGGTGGTTGCCCAGATCACGCCGCTGCCGTCCAGACCAACGCTGGTCAGCCAGGCCGGGTAGCCGGGGAACGGGGCATTGTTGCCGTCGATGTTGTCGGCCATCACCTGGGCGGCGCTTTCATCTTCAAGCTCGGGCTCGGGACTCAGGTAGCTCAACGCGATCACCTCGGCCAGCGCCGCGACCGCATCCAGCCTGGCTGCATCGATTTCTGCGACCACGTCGTACAGCCGCTGATCGGGCTGTGCCGGCCAGGCGTCGAGGATTCGGACGCCGGATCGTTCCAGTTCGTTCAGGGCCGTGTTGAGGTGTCCGTTGTTGTAGATGTGAATGTTGACATTGCGGATGCGTGCGCCGCGGTTCTTCAGGCCCGGCTGCAGTTTGAGCGCCGGGTCCAGCCCACCAACGTGGCGCACGAAGTCATGCGCGGCCGCCGAATTGCGAGCGCTGCTGTTACCCCAGGCGAGGTAGGCGAACCCGGGAAGTGGCTGAAACAGGTCCAGGCCGGAGGCTCGCAGGGCCTGCAGATCGGAGGGCAAGGCCGGGCCACGCAGCTGAATCAGCGTCAAGGCATCGCCCGTGATCGATCGAGGCGCATCGCGTGCCACCCGAGTCTTCGGGTCGAAAAAAGCCCCGTGCAGGCCGATGCGGTAGGGTGAATCGATGCGCTCGCCGAAATCGAGCAGGCCAGGCGTTCGTGCTTCGCCGACGACCCAGAAATAGCTGCCATAGTCGCGGGACCAGATCGCGGACTCGAGCGCCTGCGCAGCGCGACCGGCCTCTCGAGTCGGTACTCGCCATGCGATCTCGCCGGCCAGCAACGGCAGGGTGGCCAACAGCAGCAGAGCCGCCGCCGCGGAGCGTGCCCGACGCGTTGGGAAAGATGATGTTGATGGCATGGAATTCCTCTCGGCAGTAGTGAACCGTGAATCGAATGAAACCAGCAGAGCCGTGATCTGCGGGCCCGCTGAAGGTACCCGAAGCACAGCTTCAGGGCAAGCGCCGCATGTGACAGCTTCCCGGGATGGTTCTCCAGGCCTTGCCGTCTGCAAGGGACTCTGGCAGCGCCGCGGATTTCACTGCCCCCGGAACTCGGCAGCGCGCTTTTCGAGGAAGGCCGCGGTACCTTCGCGTGCATCGTCACTGGCGCACAACAGGCCAAAACGGCTGCTTTCATGGGCAAGCGCGGCGTCGAGCGGCATGTCCAGGCCTCGATCGACGGCCTCGAGAATCGCGCGGACCGCGAGCGGTGCGGCCCGGGCCAGCCGGGTAGCTCGCTGCATGGCGGTGTCGACCACATCCTGACTTTCGTCGACCCGCTCGAGCAGGCCCAGCCGTTCGGCCTGGTCGGCGCCGATCGGGTCACCGGAGAGCATCAACGAAAGGGCAGGGCCACGTCCGACCAGGCGTGCCAGGCGCTGAGTGCCGCCGAAACCAGGCAGCAAACCAAGCTTGATCTCGGGCAGTCCGACCTGAGCGGTCGATGCGGCCAGCCGGATGTGACAGGCCAGAGCCAGTTCGAATCCGCCGCCGAGCGCGTAGCCGTTGATCGCCGCGATCACCGGCTTGGGGCTCTGCTCGATGCTGCGCATCAGTTGCTGGCCGGCCCAGGAAAAGCGCTCCGCCTCGGTCGGTGTCTGCGCCCGGATCTCGCCGATATCGGCGCCTGCAACGAATGCTTTTTCGCCGGCACCATGAAGCACGATGGCGCGAATCGAGCCGTCGCCGCTCAGTGCTTCGAATGCATGTTGTAACTCACCGATGGTGGCATGGTCGAGCGCGTTGAGTTTCTCCGGTCGATTGATCGTGACCCGGGCTGTGGCTCCGGTCCGTTCGATCAGCAGGTTTGCCAAGGGCATGGCCTTCTCCGGCAGGTTTGTTGGCGTCGAAGTGTAACGCGCTGTCGCAGCGACGGAAAGTCGCAAGTCTTGACAAAGTGATATCAAAATAATATCATTCTGAAAAATCCACGGAGAATGTGTCATGCAAGAAGTCGAAGTTCGTTCCTGGTTCGGAATCCCGGCACTTGTGCTGAACCTGGTGGTCATCGTTGCCAGCTTGGTCTGGCTGGTACTCGGTGCCCGCGACAACAGCGCCAGCATGATCTTCGCCAGCCTGGTGGTGTTGCTGCTGGCAGTCCTGATGCTGATCGGCTATTACATGGTCGAGCCGAACCAGGCGGCCGTTCTTACGCTGTTCGGCAAATACGTTGGCACGGTGCGCGAGCAGGGTCTGCGTTTCAATAACCCGTTCTACGCCAAGCGCAAGGTCAGCCTGCGGGTGCGCAACTTCGAGTCGGGCCGGCTCAAGGTCAATGAACTGGAGGGTTCGCCGATCGAGATCGCCGCGGTCATCGTCTGGAAAGTGGTCGATTCAGCCGAAGCCACGTTCAACGTCGATGACTACGAGAGCTTCGTTCATATCCAGTCCGAGGCGGCGCTGCGCTCGATGGCGACCCAGTACCCCTACGACCAGCACGAGGACGACCAGATCTCGCTGCGCAGTCATGCCAACGAGATCAGCGAGCAGCTCAAGCACCAGCTCGACGAGCGACTGACGACCGCCGGCGTTGACGTCATCGAGGCAAGGATTTCGCACCTCGCCTATGCTGCCGAGATTGCCCAGGCGATGCTGCAGCGGCAGCAGGCCAACGCCGTGGTCGCGGCTCGTCGCCGGATCGTCGATGGTGCCGTCGGCATGGTCGACATGGCGCTGAAGGATCTGAAGGCCCTGGGCATTGTCGATCTGGATGAGGAGCGCCAGGCTCAGATGGTGTCCAACCTGCTGGTGGTGCTGTGCTCGGATCGGGCCGTGACCCCGGTGGTCAACACCGGCAGCATTCATCAGTAAGCGAAAGTAGGCGTCGATGGCCAGCAAGAAACCCTATGCCCTGCGCCTGAGCGAGCCGGTAATGACGGCGATGCAGCGCTGGGCTGATGACGACCTGCGCTCGCTCAATGCGCAGATCGAGTGGGTGTTGCGCGAGGCACTCAAGAAATCCGGCCGAATCAAGGTTCGCCCGGCCGTATCGGTCGAAGCACCGGATGTCGAGCCCGACGACCGCAACCAATCGCAGGAGGCAAGCAATGAATGAAGCCCGATGGGAATACCGGATCGAGGAAATCAAGCGCGGCTTCTGGCCGAGTTTCGATGCTGCCGCGGTGAAAGCGCAGTTGAACCAGTTTGGTGCTGAGGGCTGGGAGCTGGTGCAGGTGCAGTTCAATCGCTGGGACTACCCGGTGCGCTGTTTTCTGAAGCGGAGGGGTGTGCGATGAAGTCGCAGACGATTTTGGCAGGGCTGTGCCTGCTGCTGGCGCCGCTGACTGCAGCGGCCGAAGATGTCGCAGAGCAGCTGCTCGAGCGCCTGGAACGGCAGGACTTTGCCGCGGCGCACACGCTGTTCGCTGCAGAGATTGCGGCCGCGCTTGACGTCGATCAGCTGGCCCGAACCTGGCAGTCGCTGCCGGAACAGCTCGGCGAGTATCGCGGTCGTGCCGGCTGGCGCGATGAAACTGTCGCGGGGCATCCGCTGCGCGTAGCACGACTGGAATTTGCCGCAATGGCGCTGGACGCGCGCATCGGCGTCGACCAGGCGGGCCGGATCAACGGTTTCCAGCTGGTGCCTGCGACTCCGGCGCCGCCGCTGGCCGCGGCGCACGGCGAGACCGAGTTGCTGGTGGCCGGTGACTTGCCGGCGTTGCTGACCCTGCCCGATGGGCCCGGTCCGTTTCCGGCCGCGATCCTGGTGCATGGCTCGGGTCCGAATGACCGCGACCAGACGATCGGTCCGAATCGCAGCTTTCGCGACCTGGCCCACGGTCTGGCAGAGCGCGGTGTCGCATCGTTGCGCTGGGACAAGCGCCCCCGGGTCCAGCCCGAGGCCTTTGTCGGGCAGGCTTTCACCGTGCAGCAGGAGGTGATCGATGACGCCGTTGCGGCTATGGCGCTGCTGCGTGGCCGCAGCAGGATCGACCCCGACCGGGTGGCCATCGTCGGCCACAGTCTGGGTGCGATGCTGGCGCCGCGCATCGCGGCCCGGGTCGAGCCGCGACCGGTCGCGCTGGTGCTGCTGGCTGCACCGGCGCGCAGGCTGCAGCGGCTCATCGTCGAACAGGTCAGCTACATCGTCGGCATCGATGGTCAGATCGATGCCGACGAAGCCGAACAGCTGTCCGCACTGCGGCTGGCGGCCGCCGAAGCCGATGCGGCACAGGACCTGAATTCGGCAAAATCCGGCCTGCTCGGTCTGCCCGAGGCTTACCTCGCTGATCTGAACGCCTATGACCCGGTTGCGACAGCCCGAGAACTGCAACTGCCGATGTTGATCGTTCAGGGTGGGCGCGATTATCAGGTCACCGTCGATGGTGATTTTTCGATCTGGCAGGCTGCGTTCGAGTCTGATCCGGAGGTCGAACTGACGTTGTTTCCGGATCTCGACCACCTGTTTCGTGCCGGCGAGGGGCGGGCCACACCGGCTTCCTACCTGCAGCAGTCCGTCAGTTTCGAACCCCCGGTGCTTGACAGGATTGCGGACTTTGTCGGCAGGCTGCGGCAATGAGCGATCAACGTGCGTTCGAGTTGGCCTCGCCGAGCTTCGTGACCTGGCTGATGCTGAGTCTGTTGCTGATGCTGGGACCGATCATCATTGGCTTCCTTGTGCTGTTTCAGCCCGAGGCGCGTGAACAGGCCTCCATGCTGGGTCTGGTTGCCGGCCTGATCGCTCTGCTCGGCCTCGCATTGCTGCTCGTGGCAAGCCGTCGTTCGGTGCGTTATGAAAACGGAGTACTGGACATTCGGGCCACGCTGTATCAGCGCCGGATCGCGCTTGACCAGATCGATCTGCTCAAGGCCCGGGTGCTGGACCTGCGCGAACACCCCGAAGATCGACCTTGGCTCAAAACCAATGGTTTCGCTGCACCGGGGCTGGCCGCAGGGTACTTCCGTGATCGCCGCAAAAACCGGCTGTTTTGCCTGGTTACGGCACCGCGGGTTGTCCTGTTGCCGCTGACCGATGGTTCCAGAGTAATGATCAGCTTTGAACGCCCCGGCGCGGCACTGGCGCTGTTGCGAGACGAACTGGAGCGTCCGGCCTGAAGCGGCAGGCCCGACGCGTTACAATTGCGAGTCAAAAATGGACTGAAAGTCCGCCCGACCATTGGATGCACGCTTGGACGACACTGAAATCTCGCACCGCGAACACACCGGATCCCGAATCGATTTCTTTCGCGGGTTCCTGAAAAGTCCGAAAGATGTCGGCTCGGTGATTCCGAGTTCCCGATTCATGGAACGCAGCATCCTCGACTACGCAAGGCCGGAGCACGTCCGGGTCATCGTCGAACTGGGACCGGGCACTGGCGGTACGACCCGTGCATTGCTGGCAGGAATGGCGGCCGATGCGCGGCTGCTGGCGATCGATCTCGACCCGCGTTTTACCGAGATCGTCTCGAGAATTGAAGACCCGCGGTTGATCCCCCACTCCGGAAGTGCGGCCGATCTGGGTGACGTTCTCCAGCAGCACGGGCTGGTCGCGGCCGATGTCGTGGTTTCGGGCATCCCGTTCTCGACCATGCCCAAACCGATCGCGGAAAGCATCATTCACGCGGTACACGATGGCCTGGCACCGCAAGGAGCCTTCGTCGCCTACCAGTTCCGCCCCGAAGTTGCACGTCTCGCCGAACCGGTCTTCGGTGGCGCAGTACGTACCGAAATGGTGCTGCGCAACATCCCGCCGATGCGCATCTGGCGTTGGGAAAAAGCGGGGTAGTGGCTCGTCGTTTTGTCGTATTGTCGTTTTGTCGTCTGGAATGGTGCCGGCTGAGGTAGCGGCCAAACGACCAAACGACCGCACTTTTGCGCCAGGTTCACGCTGACAGGTATAGTTATTGGTTTCTCATCTGTCGAATCGGCAGGGATATCCGTGAACAAGATCATCATTCGTGGGGCGCGCACCCACAACCTCGCAAACGTCGACCTGGATCTGCCGCGAGACAAGCTGATCGTGTTCACCGGGCTGTCCGGCTCAGGTAAGTCCTCGCTGGCCTTCGACACGATCTACGCCGAGGGCCAGCGGCGCTATGTCGAGTCACTGTCTGCCTATGCGCGCCAGTTCCTGTCGATGATGGAAAAGCCCGATCTTGACCATATCGAAGGCTTGAGTCCGGCGATCTCGATCGAGCAGAAGGCGGCCAGTCACAATCCGCGATCGACCGTCGGCACCGTGACCGAGGTGCATGACTACCTGCGCCTGATGTTCGCCCGGGTCGGCACGCCGCGCTGCCCGGAACACGGTGAGATACTGGATGCCCAGACCGTCAGCGAGATGGTCGATACCAGCCTGAACCTGCCCGAGGGCGCACGTCTGATGCTGCTGGCGCCAGTGGTTCGCGAGCGCAAGGGCGAGCATCAGAACCTGTTCCGGGACCTGCGAGCCCAGGGTTTCGTTCGGGTCCGGATCAATGGCACGGTGTACGATCTGGACGGCGAACTGCCCGCACTCGGTCTGCGCAAGAAGCACTCGATCGAGGTCGTGGTCGATCGCTTTCGGGTCCGGGCCGACATGGCGCAGCGCCTGGCCGAAAGCTTCGAGACGGCGCTGGCGATTGCCGATGGCGTGGCGATCGTTGCGGCAATGGATGCCGACAGCGACATCGACGAGCATCTGTTTTCATCACGCTTCGCCTGCCCGATTTGCGACTACAGCCTGCCGGAACTGGAGCCGCGGATGTTTTCGTTCAACAATCCCAGCGGCGCCTGTCCGGCCTGTGATGGTCTCGGGCGCAAGCAGTTCTTCGATCCAGAGCGTGTTGTCGGCAACCCGGAACTGAGCCTGGCCGGCGGTGCGATCCGAGGCTGGGATCGCCGCAACGCTTACTATTTCCAGTTGGTCCAGTCGTTGGCTCGGCATTACGGCTTCGATCCCGAAGTACCGTTTGCCCGGCTGCCGGCTACGGTTCGCGAGGTCATCCTGCACGGCAGCGGTGCGGAGAAGATACCGTTTCGCTACTTCGGCGACGGTGGTACCCAGACTCGCAAGCATCCGTTCGTCGGCATCATTCCCAACCTGGAGCGGCGCTACCACGAGACCGATTCGCGGATCGTGCGCGAAGAACTGGCGCGCTACATTTCCGAGCAGCCGTGTCCGGTCTGCGCCGGCCAGCGCCTCAATGCCTCATCGCGCAACGTCTTCATCGGCAACCACTCGCTGCCCGAGATTTCGGCCTGGTCGATCGAGCAGTGCCTGGGCTTTTTCGACCAGCTGCAGCTGCCGGGCTGGCGCGGCGAGATCGCCGGGCGCATTCTCAAGGAAGTGCGCGAGCGGCTCGGCTTCCTGGTCAACGTCGGACTCGATTATCTGACCCTGGACCGACAGGCCGATACGCTGTCCGGAGGCGAAGCGCAGCGGATTCGCCTGGCCAGCCAGATCGGCGCCGGCCTGGTCGGCGTGATGTACGTGCTCGACGAACCCTCGATCGGACTGCACCAGCGCGACAACGCGCGCCTGCTCGAAACCCTGGTTCGATTGCGCGATCTCGGCAACACGGTGATCGTGGTCGAACATGACGAAGATGCGATCCGGGCTGCCGACCACATTGTCGATATCGGGCCCGGGCCGGGCGTGCACGGCGGCCGAATCGTTTACTCCGGAACGCCCGAGGGCATCGTCGACTGCAAGGGCTCGCTGACCGGAGATTACCTGTCCGGACGCAGGGCCATCGAGTTACCCTCGAAGCGAGCGCGTCCGGTGAAGAAAAGAATCTTTCGGATCACGGCCGCGACCGGCAACAATCTGCAGCGCGTGGATCTGGAAATTCCCGCCGGGCTGTTGGTCTGCGTCACCGGAGTATCCGGCTCGGGCAAGTCGACGCTGGTCAACGATACGCTGTACCGGCTGGTGGCGCGCGAGCTCAACGGGGCCTCGGAGCATCCGGCGCCGTTCGAGAGTTTCAGCGGCATCGAGCTGTTCGACAAGGTGGTTGACATCGACCAGAGTGCGATCGGGCGAACCCCGCGCTCCAATCCGGCAACCTACACTGGCCTGTTCACTCCGATTCGTGAATTATTCGCCGGCACCAAGGAGGCACGGTCTCGCGGCTACAAGCCTGGCCGCTTCTCGTTCAACGTCAAGGGCGGTCGCTGCGAGGCCTGTCAGGGCGACGGCATGGTTCGGGTCGAGATGCATTTTCTGCCCGACATCTTCGTGCCCTGTGATGTCTGTCACGGCAAGCGTTACAACCGAGAGACCCTGACCGTGGCCTACAAGGGTCGCAACATCCACGAGGTGCTGGAAATGACCGTCGAGGATGCGCTCGGCTTCTTCGAGGCCGTGCCGGCCGTGGCGCGCAAACTGCAGACGCTGATGGACGTCGGCCTGAGCTACATCACGCTCGGTCAATCGGCGGTGACCCTTTCCGGCGGCGAGGCGCAGCGCATCAAGCTGGCTCGCGAGTTGTCCAGGCGTGACACCGGCAACACGTTGTTTATCCTCGACGAGCCGACCACCGGCCTGCATTTCCACGATATCAAGCAGTTGCTGGAAGTGCTGCACCGCCTGCGCGACGCCGGCAATACAGTGGTTGTGATCGAGCATAATCTCGACGTCATCAAGACCGCCGACTGGGTCATCGATCTGGGGCCGGAGGGTGGCGTTCGCGGCGGTCGAATTCTGGCCACCGGAACACCCGAGCAGATCGCCCGCAACACGGGTTCATGGACCGGCCGTTACCTGGCACGGATGCCCGGCATGACGCGCCGGAAATCGGCCTGAGCCCGGCCTGACATTCCGGCCTACAATACCGGCCCTGCAACGACCGCCCGGAGGAGGGCAGTCCATGTCGGAATTCAGCATCGAGATCGACGTGCGCTGGGGTGATCTGGACGGTTTCGGCCATGTCAACAGCGCGACCTACCTGAGCTACCTTGAACAGTGCCGCTGCAGCTGGATGAGCTCCGTGCCCAGCCACTGGCAGGACGGAGACACCGGGCCTGTGGTCGCAAACGTCAACATCAACTACCGGCGCCAGTTGCACTGGCCCGAACGGATCATGGTGACTCTCAAACCGGCCTCGCCGGGTCGGTCCAGTATCAAGCTGGAAAGCGAAATCCGATCGCCGGTGACCGATGACAAGAGCAAACCGGTGGTCTATGCCGACGCCACAGTGACGCTGGTCTGGATCGATCGCAAGACTGGCGATGCGGTGCCCTTGCCTGCGGTGATCCGCGAACTGGGCGGTTCACGCTGACCCGGCAGGCAAAGTCGATCATGTCCATCAGCCCACGCTTCGAAGCGATACGCAGCTGGTATGGGGAGATGCGCAGCCTGATGTCGCACCAGGATTTCCTGATGCTCGAGGCGGTGGCATACGGTGAGCTGCTGGTAGCCCGGATCCGGCTTTTCGCCACCGTGCTGATCTTCCTGATGCCGTTGCTGGCGTGGTGGAGCGGCGCGCCGAGGGTCGAGGTCGTCAACGGTGCCGTGTTCGCCAGCATGGCGCTCGTTCTGGCCATATTGCTGTTGTTGTTGGCACAGCGGAATGCGGTGTCGATGCCGCTGCGTTACGGCTCGGCGGCCTTCGACGTGACCTCGGTCAGCCTGGTGCTGGCCTTGTTCCTGATCCAGGGCTATCCGCACACCGCGGTCAACAGCCGCGTGGTCTGGGAGCTGTACCTGATTTCGATTGCGGCAACGGCCTTGCGTGGCGACCCCAGGGTTTGCTTGTTCGCCGGCATGCTGGCGATGGTCCAGTACCTCGCGATCGTGCTTGGTGCGGTCAGTTACGACGACTTGTCCGGCCCGCGCTTTGAACCCTTCGAATATGGCATGTTCAGTTGGTCGGACCAGATCTCACGCTTGATGCTGCTGCTGCTCGCGACGCTGCTGGCACTGGCGGCCGTGGCCCAGACCTGCAAGCTGATGAGCCTGTCGAGCCGTGACAAGCTGACCGGTGCCAGCAATCGCGCCTGGCTGGATCTGCGTCTGGAGCGCGAGGTGCGGGAAGCGGAGTTGTTCGGGCGCAAGCTGTGCCTGGCGATGCTCGACGTCGATCGTTTCAAGCCGTTCAACGATCGTCACGGCCACTTGGCCGGTGATGCCGTGCTGTGCCAGGTTGTGGATCGCCTGCGCGAGGCAGTCGAGCCGATCGGCATCGTCGCCCGCTATGGGGGTGAAGAATTTTCGATATTGTTTCCCGGTGTCGGCCTGGCAGAGGCACTGCAGACGTGTGAGCGTGCGCGCAAGACCATCGCCGGCGCCCGGGTCGTCCTGCCGGGCATGAACGGGGATGTGAAATCGCCCAGCGTCAGCATTGGACTGGCCGAGCTGGAACGCGGTCAGTCTGCCGAGACCTTGCTCGATATCGCCGATCGCCGACTCAATCGTGCCAAACAGATCGGCCGTAACCGGGTCGTTGCTTCCCCGACGCCCGGCGTGGAATGAGCCTGTATGCCGGTTTGTGCGGCCTGAGCAAACGCGTTTCGGAGATTCGCGCGTCGGAAAGACCCGACACCGGCCAATTCGGGTTATTGTTTCCGGCCGATTCGATCTGGAACCAGAACCATGCAGCTCGCCCGAACCGCATTCGCTGCGCTTGCATTCGCGCTCGTTCTGTCCTCTGCGGCAGTCGCCGAGGATTGCGCACTCTCTCCGACCGGTAACGGCGCAATATTCTTCCATCCCGATGGTACCTCCGCCGGTCATTGGGACGCAATGCGTCTGCTGCATTACGGCCCCGACGGCAATTCGAACTGGGACCGGATGCCGCGCATGGCGGCCTATCGCGGCCATCTGACCGATCGACTCTCGAGTACCTCCAATGCCGGTGCCAGCATCCACGCAACGGGCACTCCGACCTGGTCCGGTGCGTTCGGTCAGGACCAGAGCGGCGCGAAGCTGCGTGCTGCGGACGGCAGCGACCGCACGCTCATGCAACAGGCCGTGGCCTGCGGTCTTGGTACCGCGCTGATCCAGACCGGCACCCTGATCGAGCCGGGCACGGCGGTATTCGTCGCCAATGCCAACAACCGCTACGCCGATGCGGAGTCGATCGCATTGCAGGTTGTCGAATCCGGGGTTGACTTGCTGCTCGGCGCCGGCGAGGAATGGCTTTTGCCGCAAGGCGTTTCCGGGCGGTTCGGGCCGGGCCGGCGCAGCGACGGGCGCAACCTGATCGAACAGGCGCGGGAACGCGGCTACGCGGTGGTCTACACGCGTGAGGAGCTGTTTGCGCTGGATGATGACGCGATCCGGGTGCTGGGCGTGTTCGCAGCCGAAGATACCTACAATGATGTTGCCGAGGAAGCCCTGCGCGAGCACGGTCTGCCGAACTACCTCGACACCGCCCCGACGATCGCCGAGATGACCGAATTCGCGGTGCCGCGCATCGCCGCCAATCCGCGCGGTTTTCTGGCCGTGATCGAGGAAGAGGGCACGGACAATTTCTGCAACAGGCAGAACGCCTCGGGCTGCCTCGAGGCCCTGAAGCGGGCCGATGACGCGATCGGCTGGATACTCGGCTTCATCGAACGCAATCCGCGCAGCTTTGTACTGATGGCCAGCGACAGTAACGCCGGCGGAATGCAGATCATCGATGTCGACGATGCCGGGATCGCGGTTCCCGAGCGTGAGGCGCGAGGCGGTGCAATGCTGGACGGACGAGACGGCACCGCGACCCTGCCGTTTCTGAGCGCTCCGGATCGAAATGGCAAGCGCTTTCCGTTCGCGATCGCCTGGGCAGTCGGCGATGATGTCGGCAGCGGCGTGATTGCGCGTGCCGCCGGACATGATGCCGATGTCCTGCTGCCAGGCAACATGCTGGTCAATACCGATGTCTACCGGGCGTTGTACTTCCAACTGTTCGGCAAGGTGATTCGGCCGGTTCCGGTGCCGCAATGAGAACCCTGCGCCCGTTTCACCTGGCCTTGCCGGTGACCGACCTGGACGAGACCCGGACCTTCTACACCGATCTGCTGTGTTGTGCGACCGGGCGAGAATCCGAGCGTTGGGTGGATCTCGACTTCTTCGGCCATCAACTGGTACTGCATCTGGTTGATGCCGGGGACCACCCGGCCAGTGCCAGCAATACCGTCGATGGTCACGCTGTGCCGGCCGGGCATTTCGGGCCAGTGCTGGAATGGGATGATTGGGAGCGGCTCGGACAGCGCTTGTTGGCGGCCGGTGTCGAATTCGAGATCGAACCGTACATCCGTTTCGAGGGAATGGCCGGTGAGCAGGGCACCTTCTTCATTCGCGACCCCAGCGGCAATGCGCTGGAGTTCAAGACCTTTCGTACGCTGGAAATGATGTTTGCCAACGATTCGGGCCTGACGGTCGAGGCATGAAATCGCAGACTGCCAAGACTCAGCGCAGAAGTCGCGATCCGGGTGCTGCTGTGTGCCTGGGTCGATCGAGCCTACGCGGCCCACTCGAATGGTCTGGACCGGTCTTGCGATGAACCTGATCTCGCTGAACAATGTCGAATTCGCTGTCGGCGGTCCGCCGCTGCTTGACGGAGTCGACTTCAGCGTCGAACTCGGCGAGCGCGTGGCCGTGGTTGGACGTAACGGCGCCGGCAAATCGACCCTGCTGCGAATTCTTCAGGGCGTGCAACTGCCCGATTCCGGCGAAATTCGCCGCGCCAGCGACCTGCGTATCGCGCAGCTTGAGCAGGAGATCCCCGAGGGTGGTACCGGCACCGTGCGCGAGGTGGTTTCGGCCGGTCTCGGGGCAGTCTTCGAGCAGCTTCGCGCCTGGCACGAGGCAACCGAATCAGGCGTCGGCCCAGATCAGCTGGCGCGGATGCATGACCGCATCGATGCGGCCGGCGGCTGGGACGCCGAGCATCGGATCGAGACCCTGCTCGATCGTCTCACGCTCGATCCGGAGGCGCGCTTCGAGCAGCTGTCGGGGGGCTTGCGACGGCGGGTGCTGCTTGGCCGTGCGCTGGCGATCGAGCCCGAGCTGTTGCTGCTCGACGAGCCCACCAACCATCTCGATATCGATGCGGTCGAATGGCTGGAAGAATTCCTGCTCGGCTTTCGCGGCGCGATCGTGTTCATCACTCACGACCGGCGCTTCCTGCGCCGACTCGCGACCCGGATCGTTGAAATCGACCGTGGCTCCTTGAGCAGCTGGCCGGGCGACTGGGACAACTACCTGCGCCGGCGCCAGGAGCGACTGCACGCCGAGCAGCGCGAGCAGCAGGAATTCGACCGCCGCCTGGCCGAGGAGGAGGTCTGGGTCCGCCAGGGGATCAAGGCACGCCGGACGCGCAATGAGGGTCGGGTTCGGGCTCTGGAGCAGATGCGTGAGGAGCGATCCGAGCGCCGCGAGCTTCAGGGCAGCGTGCGCATGGAGGTCCAGGATGCCGGTCGCTCCGGTCGCAAGGTGATCGAGGTTGAAGACCTGAGCTTTGCCCGCGGTGCGCTTTGCCTGGTGCGCGATTTTTCGACCACGATCTTTCGGGGCGACCGAATTGGCCTGATCGGCCCCAACGGCGTGGGCAAGACCACCCTGATCCGGCTGCTGCTCGGCGAACTTGAAGCCGATGCCGGCGCAGTCCGCCACGGAACCCGACTCGAGGTCGAATACTTCGACCAGCATCGTGCCGCGCTGCGGGAGGATTGGACTGCGGCGGAAAACGTCGGCGAGGGGCGTGAATTCGTCACCATCGGCGGGCGCGATCGCCACGTGCTCGGCTACCTGCAGCAGTTCCTGTTCACGCCGGAACGCGCCCGGGCGCCGATCACACGCCTGTCGGGCGGCGAGCGCAACCGGCTGCTTCTGGCCCGGGTGATGGCACGGCCGTCGAATCTGCTGGTGCTCGACGAGCCGACCAACGATCTCGACGCCGAGACCCTGGAAGTTCTCGAGGATATGCTGATCGACTATCCCGGGACCTTGTTGCTGGCCAGCCATGACCGCGAGTTCCTCGACCGGGTCGTGACCGAATCGTTGGTGCTGCTCGGCGACGGGCGGATCGAGCGGCACCTGGGCGGCTACTCGGCCTGGCGCCGGCACCTGGCCGAACAGGCCAGCGTTCCAGCGCTGCCGGCAGCGACACCGGTCTCGACAGCATCACGGGAGGTTCGGCGTGGCGCCAGGCTGAGCTACAAGTACGCCCGTGAGCTGGAGCAGTTGCCGGCCCGGGTCGAAGCTCTCGAGGCGCGAATGGCCGAGCTTGCGGCACAACTGAACGACCCGGAACTGTACCGCCGCGACGCCGATCAAGCCGCACGCATCACGGCCGACGTCGCCGAATTGCAGCGGCAGATCGACACGGCCTATGCGCGCTGGGCAGAACTGGATGCGATGAGCCGCTGAGCAGCCCTGGCCTTCGTTTCCGGCTGGATGAATATAATCACACCACCGGCCTTTGCTGGTGAGTTCCGGTCGTTCAGCGAGCGATCGGTGAGAAGCATGATTCAACCTGCAGGGAGAACCGATTCGATGGGGATGATTTCCGAGTTCAAGCAATTCGCGATCAAGGGCAACATGATCGACATGGCCGTGGGCATCGTGATCGGCGCGGCCTTTGGCAAGATTGTCTCGTCGCTGGTCAACGACGTCATCATGCCGCCGCTGGGGCTGGCGATCGGCGGTGTCGACTTTGCCGATCTTGCGATCGTGCTCAAGCAGGCGACTGCAGATGCTGCGGCAGTGACGATTGGTTACGGAGCCTTCATCCAGACCGTGATCGATTTCCTGATCATCGCGCTGGCAATCTTCGTTGCGATCAAGGCCATCAGCTCGATGAAGCGCAAGCAGGAAGAAAATCCTGCGGCCCCGCCCGCGGTCAGCGAGGAAGTGCTGCTGCTGCGCGAAATTCGCGATTCGCTCAAGCGGGACTGATGTGGCTGGCTTGATCTTCAGGTTTGATCGTCGACTTTGATCGTCGGTTCGGATTGGCCAGTTTTTCGGTGAGACCGGCTAGCCGGCCAGCAGATCCTGATAGTCGGGGTGGCGCTCGATCCAGCTGCGCACGTAGGGACAATTCGGGATCACCCGCCAGCCGGATTCGCGGGCATGATCGAGCGCGCTGCGGGTAATCGCCGCTGCGATTCCCCGGCCCTCGACCGGTTTCGGTACGTAGACGCGGTCCATCGAGGCGATACCGTCATTGATGCGGTAATCGAGTACGCAAAGCTGCTCGTCGACTTCGGTTTCGAATCGATTTCGCTCCGGGTGATGGTGAATCGTATAGTTCATGCGGGGGTCTCCTGGGGGGTCAGCGCAGGTAACGGGTCCGGATCGTGGCCGGAATCTCGTTGAGGTTCCTGAGGACGCTTGCTGCGTCCTGGGTCTCGACATCCATCACGACATAGCCGACGTCGGAGAGGGTCTGCAGATACTGGCCGACGATGTTGATGCCGGCACCCGAAAAGGCCTGATTGATGGCCTGCAGTACCCCCGGTTCGTTCCTGTGGATATGCATGATGCGACGTGCCGTGGCGTGGTCGGGGAGGTTGACTTCCGGGAAGTTGACCGCACCGCTGGTCGAGCCATTATCGGAGTAGTGCACCAGTTTGGTCGAGACATCGAGCGCAATGTTCTGCTGCGCCTCGAAGGTCGAGCCGCCGATATGCGGTGTCATCAGTACATTGTCGAATTCGCGCAGTTCGGAGACGAATTCCTCGTCGGCCGAGGCCGGCTCGGCCGGAAAGACGTCGATTGCCGCGCCGGCGATGTGGCCGCGCTCCAGTGCACTGACAAGTGCCGGGATCTCGACCACCTTGCCGCGGGACGCATTGATCAGGTGGCTGCCAGCGTGCAGGCGCGCCAGTTCCCCGGCACCGATCAAGCCACGGGTCTGCGCTGTGTCGGGCACGTGCAGCGAAACCACGTCGGAGCCCTCCAGTAACTCGTGCAGCGAGTCCACCGGGGCCGCGTTGCCCAGTGGCAGCTTGCGCACGATGTCGTGGAAGATCACCCGCATCCCCAGACCTTCGGCGAGAATCCCAAGCTGCGAGCCGATGTGGCCGTAGCCGACGATGCCCAGGGTCTTGCCGCGTACCTCGAATGCAGCGCTGGCCGATTTCAGCCATTGACCGCGATGGGCCGCTGCGTTCTTCGCCGGGATGCCGCGCATCAGCATGACAACCTCGGCCAGCACCAGTTCGGCAACCGAGCGGGTGTTAGCATACGGCGCGTTGAACACCGGGATCCCCAGGAGCCGGGCCGCTGTCAGATCGACCTGATCGGTGCCGATGCAGTAGCAGCCGATTGCGGTCAGTCTGGGCGCCTGTTGCAGCAGGCTCGCGCTCAGACGAGTGCGCGAGCGGATGCCGAGGAAATGACAGTCGGACAGCAGTTCGGCAAGCCGTGCCGGCGAAGGAGTGTCGGGCAGGCGCTCGATCTGATGGTAGCCGGCACGATGAAAGCACTCGACCGCGGTGTCGTGAATGCCCTCGAGCAGCACGATACGGATCTTGTCCTTGGCCAGTGAATAGTTTGGGGAATTCATCGCTGCGAGAACTGAAATTCGAAGTTTCGATGATACTCCCGCGTCCGGGCTGCGTGCCCGTGGCGATTCAATCAGAGGTTCCAGAAAGAACATGAGCGCAGCCCCACCGATCGCCGTTGTCAGTGATGCCGAGTCGAAAATCCATTACGGTCGCGACTGGACCCGGTTCTGGCAGCCATGTCCCCGGGCGATCGCATTTCCGGAAAGCAGCGAGCAGGTCATCGAGCTGGTCCGCTGGGCGCGGCGCGAAGGCGTGGCCCTGGTACCGTCGGGCGGTCGCACCGGCCTGTCCGGAGGTGCCGTGGCTGCGGCTGGCGAACTGGTCGTGAGCTTCGAACGGATGCGCGCCGAGATCGAGTTCGATCCGGCCGCGCCCTCGATCACGGTCCAGGCCGGCATGGCGGTCGGCGAAGTGCAGCGCCGTGCTGCGGCTGCGGGTTTGCATTACCCGGTCGACTGGGCCGCCGCGGATTCGGCCCAGGCGGGCGGCTCGGTAGCGACCAACGCCGGTGGCATCCGGGTGCTGCGCTACGGCATGACGCGCGAATGGGTGCGCGGCATAAAGGTCGTTACTGGCACCGGCGAGCTGCTGGATCTGAATCGGGGCTTGATCAAGAATAATGCAGGCTACGATCTGCGCCACCTGATGATCGGCAGCGAAGGCACGCTGGGCTTGATTACCGAGGTCAGCTTCGGCCTGATCGAACAACCGCCCAGCCGCTCGGTGCTGCTGTTGGCGCTGAGCGGACTGGATGCCTTGATGCCGGCCTTTGCTGCCCTGCGCGCGGGTCTGTCGCTGTCCGCGTTCGAATTCTTCGATGCCGCCTGTGTCGAGGCCGTCGCAGCGGCAGGTGTCGAATTCCCGCTGGCAGGCGACGCGCCCCTGTACGCGGTGGTCGAGTTCGACGATCCGGAACAATCTTCGCAGGAGGCGGCGCTGGCGGTGTTCGAGCAATTACTCGAGGCCGGCCAGGTGGTCGACGGCCTGATCAGCCAGAGTGATGCCCAGGCCGGCGAGCTCTGGCACTGGCGTGAGGCGATCAGCGAATCGATCGCGCGTTCGACCCCGTACAAGAACGATCTCTCGGTACGAATTGGTGTGGTGCCGAAATTCCTGCGCGCTCTGGATGAACTGGTTCGGGCGCGATATCCGGAGTTTCGCGTACTCTGGTTCGGCCATATCGGCGACGGCAACCTGCACATGAATGTATTGCGCCCGCAGGGCTGGGCGGTCGAAGATTTCAGGCGCGCCTGTGATGGGCTCAGTCCCGAGGTTTTTCGGCTGGTCGCCGAGTACGGCGGAAGCCTGTCGGCCGAACACGGGGTGGGGCTGCTCAAGCGCGATTACCTGCACATGATGCTGTCGGCCGAGGAACTGACGCTGATGCGCACGATCAAGCGAGGCTTCGATCCCGACGGGATTCTCAATCCTGGCAAGCTGCTGGCCAGCAGCACCTGAAAAAACTTTCCCATCAGCGCGGATCGAGCACCATCACGCTGAGCTTGGCCAGGGCGATCAGGCGGTCCTGCTGGTCGCGGATGCGGATCTGCCACAGCTGGGTCGATCGACCCAGATGAATCGGCTCGGCCCGGGCGGTCAACAGGCCCTCGCGCACGCTGCGGATGTGGTTGATCGATAGCTCGAGACCCACCGGTACCCGGCCACTGTGGCCCAGCTGAATCGCCGATGCCGCGCTGGCCACGCTTTCGGCCAATGCGGCCGTAGCACCTCCATGAAGAATACCCATCGGCTGATGATGACGCGACTCGACCGGCATGGTCGCCTCGAGGAACTCGTCACCTGCCGCGCTGTAAAGGATGCCCAGCGCTTCCATCAGCGTGTCTTGGCTCGAGGCATTGAGACGGTCCAGCACTGTCGACTGATTCATCCAGAATCCTTTTGTGGCATGTTGCTTGCATCGATTGCTTCAAGATTCCCGTTCAATCCGATGCCTGTTCATGTCGCCGAACCCAACACCGCTGCGCTACGCCCGTTTCGGCCCCTTCGAACTGGCCCGGATCGAGCCCTGTGATTTCTACCCGATGCCCAGTCCGGCACGCTTGCGGCTGGCCGTTCTGCTGATTTACAGCGGCCTGCTGCTGAGCCTTGCCGGCCTGGTCTGAAGGTCGGCCAAGGGCAGGGATCGAGGTCGGCAAGACCGTCTGCGGATCCGCGACCCGCGACCCGGCGCGCTGCAATGTGACGTCCCATGTCAGCTCAGCCACGCCTCAGACTGACGCATCCTCTGCCTCGCTTCGCTCTGCGTGCTGTTCGACCAGTTGCTGCTGGACCTGAGCTGGCACAGCCTCGTAGTGCGACATCTCGAGCACGAAGCGGCCCTCGCCGCCGGTCATGCTCTTGAGCTCGGTCGGAAATTCGGTAATCGCCGAAAGTGGCACCGCAGCAGTGATCTGGGTCAGGCCGCCGCGAATCGTTTCGGTGCCCTGAATGCGCGCACGCTTCGACGCCAGCAGCCCGGTGACGTCGCCCATGACCGCATCGGCCACGGTGACTTCAAGCTTGACGATCGGTTCGAGAATCTGTGGCCCGGCTTGTTCGATTGCTTCCAGCAGCGCCTTGCGCCCGGCGATGGCGAAGGCGATTTCCTTGGAATCGACGGCGTGATACTTGCCGTCGTGGACCACCACTTCAAGATCCTGCAACGGAAAGCCGGCGATCGCGCCTTCGTCGAGCGCCTGGCGCACGCCTTTCTCGACTGCCGGGATCAGGCTGGTCGGGATCACGCCGCCGACCACTTCGCTTCGGAATACAAAGCCCTCGCCACGCCCCAGCGGCCGGACCCGCAGAAACACTTCGCCGAACTGGCCGGCACCGCCGGTCTGCTTCTTGTGCCGACAATGGCCTTCGGCCGCGCGGGTGATCGTTTCGCGGTAGGCAATTCGGGGTGGACGGGTTTCGACATCCAGTCCATAGCGTTGTTGAAAGCGCTCCAGCAGAATGCGAAGGTGCATTTCGCCGAGCCCGCGGATCACGGTTTCATTGAGTTCCTGGTTGTGTTCGATCCTGAAGCAGGGGTCTTCCTCGGCGGTCTTGTCCAGGGTGGAGGCCAGTTTCTGTTCCTGGCCGCGGGTTTTGGGCTCGATCGCCAGCCCGAACATTGGCTGCGGGAAGTCGATCGGCTTGAAGTAATAGTGATCCTCGTCGTGGTTTTCGTGCAGGATCACGTCGTAGCGGATCTCGTCGATCTTGGCCAGTGCACAGATGTCGCCCGGCAGGCCGATATCGACCTCCGTATGCTCGGAGCCGTGGACTCGGAACAGGTGCGCGACCTTGACCGGTTTGCGCGCATCGCCCACCAGCAACTGCATACCGGGACGAATCGTGCCCTGGAAAATGCGGAAGATCGAAAGCTTGCCGGCATAGGGGTCGTTGACGATCTTGAACACATGCGCCAGAACGTGAGCGTCCGGATCAGGTCGGGCCGTGACCTTGCGCTCTTCGCTGCCAGCCCGGAAGTGCGGCGGGTTGCCTTCCAGCGGGCTGGGCAGCAGCCGCTCGATGAAGCGCAGCAGCTCGCCGCAGCCGGCCCCGGTGCGTGCCGAAGTGAAGCAGATCGGCACCAGATGGCCTTCACGCAATGCCAACTCGAACGCATCGTGCAGTTCTTCGCGCGAAATCTCCTCGCCATCGAGATACCGGGCCATCAGCGCCTCGTCGACCTCGACCACCTGGTCGCGAATCGCGGAATGGGCTTCGGCCAATGAAAAGATGTCGGTCGCGCCATCGTCGTGGTAGAAGCACTCGCGCACGGTGCTGCGATTTTCGGCCGGAAGGTTGACCGGCAGGCACTGGGGTCCGAACTCATCGCGGATTTCGCGCACCAGCGCCTCGAGATCCACTTCGTCGGCATCGATTCGATTGATGATGATCATCCGGCAAAGCCGGCGCTGGCGAGCGCGGCGCATCAGACGGCGAGTCGACATCTCGATGCCATTGACGGCGTTGATGACAATCGCCGCGGTTTCGACCGCGCTCATCGCTGCCAGGGTCTGGCCGCGAAAGTCAGGATCTCCGGCGGTATCGATCAACTGCACTTCGGTCGTGCCGGCCGGCAAGTGCAGGATGGCCGAATCCAGCGAGTGTTTGTATTGCTTTTCCAGCGGATCGAAGTCGGCGGCGGTGTCGCCGCGCTCGATCGTGCCGGCATCGCCCTTGACCCCGGCCTTGACCAGCAGACGCTCAGACAGCAGCGTCTTGCCACTGCCACTGTGTCCGAGCAGGGCGAGGTTGCGGATCAGACGGGTTTCCCGATTCGCCATGATGAATCTCCCTTGAGCAGTCGTAAAACTCATCCTAATCCAGTTTTGGTCCGGCCTGAAGGTCGCTGTAACCCCGGACGATTCAGAAAAGGTTCAGCATCACTGGTTCAGAATGAATCCAGGCTCAGTACCCAACCCAAGGAGAAACCCGATGAGTCCCAGGCTTCCAGTGATTCTGGCCGCAACTTTGTGCGCAGGCTCGGCGATGGCTCAATCCGCCGCTCCACATCACGTCTACGCCCCCGTGGTCGATGTCGAACCGATCCACGTGACCGAGCGCGTCCCGGTCGAACGTGAAATCTGCTGGGAGGAGCGGGGGTACCGGCAAGACCGTCATGGCTCGGCGACCGGCACCATTGCCGGAGCCATCATCGGCGGTGTGATCGGCAACCAGTTCGGTGGCGGCTCGGGCAAGAAGGCCCTGACCGTCGCCGGTGCCGCACTCGGTGCCTCGGTTGGCAACGATGCAACACGCCGTAACCGGCACGGCCGGCCGGTGCGTTACGAACAGTGCGAGATCCAGGTTGATTATGAAGAGCGCAGTTACACTTCCGGCTACCGGGTGTTCTACGAATACAACGGCGAGATCCACGAAACCCGGATGCCGCACCGCCCGGGCGAGATGATCCGTCTGCGGGTTACCGCGGTGCCGGTTGGCTGAAACCGGAACTGGCCCCGGGCGACCGGGTCGGATTTTCAACCTGGCAATCAGCGCATGCAGTTCGAGCGCTGCCGGGGCTGTGAGCCCCGGATGAACGGGATGGCGCGCGCGCCAGCGCAATCGCGGTCGGCAAGTTCGGGTCGCGGCCAGTCGATCCAGAACCAGTCCAGTCCGGCCGGCCAGCGTGGTGGCCGTGGGTCATGCGGCAGGCGATCGAACAGCCTTGCCCAGACTGGCAGTGCCGCGGTTGCACCACTGATACCGGCAGGAAGGTTGTCGTCGCGGCCGATCCACACCACACCCAGCCATTGTTCGGTATAGCCGGCGAACCAGGCGTCGCGACGGTCGCTGGTGGTGCCAGTCTTGCCGCGTATCCAGGATTGGCGCGCGGAAGACGAAGCCAGCGCCGGCTTGAGGCTGCGACCGGTACCTCGTTCGACCACATCGGCCAGTGCGAAGTCGAGCAGTGCCAGTGCATCGCGTTCG
>Ga0210039_1001423_pt1 | contig 22214 bp, 24 predicted proteins | sample CryGeyCG2114_250_3_FD_185460 | JGI IMG/M metagenome (GOLD analysis project Ga0210039, IMG submission 185460) | Groundwater microbial communities from aquifer - Crystal Geyser CG17_big_fil_post_rev_8/21/14_2.50 (SPAdes) (version 2) | ecosystem: Environmental > Aquatic > Deep subsurface >...
ATTACCTTGCCAATTATCTTGGCTGGCGAAGGATGATCGATCCGGCTCATGGCTCCCTGTCTCCTCGCGCCGTTTTGTTTGCCGCGCTGGGTATGAGTGGGGTTCAACAATTAACAGTGACATAGCCAAAAAATTTAACGCTTTACGATTAGCTAGGATTAGCTAGGGTCAGGACTATTCAGCCCGTCGAAGCGGTCTCTCATCGCGCAGTGTGCGTCATGATTTCCTTTTTTCTGTCTCTTCCCAGAGTAGCAGCGTTTCGGCGAACAGTGCGCGCCAGCTGTCGCGCGCTTTCTCCCCGTCGGCAATCAGCCCTTCGTGGACAAACCAGTCCACGTTATTATCCGTAGTTGCAGTGTGTTTCCGCAAGAGAAATCCGGAAAACACGACCAAGCTCAGATAATCCCAGTTAAGTGAGAATGACAAAAAAATGAAGTGCTAGCAGCCTGTCGGACTTGAAGAATCGAAGCGAGAATTCGGCTGGGCGAGGACAGATTTTGCTGGTTTTGCAGGTCAATAGTCGTTCTATTGACTAAAAAAGCGGCGAAATATGAACCGCTCAGGCGGATTTGCAGCCGATTTCCTTTAAGTCCGACAGGCTGCTAGAATTAACTATCAAAGCGAGGGAAAGAAAAAGAATATGTCTGTACCGCGAGCAACGGCTTGGCTTGTAATTATTTTCTTTCCGCTGTACCTCGGCGGATGCAGTTCGCTGCTGCCCAAAGGAGAAACGGAGACAGAAGGGCCTTGGCAGACCTTCTGGGAGGCGCAGCAGACCTTCGATAAAATCATCCCGCACCAAACCACCGTCGAAGCGCTCAAGCAACTCAAGTTGGATCCCGAGTCGAATCCGAACGTCACCATCCTGAATTACTCCGATGTGTTGCGCCGCTTCATTCCGAGTCCGACGATCAATGCGTCCGACCTCGATCCCGGGGTGCAGGAGTGCATTTCGGCCAAAACGGCCTGCAAGGGTTACGAGATAGACCAACGGGTCATGAAACGTAACCGCTACGGCAATTTCTGGGCCGATGTCTTTAACTTCGAACGCAAGGTGGATATTGCCGGTTGGCGCTTCAACGGCGTCATCCTGATCAAGGATGACCTGGTCGTCTACAAGCTGACCGGCGGCCAGCCGGCCATTCACGAACGCGAGGAAAACAAGAACCCGCTCGGCCCATTTCAGGGGTTCGGCGAGCGCCTGCTCAGCCACTGAGTCATCTCTCCCAGAAGAAGGGGAGATGCTTTCAAGGGAAAAGACTGGAGACACTGCCGCCTTGGGCATGTCTCGGCGTCATTTTCACGGATAGCTGTGCTAGGAGCCTGTCGGACTTATGATGAATCGGCTGCGAATCCGCCTGGGCGGTACATATTTCACCGTTTTTTTGGTCAATAGAACGACTATTGACCTGCAAAACCGGCAAAATTTGTCCTCGCCCAGCCGAATTCTCGCTTCGATCCCCATAAGCCCGACAGGCTCCTAGCCCAGAAAGGCCCCCCTGGAAGCAAGATACTCGATTTCCTCAGGCGTGCTTTGCCGTCCGAGCAGGCTGTTGCGGTGAGGAAAGCGGCCATATTTCCGGATCAGTTCCCGATGATGTTGCGCAAAACGCAGATTGCTTTCGAGTTTCGCCGCATCGAACAACCTGACTGAAAGATCCTGGTCTGCCAGGTTCTCGCTGTGCATCAACGGCATGTACAGAAAGGCCCAGCGCTCTGCCGGCAAGCGCTGGTCGTAGCCTTTGTCGATGGCGTGCTTGGCGATCCCGACCGCCTGTTGCTCGGTTCTGAAGCTCTCCGCCCTGCCGCGAAACATGTTCAGCGGCAACTGGTCGAGTACGATGGCCAAGGCCAGGCAGCCCTCAGGCGTCTCTTTCCACCCGTCGAGTTCCCCTGCGGCGGCCTTGCGCCACAGCGCCTCGAATTTGTCCCGTATTTTTTTATCCAGCACCGGCGTTGATGAAAACCAGCGGCCTTGCACCTCTTTCGAGTACCAGAAGTCGAGAATGTTTTGGGGAGTTATCCGGGCTGGCATTTTTTCTGTCTCATCCGGGGGGGCTATGCCAAAGACTCCAGAAACTCCAGCAACGCTTCGCGCTGGCGCGGCTGGAGGCGCGCGAAGGTCTTTAGCAGCCGCCGTTCCTCGGGCAGCATCCAATCTTCGGCGGGCGCCACTTCGGATTCATAAAGGGTGGGCGGCGGGCGTACCTCGCCGCGTCCGGTGGAAAGCCATTCGAACCCCACGTCGAGCAGCTTCGCCAAGCGCACCAGGTTCTTCATGTTGGGCGCCTTGCGGCCCGACTCCCATTCCGCCACCGAGGGTTGAGTGATGGACATGCGCCGCGCCAGCTCCACCTGGCTCCACCCTCGCTCCCGCCGCGCCTGTTTGATGCGTTCCTTCATCATGGCGATTATTGTATCGGTATCGGCTATGTCGCCTTAAATCGCAATAGGGTGTTTTTTATCTATCGGCATTGGCTATAATTTGGTAAGCTGTAAAATATATGGGTATTGCCGGAAGCATAGGAGAGATCTCCAGGCCGCGAATATCGGGGCGTAGAAGTATATGGATGCCGTGTGTGAGTAGCTGGAGTGTGACATGCGCACGCAACCAGCCTCTATGTTCGAGTTGAGGGGGTGGCGAAGAGTGGATCAAGGAAAGGTTTTTTGTCGATGCATAGAGGGGCACTGTTTCCTGGAAAAAGATGCCGAATGGGCCAAACAAAATCATGCCCAGGCTTTGCATCCCAATGGGATTTTTATCGACCGCACGTTGCGTGACACTCTTGATGCCGAGAGACTTCACGAGAAAAGCGAATGGATGGATTCACTGGGGGTGATGGGAACAGGCCAAGTCTGTTGCAGACACAAGACAGAGAAACTCTCCTGAAACGCGCATAAGAATAGGGTCGATTGGCGAAGCGCATTCAGGTTACCATGACGAGCATGATCCGGATTACTTCACAGCTCGCCATCGGCGAAAACGAAATCGAATTGCAGTTCATCCGCGCTTCCGGGCCGGGCGGGCAGAACGTCAACAAGGTGTCGACGGCGGTGCAGTTGCGCTTTGACGTGGCGCGTTCTCCTTCGCTACCCGAGGATGTGCGTGCCCGTCTGATGAAACTGGCAGGCAACCGCCTGACCAACGAGGGTGAGTTGCTGATCGAGGCCAAGCGTCATCGCACGCAGGATCGCAACCGGCAGGACGCGATTCAGAGGCTGGTGGAGCTGATTCGCCACGCCACCGAAAAGCCCAAGCCGCGCATCGCCACCAAACCGACCAAGGCATCGAGAAGGCGCAGGCTGGATGAAAAGAGCCGGCGCGGCGAAACCAAGCGCGGGCGTGGTTCCGTCAGCGAATAACCAGCTCTGCTGCCTGGATTCTTCTTCGGCAATCTTTGCGTAACTGCCAGTGACGGCAGGCAGAAACCGACCCTGAGCGGTCCTTTAAGCCAGCCGGAAGCAGACCTTCAGCGAAGAGTCCAGAAACAAAAATGGCGACCTTTGAGCCGCCGTTGCTGTCGGCGTCATTATTGATGTTGTCTTTGAATATGGCGCTAGAATTGATTTTCCTTGACCATTTTCCCAGGAGCCTGTCTGACTTGAAGAATCGAAGCGAAGAATTCGGCTGGGCGAGGACAGATTTTGCGAGTTGGGCGATAAAGCCGCCCATCCCTGCTTACCCCATTTGCCGGTTTTGCAGCCGATTTCCTTTAAGTCCGACAGGCTCCTGGGCGGCCTTGTGATCAAAAAATTGTTCTGTGCAATACTGGTGAGCCTCTTGTTTGCCGGATGCGCAACAAATCCCGTAACAAATAGGCAGCAGTTAATGCTTGTGCCCGAAAATCAAGTAATCGCATCGTCGTACAATTTATATTCCAATCTCATTAACCAAGCCAAGAGTAATAGTTGCTCACCGCCAGCCTACAAAACATTTGGTGGCAGACTCAATAGGGTCAAAAATCCATTCCTTGACATGGTAAGGAACATTTCTTACCATTGGCGCTAAGTTTCCCCAAGGAATATTTCATGCCCCACATTCACGAAATAGCGACTGTTACCTCAAAAGGCCAGATCACTTTACCCAAACCCATCCGTCAGGCTTTGGGAATTGCGGTCGGCGGCAAGGTGGCCTTCGATCTTCGAGGCGGCGAAGTGGTCGTGACCCGGGCCGACGGTGAGGAACACGAAGACCCTGCCATTGGCGCCTTTCTGTCATTGCTCGAAAGTGACATCAAGTCAGGCAAGCATCTCATCTCTTTGCCGGACGATCTGGCGCAGGCCATGCTGGACAACCTTCATCATGCCGTTGTGCTCGATGAAGAGATTATCGGTGAAGTTGCCCTGTAATGAAGAACCACGGTTGGTCGCTGCTTTTTCATGATTGTCTGGTTGAGCAATTACAGAAACTGAAGGCGGGCTCGGATCGGGCTGAAGCGGCTGATCCGGCTGGTTTCGAGGCTAACGCCAACATCAAGCTGTTCCACGCTCTGAGCCAGTTGATTTTCGCGACGGTGCCGAGCGATCCGGCCCGTGAGGAATATCGGCAGGGCAATACCATGGGAACGACCTATCGGCACTGGCGTCGGGCCAAGATCGGACGTCGCTTCCGGCTGTTTTTTCGTTACGATACGAAGGCGAAGGTCATCGTTTTTGCCTGGGTCAACGATGAGCACACGTTGCGGTCGGCAGGGAGAAAATCCGATCCCTACGCTGTATTCCAGAAAATGCTGGATCGAGGCAATCCGCCTGATGACTGGGCAGCGTTGCTTGAGGCGAGTCGAGCAGATTTGAACCAGAATTCTCAATTATGCCTCTGAACAATTCTCAGGCACAGTGGCGTGGAGACTCCTCCCTCTTTACGGGGAGGAGGTTTTGTAGCAACTGAAAATTGTTCATAAGCCTATTCTCAATTATCACGGTAAGTTATGTCAAAACCAAAAACGATAGGTATGGTTTCCCTCGGCTGCCCCAAGGCGCTGGTGGATTCGGAGCAGATCCTCACCCGTTTGCGGGCTGAGGGCTACGTTATTTCGCCCAGTTATGAAGGGGCCGACCTGGTGGTGGTCAACACTTGCGGCTTTATCGACGCTGCCGTGGCCGAGTCGCTCGATGCCATCGGCGAGGCGCTAAAGGAGAACGGCAAGGTGATCGTCACCGGCTGTCTGGGCGCTAGGTCCGGCGTGGTGCTGGCAGCGCATCCCCAAGTGCTGGCGGTGACCGGCCCGCACGCGGCGGCGGAGGTGATGGCGGCGATACACCAGCACTTGCCACAGCCGCACGACCCGTTCGAAAGCCTGATCCCGCTGCAGGGCATCAAGCTCACGCCGAAGCATTACGCTTACCTGAAAATTTCCGAGGGCTGCAATCACCGCTGCACTTTCTGCATCATCCCCTCGTTGCGCGGCGATCTGGTCAGCCGACCCGTCGGCGAGGTGATGCAGGAAGCGGAAAATCTGGTGAAGGCCGGCGTGAAGGAATTGCTGGTGATCTCCCAAGACACCAGCGCCTACGGCGTGGATGTCAAGTACCGCAGCGGCTTCTGGGGCGGCCGCCCTCTGCGCACCCGGATGACCGAGCTGGCGAGCGCCCTGGGCGAATTCGGGGTGTGGGTGCGGCTGCATTACGTCTATCCCTATCCCCATGTGGACGAAGTGATTCCGCTGATGGCGCAGGGCAAGATACTGCCTTACCTCGACGTGCCGCTCCAGCACGCTAGCCCGCGCATTCTCAAGGCGATGAAGCGGCCCGGCGACATCGAGGACACGCTGGCCAGGGTCCGCCGCTGGCGCGAGGTTTGCCCTGAAATAACGATACGCAGCACCTTCATTGCTGGCTTTCCCGGCGAGACCGAGGCCGATTTCGAGCTGCTGCTGGACTTTCTGCGTGAGGCGGAACTGGATCGCGTCGGCTGCTTCGCCTACTCGCCGGTGGAAGGGGCGACGGCCAACGCCCTGCCCGGCGCGGTGCCGGAAGAGGTGAAGGAAGAACGCGTGGCGCGGCTGATGGAATTGCAGGAAGAAATCAGCACGGCCAAGCTGGAGCGCAAGATCGGCCAGACCCTCACTGTGCTGGTAGATGAAGTGGACGAAGAGGGCGCGGTTGCCCGCAGTGCGGCGGATGCGCCCGAGATCGATGGTTTGGTCTATATCGAGGAGGCGGACAATCTGAAACCCGGCGATTTCGTCGAGGTAGAAATCACCGATGCCGATGCCCATGATCTGTGGGGGCGGCGCGCCAGTTGAACATGGGCCAGTTGAACATGGGTAGGAAACTCCTGTTCCTGATGCTGGCAGTTCTGGGATCGACGCCGGTCTCATTGCTCGCGGCACCTACCACCTTCGAGCCGGTGATAGTCAGCGCTTTGCTGTGCAACGACCAGATCGATCCCGTTTACTTCAAGGATTACCTGATCCGTTTCTACAAGAACCCTTACAAGACCGAAGGTGAAGCCTACTGGTTCAAGCCGGACCCGGCGCAGAAGCTCTATGATCTGGAGCTGACAGACATTTACGTCAGTACAGAGAGCAGTCGTTATGTCTTTCTGGGCGTGATATTCAAGGAAAAACTCGATACGGCCAGGAAAAAGATGCTGGAGATAAGAGGGGTCAGCTATCTGCCGTTTTCGGGTGACACCGTGCTACGGTCGGCACACGGCAGTTTCCTGATCGAGTATGACAAGACCAAAACCAAGCTGTACTGCGTGAAACACCGCCAATATTAACAAGCAAATCAAAGCCAGCGTCTTTCACCATTGCCCCTTCTCCCTCTGGGAGAAGGTTGGGATGAGGGTGGCGTTCCCCTCGGAGGGCTTCCCTCACCTCAATCCCCCCGCAAGCGGGAGAGGAGGCAAACGAGAAAGGCTCTGGCTATGATTTGAAACCCGTGAAGTGGCTTATTCTTTCGGCTTGACGCTCTTCAGGCTGGATCGGCTGATCGGCACGACCTTGGCTTTACTGGTGTCGTCGCTGAAGTGGGGCCTTTCCTCGGCGATGCCGGCTTCCTTGGCCAACTCCATTTCCCTTGCCGAGATCAGCGCGAAGCAGGCCTTGATGTCTTCGATGGTTTGCTGAGACAGGGGATGATACATGCCGGGTTGTGGAGTGGTGTCCTTGACGACACTCGCCAGCACTTTGCGCATTACGCGCAGGATGCGCTGTTCCATTGAAGTTTCATTCTTGCTGGTCATAATTGTTCATCCTTTTTTTCGTTGCGGGAAGCGCCCTTCAGGAATTCATCGAACTCGCCCATGGAGATTTCCTCCACTTGCAAATCGTTAACTGCCAAATGTGGCGGAATCTGAAAAACACTGTCTTGTTCCAGAGGTTCTCCCACGGCTTTTGCCTGTTCCAGTAAAGCAGTCTGCTCCTGTTCTGTAGCCGGATTCTGATTCTGGTCCTGCGGATAATGCGGCTGCTCGTCGAATTCATAATCGGCTTGTTCTGGTCCTGGAACTTCGCTGTAATCAGTTTTGAAGCGCCAGAATATTGCAGGTACCTCGATCGATAAGTTGTCTCGAATAAACTTCCTGATTTGAATTTCGATAATATTGGAGAAACGCAGTTTCTTTTGTGGCGCGACCTGAATCAATACCACCGGTTGCTCGTCATAGGCAATGGTGTAGACCTTGAAATTCTCAATGCCTCGAACTTCAAGGAAATGGTAGGCAGCCTGATTAATAGCCAAGAGCTTGCCCCGGCTGATGGCGGTGGCTTCTTTTTCTTTTTTGAGGAACGGAAAAAAAGCTCCGACTGCCATTATGGGTGAAAAGCCATGGGCGAGGTCGAACAGAGGAGCAAAGTCGAATAGGTTCATTTTAGAGCATTAAATCGCACGGCGCTCATGATGAAGAATACGGCACAAATTTTCAGCCCTTGCTGACAACTTCATAGCCGGCATCCTGGATCGCGGCCTTGAACTGATCCAGACCGGCTTTGGCGGCGTCATAGCTGATCGTCACTTGGCCGTTGTCCAGGGTGATGCCCACGCCGGCGACGCCGGGAATCGGCTCCAGCACGTTCTTGACGCTCTTCACGCAGCCCATGCAGGTCATGCCTTTGACGGTGAGGGTGATTTTTTCCATTTCATTTGCTCCTTCAATAAAAGCCTTTGCCACAGCCATGTAGGTTGGGCACCTGTGCCCAACAAATTCAGTTTCCCGGTTTCCAGCGTTTCAGCAGCAGCGAGTTGCTTACCACCGACACCGAGCTCATCGCCATCGCCGCGCCGGCGATCACCGGATTCAACATGCCCAGCGCTGCCAGCGGAATGCCAAGCACATTGTAGATGAAAGCGAAGAACAGGTTCTGGCGAATTTTTCTCAGGGTGGCGCGGGACAGGTCAATCGCATCGGCCACGCTCGTCAGGTCGTTGCGCATCAGCGTGACGTCGGCGGTTTCGATGGCGACATCGGCGCCGCTGCCGACGGCGAAACTCACGTCCGCCGCCGCCAGCGCCGGCGCGTCGTTGATGCCGTCGCCGGCCATGCCGACCACTTTGCCCAGCCCCTTGAGCTTCTGGATTTCCGCCGCCTTGTCCTGCGGCAGCACCTCCGCGAGGAAGCGGCTGATGCCTGCCTGCGCGGCGATGGCGCGGGCGGTGGCGGCATTGTCGCCGGTGAGCATGACGACCTCGATGCCCATCGCTTGCAATCGCGCTACGGCGCTGGCCGATGTCGCGCGCAGGGTATCGGCGATGGCGAGGTAGCCGAGGATGTTTTCCTCGTCGCTGACGGCTACCACGGTTTTGCCTTGTTGCTGGAGGCGGGTGACGGTGTCCTCGCTGGTTTTTAGCCCCTGCGCCATGAGGAAGGCGGGGGAGCCGAGCCGGCAGAACCGGTCGTCGATCTCGCCCTGCACGCCCTTGCCGGTCACGGCGGCGAAGCCGGTGATGTTTCCCGGCGCAATCCCTGCCTCGGCAGCGCGACCAGTAATCGCCTTCGCCAGGGGATGCTCCGATCCTTGTTCCAGGGTGGCGGCGAGGCGGAGCACTTCTTCGATGCCGGCGTGGGAGCGGCCTCCTGGCCGCGAATCGTTAATTTCGCGGCCAGGAGGCCGCTCCCACCCTTCTGCCGGAACGATGTCGGTGACCACGGGGCGGCCTTCGGTCAAGGTGCCGGTTTTGTCCACGACCAGGATGCGGATTTTCTCCGCTTGCTCCAGCGCTTCCGCGTTTCGGATCAGGATGCCCGCTTTCGCGCCGTTTCCCGTGCCCACCATGATCGCGGTGGGGGTGGCGAGGCCCAAGGCGCAGGGGCAGGCGATGACCAGCACCGCCACGGCGTTGATCAGGGCTGCGGTAAATTCGCCGCCGATGCTCCACCACAGGCCGAAAGTGACGAGGCTGATGGCGACCACCACCGGCACGAAAACGCCGGAAATAACGTCCGCCAGGCGCTGGATCGGCGCTTTCGAGCCTTGCGCCTGTTCCACCAGGCGGATGATGCCGGCCAGCACGGTATGGCTGCCCACGCCGGTGGCGCGGCACTTCAGCATGCCCTCCTGGTTTTGCGTGGCGGCGAATACTTTCGCGTTAAGGTCTTTGACCACCGGCAGGCTTTCGCCGGTCAGCATGGCTTCCCCCACGCTGGAGCGGCCTTCAATCACTTCGCCGTCGACCGGGATGTTTTCGCCGGCGCGGACGACGAACACATCGCCGACCTTGAGGCTGGCGGCATCGACCTCGACGATTTCGCCATCGCGCTCGATGCGCGCGGTTTTTGGCTGGAGTTTGACAAGTTCCTCGATCGCCGCCGAAGTGCCCGCCTTGGCACGCGCCTCCAGCAGCTTGCCCATCAGCACCAGGGTGATGACGGCGGCGCTGGCTTCGAAATAAATATGCTGGTCGAGGCCGAACAGGGTGACGGCGGCGCTGAGGAAATACGCCATGCTGGTGCCGAGTGCGACCAGCACGTCCATGTTGGCGCCGCCACCGCGCAGGGCGTGCCAGGCGCCGACGTAAAAGCGTTTGCCAGCCCAGAACTGCACCGGCGTGGCGAGCAGCCATTGCAGCCAGCGCGGAAGCAGCTCAACATGCTGGCCGAAAAGCATTGGGCCCATCTGGGCTACCAGCGGCAGGGTAAGCACTGCGGCAATCCAGAAAACGCGCAGTTCTTTCCGGTATGCTATGGCGCGCCGCTGCTTTTCCTCCGCACGGCTGGTGCCGATCGATTCGTGAGCGCCGTAGCCGGCCTTGGTCACTGCGGCAATCAGCGTTTCCAGCGTGGCAGCGCCCGGTGCAACGCGGATGCGGGCTTTTTCAGTGGCGAAATTAACCGTGGCGCTGACGCCGTCGATCTTGTTCAGCACCTTTTCAATCCGTGCGGCGCAGGCGGCGCAGGTCATGCCTTCCAGTTCCAGTACCACTTCTTGATCGGGTATGGAAAAACCGGTTTTCTGGATGGTTTGCACCAGTTCGGCGGGCGAGTTCAGCGCCGGGTCGAATTCGATGAGGGCCTTTTCGCTGGCGAGATTGACCGCAGCTTTTACGCCGGGCAGTTTGTTGAGGTTCTTTTCGAGGCGCGCAGAACAGGCCGCGCAGGTCATGCCTACGATCGGAAGTTCAATATGTTGGGGGGAGGGGGCGGACATTTGAGTAGGATTCTACATCATTCACACTTTCCGCCGTGCCTTCCGGTTGAGGAATCAGTTGCGCACCAGTGCGCCGTCGATGATCTTCACCTTTTCGCCGATGGAGAGCACCGGTTCGGTTTTCTGCACCATGGTACGGTGGCTGCCATCATCCATGCGGACGGTGATTTCGTAATGCTTGGCGGTTTTTACCTTCTTCTCGATCTGGTGTCCGGCATAGCCGCCGCCCACAGCGCCGGCAATGGTGGCGATATCCTTTCCAGTACCCCCGCCGACCTGGTGTCCCAGTAGCCCACCTACCACGCCGCCAGCAATCGCGCCCAGGCCGCTACCTTCGCCAGCCTGCTCGACAGTGCGGATGGCGGTGATAACGCCGCAGTTGTCGCACACGGGAGCCTGTGATTGTTTAGGACTCTCCTCGGTTATTGCCGCCTTGGCTGCGGGTTTGTGTGCGGAGGCCTTGTGTGCCGGCTTCGCTACGGGTTTTTCTTCTGGGACGGGTTTGCTGGCCTTGTCTACCGCAGCATCGGCTTGTGCCGTCATGGTTGGTTGGGGTGGCGTTGTGGTCTCGCCGGCTGTCTTGTCAGACTCGGCTGGTGCACTTGCCGCAGGCGGTGCTTCGGTTTTGGCGCTACGGCCTGGAATCAGGCCGGTCATGGCGCCGACCCCGACGATGCTGGCGATGATCACCGCAATGGATGCGGCGATGACGAAGGGGCTGGTTTTGCTGGTGAGTTCTGACATGATGAAATTCTCCGGGTAGTGGGTAAATATCAGTGCGCCGACTATTTTATAGATAGTCGAACGGGCTTTGACAAGCAAGCTACTTTAATTGGCGCTGAAGGATATACGTTGTTGACGAGACTGGGTTATTAAATTTTGGTAATAAAAAAGGGCGTCCGGAAGGGCGCCCTGATAGCCGGTTGCAACTTAGATTTTAGCCTTAAATCAATCTTCCCGCCGCATCTGCGGAAACAGGATGACGTCGCGGATGCTCGGGCTGTCGGTCAGCAGCATGACCAAGCGGTCGATGCCGATGCCCTCGCCGGCGGTGGGCGGCAGTCCGTATTCCAGGGCGCGGATGTAGTCGGCATCGTAGTGCATCGCCTCGGCGTCGCCCGCTTCCTTCTGCCGCACCTGCGCCATGAAGCGCTCCGCCTGGTCTTCCGGGTCGTTCAGTTCGGAGAAACCGTTGGCGATTTCGCGACCGACGACGAACAGTTCGAAGCGTTCGGTGATGCCGGGGGTGGCATCGTTGCTGCGCGCCAGCGGCGAGACTTCGGCCGGGTAGTCGATGATGAAGGTCGGCTGGATCAGCAGTTGCTCGGTGGTTTCCTCGAACAGGGAGAGTTGCAGCCCGCCGACGCCATCGATAAGGTGATGATCGGTACCCATTTTCTCCAGCTGCGCCTTCAGGAAGACGCGGTTGTTGATCTCATCGTCGGTAAACCTTCCCGGATTGTATTTCTGGATCGCCTGGGTGACGGTGAGCCGGTCGAAAGGTTGAGCCAGGTTGATGGTATGGCCCTGGTATTCCACCACCGCGTGGCCGAGCACGGCTTTCGCCGTTTCGCGGAACATCTGTTCGGTCAAATCCATCAGGTAGCGATAATCCCGGTACGCCTCGTAGAACTCAATCATGGTGAATTCGGGATTGTGGCGGATGGAGAGGCCCTCGTTCCTGAAATTGCGGTTGATCTCGAACACCTTTTCGAAGCCGCCCACCACCAGCCGCTTGAGGTAAAGCTCCGGCGCGATACGCAGGAACAGGTCCATGTCCAGCGCGTTGTGGTGGGTGGTGAAGGGCTTGGCCGAGGCACCGCCTGGGATGGGATGCATCATCGGCGTTTCCACTTCGAGATAGCCGCGTTCCACCAGGAAATTGCGGATCGTCTGGATGATTTTCGAGCGCGCCAGAAAGGTTTTGCGCGTTTCCTCGTTGGTGATCAGGTCGAGGTAGCGCTGGCGGTATTTCTGCTCTTGGTCGGTCAGGCCGTGAAATTTTTCCGGCAGTGGACGCAGCGATTTGGTCAGCAGCCTGATCTCGGCGACCTGCACCGTCAGCTCGCCAGTCTTGGTTCTGAACAGGGTGCCTCGGGCGGCGATGATGTCGCCCATGTCCCAATGCTTGAAGGCGTCGTGGGTTTCAAGGCCAACATGGTCGTTGCTGATGTAGAGCTGGATGCGCCCGCTCATGTCCTGGATGGTGGCGAAGCTGGCCTTGCCCATCACCCGTTTCAGCATCATGCGGCCGGCGACCGCAACTTCGATCTTTTCGCTTTCAAGCGTTTCCTTGTCCTTGTCGTCGTGGGCGACGTGCAAGTCGTCCGCCATGTGGGTGCGGTCGAAGTCGTTAGGGAAGGCGATGCCGTCCTCGCGCAACTTCTTCAGCTTGTCGCGGCGCTCGGCGATGAGCTGGTTTTCGTCCTGGGGTGGGGGCACTTGTTCGTTGGTCATGATGGCAATCTTGGATCAAAAAAGGTTAACGGCGAGGCACTGCCTGGCCGGCGTGGGTCATGATTAATAAATTAGACCTTGAGCTTGAGCATACGCTGCATTAATGCAGAACTGGCCCGACCGAACGAGCCATTCGAGGTGATATCCTGCTGTGCGCCATGGATATCGCCGCGCTTTTTCTTTTCGACAACCGTGGCGGCGACCCGGTGGAATTCGGCGTGGAGGCTGAATATCTCATCGTGAACCTCCTTGGGCAGCAGCATCCTTTCCCCTTCCTTCTCGATCCATTTGCCGAACTGGCAATGGTTGTCTTTCCCCACCGTAGGGGCGTCGAGCTCGAGTTTTCCATTGATGAAGTCGCGGAAACGCGCCTTCCATGCGGCATGGTCCGCGATCGCCTGCTCAATCTCATGTTTGAGTGCCATTTTTCCCCTCCTGCAGATAGGTGTTTAAAACCTAACGTAAAAACTGTGACCAGTCGAGCGCTTTCTGGTTGGCGTGCCGTGTTACACCCCTTGTTTCAAACTGGCGCTGATGAAGTCGTCGAGGTCGCCGTCAAGCACCGCTTGGGTGTTGCCGGTTTCGAAATTGGTGCGGAGATCCTTGATGCGCGACTGGTCGAGCACATAGGAGCGGATCTGGTGGCCCCAGCCGATGTCGGTCTTGGTGTCCTCCATCGCCTGCTTTTCCTCGTTGCGCTTGCGCAGTTCCAGCTCGTACAGCCGGGCTTTCAGCATCGACATGGCCTCGGCGCGGTTCTTGTGTTGCGAACGGTCATTCTGGCACTGCACCACGACGTTGGTCGGCAGGTGAGTGATGCGGATCGCCGAGTCGGTCTTGTTGATGTGCTGGCCGCCCGCGCCCGAAGCGCGGAAGGTGTCGATGCGCAGATCGGCCGGGTTGATCTCCACTTCGATGGAGTCATCCACTTCGGGGTAGACGAAAACACTGGCAAACGAGGTATGGCGCCGGTTGCCGGAATCGAAGGGGGATTTTCGCACCAGGCGGTGGACGCCGATCTCGGTGCGCAAATAGCCAAAGGCATAGTCGCCTGAGACTTTAAGCGTCGCGCTCTTGAGTCCCGCTACCTCGCCTGCGGATTCCTCCAGGATTTCCACCTTGAAGCCCTTGCGCTCGCAGTAGCGCACGTACATCCTGAACAGCATCGAGGCCCAGTCTTGCGCTTCGGTGCCGCCGGAGCCGGACTGGATGTCGATAAAGCAGTTGTTGGGGTCCATCGGGTGGGAGAACATGCGGCGGAATTCCATTTCCGCCACGGTTTTCTCCAGAGCTTCAGCGTCCGCCGCGACGCTCTCCAGGGTGGCGTCGTCGCCTTCTTCCTTCGCCATCTCGAACAGGTCGGCGCTGTCGTGCAGGCTCTGATCGAGTTTGGTCAGGGTTTCGACAATCGCTTCCAGGACGCGCCGCTCCTTGCCCAGTTCCTGAGCGCGTTTGGCGTCATCCCAAATCGCCGGGTTTTCCAGCAGCTGGACGACTTCGGTCAGGCGTTCCTGCTTGGTATCGTAGTCAAAGATACCTCCGCAGGTCGGTGGCCCGTACGGAAAGGTTTTCGAGCCGGTTGGCGATGGCGTTGAGTTGTTCGGCTTCCATGGTTCATTGCTCTGTGGGTCAAAGCAAGGAATTATACACGGTGAGACAGTTGCTGGGGGATGGGTGAGAAGGGGTGAGAGTCGTTAGCAAGCGTAGAGCGCAATAACCCTCGGGCATCGCGCCGAATGATGAGGGCATCTGGCGGGTTACGCTGCGCTAACCTGCTCGATTTCTGTGGTTAATGGTTTTTTTCGTCAATACACTTCCTGCCGGATGGCGTTCTTGCCGCCTTGCTTGACGGTGTACATCAGCGCATCGGCCTTCTCGATCAGCTCATCGAGGCTATCGGGCGTGGTGTGGAAGGTGGCGACGCCGATGCTGAAGGTGACCGCCCAGCCGTGCTTTTTCATGGCATCTATCAGGTCGGCACGCAGTTCGGCGGCAAAAATCGCGGCGGCCTTTTCGCCGGTTTCCGGCAGCAGCACGGCGAACTCATCGCCGCCCAGCCGTCCGCAGATGTCGGTGGTGCGCAGGCGGGAATGGAGAACCTCCGCGACGGCTTTCAGAAGGCGGTCGCCCTCGTCATGCCCCTTGGTATCGTTGACGGCCTTGAAGTTGTCGAGGTCGATGAACAGGGCGGTGAAAGGGTGGTTGTAGCGCCGGGAACGCTCTGCCTCGATCTCGCCCAACTCATAGAAGGCGCGCCGGTTGGCGAGGCCGGTGAGGGTGTCCTGACGCGCCATGTCGTGTTCGCGGTCGAGCGCGATGCGCAGGCGGCTGGCTATTAATACCACGATCAGGAGCACGCTGAGGCGGACAAAATCGTTGAACACTTCCGCCCAGAAGGAATTCCCGCGCCGCATGCTCAGATCCGCCACCAGCCAGCCGATCACGCTGAGCAGGCTGAACAGGTTGCCCGCCTTTCCGCCGCCATACCAGCTCACGATGATGACCGGCAGCAGGAAGAACATGTAGATCTGGTAGTGCTGTCCGAGTTGGTAATGCACCCAGATCGCGCCAAGGACGGCGGCCAGGGTGCAGACATACAGCGCCGCCCCGCTCCAGGTGCCGGGTTTCCACCTGATGATGCGAAAGATGTCCATGCTCATCGTGACCCTTCTGCCGCCGGGCTTTTATTGCACCAGGAAAGATTTCAAAATCCAACCAATCCAATAATAACCGCCTATCTCATTTATGGAACATTGCACCTCAATATTCAAGGCTTATCTTGATCGAGCTAAGATTTCCTGGGGCTGTGAATTCCTTGCGGGGTAAACTTCGTAGGGGTTTGATGAGAAATTTCCATTCATCTTTTACCCTTCGCTGGCCTCTTCCCAATACTCGATCATCAATTGCAGGCTTTGCGAACCGTTGTACTCGTTCACATCCAGCCGGTAAACCGCGTTGATCCAGTCCGGTAGCGGTTCATTGTGAAAAAACAGGATACCGTCGAAAATCTGGCCGGCCTTGCCGAGCTTGAGGCGCAGGTGTTTTTCGCCCACCACGCGCTGGCTTTTAACGACAAATGTTTCCTGGAAGGCCGGTTGCGGAAAGCCCTGTCCCCATACCTGCTCCGTCAGGGCCTTGGCCAGATTCAGGTTCATGGCCGGGATTTCCAGGCTGCCGTCGCATTCGATGATGCGTTCCAGGTCTGCCGGGGTGAGCAGGGATTGGGCGATTTCTTCGAAGGTGGCGGTGAATTCCTCGAAATGACATTCCTGGATGGTCAACCCGGCGGCGAAGGCGTGGCCGCCAAATTTTTGCAGCAAATAGGGTTTGCGTTTGGCGACCAGGTCCAGCGCGTCGCGCAGGTGCAGGCCGCGGATCGAGCGTCCAGAGCCTTTCAGCTCGCCATTATTGCTACGGGCGAAGGCGATCACCGGGCGGTGGGTTTTGTCCTTGAGGCGCGAGGCGAGGATGCCGATCACGCCCTGGTGCCAGTCCGGGTCGTACAAACAGAGTGAAAAACAGTCCGTAGGTCGGAAAAGCGTAGCGCCTTCCGACGTATTGGACTCCATTTGGCGGATAGCGCTACGCGCTGAATCTTGAGTGGCTGTCTCGGCACTCGCCAGCATGTCCGCCTCGATTTCGCGCCGTTCGCGGTTGAGGGCATCGAGCTGTTGCGCCATAGTGAAGGCCCGTTCCTCGCTGTCGGCGAGCAGGCATTCGATGCCCAGCGCCATGTCGTCCAGGCGTCCGGCGGCATTCAGGCGGGGGCCGACGACGAAGCCGAGGTCGTAAGTCGAAGCTTTTTCTGCTTTTCTGCCCGCCACTTTCAGTATTGCATTGATGCCGGGACAGGCCCGTCCAGCGCGGATACGCTTGAGTCCCTGGTGAACCAGGATGCGGTTGTTGTCGTCCAGCTTCACCACGTCGGCTACCGTGCCCAGTGCGACCAGATCGAGCAGCTTCGCCAGGTTGGGTTCGGGCTGGGCCGTGTACGCTCCCCGATTCCGCAGCTCTGCGCGTAGCGCCAGCATGACGTAGAAGATGACGCCCACGCCGGCCAGGTTCTTGCTCGGAAAGCCGCAGCCGGGCTGGCTCGGGTTGACGATGCAGGCGGCGTCGGGAAGAAAGTCGCCGGGCAGGTGGTGGTCGGTGACCAGCACCTGCATGCCCAACCGGTTGGCCTCTTCGACGCCCGCTACGCTGCTGATGCCGTTGTCTACGGTGATGAGGATGTCGGGTTTGCCACTTCGATCTATGGGCAAATCGCGTAGGGCGTCAATAAGCGAAGCGCATTGCGCCGTATGTTGCTCGACATGGTGCAATGCGCTTCGCTTATTGCACCCTACATGCACTGCCAGACGTACAATCTCCGGCGTCAGTCCGTAGCCGTATTCGAAGCGGTTGGGGACGAGGTAGTCCACGGTTGCGCCGAACTCGCGCAGGGCGCGGATTGCCACCGCGCAGGCGGTGGCGCCGTCGGAGTCGTAATCGGCGATAACCAGCAGGCGTTTGCTGGCCCCTATCGCATCCGCCAGCCGACGCGCCATTTCCTCGGCATTTTTCATTGCGGGAAAAGGGAGCAGGGCGCTCAACTCGTGTTCGAGCTGCCGCATATCCTGAATGCCGCGGGCTGCGTAGATGCGGGCGAGTACTGGGTGCAGGCCGGTTGCGGCCAGATTGTCGGCGTCGGCTGTGGAATAGGCGCGTGAAGAGATGTTGGGCATGGCGGAATTATACAGGCTGCTAGCCTATTGCCTTGGTTGTTGTATCATAACGCCTTCATGAATTTGAAACTGCTTGCCTATGAAAACCACTTTTCTTGATTTTGAACAGCCGATAGCCGAGCTAGAGGCCAGGATCGAGGAGCTCCGCTTCGTGCAGGATGACTCCGCCGTGGATATCTCCGAGGAGATCGGGCGGCTACAGAAAAAGAATCAGGCGCTGACCAAGGATCTTTACGCCAAGCTTTCAGCCTGGCAGGTTTCCCAGGTTTCCCGGCACCCGCAGCGGCCCTATACGCTCGACTACATTCAAAATATCTTCACCGATTTCGAGGAACTGCACGGCGACCGTGCCTTTTCCGACGATCCGGCAATCGTCGGTGGTCTGGCGCGTTTCAACGGTCAACCGGTGATGGTGATCGGCCAGCAGAAGGGCCGCGACACCAAGGAGAAAATCTACCGCAATTTCGGTATGCCGCGCCCCGAAGGCTACCGCAAGGCCATGCGTCTGATGCGCCAGGCGGAGAAATTCGGCCTGCCGATCATGACCTTTATCGACACGCCGGGCGCTTATCCCGGCATCGGCGCGGAGGAGCGCGGCCAGTCCGAGGCGATTGCGCGCAACCTGTATGTGATGTCCGAACTGCGCACACCGATCATCTGCACCATCATCGGCGAAGGCGGTTCGGGAGGCGCGCTGGCCATCGGCGTCGGCGATGTCATGCTGATGCTGCAATATTCGAGCTATTCCGTGATTTCGCCGGAGGGCTGCGCCTCGATCTTGTGGAAGAGCGCGGACAAGGCGCCGGAAGCCGCAGAAACCATGGGGATCACCGCCAACCGCCTGAAAACCCTCGGCCTGATCGACAAGATCGTGAGCGAGCCGCTCGGCGGCGCGCACCGCGACCCGGATGTGGTCATGCAAAACCTGAAAAAAGCCTTGCAGGAAAGCCTGCGCCGGCTACAGGATCAGTCGCTGGACGATCTGCTTAAATCGCGTTTCGAGCGCCTGATGGGCTATGGCAAATTCAAAGAAGCTGCTGCCAAGTGATCTGTCCGCGTTTGTCGAAGCCAAACTAAAAAATTGGGTTCAACCGGGTCGGCATCTCGCGCTGGCCCTGAGCGGCGGGGCGGATTCCGTGGCTCTGCTCGATATTCTGGCACAGCTTCGCGACAGCCTGCATTTCCCTCTTTCCGCCGTTCACGTCAACCATCAGATCAGCCCGAATGCGGCCGATTGGGCCGATTTCTGCGCCCGGTTATGCGTCGGGTACGACATTCCTTTTCAAGTCGTTAAGGTCGATCTCAAGCGCCAATCTGGCGAGAGTCTGGAGGCGCTGGCGCGGGACGCCCGCTATCGGGCATTTGCCGGACAGCCAGCCGATTTTATCGTGCTGGCGCAGCATCTCGACGATCAGGCGGAAACGCTGCTGTTGCAGTTGCTGCGCGGCGCCGGTGCGAAGGGAATGAGTGCGATGGCTGAACTCGGCTGTCAGCATGTAAGAGCGGGCTTGCCCGCGAATCAGCGCTTATCGCGGGCAAGCCCGCTCCTACTTCGCCCGCTCCTCGATGTGCCGCGTCGCTTGATTCTCGATTACGCAGCCCTGCGCGGGTTGGAATGGGTTGAGGACGAGAGTAACGCCGATATTGCTTACGATCGCAACTACTTGCGTCATCAGGTCATGCCTGCGCTGGAGCTGCGTTTCCCTGGCTACCGCGACACCTTTGCCCGTGCCAGCCGCAATCTGGCGGAAAGCGCGCAACTGTCGGACGACCTTGCGCGGCTGGATTGCACGATTGCGGTGGTGAATGGCAATTTGCGGGTGGATGCCCTGCGCAGCCTGTCCGGCGCGCGCGCCAGGAACCTGTTGCGCTACTGGCTGGGGGAATTCGGAATGCCCATGCCTCCTGCCGGCAGGCTGGAAAACCTGTTGCAGCAGCTATGCAGCGCCCGTGACGATGCCCAAATCCGCATTGTCTTGGGAGACGCCGTGATCCGGCGTTATCGCGGCGAGGTGCATATCGAGAGAAAGACTCCTGCGCCTCCGCCGGAACCGGCATTGATCTGGGCGCTCCAGGACAGGCTGGATTTGCCTGGGCTGGGAGGCAGGCTGGTGTTCGAGCGGACGACGGGGCAGGGATTGAGCCTGGCCAGGCTGACTGCCGCACCGGTCACGATCAGGTTGCGCCAGGGCGGCGAGCGGTTGCGCCCGGATTGCCTCCGGCCCACGCGCAGTTTGAAAAACCTGTTGCAAGAGGCGGGAATTCCTCCCTGGCAGCGGCAAAGGCTACCGTTGCTGTTCAGCGGGGAAAAACTGGTGTTTGTGCCGGGCATCGGAGCAGATTGCGAATACCAGGCGGATCAAAATGAAGCGGGGATTGTCGTTAAGTTCGGGGCACTATTTTAGGCGACGCCACATGAAATTTCGCACGGCAATGACTGTGCGAAGAAGGGAGTATTCATGCGGCGCAACCCGCATAAGGCGTAGGGCGTCAATAAGCGAAGCGCATTGCGCCGCATGTCAATCTTCATATTCAAGCACATCTTCACCGCCACCCGCCCAATTCGTCGGATAAACGCCCTGCTCCACCAGTCGATGAAACGTCGAGTATGGCCAATCACCCACACACCTGACCAAGCCATGCCTGAGCGGGTTGATGTGAACGTAATCCATATGCGCACAAAAATCCGCCTCATTGCGAATCAAATGTTCCCAATAACGGCGTTGCCATATGCCTCGCTCGCCGCGTGCAACGCGAATCTGGGAGCGACGTTCTGTTTTTGGCAATGCCTTGGAAAATTCCATTTTGATCAATCGCCATCGGGTCGCGAAGTCGGCATCATTGGCGGGGAGTTCGATGATGCAATGCAGGTGATCGGGCAACACCACCCAACCATGGATGATGAAGGGATGGCGTTGCCGTACCGATCTCACCGCCTCACGCAGCAAGTCCACATGACGAACCAGCAGGTCGTTGCCCTGCCGTTGCAGCAGATTGACGGTAAAGAAGTAAGTGCCGCCCGGATGCCAGGCGCGACGGTAATCAGGCATGACGACAGTATCGAGGGGATTTTCATGCGGCGCAATGCGCGCAGCTTTTGACGCCCTACGCCCGCTATGCATTGATGTGAAGTCGTCCCATTATCCACACCATGCCGAAATACGCCGCAGTGGTAGCTGCCGAGGAGGTGCCGAGGCTGGCCCAAAAACTCCAGCCGGCACGCAAGAGCAGGGGGAGCAGGACGAATAGCAGCAGCGAGGGGATAACCAGCCAGAAAATGCCTTGCGAGAGCGCGGCGACCTTTTGCGTGTTGCCGGTTTCGACGTAGAGCCAGATGAGGGCAAGCAGCGAGGTGAGCGGCAATGACGCCAGTGCTGCGGCCCAGAACGAGCTGCGCTTTGCGATTTCGGAGACGGCTACGATGATGGCCGCAGTGAGTGCAATTTTCAGCGCATATTGCCACATCGCTGGATTTACCGAACTGGCACCACCACTGCGCTGATGCCCAGCGAACGGATTTTCGCCAGCGCCTGGTCGGCTTCGGCCTTGCTTTGGAACGGACCGACATGGAGCTTGGTTTCGGTGTGGGACTTGATGCCGTTCTGCGCCAGTTTTTCTTGTAGTTGGAGGGCATTGGTCGGGTTGGAGAATACGCCGAGCTGCACGGTATAACCTTTGAACGCGGGCTCGGCGGTCTTGGCGGGTGACAATGTTTTTTCGGCTGATCTTTCGGCGATGACTTTTGCCGGTTGCGCGGGCAGCATTTCCTGGGTGGCACGTGTAGCGGTTTGAGGTTGGGCGGCGGCAGGCTTGGCTGGGGCGGGGCGGGCGGAAACTTCGGCTTCAGCACCGAGTCTGACGGACATTGGTTTGGCAGCTTTGGACGCCGGTCCGGCCGGAGTGGCTAGTGTGGGTGCGTTCACTACCTCTGGAGGTGGCGGTGGTGGCGTGGTGGGTTGAGCTTCCTGCGCTGGCGGGGTGGTCGGTGGGGAGGCTATTTCTTCCGGTGCCGGTGCCGGTGCGGTGGGTTCGGGTTGTGCGACGGGGGGAAGCACGGTGCCCTGCGTGGTGGTCCGGGTGACGGGCGTTTCCGATTTGTAGCGGGTCAGGACGGTGAGTGCTGCGATGGCGGCTGCCACTAGGACAGAAGCGACAATAACGCGTCGGATGGCGCGTTTCTTGATCTCGGTTTGTTCGTCGAGTGAGGGCTGCTCCGGCATGGTATTGTCCTTGTTTTAATGGAAAATCCGGCTGCGTTGCATGGTAGCACGATATTCCCGGCCGCAACAGCGCAGGGGGCCAAGGTCGCATAAGACGAGTATTTTCCAATTCAGGTATGAGCCTGAAGCGGTGTCGATCCGGGTGATTCAATTGTTCAGATTGACCGGGTTAAAAAAAGAAAAATTTATGGGTTTTATGCCCAAAAATAACAGTTCGGTGACAT
>Ga0210039_1001433_pt1 | contig 22057 bp, 21 predicted proteins | sample CryGeyCG2114_250_3_FD_185460 | JGI IMG/M metagenome (GOLD analysis project Ga0210039, IMG submission 185460) | Groundwater microbial communities from aquifer - Crystal Geyser CG17_big_fil_post_rev_8/21/14_2.50 (SPAdes) (version 2) | ecosystem: Environmental > Aquatic > Deep subsurface >...
GGGCGCGGGCGCCAAAACGATCGATCAGGCGCCCTGCTGAAAACGCCGCGGCGGCCTGCAGCACCGCGAACAGCACGAAGGCACTGCCCACCTCTGTCAGCGTCCAGCCCTGGCGTTCGGCAATCGCCCCCTGGTGCAGGAACAGCGCCGTGACCAGTACCGGCGGCACCAGGATGATCAGCAGCACACGCACGAACGCTCCCTGCGAAAACAGGTCGCGCCGACGGAACACGATCGGCTGGGTCGATGATTCGGTCTCCAATGCGCCCGCCGGGTTGCCGGTCATCGGTCGCGCCAGCAGGTACAGAATCGGGAGTGCCAGCCCGGCCAGCAGCAGCGAGGCGCCGAGCCAGACCGTGCGCCAATCGAAGCCCTGCAGCAGGCCCGCGACCAGTGGTGGCAGACAGGCCTCGCCGATGATGAATCCATAGCTGACCATGGCCAGCGCCCGGCCGCGTCGTCGCAGCGCGAAACGTCCGGCAGCAACAACCGCCAGATGTCCCATCAGACCCTGTCCGGCCAGGCGCAGAAGGAAGATTCCCAGCAGCAATCCCGCCGCACTGCCGGCCATCGCGACCAGGCCGGCACCGACGGCCAGCACTGACAGCACCACGGCAACCGCACGCGACAGCCGAACGTGATCGATGAGCGCCCCGAGCCAGAACATGCTCAGGCCGCTGATCAGCGTCGCGGTGCTGTAGAGCAGTCCGAACTGCGCATCCGACAGCGCGAATGCGCTGCGGAACTCGGCGCCGAACAGGCCGATGAAGAAAGTCTGACCGATGCTGGAACTCAGCGCCGCGAGCAGCGCGAAACGGCCTGCCGGCGGCAGGCCTGGCGGAGTGGATTGCTGGTTCACGGGGTGAAACCGCTGTCGGGGCGGCAGAGCATAGCCCGGATACCCGGGGAAGGCCAGATTGAATTGCCGTGCACGCGGGATTCGATGACGACTTCCCGCTGGATCGATGGCCGTGAACGCGATTCGATATGATCTGTCGAGAACATTCCAACCTTCACGGAGACAGACGATGCGCATCTTGATTTCGGCAACCCTGGTTCTCGGTCTGGGCTTCGCGGCCATCGGCAACGCCGCAGCCGAAACCCTGCGGACCGAGTACCAGCAGATCGAACTCGAAACGCTGATTCAGGGGCTCGACGAGCCCTGGGGCATGGCGTTCCTGCCCGACGGCAGGCTGCTGATCACCGAGCGCGGCGGCCGGTTGCTGCTGATCGAGGACGGCGCAGCCCGCCCGGTCTCCGGCACCCCGGACGTGGCCGCGCGCGGCCAGGGCGGCCTGCTCGACGTCAGCCTCCATCCGGACTTCAAGACCCAAGGATGGGTCTATCTGACCTGGTCCAAGGCCGGTCCGGATGGAGTTGAAAGCGCCACGGCGCTGTCTCGCGGTCGGCTCGATGGCGACCGGCTGGTCGATCTGGAAGCCCTGTTCATCCAGGACCGCTTCTCGACCCCGGGCCGCCACTACGGCTCGCGCCTGGCCTGGCTGGCCGACGGCACACTTTTGATGTCGGTGGGCGATCGCGGCGCCGAGCCGCCGCGGGCTCAGGATCTCGGTGACCATGCCGGCAAATTGCTGCGGCTGACCGCGGACGGCAAGCCGGCGCCAGGCAATCCTTTCGCCGACCGCGACGACGCCCAGCCGCAAATCTACTCCTGGGGCCATCGCAACATCCAGGGCCTGATGGTGCACCCCGAAACCGGCGCAATCTGGGCGACCGAGCACGGCCCACGCGGTGGTGACGAGTTGAACCTGATCGTTGCCGGTGCCAACTATGGCTGGCCCGATGTCTCACGTGGCCGTGATTACCGCAGCGAGGGCCCGTATTTCGACTACACCGTGCGCAGCAAGCCGGGAAGGGTCGACCCGCGGATCGACTGGACGCCCGGCTTGCACCCATCGGGCCTGGTCGCGCTGACCGGGGACAGCTTCCCGGCCTGGAAAGGCAACTTTCTCGCCGGCGGCCTTGCCACCGAACAGATCCGTCGCATCGTGTTCGAAGACGGCGAGGTGGTGCATGAAGAACGTCTGATCCAGGGCAGGGCCGGGCGCGTGCGCGATCTGGAAATCGGTCCTGACGGGTTCATCTACTTCGTCACCGACAACGGCGAAGGCAACGACGGCCTGTGGCGGATTCGGCCCGCGGATTGACAGGCCGGTCCGCACCCAAGCCTTCGGTCATTCGGGCGGCGATCCCTATCGGCGATCCGGGACGAGCGCGCGAAGCCTGAATTTGAGTAATTATTCCCGACAGTAACTAGATCTCGCCGTTCGGGTTCGATGCCCACGGCGGCAGGATCGGTACTCGATGTCGGGCAGGATTCAGATTTGCGGGCCTTGTCCGATCCACTCCCGAAATGGCCATTCGCTGCCCTGCTCGATCAGGCCCAGCGCCCGAGTCTCTCGCCTGGTAATGGTGCTGACAAATTGCGTGGCATCATCACCCATTTCGGCGAAAGCGCTCAGACCGTCGTCGAGAAATTCCTGCAACTTGCCGAAGCCGGCAGCGTGGGCCGGCCCGCGCATCCAGCGCACCAGGCGGCGGATCATCGGAACCTTGACAGTCCGGTGCAGCAGTTCACCGAGATCACCGATCAACCCGATCTGCTCGCGGCGTCCCTCCCAGGCCGCCAGTCGTCGGTAACCTCGCGCATATTCGGGCTGGGTCAGTGGACCTTCGATCAACTGCGACATGCGCGCGTCGAAATCCATGCTCATCGCCTGCAGTCGCATCGCCTCGCCAACAGCATGCAGCAGGTGGTCGGGCAGCGTCCGGCGCATGATCGGCAGCGCCCGATCCAATTGACTATCGCGGGTCCGCATATCGCGGCCACCGTAGAGTTCCTCGAGAAAGAACACGCAGGCCGGTCGGTAATGATCCTGGCGGCGCAGGTCGTCGTAGGTTTCGCGCAGGCGGCAGCGCTGCCAATGCTGCAACTCATCCAGCCGCGGGTATCGCGCTGAGTCACGGTCGAGGCGGTCGAGCAGTGCCAGACTGTGCCGGGTCTGCTCGACCAGGTAATCGGCGCCGGATCGACTCACGCCGCCTGGGCCGCCTGGATCGCTTCGAGCAGTTCCTCGCGCGAGCGCCGGAACAACGCCACCGACTCAACATGCGCGTAACGGCACACACCATGCGGATCAAGCAGGAACACCCCGCGCTTCATCCCCAGCAAACCCTTGCAGCCATAGCTTTCGGCCACCTTGAGCCCGGCATCGGTAAGCAGCGGAAACGGCAAGCTGCGCTGCTCGCGGAAGCGGCGATGCGATTCGGCGTCGTCGGCGCTGATCCCGACCAGATCCACGCCCAGGCCGTCGAAATCCTCGATGCCGTCGCGGTATTCGCATAACTGGCGGGTGCAGACCGGAGTGCCGTCTCCGGGATAAAACACCAGCAGCAGCCATTTGCCGCGCTGGTCGAACAACCGGAACGGGGAACCGTCCTGATCGGGCAACTCGAAATCGGGTGCAGTCTGGCCCTGATTCAGCATCTCGGACTCCGTACGACATGAATTCGGCTATCAATTTTACCGGAGCGGCAGTGATCCGGATCACGCATGCGGCCCGAAGCGACCCATCACGGCAGCGTTACAATGAAAAGATCGAATTCCAGAGGGGCATTACGCCATGCTGACGCTGAACAAGGCATCGAAACATCGCCTCGACCGACGTGTTCCGCGCATCGGCCTGGCCATCGCCGGCGGCGGCCCGCTCGGCGCAATCTACGAACTCGGAGCGCTGCGCGCGATCGACGAGGGCATCGATGGCCTGCGGCTGCACCAGCTCGACAACTACGTCGGCGTCAGCGCCGGCGCGTTCCTTGCGGCCAGCCTGGCCAACCAGGTCACCACCAGCCAGATGTGTCGGATTTTCATGGGCTCACCCGGCGCCGAATTCGCGTTCGAGCCGGAACAGTTCCTGCGCCCGGCGCTCGGCGAATTCCTGACTCGTGCGCGCAAGGTCCCCGGCGCGCTGTTCGCACTGCTGTCGGAGGCCATTATCCACCCGACCCGGATGGGGCGGCTGGAGTCGGTCGGCGGCATGAACCAGATCCTGCCGACCGGCATCTTCGATAACGAGACGATCCATGAATTCGTGGCCCAGGTGCTTGATCGACCCGGTCGGACCAACGATTTCCGCAAGCTCGACACCCGGCTCCGGATCGTGGCGATGGATCTCGACACCGGTGCCGCGGTGCGTTTCGGTGAGCCCGACTCCGAAGATGTGCCCATCTCGCGTGCGGTTCAGGCCTCGGCCGCCCTGCCGGGCCTGTATCCGCCGGTCCGGATCAAGGGTCGCTACTATGTCGACGGCGCCTTGCGCCGCACCCTGCATGCCTCGGCGGCATTGAACGATGGCGTCGACCTGCTGATCGGCATCAACCCGTTGGTACCCTACGACTCCGAAGTGCTGCAAGACCCACGACACAAGCTCAGCGAGAGCCGGATGGTCGCCGGCGGCCTACCACTGGTACTTTCCCAGACCTTTCGTGCCCTGATTCAGTCCCGAATGCAGATCGGCATCGGCAAGTACGCAACCCAGTTTCCCAGCGCATCGATCCTGCTGGTGGAGCCGAACCGCAACGACGAGCGGATGTTCTTCACCAACATGTTCAGCTACTCCAGTCGCAGCGACCTGGCAGAGCATGCCTACCGCACCACCCGCGCCGAACTGCTGGCCCGTGCCGACGAGCTCGACAAGTTTCTGGCACCCTACGACATGGTGCCGAATCGCGAAGCACTGGCCAGCACCCGGACCCTCAAGCAGAGCCTCCGCGCCGAGCCGCCTTACCTTGCGCCGCTCGGCAACAATCTGGCGCGCAGCCTCGACCGGCTCGATCGGGTTCTGGAAGAGTTCTGAGCCACTCAGTCCACGGAACACGCAGCGGAGCCGCGAACGGCATTGCGTCGTAGCCTGCGGGCATGGCGCCACAGCAGCAGCCCGGCCATTGGCCCAATGACCGTGACGCGCTCGCGCAGGACGCGCGACGGACGACGGACGATACGTCGCCCGAGGCTACGGTCCAGCTCCAGCCGCAGCAGCAGGTGGCGCTGGCGCCAGGCTGCAGTAACCCCGATCGAATTCATCTCGTGCTGCAGCTCCAGCACGGCATCGGCGGCCAAGTGGCGGATCAGGGCTTCAAGCCGGTGCACGCTGAGCGCCGCCGCGACTTGCTGACGCGTCAGCTGGTACTCGGCCTGCAGATCCAGCGGCACGCGCCAGCGATCCTGGCGGGCGTCGATCACCAGATCGCGAACAATGCGGATCCGGTAGGCCGCACCCGCTGCAGCGGATAAGACCGGACCCAGGGCCGCCGCGCCCTCTGGATCGACCAGTTTCGCCTCCAGCAGTGCGGCTGGGGCCGCGACCGCACGTGCATGTGCCACCAACTCGGACTGCTGCTCGAAACGCGGCGCGTCGATTTCGCGGGCCACGGCATCGAAAAGGGGTTCAAATTCGGTCGCTTTCAGGGCCTTGGCTCCGCCGGCGGCCTGCCAGGCCTGAATCGCCGGATGCGGCAGCCCCTGCTCCAGCGCTTCGCGCCACCAGCCCAGCTTGCGCCACGCGACCGCGGTATCGCTGACTGCGCCCGGTACTGCGGCGATTTCGCTGATCAAGGCGTGCAAAGCGAGCAAGCGATCACGCCGATCCGGATCCGCGTAATGCAATGTCAGCGCCAGCGGGTGGCCGGGCACCAGCAGACGCCCGCGACACCAGTCCAGACCCTGAGGTTCAGTGGACGGTGTCGCTTGCATCCAAACCGTTGTCCGAGTCGCCGGCCAGCACACTACCGATGTCAAGTTGGTCGAAGCGATACTGCTCGTTGCAGAATTCGCAGGCGACCTCGACGTTGCCGCGCTCGGCGATGATGGCCTGAAGTTCCTGCACGCCGAGCGAGCGCAGCACCCGGGCGACGCGTTGACGCGAACAGGGGCAATGGAACTGTAACGGCCGCGGCGAGAACAGGCGCCGATCCTCGTCGTGAAACAGTCGTGCCAGCAGCGTTTCGGCGTCGGTGTCGAGCAACTCCTCGGGCCGCACGGTATCGAGCAGGTGACCGGCCCGCCGCCAGCCATCTTCGTCCTCGGCCGGTCCCGGCAGCCGCTGCACCAGGATGCCCGCAGCTGCAGCGTCCGTTACGGCCAGAACGACCCGGGTCTCGAGCTGCTCGGACTGTTCGAAATAGGCCGCGATCGCCTCGGCCAGGCTGTCTCCGGTCAGCGGCACGATACCCTGCCAGAGCTGACCCTTGGCCGAGGGTTCTACCGTCATTGTCAGCACACCGCCACTGCTCATTTCACGGAAGCTCGGGACAGCAAGCATCGCCTCCGGATCAAAGCGCACCAGGCCACGAAGACCGCCCTCGTCGGTGCAGTCGGCCAACAGCAGGCGCAGGGCGCCGGTGGCCCGCAGCTGCAGGCTGACCCGACCCTGGAATTTGACCCCGCTGGAGCACAGCGCGGCGATCACCAGCGCCTCGCTCAATAGTCGCGCCAGACGATCGGGATATTCACCGCGCCGCAGAATTTCGCGGCAGCTTTCATCGAGGTGCGCCACGACGCAGCGAACATTGGCGCGTTCCAGCAGGACGCGCTGCAAGTGATCGCCATTCATGCGGTCACACTCCAGCACTCGCCGAGCCAGTCGGCCAGATGCTCCGCCGAGGCCAGCACCCGATCAGCCCCCCAGGTCGCGACATCCAGGTCGGGCAGAATGTAGCCCCAGGCTGCCGCAATGGTGCGCGTTCCGGCCGCCCGACCCGCCTGGATATCGCGCAGGTCGTCACCGATCAGCAGCGTACGCGCGGGCTCGACACCGAGACGCCGGCAAGCCTCGAGCACCGGGTCCGGCGCCGGCTTCGGGCGTGCCGCCGTATCACCACCCACCAGGCAGCCGCAGCGGCCAACCCAGCCGGCTTGCACCAGCAGCGTTTCGGCCAGAGATTCCAGCTTGTTGGTGACCACACCCCATTGGCGTCCGGCGCTCTCGATCCGCTGCAGGCAATCCGGAATTCCGGCATATGGTCGGCTGCGATCCCAGCAGCGACTGCGGTAGAGATCCAGATAATGCTGGTGGAAGGCCCGACGCTGCTGATCGTCCAGCTCGGGCAGTCCGGCCTCGAGCATCGCGATCGCGCCCCGGCTGGCCAGCGGCCGCAGCGGCACCTCGGATGTGGCCGGCAAACCGAGTTCGAGCCGCAGCCGGTTGAGTGCGGCAATCAGGTCTGGCGCGGTATCGGCCAACGTTCCGTCCAGATCGAACAGGACGGCATCAAGCTCCCAGCCCCGATCGGCCCGATCGGCCCGATCGGTCATGCCAGAGCTTCCGGGCGGCGGGCATAGAGCAGATAGTTGACCCGGGGCGCTCCGCCGATCGTGACCGTGCGCGAGAACGGGTTGTAGCTCATGCCCTCGATGCGCTCGACCCGGCCACCTGCGGCGCGGATGAATCCGGCCAGCTCCGACGGCCGAAGCAGGCGGTCGTAGCGATGCGTGCCGCGCGGCAGCAGCCGCAGCACGTACTCGGCGCCAACGATCGCCGCGGCCCAGGCCAGCGGCGAGCGGTTGATGGTCGAGAAGAACAGCGCGCCGCCCGGGCGAACCAGCTCGAGACAGGCGCGGACCACGCTGGCCGGATCAGGCACATGCTCCAGCATTTCGAGGCAGCAGACGATATCGAACGTGGCCGGTGCCTGCTCGGCCAGCTGTTCGGCGGTCTGCTTGCGGTATTCGATCTCGAGGCCCGACTCGACCTGGTGCAGGCGGGCCACGGTCAGCGGCTTTTCGGCGATGTCAATCCCGGTGACGCGGGCGCCGGCTCGCGTCATGGCTTCGGTCAGCAGACCGCCGCCGCAGCCGATGTCCAGCAGCGTGCATCCGTCCGGCGGTGCCAACCCGGAGATCCAGTCGACGCGCGGGCCGTTGAGGTCATGCAGTGGACGAAAATCGCCTTGCGGATCCCACCAGCGCGACGCCAGTCGGTTGAAGGCTTCGGCTTCGCGCGGGTCCAGATTGAGTGTGGATTCGGTCATGGTTCTCGGTTCAGTGGGTTCGGGTTGGCGTATCAATGGACTGCGCGATGCGTTGCCGCCATTCGCCGCAGGATTCGAGAATTTCGTCCTCGTCGAGCGTGGTCAGGCAGCGTGATTCCAGCAGTCGCCGGCCGTTCACCCAGACATCGGTCACCTGACTGTCCTGAGCGGCATAGACAATCTGCGAGATCACATCGTAGACCGGCTGGGTTTCGATCCGGTCAAGCCGGATTGCGATCAGATCGGCACACTTGCCTGGCTCGATCGAACCGATCCGATCTTCCATGCCGAGCGCACGGGCGCCGTGAAGAGTGGCCATCGACAGCGCCCGCCGTGCCGGCACCGCCTCCGGATCTGCGCTGCTCACCTTGGCCAGCAACGCAGTCTGGCGCATTTCGGCCAACAGACTCAGGTCGTTGTTGCTGGCCGCGCCATCGGTGCCGACGCAGACATTGACGCCGGCACGATCCAGTGCCGCCACCGGACAGATTCCAGAGGCCAGCTTCATGTTCGAATCCGGACAATGAACGACGTGCACCCCGGCCCGCGCCAACCGCGGCAGGTCGATATCGACCAGCTGGGTCATGTGTACCGCAAGCAACCGCGGCCCCAGCAAACCCAGCGCATCGAGGCGGTCGAGCGGATGCAGACCATACTGCTCACGCGACGCCTCGATCTCACCGCGCGCCTCGAGCAGATGCAGGTGGACATTGATGTCGAGCTCCTCGGCCAGCGTGCGAATGCGTCGGAACGCCGAGTCGCCGACCGAGTAGGGGGCGTGCGGCACGAAGCTGACATCGACCAGCGTTTCAGTGGCAAAACGCTGATGCACCTCAAGGCCGCGCCGGAAATACTCGTCTTCGGTCTCGGCCCAGGGGGTCGGAAAGCCGATCACCGGCATGCCAACCACGGCACGCATTCCAGCCGCGATCGCCGCCTCGGCAGTCACGTCCGGAAAGAAATAGTTGTCGTTGAAGCAGGTCGTGCCGGAGCGCAGCATCTCGGCCATTGCCAGCCGGGTGCCGGCCAGCACGTAGTCCGGCCCCATGATGAGCTTCTCGGCCGGCCAGATGTTCTCGTGCAGCCAGCGCATCAGCGGCAGATCGTCGGCGAGGCCGCGCAACAGCGCCATGGCCGAGTGCGTGTGCATGTTGACCAGTCCGGGGATCAGCGCACGCTCGGGCAACTCGATGCGATCGGCCTGCGGCCAGTCAGCAGCAATCGCATCGGCCTCGACCACGGCCCGAATCCGATTACCCTCGATGATGACCGCGTGGTTCTCCAGCACCGCGCCCTCGGGCACAACCGGAACCACCCAGCGCGGCACCAGTGCCTGCATCTCGATCAATCCTTGACCCGGGAGACGTACTCACCGCTGCGGGTGTCGATGCGCAGCACTTCGCCCTCGTTGATGAATAGCGGAACTCGCACCACCGCACCGGTCTCCATCTCGGCCGGCTTGCCGCCGCCGCCGGAGGTATCACCACGTACGCCCGGATCGGTTGTGACCACGCGAAGCTCGACAAAGTTGGGCGGTGTGATACCGATCGGGCTGCCGTTGAACAGCATGACCTGGCAGCGATCTTCTTCCTTCATCCACTTGCAGGTATCGCCGACCACATCGGCATCGGCTGCGAGCTGCTCGAAGCTGTCCGGATCCATGAAGTGGAAGAATTCTCCGTCGGTGTACAGGTACTGCACTTCCTTTTCAAACACGTCGGCCGACTCGATCGACTCGTTTGACTTGAAGGTTTTTTCCACCACCCGTCCGGTACGCAGGTTTCGCACCCGCGCGCGAGTGAATGCCTGACCCTTGCCGGGCTTGACGAAATCGGTCTCGACGATATTGTGCGGTTCGCCGTCAAGCAGAATCTTGAGCCCGTTCTTGAGGTCGTTTGCGCTGTAGTTGGCCATGGGAATGCTCGATTGTCCTTGAATACGGTGTTTGCGGGCATTTCAGGCGTCGACTGGCTGATCCGTTCGAGGCTTCAGCGTCGCGCCCATACAATATGCGATTGATTACCGAACGCCGGCCGGATGACCGCAGTGGCAGAAATCGCATCGAATCCTACAATGATACCGTCAAGTACCAGTCCTGAGGCCGCAGCCGACTGGAAGCACAGTCTGCGCCGGGCCTGGCGCGATCCGGTGGCACTGCTCGCCTCGCTCGGTCTCGACGGGATGGCAGCTTCGCTCGACCATTCGAACCACTTCCCATTTCTGGTGACGCGCGAATTTGCCGCCCGGATGCGAGCTGGCGACCCGGACGATCCCCTGCTGCGCCAGGTACTGCCGGCACTGGCCGAAATTGATCCGGTGCCCGGGTTCGTTACCGATCCAGTCGGCGATCTGGCCAGCCGGCGCAACCCCGGCATGCTGCACAAGTACCGTGGCCGAATCCTGCTGATCACCACCGGCGCCTGTCCGATTCATTGCCGCTACTGCTTTCGGCGCGAGTATGACTATGCCTCCGACCGGCTCGATCGCAGCCGGATCGAGCAGATTCGCGACTATATCGCCGGCGATCCGTCGATCGTGGAAGTCATCCTGTCCGGAGGCGACCCGCTGATGCTTGCCGATGACCGCCTGCGTCGCATCACCGATGCACTGCGGCCGATCCCGCACCTCCGCCGCCTTCGCATCCACAGCCGAATGCCGGTCACGCTGCCGTCACGGATCGATTCGGGCCTGATCGACTGGCTTTCGGGTCTGCCCTGGCAGCGCGTCCTGGTGATCCACGCCAATCATGCCCGCGAATTCGACGGCGAAGTCGGCGACGCGCTGGCGCGACTGCGCGAAACCGGAGTCTGGGTTTTCAACCAGGCGGTCCTGCTGGCCGGAATCAACGACCATGAAGATGCACTGACCGAACTCATGGAGACCGGCTTTGCCCACGGTGCCGCACCGTACTACCTGCACCTGCTCGACCGGGTCGCCGGCAGTGCCGCATTCGAAGTCGATGACAGGCGCGCCCGCGAAATTCTGGCCAGCTTGCGGCGGCGACTGCCGGGATTCCTGGTGCCCCGGCTGGTGCGCGAGCAAGCCGGGGCGCCCTGCAAGGTGCCTCTGCTTTGAACGGTCCCGGCCGACTCGGTAACATGGGGTATCCACGACGTATCGCTTGCCCGTACCATAGAGCGCGTGCGATCGAATTTCGCACCAGGGAGTAGAAACGCGGCCTGCGGCAGGCGGGAGTGCCCGCCGGCAGGCGAGAAGCAGTGGCGAACAAGCTGCCGCGCCGCACTCGCGGCGGCCCATGCAGCACGAAGGAGATCCGATGCGCGAGCCGGCAATTGGCCTGAACCTGCTAGCGGTCGACGACGACCCGTCGATGGTGCGTGAAATCGAGAGCATGCTCGAGGACGCGCATCTGAACTTCCATTTCGCCGATACCTCAAACGCGATTGCGCGGCTGCTCGAGACCGAGTCGATCGACCTCGCGTTGATTCACCTGCATGATGGCAGTGTCGGCCTGCTGGATCCGCTGACCCGTCAACTGCGCGAGATTTCCCGACCGATCGGCCTGATCGCAATGGTCGAACAAAATGGCGCTGCGGCGCTGACCGCGGCGCGCGCGGGTGTCGATGGGTGCGTGCTCATCGATGATCCGCGAGCCCTGTCGCGCGTCATCGGCCAACGTACCATCCTGCTGCGGCGACTCGCGGCGCAAGCTGAGGCGCTGCGGCGCGTCAGCGACATTCACGAGCGCTACAACCTGCTGCTGGAGTCGTCCAGCGAGGCAATCGCCTACCTGCACGAAGGTCTGCACATCTACGCCAATCCGAGCTATCTACAACTGTTCGGCTACCTGGATTTCAGCGAACTCGAAGGTTTTTCCATTCTTGATCTGCTGGTCTGCGAAGACGGCTCGGTCGACCTGAAGCAGTTGCTGAAGTCGCTGACCCGCGGCGAACTTCCCGAGGGCGAACTGGCGCTGGACGCAATCCAGTCCGACGGCAGCAGTTTCCGCGTCGCCGCAGAATTCGCACCGGCCCACTACGACGGTGAGGCCTGCACCCAGATCATGGTGCGCGAGCGTCTTGAGGCCAGCGACAGCACTTTGCTTGAGGAAGAGCTGGAAAAGCTGCGCTCACAGGATCTGCTCACCGGACTCCTGAATCGCCAGGCCTTCATCAAGACCCTGCACTCCGAACTGGAGCAACCGCCGCAAGGCCACATGGCGGTGCTGCTGGCCACACTCGACAACCACTCGGCGCTGCAAACCAAGGTTGGAGCGGCGGCGACCGATATCCTGATTCGCCAGGCCGCCGAGATCTTTCGCGAGGTGATCAGCGAAGAACTGCTGCTGACCCGACTGTCGGACCACATCTTCGCTGCTCGGCTATGGTTCAACGAACGCAGCGAGGCCGAGGCCCTGGCGACGAAAGTCGTCGAAACATTCTCGGGCCGCATTCTCGAAATTCGCGACAAGTCGCCCCAGGTCACCGCCAGTGTCGGCCTGGCCGTCGGCGGCAGCCAGACCTTTTCTGCCGACGAATTGCTTGCGCAGGCCGAAACTGCACTGCGCGAGGCCGAACGAACCGGTGGTAACAGCTATGTCCGGTATCGTCCAAGCAGCGGCAGCGGTGCCGATGACGGCGAGCATTGGGACGAGAAACTGCGCCATGCGCTCAACAATGAGGAATTCCGACTGGTCAGCCTGCCCATCACCAGCATGGAAGACGATGAATTTCTGATCAACGAGTTCGAGACCCGATTGCGTCTGGAAGGCAGCGACGAAATCATCATGCCCTCGACCTTTCGCCCTGCTGCGCAGCGTGCCGGGCTTTCGGTGGCGCTGGACCGCGACATGATTCAGCATGTGCTCCGATGGCGTGCCGCCAATCCCGACTTCGCGGGTGACATGCTGCTGCCGATCAGCGCAGCCTGCATTTCCGACGACGAGTTCATCGCCTGGCTGCAGCAACTGGTCGATGACGCCGAGCTCGACGGGCCGCGCATCCTGTTCGGGTTTTACGAGACCGAAATCCGCGAAAACCTGCGCGAATTGCAACGGCTGATCTCACGCTTCGCGATTCGAGGTGTCAAGTTCGTGCTGCTCGATGTATCGATCGCAGCCAAGGTCGATCTGCTGCTGAAGAACATCAAGGTCGATTACATCAAGCTGTCGGCAGACATCGCGCCGGCGCTGCGCGGCGATGAAACCGGGCGTCGGACGCTGGAACAGATGGTCGCCGCTGGAGCAGATCAGGAGACGCGTTTCATTGCACCGCAAGTCGACAACACCAGCGAACTGGCTGCCTTGTGGCAGTTCGGAATCACGCTGGTCCAGGACGACTTCGTGCGCGAGGAGAACTGAACCCGCCTTATTCACCACCCTGGCTACTGCGACGCCGCCAGGCCTCTCGCGACGGAAGGGTGGTCAGTCAGGCGGGCTGAACCGCAACGTCGGGGTGAGCCTGGCGCCGGGTCAGGTTTCGGCGCGCCGCAGCGCAGCGATCCGCTCCTCCAGCGGGGGATGGCTCATGAGCAGCCGCTTCAGTCCCGGACCTGTGCGTCCGCGAACACCAAAGGCCTCGACCGTTTCCGGAAGTTGACCTGGCTGCTGGCTGCGACCGAGTCGCTCGAGCGCCGCGATCATCTTGCCCCGGCCAGCCAGCCGGGCACCGCCGGCATCGGCCCGGAATTCGCGCCAGCGCGAAAATGCCATCACGATCACACTGGCCAGAATTCCCAGCACCAGTTGCAACACCAGCACCGAAATGAAATAGCCCGGCCCATAGCCGCGCTCACTACGAAACACGGCGCGGTCGATGATCTGGCCGAGCACGCGCGACAGTAGCAGAACAAAGGTGTTCAGCACACCCTGCAGCAGCGTCATCGTGATCATGTCGCCGTTGGCCACATGCGAAACCTCGTGAGCCAGCACTGCTTCGACTTCGTCGGCCTGCATCTGGCGCAACAGACCGGTGCTGACCGCGACCAGGGCTTTGTTGCGCGAGGCGCCGGTGGCGAAGGCGTTCGGCTCGGCAGCCTCATAGATCGCCACGTCGGGCATGCCAATGCCGGCCGCGCGCGCCTGGCGCTCGACGGTCTCGATCAACCAGCGCTCCGCTTGCGAGGACGGGCGCTCGATGATTCGCGCCCCGGTCGACTTCAAGGCCATACGCTTGCTCAGCAGCAGTGAGACGATGGCGCCACCCATACCGAAGATCAGCGCGAACAGCAGCATGGTCGCCTGGTTGATGTCGAAGCCCTGGGCACGCAGCCACGGCTCGAGCAGGTTCATCACGAACCCGAATACCATCAGCACGGCAAGGTTGGTGAGGAGGAAAAGTCCGATACGCTTCATGGTCGCGATGTTCTCCTGAATAGGCCAGTTTGATTGATTCGACACCCGCCGGCTGCGCGATCCGGCAGACTATCTGTCAGAACCGCTGGTGCTGCGATAGCCCCCGCCCGAGCCGGATCGTCACTGATGCCAGATCGAACTTCTGATATGGATGCCGCCGATTCAGGCGACAAGTCCCCGGCCTACCGGGGCCGCTTCGCGCCATCGCCGAGCGGCCCGCTGCACTTCGGCTCGATGCTGGCCGCGGTCGGCAGTTACCTGCAGGCAAGGAGCCACGAAGGCCGCTGGCTGGTTCGCATCGAAGACATCGATCCGCCACGCGAAGTTCCCGGGGCGGCGCAGAATCAGATCGAAACCCTGGTCCGTTTCGGTTTGCAAGCCGATGAACCGCCACTGTACCAGTCGGCCTCCGCAGCACAGCACCGCGCCGCGCTGACTCGATTGCTCGACGCCGGGCATGCCTTTCCCTGCGGCTGCACCCGTCGCGATCTACCGACTTCGGGCATCTATCCGGGCACCTGCCGCAATGGCCTCCCGCCCGGACGGAGCGCCCGCAGCATCCGCTTCCGGATCGGAGACCAACCCGAGCGCTTTGTCGATCGGATCCACGGTGCCCGGTCCGTCGACCTGACCCGGGAATGCGGCGATTTCGTGATCTGTCGAGGCGACGGGCTGATCGCCTACCAGCTGGCCGTGGTGGTCGATGATCTCGCCGCGGGCATCACCGAGGTCGTGCGTGGCGCCGATCTGCTCGACTCCAGCGCTCGCCAGCAGGCGCTGTACCGTGCGCTGGGTGCTGAGCCACCGCAATGGGTTCACCTGCCACTGGTGGTGGACCGCAGCGGCGCCAAGCTGTCTAAATCCGGCGGTTCCGATCCGGTTTCCACGCGATCACCGGCAACCACGCTGCGGCTGCTGCTGACCGCGCTGGGCCATCCACCGCCGTCGGCGGCGAGGTCACTGGACGCACTCTGGGCCTGGGCAATCGCGAACTGGGATCTGGCCCGGGTCCCGCGCGAACCGTTCGAAGTCGAAGGGCGTTGACGATATACTCGAAACCTGATCCTGCGGCCGCATTGCCTTGCCGATGAACAACTACCTGGACTTCGAACAGCCGATCGCCGAACTCGAGGCCAAGCTGTCCGAACTGCGCAACGTCGGTTCGGACAACAAGTTCGACCTCGAGCTTGAAATCCAGCGTCTGGAAGCCCGCTGCAGGGAACAGATCGAGACGATCTTCTCCGGCCTCAGCGACTGGCAGATCTCGCAGCTGGCGCGGCATCCGGAGCGGCCGCACGCGCTCGACTTCATCGAACTTGTCTTCGACTATTTCGAGGAACTGCACGGCGATCGACATTTTGCCGACGACCACGCCATCGTTGGTGGGCTGGCTGCGCTAGACGGCCGCGCGGTAATGGTGATCGGTCATCAGAAGGGTCGCGACACACGCCAGAAAATCCATCGCAATTTCGGCATGCCACGGCCGGAAGGCTACCGCAAGGCGTTGCGACTGATGCAGATGGCCGAGCGCTTCGGCCTGCCGATCATCACGCTGATCGACACCCCGGGCGCCTATCCCGGAGTCGGTGCCGAAGAACGGGGTCAGTCCGAGGCGATCGCGCGCAACCTCCTGGTCATGGCGCGACTGAAAGTGCCGATCCTGTGCACGGTGATCGGCGAGGGCGGTTCCGGCGGCGCGCTGGCCATCGGTGTCGGTGACCGGACCAACATGCTGCAGTTCTCGATCTACTCGGTGATTTCGCCGGAGGGCTGCGCGTCGATCCTGTACAAGAGCGCGAACAAGGCCGAAACGGCTGCCGGCGCGCTCGGCCTGACCGCGAGCCGGCTCAAGAAGCTGGGCCTGATCGATCTGGTGATCAGGGAACCCCTGGGCGGTGCGCACCGCAATCCAGCCGAGGTTGCCGGTCGTCTCAAGGAACATTTGATCAACCAGCTCAAGGCGCTGGACGCGCTGTCACCGGAAGACTTGCTGAAGTGCCGCTACCGGCGCCTGATGGCAATGAGCGCGTTGGAGCGTAGTTAGCTGTCTGTAATTCGTTGACGATATCCGACACTACACCGGCCTTGGATTATTCATGCCCCGATTTGCAACGGCGATCGGGGCCCGAATAATCCACACTGACATGATCCGGAACCCCGATGCCCGACCTGAACATCGATTGCATTGCGCGCCGTGGCCGCAACCTGGTCGGGTTCAGTGGCGGCCCCGACTCCCTGTGCCTGCTGCAGATGCTGGCCGACGGTGCGTGGCGCCGTTCGGTGGTGCCGGTACACATCGATCATGGTCTCGACGCCGGTAGTGCCGGACGCGCCGCAGCCGCGCAATCGCTTGCCGAAGCGCTGGGCTTCGACTGCGAAGTAGTGCGCGTGTCGGTCAACCCAAACCACCGCAACGGACCCGAGGCTGCTGCCCGCCACGCGCGCTATGCTCATTTCGAAGCGATCCTGAAACCGGGCGATCACCTGCTGACGGCGCATCATGCCGACGACCAGGTCGAAACCGTGCTGCTGCGCCTGCTACGCGGGGCCGGGCCGCGCGGGCTGGCCGGAATGCGCCCGCTCCGGCCGTTGGGCCTGGGCTGGCTGGGCCGTCCGATCCTGCACTGGAGCCGCAACGAAGTGCTGCGGCAGCTGGAAGGCGGCAGCCTGAAGCCGGTCCACGATCCAGGTAATTTCGGGCTGGCACCGGACCGAAACTACCTGCGTCACCGGATTCTGCCGCTGTTGGATCAGCGCTGGCCCGGTGCGCGCAGCTCGGTTGTCAAGGCTGCCGGCTGGCAGGCCGATGCAGCGCAAGCGCTGCGCTTTCGGGCCGACCACGATCTTGCTCGCCTGAGCGAGGGAATCAATATTGGCGACACGCTGGAGCTTGCAGGCTGGCTGCAGCTGTCGGAAGCGCGCGCACTGGCCGCACTGCGCCAATGGTGCACCAACTACAAGCTTGAGCCGCCCCGGCTGCGGATGCTCAGGGAATTCCGGCGCCAATGCAGCACCACGCGCAGTGATCGAGTGCCGCAACTCGACTGGAAGCAGGCCTCGCTGCTGGCCTGGAGTGACCGGATCTGGCTAGAGATCAGCCCTTTGCAACAGGGGGCATGGACGGTCTGCTGGGGGCCGGAAAACGATCTGGAGCTTCCCGACGGCAGCGTGCTGCGCTGGCGCGGCGTTGATCGCGCCACGCTGGGCGGCAACTGGATCGTGTCGAATCCAGCGCCGGGCGACCGTCTGCAATTGCATCGCAACGGACCTCGACGCCAGCTGCTTGATCTGCTGCGCGAACACGGGATTCCACCCTGGCGAAGGTCGCGCGTACCCTGCATTCGAATCGACGGAAGTCTGCGCGCCATCGGCGCGACTCTGCTTGATCCGGAGCTGGCCGAGGCAATGCTGCGAAGCAACTCGGGGCTGGAATGGCGATCTCGATCAGGAGCGCTGCTATCATCCAGCCACGTTTCCAGAACGGGCGAACCGCAGTGAGCCAGAAGAAATCCAGCCAGTCCACCCCGGTAGTTGCCGAAGGAGGCAGCTTCGAGCAGAAACTGGCGGAACTCGAACAATTGGTCGAACAGCTCGAATCGGGCCAGCTTGAACTGGCCGAGTCGCTGCAGCGATTTCGCCAAGGGGTCGAACTCGGCAGCCAGTGTCGGGCGATGCTCGATGAAGCGCAGCAGGTGATCGAGCAGGTGGTCAGTTCCACGAACGACGCCAACGACACCGGACCACTCAGTCCCGACTCAGAACGCGGCGAAACGTCAGGTTGATCCGCGGCGCAATCGGCCGGGTCGTTTTTGGAAGCTGGTGCTGCCAATGCTGTTGCAGGGCGCCGCGCATCAACAGCAGACTGCCGTGCTCCGGCTTGAGCTCGAAGCGCTTCCTTGGCAGCCGAAGCGATCGCAACTGGAATCGCCGCACTGCCCCGAGGCTGACCGAAGCAATGGCCGGATGCGGACCCAGTTCAGGCTCGTCATCGGCGTGCCAACCCATTGAATCATTGCCGTCGCGATACAGGTTGATCAGCACGGAATTGAATTCGAGCCGATATTCATCGCGCAGACGCTGGCGCAGTGGCAGCAATGCCGGATGCCATGGCGCGGCGATGTAGCTTGCGCCGGAATAGCGGTAAATAACGCCCGGATCGCCCATGAACCGAATCAGGCGCGGCTGCATCAACTCGCGCCCGAACATGCGGATACTGCGCCGCTCCCATTCGATCTGCTGCTGCAGACAGAGCATCAGGCAATCTGCCCGCGGATCCTCGAGCCAGTCCGGAATGTAGTCGATCGTGCCATTCGGCGGCAGTGTCTTGACAAGAACCTCACGCATTCTTGATTTCCCGTTCATCCAGGCTTGACGCAACGTCCACTGCACACGCGCACTGTGAGAGTCGTACCCACTTCGCGGTACGTTCTTCCCCATCCACAAGGAATATGTGCATGAAGATCCTGATCAAGACCGCAACTGCCGCACTGGTCGTGCTGTCCAGCTTTGTCGCCGTCGCCGATCACCACGGCAGCAAGAAGGATATCGTCGATACGGCGATCGAGGCCGGCAACTTCAAGACTCTGGTTGCGGCCGTACAGGCCGCAGGTCTGGTCGAAACGCTCAAGGGCGACGGGCCGTTCACTGTGTTTGCACCCACCGACGAAGCCTTCGCCGCGATCCCGGCGGCCGATCTTGAAGCCCTGATCGCCGACAAGGATGCGCTGACTCGCGTCCTGACCTACCACGTCGTGGCGGGCAAGGTCATGGCCGCCGATGTGGTCGGCCTGACGAGCGCGACGACGGTCGAAGGTTCCGATATCGAGATCCGTGTCAACGCAAATGGTGTGCGGATCGACCGCGCCAATGTCATCGCCACCGACATCATGACCAGCAACGGCGTGATCCACGTCATCGACGCGGTGATCCTCCCCTGACCGGTGTGGAACTGCGTCACCGTGGGGCACCCTGCCCCGCGGTACTTGGCTGCAGATACCAGGGCATGCACAAGTCCTGGTAACTGATAAAAAATAGTCATTTTCAGAACGCGTGAATGCGGCAGGCCATGGGTCCGAGCACTGCTGGCGTATAATTGAACGGGTGCAGTCCCCAATTCTTGCAGTCCAATTTTCAAGGAGATTCACGATGAAAATCTGTTCCCGCAGAAATCTGTTCAAGCTCGCCGGCGCCGGCTCCCTTGCGCTGCTCCTTCCGGCCACGACCCGCTTCGGCGCCGCGTTCGCCCAGGAACAGCTCGATCCGGAGGACGCACAGGCCAAGGCGCTGGGCTATGTGCATGACACCGCCACGGTCGACAACGGCAAGTGGGCGTCGCACAGCGCCGACCAGATGTGCGCCAGCTGCCAGCTCGCCCAGGGCGGCAATGGCGAGTGGATTGCTTGCGCAATCTTCCCCGGAAAGCTGGTCCACACCAATGGCTGGTGCAGCGCGTGGGTCAAGGCCCAGGGCTGATCGGCTACCGCCGATACCGACAAACCCGGACTTCTGGTCCGGGTTTTTTTTGCCTGGAATCCGGGTCAGACAGTGCAAAGCGGGCCGTGGTAACTATTGCTCAACGACTTGTAGCCAGCAGCCACGCGGAAAAGCCCGCCAGCAGCACGGGTGGGCCCAGCGCGACCAGCGGCGGCGACAGATCGGCAACGAGCCCGAAGAAGCCGGCCATCCCGGCCAGCAGGTGATAACCCAGACCGATGCCGACAGCCAGCGTTACCTTGACGCTGAGCGCGCCTCGTTTCATCGGTCGGGCGGATATTGCAGCCGCAATCAGCACCATTCCGATACAGGCCAGCGGCAATGCCAGTCGCCGCCAGAACACCAGTTCGAAATCGCTGGCGTCCTGGTCACGCATCTTCAGACTCTGAATGTAGGTCCACAGATCGGTCAGCGGCAGGCTGGCCGGGGCGCGCCGGAACAGCTCCAGTTGGCGCTCCGACAGGAACGAGGGCCAGGCCCATTGTCGATGTTCGGTAATGCGCTCCGGCCCGCCGTCGACGCGCTTGATCACGACATCTTCCAGCATCCAGCGGCCGACTGCGGGGATGGCGCGCGCGGCACGAATCTGGCGCTCGAGCTTGCCATCGGCATCGAACTCGTAGATCGCGATCTCGCCGGGCAATTCGCCCAGTTCGAACGCACCGACGTTCATGAACTGGTTCTCTGAGCGCACCCAGAGCCCGTGCCACGGGTGCCAGAGGCTGTTTTCGGCCAGCTCGCCGACCGCTGCCTGATCGGGTGCGCGGTACAGCACGGGTGCCAGGAACTGCAGCGCCACCAGTGCCGTCAGCGCGATCATGATGCCCGGCACCAGCGCCAGGCGCACGATCGTCAACAACGACACTCCCGAGACCCGCAACACGACGATCTCACGCTGTGCCTGCATCGTCGAAAGCACGGTTGCAGTGGCAAGGATCGCCACTACAGGCAACAGATCGATCAGGTCGACCGGAATGGCGATCAGGGAGCGAAGCACCAGCTCGATCGCACTGGACGATCCATCCGATCCGCCCAGCAGCTCAAGCAGGCTGATGACCCACAGCAGCGCACCGACGACGACAAACATCACGCCATAGCCACGCACCAGACTGGTCAGCAGGTAGCGACTGACAACCTTCACAACGGCGCTCCCGGACCACTCCACTGACGCCACAGCCGCAGGCCCAGCAGCGGAAGCATCACCAATGGTAACCAGAACAGTCCCGGCCAGATCGGTATCGTGCCCGAATCCACCCGGTCGGCCAGCATGCCGATGATGCTGAAATACAGCGCGGCCACCAGACTCGCGCTGATCAGCTTGCTGGCCTGACCACGGCGTGGATTGATTCTGGCCAGCAGCAGTGCGGTAAATGCAAGGATCACCACCGACAGCGGCATCAGCGTGCGCCACTGCAACTCGCCCCACTCCAGCGGCCCGGCATCCTGCAACAGACGCGCGAACGGCAGCGCACGCCGGATCCGGTTCCGCTCCACCGGCGGCAATGGATCCAGCAGCACGGTCAGCCGCTCCGAGCGGTTGACCAGATCGGCGTCACCGCCCTGCTGCAGGCGGTAGAAACGAACTCCGCCGATGAAGTCCAGGGCAATGGTGCCGTCGGCCAGCTCGCGCTGCTCGAGCCGTTCGGCACGCAGCATGTTGCGGTACCCGGGCAGGCGCTGGTGCACCAGCACATCGCGCAGCGCCGCCCCATCGCGCGCTGCGGCAAAGATCATCCACTGTTCGTCACCAATTTCGAAACGTCCGGGTTCGACACGGTCGAGATCGACCCGCACGGCCATCTCGGACTCGATCCGGTAGAGAAAGTCGTAGGCCCAGGGCCGGAACCAGTGACTGAGAACGACCACCAGCACCAGCCCGGCCAACGCGATCACCAGCACTGCGCGTACCACGCTGATTCGCCCGACACCCGAGGCCGCCATCGCGGTGATTTCGTAGCCACTCTGCAAACGCCCGAGACCGACAACGATGCCGAGAAAGATCGCCCCCGGCACGAGCACATCGAAAAACAGGCCGAGTTTGAGTCCCGCCAGTTGCGCGACCGTTACCAGCGAAAACCGATCAACCACGGCGTCGGCCAGGTAGCGGCTGAAATAGAAGGCCAGCACGATCACCAGCACGACCGCGAAAACGCCCAGAACGGGGCGCAGCAACTGCCCCGCCACATAGCGTTCGAGTCGGTT
>Ga0210039_1001439_pt1 | contig 22015 bp, 20 predicted proteins | sample CryGeyCG2114_250_3_FD_185460 | JGI IMG/M metagenome (GOLD analysis project Ga0210039, IMG submission 185460) | Groundwater microbial communities from aquifer - Crystal Geyser CG17_big_fil_post_rev_8/21/14_2.50 (SPAdes) (version 2) | ecosystem: Environmental > Aquatic > Deep subsurface >...
TTTTAGTATGTATTTTCTGTTTCTTAAATTTACGCATAACTACGTGCTAACTACAATACTATTGCACTTATTTCCACTTTGGAGCGACTCCGGCAATTTTCTGTTTGCCCATATTATCAATTCGTTGTGTTTCATGCCAAGAATGGTTTTATTTGGTTATTGCGTTTAGCATGTAGCAAATGTATCACTTTTTTTAGTTTGAATTCCCGCATGGTTAAATATTTATTAAATCTCCCGGACTGGTTATTTTCGATAAATTCAGGTTGCTTACGTGGGTGTATATCTCAGTGGTTTTTGAACTTTCGTGACCTAACAATTCCTGAATATACCGCAAATCTGTTCCGCTCTCCAATAAATGGGTGGCAAACGAATGGCGCAGGGTGTGTACCGAGCCTCGCGTAGTTATTCCTGCTTGGTCTTTGGCCTTATGTAACGTATTGCGGATGCTCGTGGTAGAGTATTGTCCGCCATATTGTCCCTCAAATAAATATTCCTTGGGCGTGACTTCCTCCAAATATTTGTCAATCAATATCAATGCATTGCCGGCCAACTTGGTATACCGGTCCTTTCTGCCCTTGCTCTTTCTTATGAAAAGTAGCTTCCTGTCGCGAAGCAGGTCTTCCTTCCTCAGGCGCAACACTTCACCTATTCTTAGTCCTGCCGAATAAATTAAAAATAACACAGCCTTGTGTTTTGGGTTTTCTACACTTTTTATAAGGCGCTCCACCTCATCTTTGCTATAAACCTCAGGTAGTGGCTTGTTTCGCTTAGGTCGTGCTAACTGCTCCAGCATAAGTTCCCTGCTACCCATTACATGGTAATATAGCTTTATACTGTTCACCGATTGGTTAAGCAACGAAGCACTGGGCGCATTGCGTTGACTCCAAATCTCGTGGTATTGATTGATCTCCGCTGTTCCAAAACCATTGATGGTTTCCAGGCTTTTACCCTTATAGGCATTCAAATAGCGCAAAACCATGTGATGATAGGTCACCAAAGTATTTTCGCTGTAATTTCGGCTTTGCAGGTAGGTTAAAAAGGAGATAGGACAGGTTTTGTAGTCTTTGTCTTTTTCATACGACTGCTCCAACAATGTCCTCTTTATTTCTAAATCGCTTATTTGTAAAGCCGAATTCAATTTTACAGTATAACGGGCAACTAAAAAATTGATTACTTCTTTAAACCTGTGGCTTCCTGCTTTTATTTCCCACAAACCATTGGCTTTTAGATACCTAAAAAAACCACTTTCCATAATTTCGTGGTATTCAGATCTGTTGAAAAATTGCTTAAAGCCAATAAACTCCCGATCTTCCTGTTTGAATGGCAACAAAGTGATGGTATCCGGCTTTTTATGCAACTTTAATACATGCTGCGGTATGTTCAGCGTTCCAATGTTTCTGCTGCTGATGTTCAGTTGTTTCCACTCAAGTTTCGATAAATTAACAAATGCAATGTCTTCAAACAAGTCCTGTAATAAAGCGACAGTTTGCTTGTTCTCAACAGTATACCAGGCATCCAGTTCCATGCTATACATAATCCATTCGTTTTGACTTATCCGCTCCCTGATGTCAGTATTTTGCCTGAAGTACAATTTGATACACCGCTCACCATTCAGCGTTACCCTGTTTAAAAACAGCATGGGTTTACTTTTTTCTTCACTCATGATTATTCTTTTTATTGCAAATCTACAGGCTCATTTGTGCAATAGCCGATTTGTAAACGACTAAAAACGAATATAAACGACTATAAAAGCGAATAATTTTACTATATATTTGCAAAACAATAGTTTGAAACATGAAACGTAAGTGTTTGTACTGTCAGGATGAGTTTGAAGGTCGGAGCGATAAAAGATTCTGTTGCGACCAGTGTCGTAATGCCTACAACAACCAAAACAAAAAAATACACGAACAATTTATCCTGGACATAAATAAAATCCTCCGTAAAAACCGCATGGTACTGCACCTACTTAATCCGATAGGGAGATCAACCATCAGGAAAGAATATATGTTAAAACTGGGGTTCGACTTTCAGTTCTATACCCATACCTACACCACGAACAACAACAATACCTACAGATTTTGTTATGAATACGGCTATTTCGAGATTGACAATGAAAAAGTGCTCGTGATTACCTGGCAACCCTACATGAAAACACAAACCTAATAGTGTTTCAGCCCATTTCCCCAACCATCCCTCCCCACAGCTTCGCCTTCTAAGTCCCATAGAGTTAAACTAACGAACTGATGTTCAACCCCTTTTGTGATCATTGCTACATATCAAAAAAACAGCAAACGGTTACTGTTCTTGAAATCCGTGATTACCTTGTTGTGCGTAGTGAGTATGGAGTATGGTGGGAGTTAATAAGCAGACAGGCAACATAAGCAGGTTTTTCGGATTTTGCATTTGATTACTTCAAGATTGTTTATGTTTTGATGGTGCTAATGTATAAAATATATTCTTCAAGCAAACAAAGGGTTCATTATTTCGGATATTTATCACTACAACTATCAAAATGGCTCATTTTTATTATTATAACAAGGTGTAGCATGAAAGTTAAAAGGGCAGACAGATACATCCGGGCCAGGGGCGTCATTATACTGACAATGCTGTTGTATGTTCCGGTATTTACCTGTAAGCCAGAAAATTCCCGGGTGAATAGGTTTCTCCCGCGTAATCACGGATCTACACCTGATGATACCGTACCAATCCTTCGATGGGATCTTTTAGTACAATTCCCATGATAAGCTGATGCTCGCGGCATACTTCCTGAAGGACTTCTTTAAAATGATACGCTATTGATCCGGTAAAGGCAACAGGCAGGAATTCGTGGTCCTCATAAAGATTTACATTTAAGGTGATAAAATCATCCAAGGAATTTTTTACCACCCTTCTGCACCAGGCATTTTCGATGTGCTTTAATGCAAAACGCGTTAGCGAAGCCATGAAACGGTTGGGTTCGGGCTGTTTGTATATCAGGTCGAGTGTTTTCTCAAAGGTGAGTTGGTAATCATGATAAAAGGCCCTTGTAATTTCTTCATCGGCTTCGCCTTTTAACAACCCGGTAAGTAAATTTTTTCCAATGGTGGTTCCGCTGCCTTCATCGGCCAACAGAAATCCCAACGAAGGAACGTTATCAGTAATCTGTTGGCCATCCCAACGGCAGGAGTTGGAACCGGTTCCCAGTATGCAGGCAATTCCTTTTTCATGGTGAAACAGTGCCAACGCAGCACCATATAAATCGTGACTTACCCGAATTGTTGCATTTATAAAAAGCGGTTGTAGTGCATTTTCCACCCTGGTGCAATTGGTCGTTGACGAACAACCTGATCCATAGAAAAAAAGTTCATCAATTTTAGTTGGATCAGGGAGGTTGGGTAGCAATTCTTTTTGCAGAATTTCACTTAATTCCTCATCTCCATAATAATAAGGGTTGTGCCCGCGGGTGCTAAAATAGTGTACTTTATTCTGTTTGTCGATGATGGCCCAACTGGTTTTGGTTGATCCGCTGTCAGCAATTAATTTCATAATAATCAGATAGGTAGGGTAAAAAAACCAGGAGGCCGATGAGGACTGATGCAATGGCAAAAATCAACACTGCCCCGGCTGCAACATCCTTGGCAGCTCCTGCCATCCTGTGGTGCTCTGGTGAAACCATATCCACAATCAGTTCTATGGCAGTGTTAAACATTTCTGCGGAAATCACCCCGCCCATGGCCACAATCACTATCATCCACTCGGTACGGGTAATCTGGAAGAAAAAACCTGCATAGATCACCAGTAAGGCAGCCACCAGGTGGATCCATAAATTATGCTGGGTTTTAACCGCTTTCCAAATTCCTTTTCCCGCGTATTGAAAACTCTTCAATCGTCTTAAAAAAGAAAAAGTACGTCGTTGTTTCAATGGTGTTGAATTGAATTGATGAAAAATACAAAACTAATCATTTCCCATGATGTCGTGCTTCACTACGGCCTTCTTTTTCCACCTGCCTGTTTTATAATACAACGAGGAAGCTAAAACCCCAAAGACCCAGGCGATTGGAATTCCCCACCAGATGCCGATAGTGCCAAAATGCAACGACAGCAAATAGGAGAGGGGCAGCCTGATTATCCAGAGTGCCATGATGGTGATAAACATGGGAAACAAGGTGTCGCCGGCGCCCCTGAGTGCCCCGTTAAAAATAAACATCATCGAAAAGACCATGTAAAACGGGCTAACAATCTGCAGGTAGCTTACCCCGATGGCAACTACTTCGTAATCCTCTTTGTTGGTGAATAACCTCATGAGTGGTTCAGCAAAAATAACGGTGCAGGCGCTTATCGTTAATGCCAGTACTGATATCATCAAGAGGGTGGCTTTCAGCCCTTTTCCAATGCGCTCATTTTTGTTTGCACCGATATTTTGTCCCACGAAAGTGGAAATGGCGGCAGAAAAAGCCATGGCGGGCATGGTAGCAAACGAATCGATGCGGGTGGCTACGCTATAAGCGGCCACGGTGGGTGTGCCAAATGTGTTTACAATGCGGTACAAGGCCAAAAAACCAATGGCAACAGCGGTTTGCTGAAATCCTGATGGGAGCCCAATTTGAAGGCTCTTTTTAAATATCCCCCGGTCGAACTTCATTTTTAACGGAGAAAAATCCAAAAATTTGTGGTACTTGTTCAGGTACCATACAATGGAAAGAAAAGCTCCTGCCTGGGCAATGACGGTGGCGGCCGCTACTCCTTCTATTCCCCAGCGAAAGATTACTACGAATAAAACATCCAGACCAATATTGATGATGGTGGAAACCACCAGGAAATAGAGCGGTGTTTTTGAATCGCCCAACCCACGCAGTATGGCACTGGTGCCCTGAAATCCGAAAAAGAATACAAAACCGATGGCATAAATATTGAAATAAGATACAGCCAGGGGAATGACTTCTTCGGGTAAGTCGATAAGCCTGAAAATGCTTTCGCTGAACGAAATGCCGATGATAGTCAGCGCGATGGAAGCAAAAAACATGAAGATGTATAAGGTGTCGATGGTTCGTTTTACCATGTCCATTTGTTTGGCACCATAGTATTGCGCTATGATGACTGTGGCGCCAATTGCAATGCCCACCACGAATGAAATAAGTGCAAAAATCAAAGGGAAATTCGCTCCTACGGCGGCCAGGGCTTCTTTGCCCAATACCTTGCCAATGATAATGCTGTCGACCACATTGTACATCTGCTGAAGCACGTTGCCCAACAGCATGGGTATTGCAAAGTTAAGAATCCGCCTTCCTTCCTTACCAGTAGTGAGATCCTTCAATGAGTGAGTGGTTAATGAGTGGTTAGTGAGTGAGTTGGTGAGTTATTGAGTATTGGCTATTATTTTTTTGGCTTCAGCGGATTATTCTTCTCAACAAATTTCGTAGGGTTCATCTTATCGACAGATGATTTTACATCTTTCATCTCCGATGCAATGTCTTTGAGGTCGTCAGCGATTCCGCTGTTATCGGTGGCGTTTTTAAACTCGCGTATTCCTTTGCCCAGGCCTTTTGCCAGTTCAGGAATTTTCTTACCTCCGAAAAGCAATAACACCACTATCAAAATGACGATGACCTCAGGTCCACCTATCCAGCCGGCAACTTGTATCATAACTTTTTTTTTACAAAAGTAGTTTTTTTTACCTTTGCCGCAGTTCGGCAGGTTGTTTCATCGTTCGCAATTTCGTGTTGCGGAAGGAAAGTCGGGACAACACAGAGCACCTTGCTTCCTAACGGGAAGGGCGTGTCGAAAGACACGTACAGCCAGTGCCACAGAAAATAACCGCCAGCCTCAGGCTGGTAAGGGTGAAAACGCGGGGTAAGAGCCCACGCCGGTGGTTGGCGACAGCCACCGGGGGTAAACCTCAGGGGTTGCAAGATCAAATACACCGACACTTTTGCCTCGTGCAAAATAAGGGCGGCTCGTCCGAAGTCGGAGGGTAGATTGCTGGAGCCTGATGGTGACATCAGGTCGAGATAAATGATGAAAGTCGGTGGCCGGCGCAAGCTGCCACCGAAACAGAATCCCGCTTACAGGCCTGCCGGGCTTTTTTTACTTACTTCGCCACCGATCCACATTAAAATTTTCCATAAGTTTTCATTATATGGCAAATAGGTTTTTTTGCGTTTGGGATATTAATATCATGGTTCTTGTTCTTTGCAGATGACAAAATTTGCTAAAGTTGAGCCCACTCCGAAAAGTATGTGTTCATTGATTTTCAACTCATTTACCCCTGACCCCTAAAGGGGGATTCGTTGAAAATCAATGAACTATCTAAAGTCCCCTTTAGGGGATTTAGGGGTATTTGTCTTTTCGGAGTGGACTCATCATTAGATATTCAAATATATAGGTTAATAACGGATATGTATTGGTAGCAACACACTTTATTTTATTTCATTCATTTTCATTGGATTCTGACGACAATCAAAAACATTTACAATGACTATGCGATTTTTATTTGTATCAACCCAATAAATGATTTTGTAATTTTTGAAAACTAAATATCTAAAGCATTGAGGTCTATTAGTCAATATCACCTCTTTCTGTCCGATGTTTGGGTTTTTATCTAGTGAAATAGTTTTGTCAATAATTCCGTCTACTAATTTTTGGGCGACATCAATGCCAGCTTCAGTTTCATAGAAATTAAAAATGTCCGTTAACTTATTCTCTGCAAATGTGGTCCAATAAACTATCAAACTCATTTCTTAAATTTTAACTTTAAGTCGATAGCTTTGATGACATTATCGTTTTCTGAGTCTTCAATAGCTTGATCAATTTCACTATTAAATTGATCTAAGTCCATTGGTTTATTTGATTTGGCAAATAATTCTGATTTACTGATTTTCAACATTTTCTCTAAACCACTTATTATTTCCTCATTTTGTATCCGGAGAAAATCTTGAATAAATGATATTTTTCTAGTCTGTAAGTCCATATTATTTGATTTTATTCAAAAGTACAATATTTTTGAATTTCAAAAATATTTTCGTGGATACTTTTTTCCTGAAGCTTGCAGCTGACTAAGTAATAGCTAAGTTTCGTCAGACCACTTCAATCAGTCTAAAACTCAGAAACTGTTTAAATTTTGTTTTAGGCTCCGTTAGGAGCCAAATATGGGTAGAAGAATCATTTTATTTGTTTATATCATCCGCATGGCAGAAGATCTTTTCTCTCTTTTAGTCGTAATGGAATCTGCATTTCGCTATTAGAATTTCGTTTTCTCTAACAGCGTAAATAAGTCTGTGTTCACTGTCAATACGTCTTGACCAGAAACCTTGGTATTTATGTTTTAAAGGTTCGGGTTTCCCGATACCAGTAAAGGGGTTTCGCGAAATATCTTTCAATAGGTCATTTATTCTTTTTAAATTCTTTTTGTTGGTATTTTGCCAATACAAATAGTCTTCCCACGATTCATCTACAAAAATGTACTTCATTCGATGATGAGTTCTTGTTGAAAGGAAGATCCACTCTTTAATTTCTCTATTGCAGAGTCGAGTCTGCTTTCATTTGTACTGGAAGATAATTCATGTTGTGTGGCGTTCAAAGAATTATATTCTTCAAGTGAAATTACAACTACTCCTGAGTCTTTGCCTCGATTAATTATCAAGGTTTCAAAGTTTTGAGTAACATTGTCAAGATACTTTTTTATATCTTTTCTAAAGTCAGAGATTGATGTCGTCAGCATGATTGTTTCTATTAGTACAAAATAAAGTACAAATGTAAGTACAATAATTCATTATTTCAAGCGGATACACTTTTTTCTGAAATTGTAGGTAACTTAGTAATAGCTAAGTTTTGTTAGTCCGCTTCAATCAATTAAAAACTTAATGAAGAATGATAGATAAACCACCGACTTCAATCCATTATGATCAGAAGCTCCTCAAGAACAGCTTGATCGGCAGTTTTCAGTGCCATTTGGGGAAGATCGTTCTGCTGTTCGAAAATCACCACTTTATTGTTGCCACGCAGTAGCCAGCATCCGGGAAGGTAAAGCGTTTGTTGCGGCCCAACTTTCCAGTACCGTCCGAGGTTGTAACCGTTTACAAACACAATCCCCTTTCCCCAGCCATGCATATCCAGAAAAACATCACCCGGTTGTTCAACTTGGAAAGTTCCAGAGTAAATCGCCGGGTGTCCGGCTTTTACTTCGCTTTTAGCAGAGGTGATTTCGGGAGCCTGATCCATCGGGATGTTGTACATTTCCCAATCACCCTGTATTTCAACGCTATCAATGGTAACCGGAGAAATAATGCCTTTGGAATTGTCTGGAATTTCTGCCCCATAATTGATACGCCCCATGTTTTCGACTAAGATTTCCAGCCGACCGTTGGCCGGAATATCTATATCCAGTCCAAATGTTTTATACATGCGGTTCAATTCTCCGATTTTGATGCCGTCGATGTAAACTAGGGCATAATCGCGTAGTCCGGTTACCTCCATTTTTCCTTTCAAAGGCTGCCCGAATCGTTTGCTGTAAAGCACATAACCATGTCCCTGTCCAAGTTGTTCAAAAGAAAGTGGCGTGTCATTTTTTACCGGTACGATGGTATTTTTCCATTCAAAGAAATCAACCTGTTCATTTAGTGGAATATCAGGAAGTGTAATCACGGGTATGGGTGCAGGAATACCGGGCAGCGAATCATCCGTGTATTTCTTCATCAACTCCCGCAAAGCCATATACTTGGGCGTTGCCAAACCCGATTCGCTGATGGGCGCATCGTAATCATAGCTTGTGATATCTGGCTGAATGCCATAGGTTTCATTGTAGTTTGCCCCGGAAGTAAAGGCGAAATTAGTACCACCATGCACCATATAGATGTTAAAACTGATGCGGTGGAGTAGAAATTGCTCGATTTGATTTACCGTCTGTTCCGGCTCAATACGAATAAAAGGTTCTGCCCAATGATCGAGCCAGCCGGGATAGTATTCTGCCACCAAATAGGGTCCTCCCGGATAATAGGCATCCACACATTTTTTAAGATGCTCTATATTTACCTCCCCATTGGCTGTTGGTAATACCCCCGGAATAGCGCCGTTTTCGAACAGCCAATCACCATCGGATGTAAACATAGGCACATCAAAACCAGCCTCTTGCAGCATTTTTTGGATTGATAAATAATATTGCCGGTGTTCTTCCTTCGGAATATCGATCCGTTGTGCCATATAGGAACCGAATTCATTTTCAACCTGAACCATGATGATGGGACCGCCATGGGTCATCTGAAAGTTAATTAGCTGGTCGGCAAGTTGTTGAATATATACCTTACATGAATCGAGAAAGGGTTGATTGGAGCGGATAACCAACTTGTCGTTGTTTTGAATCCACCATGGATAGCCTCCAAATTCCCATTCGGCACACACATAAGGCCCCGGGCGAAGGATCACGAACATCCCTTCTTCCTGACAAATTTTGATGAACTTAACCAAATCATGCCTTTCAGAAGTAAAGTCCCAAACGCCTGGTGAGGTGTTATGAAAATTCCAAAAGCAATACACGGCTATCGTATTCAATCCCATGGCTTTGGCCATCTGCACCCGGTGCCGCCAATAGGCTTCCGGGATGCGCGGATAATGCATCTCCCCTGAATGGATTTGTATTGTTTTTCCGTCATACAAAAACTGAGAACTTCCGATCGTAAAATGATGCTGTTGAGCGAAAAGACCCGGGTTCATCAACAACAAAAACAGGACTGCAATGATTATTTCCTTTATTCTCTGCTTTTTCTTCATTTTGATATATGCCACTTTAAAAATAAATTTTTCAATAAACCTCAATCCCCGATACCGTCAGAGAAGCTTTTGCCCCCGTGAAATTTACCCGGATTAAGTCGGTTGTAACAGGCTCAATTTTTATAATTCTTTTAAAACCCATCGTGGTAGCCTCTGCCACCCTGATCCATTCGTCAGCTTTTTTTACTTCAATGGTAAATGCTTTCACCCGCTGACCAAGATTAAGGTATTCGTGCAACACTACATAGTTAACTATTTGTTCCTCAATCAAATCAATTTCGATGCTTCCGGTTGTAATGCTGTCATCGGTAGCCCAGTAAGTATCCTGATTGTTGTCAATTAATTGGTTGCTATCGAATGTTTTGGAGTTGCCACGGATCGTACTTACCGAAACTTTTGCTCCTTCGAGAAGGTTGGTTTTAAATTCGTTATTAAGAAGCTGCCGGAAGCCTTGCAGCGATTTTATATCATTTTCATGGATAAGCCCACGGCGGTCAGGTGGAACATTCAGCAAAAGCACAGCCCCACGCCCCACGGACTCAAGATATATCTCAAACAACTTTTCAGGTGATTTTACCAACGAATCTTCGCTGGCATGATAGAACCACCCCGGTCGGATGGAAACATCCACTTCTGATGGTATCCAATCAGATCCATTTTCCATTCCGGTACCTATTATTTTCTCGAAACCGGGTCGCCTGATATGGCATGAATCGGGATCAATGGCGTACCAGTTTGTTTCGCACACATACCCCTGTTCGTTACCAACCCACCGGATATCAGGTCCGTCATCACTGAAGATGATTAATTCTTCGTTTTGCAGCGACCGGGCCAGCTTTATAGTATTCTCCCAGTCATAATAATCCTGTGATATCTGACGATTTTCATTGGCACCACCATAGTAACCGGTTCCTCCATTGGCACCATCGAACCACAACTCAAAGATAGGTCCATAGTTGGAAAACAGTTCCGTTAACTGATTGCGGTAGTAGTTGATATAACCGGGCATCGCATACACTGCGCTGTTGCGATCCCAGGGTGAGATGTAGATGCCAAACTTAAGTGCTTCTTTTTTACAGGCATCCGAAACTTCACGGACCAGGTCACCATTGCCGTTCCTGTATGGACTGTTTTTTATAGAGTGGGCTGTATAGGAAGAAGGCCAGAGGCAAAACCCATCGTGGTGTTTACAGGTGAGAATCAATCCCTTAAATCCGGCATTTTTCAGCGCCTGAACCCATTGGTCGGGGTTAGCTGCGGTGGGATTAAATACCGATTCCGCTTCATCACCCATGCCCCACTCTAAATCGGTAAACGTATTTGTTGTAAAATGAATAAATGCATTCATCTCCATCCCCATCCAATCAAGCTGACGTTGTGTTGGTACAGGTAGAACCGGATCGGGTGGCGGGGTATCATGTTGGGCAAACACAGAAAAAAACTGGAGGAGCAAAAAATAGGAAAACAGCCTTTTCATTAGATACTTTTTATTAGCAAACCATTATTAAAGGATATTTCACTTACTTTTTATGCAGCCCGCACTCCTTGGTTTCCGGGTTTTCCCACCACCAACGGCCGGCACGAACCTCTTCACCGGGTTCTATGGCACGTGTACAAGGCTGGCAACCAATGCTGGCAAAGCCCTTTTTATGAAGTGGATTGACCGGAATTTTATGTTCCTTAATATAATCCCAGGTTTGGCTTTCCGTCCAGTCGATAAGCGGGTTGATCTTGAGCATGTTGTTGCTTGCATCCCATTCAACGGCCTGCATGTTTTCGCGCGTAACCGATTGTTCACGACGTAAGCCGGTAATCCAGGCATCCAACCCCTGCATGGCCCTGGCCAGAGGCACCAGTTTACGCAAACGACAACATAACTTGCGGTTTTCAATGCTGTCGTAAAACAGGTTAATCCCTTTTTTAGCAACCATTTCTTCAACCTCGTGGGCATTGGGAAAAAAAACCTCCAGGTTGATCTTGTACTTTTTGGAAGTACGGTCCATCAGGTCGTACGCTTCAGGAAAGAGCCGCCCGGTGTCCAGGGTGAAAATGCGGGTGGAAGGAGCTGTTTCGGCCACCATTTGGGTAAGCACCTGGTCTTCCAGCCCCAGACTTGTGGAAAGGGCAATTTTACCTTTAAATTTATCAAGAAAGAAGGCTACAATTTGTTGTGCTGATGCCCCGGAAAGCTGAATATTCCAGTCGGCTATGGTTGATGAGTCGATCATTTTCTGTGATTTTAGGCAAAAATAGTGTTTTCCTGAAAAAGAATACCAACCGATTTTATGGATTGATTTTGACAATAGCCTACTTTTGCGCAAAAAAAATATGGTCCTGTTATTTCTCACCTCATCCGAAATGCCTGATTTGCTTCCTTATGATCAGAAAACCATTAAAAGTTTAACTGAACAAGGTATTGATGTTGATATTTTGGATTGGGAAAAGGTGGTTCAAACAGATCCCACAAAACTCAGTAGATACAGGGCCATCATTATCCGCACCATCTGGAATTACTTTAAAAAACCGGAATCGTTTATTAAAATGCTTGATTTCTTTAAAGAAAATCACCTGCCTCTACTCAATCCGGTGGATATTGTCAGATGGAATATGGATAAGCGTTATTTGCAGGAACTACAAGATGACGGAATCGAAGTCATTCCAACGGAGTTTATTTTCAAGCACCATGAAAATGTATTTCAGAAAGCCATCAACCGAGGTTGGAAAACGATGGTATTAAAGCCCATGATTTCAGGAGGTTCTTATCACACTTTCGTGATAACGGATCAGGAAGGGAAGCGATTTGATGAACTCATTGAAGAATTCTATCAAAACCGTCCATACTTACTTCAGGAATTTATTCCCGAAATTACCAATGGCGAAATCTCCACCTTGTGTTATGCAAGTGGTTACAGTTACAGTATTAAAAAAGTACCCCAGGCTGGTGATTACCGGGTACAATTTAACTATGGCGGACAATATCATGTATGTCCGGTTGACCCACAAATTCAGGCCATTGCACAAAAAATTCAAGGGCGTTTCAACAGCACAACCCTCTACCAAAGAGTTGACGGTGTTTGGAGAGACGGCCATTTTTTACTCATGGAAGTAGAGCTGATCGAACCTGATTTGTATCTGGGACACCATGAAGAAGCTTTGAATGAGTGGGTGAAGAATTTGATGCTTTTATAAGCAGGTTATACCGCCCTTTGATATTATTTCACCTCTAATTTTGCCAGCTTTATGACTTCTACAAAAGCATAGACAAACTCTGATAATCATTTATTCACTTTTTATTCAGTCGGTTACTGCATTGCAAATGCCGGAAAAATGTATCTGAATTTAAAATGATAACTAATATTAAAGATTAAATGGATATACCGGGCATACTGTGCCACTCATACCGGGCATGTTGTGCCAGTTAAAACTGGTATAATTTCCAAGCCAAATTTATACATTTTTTTATTCTGATTTTTTACATTTTAATTTTTAAAAAAGTCACATCTTTATTTTTCGTTTTTACATTTCATTTGAGTTTGTTTTTTCTGAGAGATTCTCCTTTTAACTGTATTCGATGTGACGAGTGCACGATTCGATCCAGTATAGCATCGGCAACGGTTCCTTCCCCAATAAGTTCGTGCCATGAGGCAACGGGGATCTGTGAGCTGACAATAATAGAAGTATGGTCATATTTGCTTTCAATGATATCCATGAGCGCTTGACGGGCCTGATTATCGAATGCAGAGAGTCCAAAATCATCCAGTATCAACAGGTCAGCTTTTTCAATGACCAAGAGTGATTTGGTATAACTACCTTCCAGACGAGCTATTTTTAGATGATCCATCAGCCTTGACGTATTGTAGTACAGTGTTTTCATTGACATCATACAGGCTTGGTGTCCCAGAGCCTGGGCCAGGTAGCTTTTCCCTGTCCCTGTGGCACCTGTGATGATCACGTTTTCACGGTTACGGACAAAGTCGAGCAAAGCGAGTCTTTGGAACGTATTTTTATCCAACTGCCTGTTGGCAGTATAATCTACATCAAGGATGGTGGCCGGATAACGGAACCTTGCTGTTTTTATGAGTTTCTTGATCTTGTTGTTTTCCCGGTTTTCCCACTCTTGGTCTACAAGCATGCCCACATACTGGTCAATGGTGTAATCCAGGTTGATATTGCTGTTTATGTTTGTGTAATGCATCTGGGCCATACCGCCCAAACGCATGTGTTTCATTTTTTCGATGGTATTTTGATTATTCATTTTATGGTCTGTTTTTAGTTGTAAAATTGTGACCCCCTGATATTGTCATGTTTGGCGATATGTGGGATTAATTCGGATGTTGGTTCCATCAGATCCATTTTGTTTACCAAAATGTTTTTGATAATATGGTACCCGTACCGGGGTTGGTCAAGGGCCATTTTACAAGCATTGTCCAAACGTTGGTCGGTATGTAGTTTGTTCAGGTTAATTACCCCAAGACATTGTTTATAAGCCAATTCGGGATAGGAGTCCTTTTGCAAAAGCTTGCCGATATAAGCCTCAACATTGGCCCCTGATTTTTTTGCCCAGGAAAGAAAAAATTCAGGACTCCATCCCTGATAAAACTTGTGTGCACTACTTAAATGATCGTCTATTTTAGTGTATGACCCCGCACGGTAATTGCGCTTGTGAGTAGCAATACGGTCATGCTTGAAATAAATTTCTACATCCATCGAGTTATACTGCACTTCAACGATTTGCCCTATATACCGATAAGGAACGCTATAATAGTTTTTGTCTTTGCTTAAATATACAAAACCCATCTTTTGCACCTTGGCCCTGCGGTATTCTTTGAGTTCGTAAAAGTCTGTAGGAAGTGGTGATAGATAAGGTTTCTCAATATCTAAAAACTGTTTGGTCCGACTGGTTTCCAATTGTTTCATCAAATAGTTGTTGTATTGGAAAAGCTTGCCCCCAATGGCCTGGTTTAGCGTTGGCAGATCGAAGAAGATCATTTTGTTTAAGTCGTAGAAGATGCGTTGATAAACCAGTTTTACAGCTCCCTCAACCAGTGCTTTGTCCTGGGGCGAGTAGCCTCGGGTAGGGTTAATACTGGTTTTGTAATGAATGGCAAAGTCTTTTAAACTTTTGTTTAAAACAGCTTCGTACTTACTGGCCTTGCTGACAGCGGATTTTAAGTTGTCCGTTACAATGGCCTTGGGGACACCCTCAAAGAAGGTCAGGCAGCGGTTCATGGAAGAAATGAAGTCTTCCTTCTTTTGGCTCATACTGGCTTCCACGTAGGTGTATTGGCTTGCTGGCAGAATGCCTACAAATACTTCAACCTCAGTAATCTCACCAGTATACCTATCGGTTACGCGAAGCTTTTGACCTGTATAATCAACATAAACCTGATCACCGGCTTTATGAATGAGTTTGCCACTGGTTTTTACCTTGTCTCTCCAGCGAGCAAAATGTTCGTTGAACTGACTATAGCCGTAACCGTCGGGGTGATTTTGGATGTATTCGCGCCAAAGCACTTCACGCGTACAACCGGTCTTTTTTAGCTCTCCTTCAAAATGGGTAAAGTAACCCGATAGAATGCTGTAGCGCCCTGTATTAAGCGCTTCACGGACGGGGAACATCTCCATAAGGGATTTGTCGTCGTAATCCAATAACAACTCATAACCAATCCCACAAGCCTTGAATAGCCGTACGTAATGATTAATGGTATTGCGATGGATACCCATCTTCTTTTCACAGGAACGATTGCTCTCGTCCTTCATTTTTAACTGTAACAGTTGTTTTAATTCCATAACATCTACCTTTTTTGCGGCCATAAGCTTTTCTTAGTTTTAAAGCTTATACGGTAGAAATTACATCAGTTGCTTTTAGTGGCACAATAACTCCGGTACAGGTGGCACAAGTTGCTCCGGTATGAGTGGCACAAGTTGCTCCGGTATGAGTGGCACAACATCAATCGGTACAGGTGGCACACTTTGCTCCGGTATGAGTGGCACAACGACTCCGGTATGGGTGGCACAAGTTGGAGCGGTGTATCCAATTAAAAGTTGTTTTATGCACATGTACATGTGCAATAGATGACAGACCCTTACTTTATTTATAACGAGAAAATATTTCTTTTAAGTGAGAAGCTTGTTTATTCTGATGCTTTAAAACCAATATGGACATTCGTAACCTGATGCTTTTCAACAGAAACACATACTACTTTTTCTTGTTCAAATAGAACAATATTTTTCCCGCCTTGATGAAGTGAACTATTAAAAATAATTCCATCAGTTCCTGTAATATATCTAATGAATTCACAAATAAATTGTGTTGGAATATACTCTAATTCAGAATCATAACGCCGTAGGGGTTTAGACAGGTCATAACTAATATATTTTTTCAACAACCTGCTTTTAGCATATTCCATCAGGGTCCCCATATTTTTAAAAGCACTTACTTCTTCGGTAAAATCCACCAAAACAAGTTCATGATCAAACATTATTACAAACTTACCAATACTAATTTCATCAAGAAACGTAGCACGAATTTCATAAAAAGTTGTATCTATTGATTTACAAAGGTAAAGATATGGGATGCCCAGAGGATTAGCCCTCCCACTTGCAGCCTTTTCTTTAAGTGGGCTACCCATCTCATCCACTTTAAAGGCTATATCTCCTGCGTTTTTATGAATTCTTGCTCTATAAAGTTCCGTTTCATTTGGCAAAACTATCTGTTCATTAAAATAGCTGTCCCACCCTAGATCAAAAATCTCTGAAATATCAGTAAGGAACCTCCTATTCCACTTTAAATCCAGCTTTAGTTTTTCCCAGTAAGAAATAGACTCAACAATTTCAGGCATATATTTTACTTTTTTTTCGGGATCATAATTTGCACATGCCAATAACAACAGAACTTCTGATAGCAGTACTTTACCGTCACTTTTATGCGAGAATAAATTCCAATCACGAGCTATCAAATCAATAAAAATCTCCCCATCTGGATCATCAATAAAAAGATAAAAAAATTCTGAAAAAAAATCTCTTAATTCATATAAATCAACAACCTCGACATCATTATCATAACAAAAATCACATCGCCCCTTGTCCTTTGAATGGGTCTCAATAAAACTTTTTAATTCAATATCATTAAAACAAGAAGCACAAACGTTCATAACTACACTGAGGTGTTGATTATATTATTCATTAATTCCATATGGTTTTTAATAGAAATTTTCTTAACCATTCCTAGCCCTGGATATTTTCCTTCCTGATAATAATGCCTCAATTCATTGGATGCGATAGTAAATATACTTTTTTCATCCAAAAACTGAATGGCTTTCGCCGCTGCCTCAGCAAACTTGCCCTGTATATTTGCAATATCATCATTGGTTTCAGAGGTAAAATGCCTTACCCAAACTTCCTTATTTGTTTTTTCATAAGTCAGATGTATTGAAACCGCATAAGGAGCGCCTCCCCCTTCAGTGAAATCGCTGACAAGAATAGTGTAATCTGAAAACCCACCGTAATTATCATCTTTATAATACAGATGCTCCTCCGTAAATTTTTCTTCTGGAACACTAAGATAGTCTTTGTTTCGCTTCTGTGCATTAAAATTGTCATCAAGCCTAATGAGAATTTTGTCTTTATTCTTAAGCTTTCTCAATAATGTTCTGTTTTCTTTTGACACAATGAATTTTACCTGTGGCATCATTACAAGCTCTTCAAACTGTTCATTGCTACTATCTGTTATGTCTGAACAAATAAGCATAACATTTTGAAACCAAAATTCATTGATAAAATCCGTCACCATTTGATAGTTATTGGTAAGCAAAAAGGAAGGAATCCACTTTGATGTATCCGCCAATTCTGTTTTCAGTTCCTCTGTTATCAGATGAATCGTGTTAGATCCATTATTAAAATCACCCTCATTAGGATTAAGGATCAATGCAAATTTCACATTACCTTCAATAAGCTTTGGGATGGCCAATTTCATACTATTGAAGGTGTTCTTCACTGGCTCAATGATAGGAATTACATTATTAGTGTCACCATGCTGAAGTGCAAATTCTCTTAATGCAATTAATTCAAATTGTCGTCCTCTTAAATAAGGATAATACATAACATTAGATTTGAATAGGTTTGTTCAGTTTTAAAAATAATTGTTGATAGGTTTCTGCATTAATATTCATTGCTAACCCTAATTGACGTATTTCGCGGTAAAAATTCGATAAAATATTAGTATTAGATTTTCTGCTTTTTAATTGTTCTATGAACAACATGTTTAATTTATCATTGGGAATTTCCATGATTAAACTTCTACAAGAATTAAACATTTCATAGCTATTCACATTAGGCAGCTCTCCATAATATTTTTCAACAATACTTTTATACTCGTGCGATCTAATTGAACGAATTATTGCTTCAGGATCTATTGTCTTATTCTCTTTTGCCGACCTAATTGTTCTCATTTTCAATGATCTCGGATACTCTTTTAGTTCTATTATTCCAAAAGACTCATCTTCTTTCAAATATTTTTCAACCAAAGCTTCATGGGTTACAATATAGCATTCTTTAAATAATTTAGTGTAGTCAGCCATTTGTCCATTTAACCGCTTATCTGAATCTAATTCTGTTTTTATTTCAAAAGCCTTGCTTGTACCATTAAATAGCACTACATCAGCAATAGAATTACCCACCCTAAATTCGTTGATCGCAATTGTATCTTTCACCCCATATGCGGCTATAAGCAATTCATTGATAAATGTGTTTTTATACATATATTCATTACGGTAGTGCTTTCTTAGCTCATTATATATATATCGAATGTAATCATAATACGTTTCAATGCTACGTCCTACCTTTAAGGAATCAAACCTTTCAATTTTTGAATCTATAAAAGAATAATCATTATACCTTAACAGTCTTAAAAATGAAGTTGTTGAAAAGACAGAAGAATAGCTTCTCATTTTATCTTGCATCATATTTATTTTCGACTCTGTCATTTTCAATAAAATTTTCGTTTCAAAACTACTTAAATAGAATCAGTTATCCTAACAATAACTATAGTTTATTACTATAGTTGTAAGTGGGTCTTAAAGTACTGCATTGCTAGTATTCTTCTATCAAATGCAATAATACAACAATTTGCATTATTCAAAAAATCAGATCTATTTTGCTTCAAGGAACCACTTCCGTTTCAATAATCACCCCGCCCTCGGATCCCCCTTCACTCCTAATTTCGCCAGTTTCATCACTTCCACCGAAGCATAACCAAACTCCGAAACTACCTTGCCCAGAATCAGATAAACGCCATGTCCGCGAAAGGGATAGTTTTTGAGTGAATCGGGGAAGTGGGTGGTATCGAAAAACTCACCACAGACATCGGTAAAGGTGCCGAAATGCATGAGCTCACCTTTGATGGTTTTCACATATTTAATGGTGACCAGCAAGCCTACCATCCGCACAACACCACCTACCCTGTTGTCCAGTTCACAAGCCATAACCTCACCCCGGAAGGAAGTGTTAAGCAAATCGAAATAGCTCATGGTGAGCGGAAAACCCAGCAATTCTATTTCGTCGTAGGCATCTTCCAGCGGGTTGTACTCCAGGGTCGGGAGCTGAAACTGTTTACTTCTGCTCTCGAACAGCCGCAGGTTTTTCGGGACAGGCTTGGTGTTTTTCTGAAACAGGTGCGCCTCCCACAGCAGTTGTGCCTTGCTTTTACCGGTAAACCGGAAAGCGCCAATACGTATTAACAAAATCAACTGCTCCATGCCGGGATTCACACGACGTATCAAATCCTCCAGATCCGTAAAGGATCCATTTTGCTGGCGTTCGTCAAGCATTTTCCTGGTGAACTTATTTTCAAGACGGGCCACATGGATAAATCCCGTAAAAATATCCTTTCCGGTAATGGAAGTCTTTTCGTAACTGCGGTTTACACAAGGCAGATGCAAGTTCCCACCCTGACGGCGTGCCTCGTAAAAATACACCCAGGTATGGTAAAACCCGCCAAAATTGTTGATCACCGCCACCTGAAACTCCAGAGGAAAATAGGCCTTTAAGTAAAGACTCTGAAAGCTCTCCACCGCATAGGATGCCGAATGTGCTTTGGAAAACGAATACCCGGCAAAGCTCTCAATCTGCCTCCACACCTCACGTGTGATCTCCTCATCAATTCCACGCTCACGGCAATTGCTAAAAAACTTGTCGATAATGTTCTGAAACTCCTGCTTCGACCTGAACTTGCCACTCATGGCGCGGCGTAGCACATCGGCATCGGCCAGGTCGAGTCCTGCAAAATGATGGCACACCTTCAGCACATCCTCCTGATAAACCATCACGCCAAAGGTTTCTTCCAGTTGGTCTTTCATCACCGGATGCAGGTAGCGCACACTTTCGGGATGGTGAAAACGCAGAATATACTCACGCATCATGCCCGAACGGGCCACTCCCGGCCGGATGATGGAGCTGGCAGCCACCAGCGTGAGGTAGTTGTCGCACCGAAGTTTTTTGAGCAGCCCGCGCATGGCCGGGCTTTCGATATAAAAACAACCGTTGGTTTCGGCTTTCCTCAACTGATCGCATACTTTGGGATCATGTTTAAATTTCTCCACCTGATGGACATCCACTTCGATGTCGCGGTTAGCCCGGATAATATCCACCGCCTCTTTGATGTGACCAATGCCCCGCTGACTGAGGATGTCGATCTTTTCAAAACCAATGGATTCGGCCACGTACATGTCCCATTGCGTAGTTGGAAATCCTTTGGGCGGCAGATCGAGGGCGGTGTAGGCCGTGATGGGTTCTTCGGATATGAGTATACCACCGGCGTGTATGCTGCGTTGGTTGGGGAAATCTGTCATCATCAACGCGATGGAATGGATGTGGCGGGTGAGTTCGCTCTTGCCCACTTCCTTCATGGGATTGGCCGTCAGGCTGTCAATCTCACCTTTGGGCAAACCATGAACTTTTCCCAACTCGCGATAAATGGATTTCCCTTTAAAAGTAACTGAGGTTCCCAGAAAAGCCGTGTGCTTGCGACCATAGCGCTTAAAAATGTACTCTTGTACTTCTTCCCGGTCTTTCCAGGAGTAATCGATATCAAAATCGGGAGGACTGCTTCGTTTGGGATTGAGAAAGCGCTCAAAATACAAATCCAGCTCAATTGGATCCACATCGGTTATTTTCAGACAATAAGCCACCATGCTGTTGGCGCCGCTGCCCCGTCCCACATGATAGTACCCACACGACATGGAATACCGGATGATATCCCAGGTGATGAGAAAATAAGCCGAAAACCCCAGGTGATGAATGATTTCAAGTTCGCCATGCACCCGCTTCAATGCTGTTATATTGCTTGGTTTGTATCGGTATTTGAAGCCATCCAAGGCTAACTTTTCAAGCAGCACCCGGTCATCCTGCAGGTTTCCGGTGAAGGTTTTCTTGTTTTTAATGCTTTGATAATCAAACCCGAAGGAACAATTATCAAGCAGCTGCCGGGTATTTTTTATCAGTTGAGGATAAGCCTCAAAGGACTTTTCAAGCGCTTCAGGCGACACAAAGACCTCATCCGAAGGAGCGTGCATGTGTGGTTTCAGGTGACTCAACAACAGGTTGTGGTCGATGGCCCGGAGATTTTTGTGCAGGTACCAGGAAGCTTTATCGGTAAAGGTAACGGGCTGTAGCACCACCATCTTTTCAAGTGCCCGGGTTTTTACTTTGATGAGCTGATTTATTTGGGTCGGTTTTACACCGATGTATTCATGATCGTGCAACTCCCTTTCAGGATTGAAGCCATAGGGGTAGATCAAAAAAACCTCCGAGAACTCCTGCTGTAAGCTGCTCATGTTGCCGTTGGGGAATTCTTTCTCTTTCAGGTTAATGGCGGTCATAAAATCGTTGAGTTCCATAAACCCTTTGTTGTTGCGGGCTATCCCAATAAACAGCAACTTATCGCCATCGCGGAACTCCATCCCTGCCACCGGTTTGATGCCCGCTTCTTGCGCCAGCCGCACAAAATCCAGTATCCCTGAAGAGTTGTTGATGTCGGTGAGTGCCATCGACTTCACACCCAATGCGGTTGCCTGCTCCAACAGTTGCTCGATGGAACAGGTGCCGTAGCGCAGGCTGTAGTAGGAGTGTGTGTTAAGGTACATGGTTTTGGATTTAAAAACTTTTCCAAAATTCCAAACTTTGGAAAAGCTCTGACTTACACCGAAGGCGGGCGACAACTGATTCCCCGCAGAATGGACTTAGCCCCATAGCGCAGGCGAATCTGGTCCAGGGCCTT
>Ga0210039_1001440_pt1 | contig 22014 bp, 17 predicted proteins | sample CryGeyCG2114_250_3_FD_185460 | JGI IMG/M metagenome (GOLD analysis project Ga0210039, IMG submission 185460) | Groundwater microbial communities from aquifer - Crystal Geyser CG17_big_fil_post_rev_8/21/14_2.50 (SPAdes) (version 2) | ecosystem: Environmental > Aquatic > Deep subsurface >...
TCCTTGGCTACGGAGTCCATCGGTTTGACCGGCTTCATGATTTCCCGCCGTTCTTGCTGATCGCCAACTGTGAGGCCAAGGGGCTTGAGTTTCGGATGGAGGACCGCTCGCCCTTTCAAACTGATGCAGCCTGCTTGTTGAGAAAGATGCGCTCCAAAGAGTTCTTTCTCCCTGAATTTTACATTCAGGAATCCGGAGAACAGGTCGCCTTTTCATCGGTGATTGACGACCTGACCGCCCATTACTTCTTTTGCAAAACGCCAATGTATCGCTTTGTTGACCCTGAGGATGCGCACGGCTGTGCTGAGGCGATGCGCAGGTCCATGCATTGGGTCATGGACCAACAGCTTGGGATTCTGCGTGACCCGCGCCGGCCTCCCGATCTCGAGTGCTCACCGTTGCATGTTGCTCTGGACGCGCAGGATGAGCTCCTTTGGCGCAAATTGATCGAGCAGGGCTCGGATCCGGACGATGTTCCTGCAACCCCGTGTGTCAACTTCAATGAGCTTGACGGGATCGGACTTGATTCGTGGGAGTCGCCAATTCGGCTGAAGCAAGTCATGCACCGCGATGGTGCCTGAATCGCTTATTTTGATCAAAGCCTGCCGCTCTGATCGAAACCGTTGAAGAATGGCGGCTGCGGGATGTCGCGTGTCAGCGCCAGCAGCTTGAATTTCTCGCCCATCTCGCCGGGCAGGACGAGCCTCTTGAGCTCGGTGGCCAATTGCATCCGTTCGCGGTCGTTTTCGAGCACGGCCAGGCGATCGCCGACGCCGCTCTCCAGCACAAAGCCGGCCTGGGTGGTGAAGCCGGCAAGGTCCAGCCCGGCGTCTTGTCCGGCGCGGGCGGCGGCGCTGAAGTCGACGAAGGCCGACAGGTCGGTCAGTCCGGGCCAGACAAAGGGGTCAAAGTGGGCCCGGTGGCGGTAGTGGCAGACCAGCGTACCGGCGTTGCGCTCCGGGTGGTAGTACTCGGCGGCCGGATAGCCGTAGTCGATGAACAGCGCCAGGCCGCGTGCGAGAGGCGCGGTAACGGTCTTCATCCAGTCCGGCAGGTCGACGCAGAGCTCGCTCTCGTAATCGGGCGCCAGCGGCGCCGGCAGCCGAGCCTGCAGCGCATCGATGGCCGTGGCCAGGCGTGGGTCGGGGTCGATATCGGTCCAGGTGAAGCGGTCGTTGACCCAGTCCACCGCCAATCGGCGCGGGACGGTCTCGGTGATCGGCGCGACAACCCGGAAGCGCTCGACCGGCAGCGCGTCGATGATTTCATTGGCGACGATCACGCCGTCGAAGGGCTGCTCGGGCGGTGCGTCGATCCATTCGATCCGGCCGACCAGCTCCGCAGGCAACTGCGACAGCCGCTCGCGCTGGACCTCGCGCAGCATCGCGCTGGGTTCGAGCAAAAGGTAGCGCGCCGGCGGGCGCGGGAGCGCCGGCAGCAGGGCCGCAGCCAGCGCGCCGGAGCCGGGACCGAGCTCGAGCAGGGTCCAGTCCGGACCGAGTTCGTTCGCCAGCGGTGTCAGGCTTCCGGCCAGCGCTTCGGCGAACAGCGTGCCGATCTCGGGCGCGGTAATAAAATCGCCGGCCTCGCCGAACTTGTGCAGCCCGTTGACGTAATAGCCAAGGCCCGGCTCATACAGCGCGCTGCGCATGAAACTTGAAAACGGCATCGGTCCGTCGCGCTCGATCGCCTTGACGAGCGTGGTGCACAATTGGGCGCTGAGCGCCGCCAGTTCGGGTGGCGGTGCAGGCAGTCGAAAAGACGAACGGACGGAGGCGCTGGACAATGCAGAATGGGGCTGGGAAAACAGCAATTGTAACGGGCGCGGCCAGGCGCATCGGCGCGGTCATTGCGCGGCGCCTGCATGCGCGCGGGCTGAATGTCCTGATTCACTGCAATACCTCGACCGCGCAAGCCGAGACCCTGGCCGCCGAGCTGAACACGAATCGCCCGAAATCGGCCGCGGTGGTTCGGGCCGAATTGAGTGACGACGGTGCGCCATTGCGGATCGTCGCTGTGGCGCTGGAACAGTTCGGCCGGATCGATGTGCTGGTCAACAATGCGTCGAGCTTCTACCCGACGCCGACGGCACATTCGACCGATGCCGACTGGGCTGCGCTGATCGACAGCAACCAGCGTGCTCCGTTCTGGCTGTCGCTGGCCGCCGCTGCGCACATGGGACAGGGTTCGGCAATCGTGAACATGGTGGATATCCACGGCCTGGTGCCGCTGAAGGATCATGCCATCTACAGCCAGGCCAAGGCCGGCCTGATCATGCAGACCCGGGCGCTGGCCAAGGACCTGGCGCCGGCGGTACGGGTCAACGGTGTCGCGCCCGGCTCGATCCTGTGGCCCGAGGGCGCGGCCGAGCAGAGCGAGCAGGCGATGCGCGACATTCTCGACCGGGTGCCGCTGCAGCGCCAGGGCACGCCCGACGACATCGCCGGCGCCGTCGAATTCCTCGCGCTGGACGCCCCCTACATCACCGGCCAGATCCTGGCCGTCGACGGGGGCCGCACGCTGAACATGTAGCTGCCGACGGGATCAGCTCGGTAATTCGATCATGTTGGATACAACCGCATCGGCCGGCGGAGCGGCCTCCTGCAAAAGCGCGCTGTAGGAGGGCCCTCTGCGGCCCGACCCGAACAGCACCCAACCCTGATCGGCCGGCGGAGCGGCCTCCTGCAGAAGACCGGGAAAAGCCCGCTGCAGGAGGGCCCTCCGGGGCCGGGACGATCCACCATAATGAAGGGGTTCTTCTCGCGGAGCCCAGGATGCGCGCGTTCCAGTCGCTGCCGAATCTCGATAATTACGAAGGCCGTCCGCGCCGGGTCGGCGTCGAACTGGAGATGGCTGGTCTCGAGTCCGAGGATCTGGCCGAAGCGGTGACCGCGGTCATCGGCGGCTGTTTCGAGCCCGAAAGCCCCTTTTCCGGCACCGTCCACGACACCGAGCTCGGCGACTTCCGGATCGAGCTCGATGCCAGCGTACTGACCGAGCGACGGCACCTCGAGTTGCTCGATCGGCTCGGGTTTTCGCTTGACGAGGGCGAAATGCGCGACAACTTCGAAGCTGCGTTGTCGAAACTGGCCGGTCTGGTGGTGCCGCATGAGCTGGTCTGCCCGCCGGTGGTGCTGGATGCGCTGCCGCAGATCGACCGGATCCGGGCGCGGCTGCACCAGGCCGGCGCGCGCGGCACCGGCGCCTCGCCGCTGTATGCCTTCGGTCTGCAGTTCAACATCGAGATCGATTGTCGTGACCCGGCCGCGCTGCTGGCCATGCTGCGCGCCTTCCTGCTGCGCTTCGATGACATCGTCGCCCGCGAGCAGGTGGATTTTTCGCGCAAGCTCACGCCCTATGTGCAGCCGTTTCCCGAGGACTACGTTGCCTATCTGCTCGATCCCGACTATGCGCCGGACCTCGAGCGCCTGATGGATGACTACCTGGTCTACACCCCGACCCGCAACCGGCCACTGGACCTGTTGCCGCTGTTCGCCTGGCTGGACGAGGCGCGGGTGATGGCCGCGCCGGTCGAACGCGAACTGATCAAGTCACGCCCGACCTGGCATTACCGGCTGCCGAACTGTCGCATCGACGATCCGGACTGGTCGCTGCACGCAGCCTGGGACGAATGGGCGGAGGTCGAGCGTCTGGCCGGTGATCCGGAGCGGCTGCGCCGACAGGCCGCGCAGCGTCTTGAGGGCTCCAGCGCTTGGCGTCGCTGGCTGGCGGCGACCTGGCGCAGGCTCGGTGCCGGCTGGAGCCGGGATTGAGGCGTCGCAGCGTGATCGGCGTGACCGGCCCGGATCGCGGCGGTGCAGCGGCCTGGTGGTTCACTGCCTGGGCGGTGTGGCGCGCCGGTGGCCGATCGCTGCGGATTCGCCCGTCGCGGCCGCGCGGCATCGAGGCACTCGACGGCTTGATCATCGGCGGCGGCGCCGATGTCGGGCCGGCGCTGTATGGTGAGAGCCGGCGCGTCGGACTGGCACAGCTGACCGATCGTGATCGGCATGGCTGGCGGCGTTGGGTCGGGCTGGTTCTGTTCCCGCTGGTCTGGCTGCTGCGACGCATCCTCGGCAAGAAGCGCGGTGGACCCGACCCGGCGCGCGATGCGCTTGAGATGTCACTGATCGAACAGGCGCTGGACGCCGGGCTGCCGCTGCTGGGCATCTGCCGCGGCATGCAGTTGATTAACGTCGCCTGCGGTGGCAGCCTGCACCAGTCGCTGCAGGGCTACTACGATGAGCATCCACAGATTCGCTCGGTGCTGCCACGCAAGCAGGTCGCGCTGCGGGAGGGCTCGCGGCTGCACTCCATCCTCGGCTGCGCCGCCTGCCGTGTCAATGCGCTGCACAATCAGGCCATCGACCGCCTCGGCCGGGCCATGAGCGCGGTCGCCGTAGAACCCAATGGCGTGGTCCAGGCGATCGAGCGCCAGGGCGACCCGTGGGTGATCGGCGTTCAGTGGCACCCCGAGTACCTGCCACAGGATCCACGTCAGCGTGCGCTGTTCCGCGCCCTGGTCGAGTGCGCCGGAGCAAGCGCATGAGCGAAGCGCTACGCCCGGCCAGCTTCGTCAAGGCCTCGCGCTATGCCCAGGAAGTGCTTCGCCGCTGGCGCCTGGCGCCGAACTGGCTCGACGCCGAGCACTCGGCAGACAGTCCGGCCGACGACCCGGGGCTGACCGTGCCGACCCGGTTGCGCCGGCTGCGTCAGCTCGAGGGTCTGCGCATCCAGTGGCGTGAGCACTGCGGCCTGCACGATGTCGAGCAGACCGGCCGGGAGTTGTCGGCGCTGGCCGAGCGCTGCCTGGAGCTGGCGCTGGTCGAGGCCGAGCGGCGCGTCGCCGAACGTTACGGCTGGCTGCGCGATACCGCCGGTGAAGTCCAGCGCCTGGCGGTGCTGGGTCTGGGCAAGCTCGGCGGCAACGAGCTCAATTTCAACTCGGACGTCGATCTGGTTTATTGCCACGCCGCCGCCGGCGAAAGCGACGGTACCCGCCGGCTGGGGCCGCCGGAGTATTTCGGCCGCGTGTTGCGCGAGTTCTCGGCCCTGATGGAGCAGGTCACCGCGGAGGGTCGGGTCTGGGTGGTCGATACCCGGTTGCGCCCGTTCGGCCAGGCCGGGGCGCTGGTCTGGTCGATCGAGGCGATGGAGCAGTACTTCATCAACGAGGGGCGGGCCTGGGAGCGTTACGCGTGGCTCAAGGCCCGACCGGTTGCCGGCGACCGGGCGCTGGGCGAGCGGCTGCTGGAGCGCATTCGGCCGTTTTTGTTCCGGCGCTATCTGGACTACGGTCTGTTCGACAGCCTGCGCACGCTGCATGCCGATATCGACCGCCGCTCGCGGCGCGACGATCTGTCGGCCGATATCAAGCGCGGCCCGGGCGGGATCCGTGAGCTGGAATTCCTGATCCAGAGCCTGCAACTGCTCCGAGGTGGCCATGATCCGGCGCTGCGCCGGCCCGGCTTCCTGCCGGCGCTGCGCGCCGCGCGACGGGCACGGTTACTTGATGCTGAACAGGCGCGCCGGATCGACGAAGCCTACCGCTTCCTGCGGACTCTGGAGAATCGATTGCAGCTGGCGACCGGTCGCCAGACCCATGAGCTGCCCGACGACGCGGCCACGCGCCGGGATCTGGCGGCATTGATGCAGTTCGACGGCTGGGATGCGCTGGCAGCCGCGACCGCGGCCTTGCGTGAGGTGGTCCGGGCGCTGTTCCGGGCCCGTTTCGAAGCTCGGCCTGAGCGTATCGCCGGGCAGGACCTGTGGCCCCCCGGAGACGATCTGGAGCCGCGCCTGGCCGAACTCCGTTTCGGCACGCCGGATCGTGCGGCCCGCGGTCTGCATGGTCTGGCCATGCGGCTCGGTCGCCGGCCGCTGTCGGCCGAGGGACGACGACGCCTGGACCGGCTGATGCCGGAATTGCTCGACCAGGTACAGAGCCACAAGCCTCCCGATCTCGGTCTGGATGAGCTGCTCGCGCTGATCGAAACCATTGCCCGGCGCTCGGCCTACCTGGCGCTGCTGCACGAGCGACCGCAGACGCTGGATCGCTGCGTGCGAGTGTTCCGGCGCTCGGCCCGGATCGCCGGCTGGATCATCGCCAGTCCGCAACTGCTTGACGACCTGATCGCACCCGATGCCGAGGCGTCGCTGCCGCTGCCGCCACAACTGCAGGGGGAGGATATCGAGTCCAGCCTGAACGCGTTGGCGCGCCATCGCCAGGCCGGCTTCCTGCGCACCGCCGTCGCCCAGCTCGACGGCAGCATCGATCGATCCGGCGCGCGCGCCCTGCTGACCGAGCTCGCCGAGCAGGTAATCGAGCGCATCGCAGGCCTCTACCTTGGCGACGCATCTGTCGCGATCATCGGCTACGGCAACCTCGGTGCGGCCGAGCTGCACTACAGCTCCGACCTCGACCTGGTGTTTCTGCACCCGTCCGGCGACCCACCATTGCGCCCGGTGCAGCGGATAATCAACGCGATGCAGTTGCCGCTGGCCGGCGGCAAGTTGTACGAGGTTGATACTAGACTGCGCCCCAATGGCAATGCCGGCCTGCTGGTTTCGACGCTGGACAGCTTCGCCGATTATCAGCGTCGCCAGGCCTGGATCTGGGAGCACCAAGCGCTGATCCGGGCCCGCTTCGTGCTCGGTCCGGACGCGATGCGCGCACAGTTCGACGCGCTTCGGGCCGAGGTTCTGACGCGGCCGCGTGATCCGAACGAGGTCCGAAACGCACTTGCCGACATGCGCCGCCGACAACTCGAGCAGCGCCGCGAGAGCGAACCGAAACGGATGCTTGGTGATATCCAGTTCATCGCCGAGCTCGGGGTGCTGATCGAGGCTCACCACACTCCGGCGCTGATCAAGGCGCGCGGTACGCTGGCCCAGATCGAGGCCCTTGCGGCTTGCACCTGGCTCGACCAGGACAGCGCCGCGATGTTGCAGTCAATTTTTGCCCGGGGCGCGGAACTGCGCGATCGGCTGTTTCTCGAGCGCGATTGCCGGGAGGTGCCGGCCGCCGCAGATGCCGCTCGGGTCAAAGCGATCTGGCAACGCGTATTCGAGCAGCAACAAGGCTAGAATAGTCTTATACAAACGTGTCGTGACCACCGTGCCCCCATCTCGCGAAACCACCCCGCAGCGCCCGGCCAACACCGAAAACAAGTACTTCGTTCATCGTGCCGACCTGCCGCTGAGTTGCCCGACGGCCGAGATGGCGCTGTGGAACTCGCATCCGCGCGTCTACCTGCCGATCAAGAAGACCGGGCGTGCCAAGTGTCCGTACTGCGGCGCAGAGTACGAGTTGCAGGACTAGTGCACTCTGCCATTCATTCTGTAACTTCAGAGCGTGACTGAGTCGACAGTGCAAGGCACGATCCGCGGTGAATGGCGCGCCCTTTACAAAGATCGTAACGCCGCAATGTCGTCTCATGTCATGACAATCGCGTTCATCCGCGGCGTTAGGGCTCTTGAAAAGGGCGGGCCATTCCCGGCGAGCCCTGCCTTGCGGCCAGGCGCTTTCCGACTCGCTGCATGTTACAGAATCAGTGGCGGGGTGCACTAGAACATGGAAGCTTCCGGCTCCGGAGCCGCTCCGGTGCCACGCGGCGTGCAGCCGATCCCGGAATCCAGTTGGCTGGCGCGCCTGGCCGCGGTTCTGCTGTTCACGGCGCTGGCGCTGGGCCTGGTCGTGCCGAAGATCGCGGGTGGAGTGTTCCTGCTGCTGGGTCTGGTCGGCATCATCTGGCTCGAGCCGGGGCTGCTGCGCCAGCGCTGGCAACTCGACGGCCACGACCGTCTGCTGTCGTTTGTTGCCTCGCTGTTTGTCGCAATCTGGCTGCTGGCGTGGTTGATCCACGGCCTCGATGCGGTGGGTTATGACGACGTTGGCCGGATCCTGCGCCTGCTGCTGGTGGTACCGATCTACCTGTTCCTGCGCAAGGTCGATGGCCTGGAGCGCGCCTGGTGGAGCGGGCTGACGGTAGGAGCACTCATTGCCGGTGGCTACGCGATCTGGTTCTTCTTGCTCGGTGAGCCGGGCGAGTGGTACATGCGGGTTGGCGGGCCGACCAATCCGATCTATTTCGGTGGCGTGGTGCTGGCGTTTTCGATGATGCTGTTGCCGCGGCTGACCGATACCGCGCTGCATCCGGCGCTGCGCGTCCTGGTCGGTGTGGCCATCCTGCTGGGTCTGACCGCGAGTGCGTTGTCGGGCTCGCGCGGCGCCTGGCTGGTGCTGCCGCTGCTGCTGGTGCTGTACCTGCTGACCCTGGGCTCGCGCCAGTCGCCGCTGACGCGCTTCGGCATTCCGCTGGCGGTGCTGGCGGCAGGCGCGGCGCTGACGCTGATACCGGGTGTACCGCTAGGCCAGCGCATGGCCGATGCCTGGGCCTCACTGAGCGGCAACATCGGCGCGCTGTCGGAGGAAGATACGCTGGCGATCCGCTGGCAGCTGTGGGAGCTGGCGCTGGACACGATCGGCCAGCAGCACTGGCTGGGCGGCGGTCCGGGCGCGTTCCGAGCCGCACTCGAGCAGGCGGTGCTCGATGGCCGGCTGGCCGAACGCTATCTCGAGTTTCATCATCCGCACAACCAGTACCTGTCGGTGCTGCTGATCGCCGGACTGCCGGGTCTGGCGGCACTGCTGCTGCTGCTTGGCGTGCCGACCTGGCGCTTCGTCACGCTGTGGCGCACCGGGCTCGAGCGGACCCGGATGATCGGCTGGAGCGGCCTGGCCGCAGTCGCGGTGCTGGCGGTGATCTGCCTGAGCGAATCGATCTTCCAGCGCAACAGCGGTATTATCTGGTTCGCGCTGTTTGCCGCCGCGGCCACGGCCCTGGTCGAGGTGCGCCAGCGGCGCGAGATTGCGCAGCGGCCCATGGCGCGCCTGCACAGCTTGAGCGTGATCGTCATTACCCGCGATGAGGCGGACCGAATCGGCAGGGCGCTGGAATCGGTATCCGGCTGGGCCGACGAGATCATCGTGCTCGACTCGGGCTCAATCGACGACACCGTGGCGATCACCCGCGAGTATACCGACCGGGTCGAAGTGACCGACTGGCCCGGCTTCGGCATCCAGAAGCAGCGCGCGTTCGATCGCGCTCGCAGCGATTGGGTGCTGAGCCTGGATGCCGACGAAGTCGTCAGCGAGGCCTTGCGCGGCGAGATCGACCTGGTACTGTCGCGACCGCAGCCGTCGTTTTCGGGCTATCGCCTGCCGTGGATGACCCGTGCCTTCGACTCGGAACTGCACTTCGGCCACTGGGCACGCGCACCGCTGCGCCTGGTCCGCCGCGATGCCGCCCGATTCACCGAAGTGCCGGTGCACGAAAAGCTGGTCATGACCGACGGTAGCCGCCGTACCGGGCGGCTCGAGGGTGCGCTGTTCCACGATGTGTTCCGCGACCACGAGCATGCGTGCGACAAGCTGGCCCGCTACGGCCGATTGCAGGCCGAAGCGCGCCATGCACAAGGCAAGCGTGCCACACCGATCGGTGCCTGGGTCCGCGCCGCAGCCAATCTGCTCGACAACTACCTCCTCCGCGGCGCCTTTCTCGACGGCGCCGCCGGCTGGAAGATGAGCTGGCTGCATGCTGCCTATACGCTGGACAAGTACCGCGAGCTGGCGCGGTTGGGGCGGTGACGGCGCTGCCTGCAGCGATCGTGGCGGGTGCTCCGGGCCGTGCCCGAGGTCATGCCGGATTCTCTGAGGTATGAATGGTCCGGAGTTGGCGAGGTTGACAGCTCGCCCGATCAATTCGACATCCGTGCACGAAGCGGGCCCGGCGATCTCGATGCGGAGCGGCTTCTTGGAAGGTCCGGAAAAACAACCCTTAATCACTGAACCCCGAACTCCGGATGATTTCGTTGACCAGCTTGAGCTTGTCGATCACGGTCGGTGTGAGCACGTAGGGGTAGGGGTCGGGTTGGTCGAGGCTGCGGTTGAGCAGGTTGATGCGGGTGGCGAGCTTGACCCAGTGCTCGATGCGCTCGTCCATGTCGTCGCTGACCGCGCCGGGCGGTGCCATGCCGATGGTGGCGGCGGTCTCCAGGGTGTCGACGATCAGCAGCAGGTGGGCCCAGCACTCGGCCCAGTCTTCCCACGGATGGCTGCTGGCGTAGGCGCTGACAAAGTGTTCCTGCCAGCCCGGGCGCGGGCCCTGGTTGTAGTAGCTCTCCAGAGCCGAGCTGTAGTCTTCGCGTTCATCGCCGAAGCGCTCGCGGACGCGGCCGAGGTAGGGCCCGCCGCGGACCAGCCGGTCCCAGTAGTAGTGGCCGCTCTCATGCCGGAAATGACCGAGCAGAGTGCGCTGGGCTTCGTTCATGGCCACGCGCATGCGTTCGCGTTCGACATCGTCGGCTTCGGCGATGTTGATCGTGATCAGGCCGTGGGCGTGGCCGGTCATGATCTGGGTGCCTTCGTGGGCGTCTTTGAACTCCAGCCCGCCGGGGTTGTCTTCGAGGAATGCGAATGCCAGCCCGGTCTGCGGTTCGAGGTTGCGCCCGATCACCGGCAGGCGGTGCCGGCGCAGATCGTAGACCAGCCGGCGTTTGCGTTTTTCGACCCGCAGCCAGCGTTCGCGGTTACCGGGTTTGTCAAGGTTGGGGATGACCTGGTTGAGCCGGCAGGCGCTGCAATACGGTTCCGGGTCATCGACCGGCACCATCCAGTTGCAGGCATCCTGTTCGGCGTAATTACGACAGGCCCGGTAGTGCCGCCCGCGCGCCTCGGTCGCCAGTGCCAGCCAGGCGCCGGCGCGCGCCGGCTCCAGTGCCGACAGGCTCAGGACATCGGGCAGGAAGCCCAGCTTGTGGCCGCAGCGCATGCATTCGGTGTTCTCGAAGTACAGCGTATTGCCGCAGGTGCACTGGAAGGTTTTCACGTCGGGACATTTACCGGGGCTGGATGTGCCCCAGCTTAACCCGGATCATTCCTCAAGAAACCAGGTGGCGGCGATCTGCCGACCGATATCGGCCAGCTCGATCTGTACTTCGTCAATGAAGGCTGCCAGGGCAGGGCCGCGCAGCGGTGCGGTCCGGGTGTGGTCGAGTCGGCGCTTGAGCGCGAGCGTGGAACGCAGCGCGCCATCGTCTTCGCCGGGCAGATCGGCCAGAAAGACTTCCAGGGTCTCGAGGCAGTACATCACCGAGCGCGGGAACAGCCGGTCGGTCAGCAGAAATTTGAGCACGTCCGGCCCGTTGACCCGCAGCCGTACATGGCGCCGGTACATCTGGTACCCGGTCAGCGACTTGAGCACGCTCATCCACTGGATCGATTCGAACGGCAACAGTTCCTCGACGTCTTCGGGCAGCAGGTCGTCAGCGCGCACATCGACGATTCGAGTGGTCACGTCGGCGCGTTCGAGGTGCCGCCCGATCAGGATGAAATCGTAGACGTGATCATGGCTCATCGTGCCCATCAGCATGCCGCTGATCAATTGCGAGCCGAGAATAAGTTCGTTCAGGGCTTCGTGGCGGCGGCGTTTGGACAGCGTGCCATTGATCCGTTCACGCGTGTCCAGGTAGAGCCTGTTCATCTGCTCCCAGACCTCGCGTGGCAGCAGGTCGCGGGCGGCACGAAGATTCTCGCGTGCCAGCTCCAGCGCGCTTCGGATCGAGTCCGGATTGCGCTCGTCGGCGATCAGGAAGCGGGTCACGTTGCGTTCGCTGGTATCCGCTCCGTGCAGTTCCGTGAACAGCGCCGCATTGCCGCTGATCCGCACCAGCGTTTCCCAGCCCGGTGCGATTCGGTCGGGCAGGTCCAGATTGAGGTGGGCATTGACGTTGATCAGGCGCGCCAGGCCTTCGGCACGCTCGATGTAGCGTCCATGCCAGTACAGCTGTTCGGCCAACCTTGAAAGCATCATGCGCCACCTCCTTTGCGATTGCTTTGGTCGCGATCGGTGTCGATGATCCAGGTGTCCTTGCTGCCGCCGCCCTGGGACGAATTGACCACCAGCGAGCCGGACTTCATCGCCACCCGGGTCAGGCCGCCAGTGGTGACCCAGGTCTGGCGACCGGACAGCACGAATGGCCGCAGATCGATGTGGCGCGGCTCGACCGCACCGTCGACCATGGTCGGACAGGTGGATAGCGCCAGCGTCGGCTGGGCGATGTAGTTGCGCGGGTCGGCCTCGATCAGGCGCTTGAATTCGGCCCGCTCCTTCTTCGTCGAGCGCGGCCCGATCAGCATGCCGTAGCCGCCGGACTCGTTGGCCGGCTTGACCACCAGCTCTTCGAGATGGGCCAGCACGTGGGCACGCTCGTCGGGGTCGGAACACTTGAAGGTCGGCACATTCGCAATCAGCGGTGCTTCGCCGGTGTAGTAGCGGATGATCTCCGGCACCCAGGAATAGACTACCTTGTCGTCGGCCACTCCAGCGCCGGGCGCGTTGGCCAGCGCCACGGTACCGGCGCGCCAGGCGCGCATCAGGCCGGGCACGCCGAGCAGCGAGTCGGGGCGAAAGGCTTCGGGGTCGAGAAAGGCGTCGTCGATCCGGCGGTAGATCACATCGACCGGTTCCAGACCGCCGATGGTACGCATCCAGACGCGGTCGTCGTCGTCGACCATCAGGTCACGGCCCTCGACCAGTTCCACACCCATCTGCTGGGCCAGGTAGGCATGTTCGAAATAGGCCGAGTTGTAGGCGCCCGGTGTCAACACCACGACACCGGGATGTTCGGCCAGGCGCGGCGACAGCGAGGCCAGCATCTCGAACAGCTGCGATGCGTATTCGTCGACCGGCTGGATCCGTGAGTTCTCGAACAGCTCGGGAAACACCTTCTTCATGACCTGACGGTTTTCGAGCATGTAGGACACACCCGACGGAATCCGCAGGTTGTCTTCCAGCACGTAGATCGTGCCGTCGCCGTCGCGAACCAGGTCGGAGCCGCAGACGTGGGCCCAGATGCCCAGCGGTGGCGAAAAGCCGCGACACTGCTCGCGGAAGTTCACCGAGCCGTGGATCAACTCGGCCGGTACCACGCCGTCATGGATGATGGCCTGATCGTTGTAGAGGTCGTCGATGAACAGATTCAGCGCGCGCACACGCTGCTGCAGGCCAGCCGCGACACGGTCCCATTCTCGCTTCTGGATTACCCGCGGAATGAGGTCGAACGGCATCGCCCGGTCGATCCCGGTGTCCTCGAAGTAGACCCGGAACGTGATGCCGGCGACCAGCGCGGCCACCTCGCAGGCCGCCTTGCGCTCGTCGAGTTCGTCGCGGTCCAGCGACTTGAGGTACTTCCACAAGACCCGTGCCGCAGCTCGTGGACGCCCGGAGGCGGTTATCAGTTCGTCATGAAACGCGCCGGATCGATAGTCATTGAAATCCATACCCTTACGCTACACGTTCTGGCGAAAGATGCAAGTCGGGCTGATACGATTGCGCTCACATCCTGCTGGAGCTAGCGCCATGACTGCACCCGTGAACGAGCCCATGACCGAATACGCGCGCATCGAGTCCAGCCTTCTGCTATTGGTCGATGTTCAGGGCCGGCTGGCCCGGCTGATGCACGATTCCGAGGCCATGATCCGGCAGCAGGCTATCCTGATCCGCGCCTGCCGTCTGCTCGAGGTGCCGGTGCTGTGGGCCGAGCAGCTGCCCGACAAGCTCGGGCCCACGGTCGATGAGCTGCAGGAGCCGCTGGCGGGCCTGGCGCCGTGGGCCAAGTCCAGCTTCGGCTGCTGCGGCGACGCCGCGCTGCGGCAGGCGATCGAGACCAGCGGTCGGGATCAGATCCTGCTGTGCGGCATCGAGGCGCATGTCTGCGTCTGGCAGACCGCTTCGGTGTTGCTTGAAATGGGCCGGTCGGTGCATCTGGTGGCCGACGCGGTGTCGTCGCGCAGTGCGTTCAATCGCGATATTGCGTTGCGGCGCATGGCGCGGGCCGGAGTGCTGTTGAGCAACGTCGAGATGCTGCTGTTCGAGCTGATGCAGAATGCTTCGCACCCGCGTTTCCGCGACGTCACCGCACTGCTGAAGTAAGCGGCCAAGCTCCCGAGCTTCGTTTGTGCTTCGTCGGAGCCGGCCTGCCGGCGATGGGGTTTTTGGGCGTTGGCTGCTCGGGGTGATCGCCTGCAGGCAGGCTACAGGGCGCCGGTCCTTGTCGCAACGGCAGGGGGCTCGGCTGCGACGCCCTTGACCGCCGCAAACGCCGCGAAGTTGAAGCATTGAAACCAGTCGATCACGCTGCCGAAGCCGGCACCGGTCAGCCGGGCGTGATGGGCCTCGCGGGTTTCCGGAATCAGCACGCTTTCCAGGGCCTGGCGTTTGCGCGCGATTTCGAGGTCGGAGTAGCCCTGGGCGCGTTTGAAGTCGTGGTGATGCGTGTCCAGCCAGCACTGGTGGGGCTCGGGCTCGAACGCCAGCTTCTCGGCCAGCAGCAGTACGCCGCCATTGACCAGGCCGTCGTGAATCCGCCGGATCAGGCGCTCGCGGCGTTGCAGCGGCAGGAACTGCAGGGTGAAGTACAGCAGCACCACCGAGGCCTTGTCGATCTCAAGTTCACCGATGTCGGCCTCGATCACTTCGACCGGCACGCGCGAGTTGTCCGCGACAACGATCTCACGGCAGCGCGCCACCATGCCGGGCGCGTTGTCGACCGCGATGATCGAGACCTGTTCGGCCTGCACCGCGCGGCGCGCGGCCAGCGTGGCCGCCCCCAGCGAGCAGCCGAGGTCGTAGATCCGGGTGCCGGGAGCGGCCGCGCGGCGTACCGGCAGCGCGGTCAGCTCGAGCAGCAGGCGGTAGCCAGGCACGGAACGTTCGATCATATCCGGGAAGACACGAACGACCTGCTCGGAGAATTCGAACGGCGCCGGCGGCTGTTCGCGGTAGATCCGGTCCCTGCTCATGGTCGGGTTTCAGTCGGGTCGTCAATGAGCCGATGCAGATGTTGTGCGAGCAGTGGCGCCAGCTCAATTTCCGAATAGGCGGTCCGCACCGAATTGGTGCAGACCAGCTGCGCGATGCCGGCGTCGGCCAGCGTTGCAAGGCTGCGCTTGTCGAACAGGCCATGCACCACGATGCAGACCGGTGCGGCCAGCCCGGCGGTCTGCAGCGCGCGGGCAGCTTCAGCCAGCGTGTGGCCGCTGGAGGCAATGTCATCGACCAGCACCGGGTTCAGCCCGTCCAGACCGTCCAATCCGGCCCGATCGATGGATACGCTGCGGTCGCCATGGCGGGTCTTGTTCAGCACCCGCCAGGGCAAGGCATGAGGCGCAGCAACTGCCTCGACCCATTGCGCGCTTTCCGCGTCCGGTCCGACGATCAGTGGCCGCTCGATCCGTTGCACGATCCAGTCACCGATCGCCCCGGCCGCGCTCGGCGAGCAGGCCTGCAGGCGGTAGATTTCGCTCAGAGAGGAATAGCGATGCAGATGCGGGTCGACCGTCAGCAGCCAGTCGAAGCGCGCCGACAGCCAGTCGGCGAAGCAGGCCGAGGTCAGCGCTTCGCCGCTGCGAAAACGCGTGTCCTGACGCATGTAGGGCAGGTAGGGGCAGACCAGACCGAGCCGGGTCGCCCCACGCTCGCGCGCCAGTTCGGCGGCAAACAGCAGCGCCGGAATCTTGGGGTCGGGTCGATCCAGTCGCGCGACCAGCGCTGCTGGCCCGGACAGTTCGGCCGCCAATCTCAAGTAGCTTTCGCCGTCCGGAAAGCGACGATGATCCAGACTTGAGCAGACCCAGCCGACCTGTTCGGCCAGTGCTTCGGCAAGGTCGTTGGCACCGGGTAGTGCGATCAGTGTGGGCGGATTCACAGCGGTTCTCCGATTTCGATGATGTCGCCGTTGCCAAAGGCGTATTCCCAGGCGTAGTCCAGTTCGCCGCGGCTTTCGGCATGAATGGTATAGAGCGGCTGGCCGGGTGCGACCGAATCGTCGATGTGGACGTGCAGTTCGATGCCGGCGGCCGGTGCGGCCGGTGCGCCGGCCAGTTTGGCGACCCGGCCCAGGCGACGGTTGTCGAAACCGGTCACGATGCCGGCGCGCGGCGCTTCAGCCACCCTGCGCTGCGCTGCGATCGGCGGCGTGCGCAGACCGCCCTGTGCTTCGCAGATAGCCTTGAAGCGCTGCCAGGCAAGGCCCGAGTCGAGGGTTTCACGGGCCAGCCCCAGTCCCCGCCCGGCCCCGGCTGCGCCGCCCATTTCAAGCAGTTCGCCGGCAAGGCATGCGGCACGCCGGCGCAGATCGGACGGGGCATCGGCCGAGCCCTGCAGTACGGCCAGCACGTCGTGCGCCTCCAGCGCCGGCCCGATGCCGCGCCCGACCGGCTGGCGCCCGTCGGTGAGTAGTACCCGCGTGGTCAGGCCGAACGCGGCCGCGGTATGCTCCAGGCGCTGCCGCAGTCGCTCCCCGTCGGTCTGGCTGCGGACTTTGGCGGTTGGGCCGATCGGCAGATCGAGCACCAGGTGCGTGGCGCCGGCGGCGACCTTCTTCGACAGCACCGAGGCCACCAGCTGTGCTTCGGCATCCAGGTCCATAACCCGTGCGACCCGGATCATCAGGTCGTCGGCCGGGCTGAGCCGAACCGACCCGCCCCAGACCACGCAGCCGCCAACCTCCTCGACGACACGCCGCATGCGGCCGAGGTCGAGATTGACCGGGGCCAGCATTTCCATTGTGTCGGCGGTGCCGGCCGGCGAGGTGATCGCGCGCGATGAGGTCTTCGGGATCGCCAGCCCGTTGGCAGCCACGATCGCGACCACGATCGGCGTGGTCCGGTTGCCGGGCAGACCGCCGACGCAATGCTTGTCCATCCGCTTCGACAGCGCGCCCCACTCGAGCCGCCCGCCACTTTCGACCATGGCTCCGGTCAGTGCGATCAGTTCTTCCGGGTCGAGGTCACGAGCCGCGATCGCGGTCAGGAACATCGACAGCTCGATGTCATCGTAGCGACCATGCACGATGTCGTGCACGATCGCTGTCAGGCTCTCCTGCGTGAGCCGCTCGCCGTGCACTTTGCCGCGCACGGCGCCGAGCGAATCGACCGGTTTCGGGTGGCTGACGTGGAGGCGGTCGCCGTCACGCAGCTGCAGCACCTGCCAGGCGGCGCGCGACAGGCCGATCTCGTCCTGCTCGAGCAGGCCTGTGTCGGTTTGATACAGCGTGGCGATGAGTTCGCCGTGGTCCCCGCATAGCCGGACCCGGACATGCGCGACAAAACCTTCGGATCGGCACACCGGGCTGTCGGCGCGCAGGATCGCGATCGGTCGGTCGCGGGTATCGAGGTCGATACAGCGTGCCCGCAGGTCGTTGCTCGATGGGCCCGGCAGTTGCCGCTCTGGCTCGGTTCGGGCCGCACTCATGACAGCAAAGTGCAGCGCTCGTCGTGCTCGGGCACGATCACGTTCCAGTTCAGCTGCTCCTCGATGCGGTGGCGCATCGTGTCTGCTGCATCGGCCTCGCCGTGGACGACGAAGCACTGCCGTGGTGGTTGCGGACTTGCGCCGAGCCAGGCCAGGATTTCGTCGCCGTCGGCATGGGCCGACAGCATCTCGAGGTTCTTAACCGAGGCTCGCACCGGCCAGTACTGGCCGTGGATCTTGATCTGCTCGGTGCCCGCGATCATTGCCGCACCACGGGTGCCGCCGGCCTGATAGCCGGTGAACAGAATGGTGTGCTGCGGTTGCGTTGCGTAGACCTTGAGGTGGTGCAGTACCCGGCCGCCGGTGGCCATGCCCGAGCCGGCGATGATGATCTTGGGCATCGGATCGTGGTCCAGCGTCTTCGACTCCTCCGGATCCCGGACGTAGCGCGGCAGGGCACAGGCCGATTCGGCCTCGGCGAGCGCCAGGCGATGGTCGTCTGGATGTTCGGCGAATACCCGGGTGGCATTGCTTGCCAGCGGACTGTCGAGAAACACCGGTACCGGCGGCACGCGCCTGGCCTGCATCAGGCGGTCGAGGTGGTACAGCAGCACCTGGGTACGACCGACGGCAAAGGCCGGGATCAGTACCGTTCCGCCGCGTGCCAGCGTGGCTGAAATAACACGTTCCAGTGCCGCCTCGGCATCGTCATCATTGCGGCTGCGGTTGCCGTAGGTGGACTCGACCAGCACGTAATCGGCCTCTGGAACCGGGTCCGGCGGCGGCATGATCGCGCTGGTCGACGAGCCAAGGTCGCCGCTGAACAGGATGCGCGTGCCGTTGATTGTCAACACGACGCTGGCCGCGCCGAGAATGTGGCCGGCGCGCTGGAACTCCAGCGAGACGCCGGGTGCGATCGGCATGCATTCATGGAACGCTGCCGGGTGAAACAGACGCAGGCAGGCTTCGGCATCGGCGCGGGTATACAGCGGCCGCGCCGGCTGGTGGCGACTGAAGCCATGGCGATTGGCGAAGGCCGCATCCTTTTCGTGAATGAAGCCCGAATCCGGCAGCAGGTAGCGGCACAGGTCGACTGTCGCTGTGGTTGCGTGTACCGGCCCCTCGAAGCCATCGCGCGCCAGCACCGGCAGCCAGCCGGAGTGATCGAGGTGAGCGTGGGTCAGGACAACGCAGTCCAGCGACTGAGGCGGGATCGGCAGTGGCTTCCAGTTGCGCAGGCGCAGTTGCTTGTAGCCCTGAAACAGGCCGCAGTCGACCAGAATGCGGCGCTGGCCGGCCTCGACCAGGAACTTCGAACCGGTGACGGTTCCGGCCGCACCGAGGAAGCGGATCGACAGCCCGGAATGCCGGGAATCAGTCTGTTTCGAAGCCATTGTTGAACATTTGGTCGGTCAGCGCGCCCAGTACATCGGGCTCGGTGACCCGCAGCACGAACAGGCCGCGATTGATGTCGGAGACCAGTACGGTGCCGTTGTCGAAAAACGGGAACACGTTCCAGGCGCCGGAAAAGCCCAGTCCGTCGCCGGTCGGGAAGGTATCGAAAAAGGCGACCTCGGACAGCGCGGCGTTGGCCGGATCGTCGATGCGCAGGATACGCAGCCCGCGGCGATAGTTGGCCTGGAAGGTATAGCGCCCGATGACGTACTGGTTGTGGTCGATCGCCAATCCATTGGCGATCGACTCGGCCGCCGGCGGGGCCTGGTCGAGCAGCGTGAAGTCGAATACCAGGGTGCGGGTGCCGGCGAGGTTGAACTGGTCCTCGTCAAGCTCGTCGTCGGTGACGAAGTAACGCTGGTCGGGCGTCAGCCAGCCCTGGTGGGTGTAGCCGCGCTGGTTGTAGCCGTGGCGGGCGATCAGCGACGGATTCTGCTTGTTGCTCACGTCGATGACGGTGACCGTGTCCTCGTTGCTGGCAAAGCAGATCTCGCGACCGCGGTAACGGCTGTCGGGGCCGCGGTAGATCACGCACTGCACGTCGTGGGTGTAGCCGTCGCCGGAATAGCAACCGGCAAAGCCTGGGTTGGTCGGTGCGTTCAGGTCGATCATGTGCAGGCCACCGGCGCAGGTGTTGCCGCCGACCGCGTAGCCGAATCCGGATTCGGCGTTGATGAAGATGTTATGGGCGCTGGACAGTTGCGTGTAATGCGCGTCCATGGAAAAAGTGACCGGCGGGTTCTGCACCGCGCGCAGCTGGGTCAGGTCGAACACCTGGACGCCGTGGCCGCTGACGTTGTCGGCAACCATGTAGGCATGATCACGGTAGGTCTTGATGTCAGCCCAGACATTGTTGGCCACACCGGGCGGGCGCGGCAGGTTGCCCAGATAGACCGGGTTGGCCGGATCGCTGACTTCGATGAAGGCGACGCCGTTCGAGCGGCCCATCAGCGCGTAGTAACGCCCGGTCTGTTCGTCCTTCCAGCCCCAGGAATCGGAACCGGAGCCACCGCCGATCTCGGGCAGGTCCAGCCAGCCGGCCAGTTCCACGCCGGAGCACGGGAAGATGTCGGAAACACCATTGATGCAGCCCGACGGTCCGCGCCAGGCATATTCGATGCGTTCCTCGCCGTGCATGTGCTGGGCCAGCGACTCGAAGTTCAGATCGGGGTGCAGTGTGCCCAGCTCGGCGGCGCGTTCGGTGGTGAAGCAGGCCCAGGCCAGCGCCGGTGCGGCGATGGCGGTGAGCAGGACTGTGCTGCGTCGGGTCATTGCTCGAATCCATCGCTGAAAATCAGGCTGGTTACCTCGACTACGCGCGGCAACCCGGTCTGGCCCTGGCTGTCGACCGCGGTCACGAACAGGCGACCATTGACCGGCAGTGTAACGCCGGCCGGCAGGCTGAAATCAAAGCTCGTGGCGACCGCAGGCGGGGTCAGGACAAATCCGAACACGGCGGCCCCGGTTTGTTCCGGCGCACCGAGAGCGACCCGGATTTCGACCACTTCGGAGACCGGGTCCTGGGCCGGGGGTTCGGTCACGTTGCCGCGGAAGTAGCGGCTGTCATCGGCCTGGCCGAGCAGCCGGATCGCACCCTGCTCGATACTGACCGTCAGCGCCGTGATCTCTGGCCCGGCCGGCTCCAGGTAGGGCTGGCGCGCCGCCTTGGCCGCCAGCAGCAGCGCGCTGCGATTGGCCGGCCAGACCGTGGACTCGAAGCTGGTGCACGACTGGGTGAAGCTGGTGCCCACCTCGAAGGTGTAGGCGGCGACGCCGAACTCGCTGTAGGCAAAGTCGACCATGGTGCCGCCGGCCGGCCCCAGCAACTGCCAGCGCCCGACGTCGTAGTTGGTCTCAAAGCCAAAGCGTCGCCCGAGCGTCGCCAGGGCGGTGTGGTTGGGTGCGTTGTTCTCGTTCTGACCACCCAGGCCTTCCCACGGAAACAGCACCAGTTGGCCGAAGGAGTGCAACGAGATGAACAGACCCTCGGCATCGGCCGGGGCCGGATCATTCGGCCCTCCACCCGGCCGCTGCGGTGTGAACACCGTGGTCAGGTAGGCCTGCACCGCCTGGGTCTCGGGCTCGGAGCCGGCAAAACCACCACGGTAGGAGTCGCTGCAGCTGTTGCTGGATGACGCCTGGCCCCAGAACATCGTGCTGTTGCGGTTCAGGTCCACCCCGGGGTTGCTGCCCGGACAGGCGGTCTCGTTGTGATTCTTGCGCCAGAACGAATCGCCGGCTTCGACCTGGCGCCGCCCGTCCGGGTTCTGTTGCGCGATGATGTGAATCTCGCGGTGATCGGCCAGCCAGGCCAGGTCAGGGTCGTGGTCCGGATTGAGCAGCAACAGTTCGGCAAAGCGGGTTGCGATCTCGGCCGTGGCCAGCTCACGCGCGTGCTGTGCGGCCATGATCACCAGCGGTGCGCGCGGGTGCGGTGAGTCCGGATTGCGGATGACCAGAGCGAAGATCGAGTCACCGGGTGCGCTGCCGGCGCCAATCTGCCAGCTGTCGCCGATATCGCGCCACTCGGCCCGGTCAGGAAACTGGAGGACCAGCGCCTGCAGGTCGGCATGGGTCTGGCTGACCGTGCGATAACAGCCGAAGCCCGGAATGGTTCCGAGACTGCCGGCGCGCCAGGCGCTGCGATCGATCGTTTGCCAGCGCTCGAATTCCGCCTGACGTTGCGGGTCGGGTTCGATCCGGTAGCCATGCAGGCTCAGTTGCTTCCGTGCCTCGGCATCGAGCCAGAACACGGCCGCGTCGGCGCGCTGGTCCAGGCCCCAGAAATCATGCTGCTGGCGCAACTCGCCGAGCTGCTCCGGAGACAGATCATGAATCCGGACCACCTCGGCCAGCGCCGGTGTGCCGACCAGCGCCGAAAGCAGGGCCAGAAGCAGGACCCGCATCAGGCGCCGCATGACAGGTCGACTCGGGCCGGGGCAAGCGCCAGCTCGGCAAAGCACTGCAACAGCGAAGGGCCCGGCGTGTCGTCTTCCAGCGCGCCAATCAGTGCGTTCGGGTTCTGGCCCTCATCGCGCAGGGCATCGGCGCGGGTCTCGATATAGGCCTGCATCACGCCCCGATCGAATTCGGGATGGAACTGGATGCCCCAGCTGCGGCCACCGAAGTGCAGCGCGTGGAAGCGATCGTGCGCAGCGGTCGCGACCACGCGCGCGCCATCGGGTGGCACAAGTACGGCCTCGACGTGGCTGACGTGGAAAGCGCAACGATCTGCAAACGGGCC
>Ga0210039_1001449_pt1 | contig 21944 bp, 18 predicted proteins | sample CryGeyCG2114_250_3_FD_185460 | JGI IMG/M metagenome (GOLD analysis project Ga0210039, IMG submission 185460) | Groundwater microbial communities from aquifer - Crystal Geyser CG17_big_fil_post_rev_8/21/14_2.50 (SPAdes) (version 2) | ecosystem: Environmental > Aquatic > Deep subsurface >...
CCGCACCGCCGCGGCAGAAGAAACCCCAACGTTGGGGGGGGTAGCCGTCGGCTCCATCGGTGGGCGGGGCCGCACCGCCGCGGCGGGGGGAACCCCAACCCTGCCCGTCGTCCCGCCTCGGGTCGGGCCGTGGCTCTCCCGCGACCAACAGGGGCGGCGCAGGAAGATCGTGTTGGCGCCGTCTTGCCCCACCCCCGGCGTGGTGCCGAAGATCACCCCGGTGGCGGGCAAGGCGATCCGGCAGCGGCGGGGGGCGCGGGCGCGACGGGGGGCCATGGCGGGGGGCGGCAGGGGGGCGGGTCCGGGGGGAGGAGAGACGCTACAGTAACCGCTCCGCGAGCCGTTGCCGTACCTCCCCCGTGCGAGGGTCCCATGTCCCTGCCCACCACCGTTGCCCCCCTCTTCACCCCCCTCCAGCTCGACGCCTCCCTCACCCTCCCGAACCGCATCGTCATGGCGCCCATGACCCGCTGCATGGCGGGCGCGGGGTTGGTGCCGACCCCGGCGATGGGAGCCTATTACGCGCGGCGCGCCGCGGCCGGGCTGATCGTTAGCGAGGGGGTGATCGTGCGGCCCGATGGCCAGGGGTACCCGAACACCCCGGGGCTGTTCAGCGCGGCGCAGGTGGCAGGGTGGCAGGCGGTGGTGGCCGCGGTGCACGCGGCGGGCGGGCGGATCTTCGCCCAGCTCTGGCACGTCGGGCGGGTCTCCCACCCCACCTACCTCGACGGCGCCCTCCCCATCGCCCCGTCGCCGGTCCCCCTCGCTGGCCGGGTGCCGCGCACCGAGTTCACCTACGCCACCCCGCGCGCCCTGGCGCTGGAGGAGATCCCACCGGTGGTGGCGGCCTACGGCCACGCGGCGGCGAACGCCAAGCAGGCCGGCTTCGACGGGGTGGAGATCCACGGCGCCAACGGTTATTTGATCGACCAGTTTCTCCACCACCACACCAACCGGCGCACCGACGCCTACGGCGGGACCCCTTCGCGAATGGCCCGCTTCTGCCTGGAGGTGGTCGACGCGGTAGCCGCGGCGATGGGGGTGGGGCGCACCGGCATCCGCCTGTCGCCCGCCGCCTACCACAACATGGAGGGTGACCCGCGCGACGTGGTGGTCTTCGATACCCTCCTCGCCGCGCTCGCCGGCCGCTCTCTCGCCTACGTCCACGCCGGGATCGCCGGCCACCACTGGAGCTACGACGACCTGGGCGGGAGCGTCGCCGCCTACCTGCGGCGCCGCTATCCGGGCCGCCTCGTTGCCTGCGGTGAGCTCACCCCGGAGGGCGCGGCGGCGGCGGTGGCGGCGGGGGAGGTGGAGCTCACCGCCTTCGGCCGCCCCTTCATCGCCAACCCCGACCTGGTGGAGCGGCTTCGCGCCGGCGAAGCGCTGAAGCCCTACCACGAGCGGATGCTGTTGCGCCTGGTGTAGCGACGGCCGGCTACCGGGCGGGGCGAAAAGGGGCGCACACCCAGCCACCCAGCCACGCAGGGCGGGCGGAACCGGAGCGGCCGTGTCGCCGCCACAGGACCCGCCACCAAGTGGGCCGAAGGGGGTAGGAAGGCCCGCACCACACCCAGCCATGAAGGGCGGGGGCGACCTCTCGCGACCGCGGCGGCAGGACGGTACCGGCTTGGGGCCATACCGGCTTCGGGCCAGGCTTCGTTTCTTTCATTGTTTACCGTAGGGGGTAAACGTTGCCGCGATGACAACGAAATAATGAAAGCCTGACCCCAAACTACGGTAGCAAAGACCTGACCCCAGCCTATTAGGCCGCCAGCTCTGCCTCGGCGGTGAGGACTGTGTCGAAGAGGGGCTCGATCTGCTCCTCCTCCAGGCAAGAGAAGGCGACGCGCAGGTCGTGGCTGCCGAGGGCGATGAGGCCGACGCCGTGGTTGTCGAGGAGGTGGCGACGCAGGGGCTCGGCCTCCACCCGCTTCAGCCGCAAACACATGAAGTAGCCGGAGTTGAAGGGATAGGGCGCCCACGCCGCGGCATACTTGGGGTTGGCGAGGACCCGCTGGACCGCCTCGGCGCGGCGCCGCAGGAGGGCGTACTTCTCCGCCTTCTCCGCCGCGTAGGTGGGGGCGGCGAGGGCGCGCAAGACGATCTCTTGGCTGAGACGCGAGCCGTTGGAGATGGAGCCACGGATGGCGCCGCCGGTCTTCTTCTCCAAAGCCTCGTGGACCGGCGTGGGGTCACCGTCGACGGTGGCGCCGTAGGTGAGAAAACCGACCCGCAGCCCCCAGACGTAGTCCTCCTTGGTGGCGCCATCGAGCTTGATCGGCAACAGCCGGGGGTGGCGGCCGACGAGCTGGGCGAAGATCGACTCGTGCAGGCAGCCCGCGTCGTAGAACAGGCCGAAGTAGGCGTCGTCCGCTACCACCACCAAGTTGGTGCCCCGCTCCGCCTCCGCCACCAAGGCCCCGCTGATCGCCGTGGCCTCGGCCACCGTCGGGGTGTAACCGGTGGGGTTGTTGGGGAAGTTGAGGATCACCACCACCTTGCCGTGCGCACCGCCGGCGCGGCGCAGCCCTTCGGTAAAGGCGGCGGTGTGGAAGCCGGCGCCCTGAAAGAGCGGGAAGGTGACCACCTGCGCGCCGCGACGCACCGCGAAGATGAGCCGGTAGTTGCCCCACATCTGCTCCGGCAAGAGCACGGTATCGCCCGCCTCGACCCACAGGTCGGCGACCGTGGAGAGGCCGTGGGTGATCGCCTGGGTGACCACCGGCGTCCCGATCTGCCGCGCACCGAGGGAGGGGTTGTGGGCGTAGATCGCCTGCCGCCACGCCTGGCGCAGGGCCGGGAGGCCAAAGGAGGGGGCGTAGGCGAGGGCCGCGTCGGCGGTGAAGCCGGGGAGCTGGCCGATCACCGACGGCAGGGCCATGGTGTGGCCGCCGCGCGTGGCGATGCCGATGGTGGCGTTGAAGCGGTGCGCCTTCTCCTTCGCCTCGGCGCTCTGCGACAGGATGCCGCGCGGGAAGAAGAGCTCGCGCCCCACCGTCGAGAGCATCTCTACAAGGTGCGGGTTGCCCACCTCGATGGCGGCGTTTAACTCCAAGGCGATGGGGTTCATGGTCGCTCCCGCGGGCGGTTCTCCCCCGGGTGGGGGTTGAGCGCCGCGACTCCGGCGCGGGGCGGGACACTACCACGGGCGACCGCGCTCTCGGCAGGGTCGTACCCAACCCGTGGGGGTGGCCGGCTACCGCTCCCCGTGTAGAGAGGGGAGCGAATGAACGCGAAGGGGCGCGAATCGTGGAGGGGGGGCACACGACCCTCGCGCTGGCGTGGGCGATGCTCCACATGGAGTGGACCCCGGCGGCGAAGGTGGCCAACCCGTCGCGTTCATGGGCGTGGATGCGCGTTCCTTTGCGACCTGCTTGGGTTGGCCACAGCCACCCCCTCCGCCGTCCTGCCTCACGCCAAGGCGCGATTGGAACAGGATGTTTTGCGGCCGGGTGGACCGCCCGCGGTCAGCGCCGGTCCAAGGGGTAGGCGAGCTCGCGCAGACCGTTGGGGTGGTCGATCCCCCACGGCTCGCGGGCGGACCAGCGCCAGGTGGGTGCGGCGAACAGGGTGCGCATGGCAGCCACCACGCAATCAAACGGTGGGCCACCGGCGCGCCCGGTCTGGAGGAAGTGGGCAAGGAGGTGACCACCCGGGCGAAGCCAGCGGGCGAGGCGGAGCGCGTAGGCAGGCCAGTCGGCCGGGGCGAGGGCGCATAGGCAGGTCTGCTCATAGATCGCGTCGAAGGGGGCGGCGGGCTCCCAGGCGAGGAGGTCCGCCTCCACCACCGTCGCCTCCACCCCGGCCACGGTGAGGGCGGCGCGGGTGGCGGCCACCGCGCTCGGCGCGAGGTCCACACCGGTCACCGCCAGGCCGGCGCGCGCCAGGGCGACCACCTCGTGGCCGCGGCCACAGCCGGGGACGAGGAGGCGATCGCCGGCGCGCAGGTAGCCGGTGGTCTGCCAGTGGCCGACCGCCGGGCTCACCCCGCCGCGGTCCCAGCCGGTCTCGCCGCGCCGGTAGCGCGCCTCCCACTCGTTGTCCGCGGCGCGGTAGTCACTCGCCATGGGGCCTCCGCAACAGGGGAACCGGGGACTGGGAATCGGGGGAACAGGGGAAGTGGGGGAGAAGGGGGCGCCCCGCCGGCGGCTGCCAAGATACGGGCGCGTTGCGGACTCGGACACGGGGGCGGTCGCGCGCACGGCCGTGCACCGCTTTCACGATGACCACAACCGCATCCCCTCCCGCACCGCCCGCGGTCACGGGCGTGGCCCGCGCGGCGGGTGGTAGCCTCTTCCCATGACCCGCCTCCCCGTCCCAGCGATCGCGCTGTTTCTACTTTTCGCCGCCTGTGCGTCGCCGCCCCCGCCCCTCGCCAGCGGCCCGTTTGCGGTGGTCGACCACCTGCAGGCCGTCTCCGGCGTGGCCCGCGGGACGCGGGTGCGGTGGGGCGGGACGGTGGTGGCCACGACGCCGCGCGCGGCGGAGACCTGCTTCGAGATCGTCGCCCACCCCCTGGATCGCACCGGCCGGCCGTACGCCACCGACACCACCGCCGGCCGCTTCATCGCCTGCGCGGCGGGCTTCTTCGACCCGGCGGTCTACCGCCTCGACCGCGAGGTCACGGTGGTGGGAACGGTGGCGGAGGCGGAGGAGGGGCGGATCGGCGAGTTCCCGTACCGCTACCCGAAACTCACCGCCTCGACCGTCTACCTGTGGCCCGAGCGCCACGCGGAGTACGGCCCAACCTGGTACCCCGACCCCTTCTGGACCCCGTCCTACTACGGCCCGTGGTACCCGTGGCCGCGCTCCTACTACCGTTAGGAAGGCGGCGTGCACGACCGGTGAGTCGGAGGAACCGAGGTGGGTTCTAAGGCGATCCTGGTCTCCGGTGCGGTGAACCACCCTGCGCGGGGAGCCAGGGGGAGGCGCGTCCCTTGGCGACCGGCTTCTTCCGAAACCCGCAGCCTCCTCCGGGCGCGCCCTTGTTGTTTGACCCGATCGACCCAGTCCGACAGACCGCTGAGGGGGCAGCGGCGCGGGCCGGCCCTTATCCCTGCTTCGACTGGAAGCGGAAGCGCTGCATACGCACGTTGAGCAGCAGGCCAACGCCGGCGCACATGGTGAGCATGGCGGAGCCGCCGTAGCTCACGAACGGCAGGGGCACCCCGACTACCGGCAGGAGCCCCGTGGTCATCCCGACGTTCACCAGGATGTAGAGGGCGAACATGGTGGTCACCCCCACCGCCACCAGGGCACCGAAGCTGTCCTCGGTCTGATAGGCGATCTCCAGGCCACGCAGGATCAGGAGGGTGAAGAGGAGGAGGAGGAGGCAGCAGCCGGCAAAGCCGAACTGCTCGGCGACCACCGAGAAGATGAAGTCGGTGTGCTGCTCGGGGAGGAAGTGGAGCTCCGACTGGGTGCCGGCGAAGAGCCCCTTGCCCCACAGGCCGCCGGAGCCAATGGCGATCTTCGACTGGATCACGTGGTAACCGGAGCCGAACGGGTCGAGCTCCGGCTTGAGGAAGGCGACGATGCGCCGCTTCTGGTACTCCTCCAGGCCGTGCCAGAGGATCGGCGCGAGAAAAACCGTCACCGGGAAGACCGCGGCGATCAGCCAAAGTTGCAGGCCGGCGCAGAAGACCATGGCGCCACCCACGAACAGGAACATGAGGGAGGTACCGAGGTCGGGCTGCTGGAGGATGAGCAGGAGCGGCAGGGCGACGATCGCCGCCGGCCCGATGATCTCCCGCAGCCCCAAAGAGCCCGCGAACCGCCCCTTCGCGAGAAAGCGGGCGAGCGCGAGGATCACCGCCAGCTTGGAGACCTCCGACGGCTGCAGGCGGAAGGGGCCAAGGTTGATCCAGCGCTGCGCCCCCTGGCCGGTGTGGCCAATGAACAAGACAAGGAGGAGGAGGAGGAGGGCGGCGGCGTAGACCAGGTAGGTGGAGAGCTGCAGCTTGTCGAAGTCGACGAGCGCCACCGCCGCCATCGCCAGGGTGCCAATCCCCACCCACCAGAGCTGGTGGATGAAGGTCGGGGCGAGGGGCGCCCCCGGCTCACCGGTGGCGGCGTAGACCGCTCCGAGGCCGAGACAGATCAGGCTGGCCACCAGGAAGAGGAGCCAATAATCGATGTTCGCGAGACGCCGCCGATCGAGCATGGGGGTGAGAGTAGCAGGCGCGCCGCGGGCTCAAGAGGGTGGGCGAGGCGGTGCGGCGGGCGCGCTGGCAAAGTCACGGAGTGGGGGAGCGGAGGCGGCGGTGGGGCTCCGCGCACCCTCCCCGCCATCGTCTACGGCGTAGGGGCAGCGGCCGCGGGAGGTGGGGAGGGGGCGGGGAGGGGCAGCTTGCCGGCGTCTTGCGGGTAGACCTCCGCCATCTCCGGGTGGCGGAAGTACCAGTCGAGGAGCGCCCCGGCAATGGGGGCGGCGGACTCACCCCCGTGGCCGCCGTGCTCCACCACCACCGCGATCGCGATGGTCGGCGCCTCCACCGGCGCGAAGCAGACGAACAGGGCGTGGTCGCGGTGGTGCTTGCCCGCCTCTGGCACTTCTCTCGGCACCTCCTCCATCCCCACCACCTGGGCGGTGCCGGTCTTGCCGGCCACCCGCACCGCCTTCACCCGCGCCTGTCCGCCGGTTCCGTGCTGCCCCTCCACCGCCCCCTCCAGGGCGTTGCGCAGCCCCTCCAGGTGGGCCACCGACAGGGGCAGGACGCCCACGTCCTGGCGCCCCGCAAGCGGCCGCAAGGCCGCGCCACTGCCCGCCGCCGCCCCCACGAACGGCCGCCGAACCACCCCCTCCGCGCCGATCGCCGCGATCATCCGGGCGAGCTGCAAGGGGGTGGTGAGGACGAAGCCCTGGCCGATCGCGGTGGAGAGGGTTTCGCCCCCCCACCACGGCTCGTGGCGGTGCTTCCTCTTCCACGCCGCGTCCGGGATGAGCGCCGCACTCTCCCCCGGCAGGTCGATCCCGGTGGGCCGGCCGAGGCCGAGGCAACGGGCGTAGTGGGCGATGCGCCCGATCCCGAGACGCAGCCCCAGCTCGTAGAAGAAGACGTCGCACGACTCCACCACCGCCCGGTGGAGATCGATCTGGCCGTGGCCGGTCTTCTTCCAGCACCGGTAACGGCGGCCGTGGTACGCCAAGGCGCCGTTACAAAAGACCCCCACCCCGCCGAGATCGTCCTCCATGGCGCCGACCGCAACGACAATCTTGAACACCGACCCCGGCGGGTACTGCCCCTGGCTGGCGCGGTTCATCAGAGGCATAGAGGGGTCAGACTGGAGCGCCTGCCAGTCGGCCGCGCCCAGGCCGCTGGCGAAGCGGTTCGGATCGAAGGTGGGGAACGAGGCCAGGGCGAGGACCGCACCGTTGCGCGGATCGAGCGCCACGACCGCGCCGCGCCGGCCGGCGAGCAGGCGCTCCGCCTCACGCTGGAAGCGACTGTCAAGGGTGAGATAGAGGTCGGGTCCGGCCACGGGCGTCGACACCGACAGGACCTGCTGGACGCGCCCCAGGGAGTCCACCTGGATGAGCTGGTGGCCGTCTTGGCCGCGCATCACCGACTGGTAGGTGCGCTCCACGCCGCTTTGGCCCACCTCGTCGTTCCCCGCGTAACCGGCGTAGTCGGGGGAGGCAAGCTGCTGCTCGTTGATCTTGCCCACGTAGCCGAGCAGATGCGCCGCCAGCTCCCCCTCCGGGTAGTGGCGCACCGGCACCGCCGCGATGGTGATCCCGGCCATCTCCGCCGCGTGCTGCTCCACCGCCGCCATCTCCTGCCAGGCGAGGTCCTCCTTGAGGAGGACCGGCATGAACGACGGGATCCGCTTGGCGCGCGCGCTGGCCAGGGCCGCATCAAAGGCGGCGGCCTCCTCGGGAAAGAGGCGGTACAGGGTTTCCGGCAGGTGGCGCCGGTCGGCGAGGTCCTCGGTAACCGCCACCAGGTTGTAGGCGGGCCGGTTGCCCGCGAGCAGCACCCCGTTGCGATCGCGGATGGTGCCACGCAGGGCGGGCAATCGGATCACCCGGTAGATGTTGCGGTTCGCCAGGTTGGCGTACCGCTCCCCCTCCAACACCTGCAAAAACCAGAGGCGGGCCACGACCCCCACGATGCCCAGAAAGAGGAGGGCAGCGAGCCAGGTGAGGCGCCGCCTGATCTGGGTGATCTCGGTCTGCCGGTGGTGGAGCGCGGGGGCCACGGATTACCGGTGCGGATAGTAGGTGGTGTCCATCGGCCCCAGGCCGAGGCGGGCCACGGCGAGGACGAGGAGGGTGCCCACGACGGCGGTGAGCGGCGTGTCCACCGCCACCGCGATGAGAAAGTCCATGGGTGACGGCACCACCCCGCCGGCAAGGGGCAGCAGCAGCCACTCCAGGGTGTGGATCGCCCCGGTGAGGAGGGCCAGGGCGACGAGATGGAGAAGGGGGGAGGGGGCGAACCCGCGCGCCCCGAGCACCCCGGCCAAGTAGCCCGCCACCGCCCGGCCGATCAGGTGTTGGCCCGCGGGGCCCAGGGTACAACCGTCGAGAAAGAGGCCCAGCCCCCCACCCACCGCGACCCCCGCCCCCTTTCCGTAGTAGCGGCCGCAGAAGTAGGTGGCCACCAGGGAGAGGTCGACAAAGGCGTGCGTCTGGCTGGAGACGACCACCTGCAGCGGCACCGCCAAGAAGAGGAGGATGAGGCCGGCGACGGTGCGCATGGGAGGGTCCACCCGCAGCAGGCGGGCGACAGCGGGCGCGCCGCGCCCGCTGGGGGGTGGGGATGGGGATAGGAGGTAGTGAGGTAGGAGGTAGGGGCGGTCGGCCCTGCGGGCCGGCGATCATGACGGAGGGAAGAGACCCCGAACCATCTGCGCTACCCGCCGGCCTCCCCAGCCCTCAACCCCCAACCCCTCGGATGGCCCTCACTCCTCCGGGCTCGGCGTCTCGAGGAACACGAAGACCTCCTCCAGGCGCGCCAAGTCCACCACCGGGGCGACCGTGACCTCCTGAAAGAGGCGATCGCTGCCCGGCCCCGTGGCGACCACCCGGCCCACCTGCAACCCCTTCGGGAAGGTGTTGCCGTAGCCGGAGGTGATCACCCCCTCCCCGTCGCCCACCGCCACCCCGGTCTCCAGGTATTTCAGCCGGCAGAGGCGACCACCGCCGACGAGAATGCACCGCGCCCGCTGGCGATCGAGAAGGACCGGCAGGGCAGAGGTGGGGTCGGTGATCAGGCGCACGCGGCAGGCGTGGGCGCTGGCACGGTGCACCACCCCGACGATGCCGGAGTGGGTGATGACCGCCAGCCCGGCGTGGACGCCGTCGCTCACCCCGCGGTCGAGGTCGATGGCGCCGTACCAACGCGACGCATCGCGGCCGATCACCCGCGCCACCACCATGGGGAGATCGGTGTGGGCCGGCGCGAGATGGAGGAGGGCGGCGAGGCGCTCGTTCTCCTGCTCTACCTCCGCCTGGCGGTGGAGCTGGGCCTCCAGGGCGGCCACCTGCTGGCGCAGGGCAACGTCCTCCTGGGCGAGATGGCCGAGGTAGACATAGCGGTGCCAGCCGTCGCGCACCGCCTGGCCCGTGGTGGTCACCAGCCGCTCCACCGGCGACACGAGGGCCATGGAAAGCTCCTCCACCCAGGCGAAGCGCTGGGGATCGTGGCGCGTGCCGGAGAGCAGGGCCAGCCCGAGCAAGAGGCAGCCGCTGAGCTCGATGGCGTGGTGGTAACGACCGAGAAACGATCCCACGATCCCCTCCCTCAGCCGACCGGCCGGCCGGCGCGCCGCGGGTGACCCGATGACGATGGCAATGGACCGCGCACCGATCTAGTCCACGGTGATCTGGCGCAGGAGTTCCAGTTCGTCGAGGGCCTTGCCGGTCCCCAGGACGACCGCGCACAGGGGGTCGGGGGCGAGCGCCACCGGCACCCCGGTCGCCTCCCGCAACAGCGCCTCCATGCCGGTGAGCAGCGCCCCGCCACCCGCGAGCACCATGCCGTTGTCGACGATGTCCGCGGAGAGCTCGGGCGGGGTGTTCTCGAGGGCAAACTTCACCGCCTCGACAATCTGCGCCACCGGCTCGGCGAGGGCTTCCCGCACCTCCTCGTCGTCGATCACCACCGTCTTCGGGATCCCGGAGACGAGGTCGCGCCCCTTCACCTCCATGGTCCTGCCCTCGCCCACCGGGAAGGCGGAACCCAGCTCGATCTTCACCCTCTCCGCCATTCGCTCGCCGATGAGGAGGTTGTACTTGCGTTTGATGTGCTGAACGATCGCCTCGTCCATCTTGTCCCCGCCGACGCGCACCGACTGAGAGAAGACGATGCCGGCCAGGGAGATGATCGCAACATCGGTGGTCCCACCACCGATATCCACCACCATGTTGCCGTTCGCCTCGGTGATCGGCAGACCGGCACCGATCGCCGCCGCCATCGGCTCCTCGATCAGGTAGACCTCGCGCGCCCCGGCGCTCATCGCCGCATCGCGCACCGCCCGCTGCTCCACCGGGGTGATCCCCGAGGGAACACAGACGATGATTCGCGGTGCCACCAAGGCGCGGCGGTTGTGCACCTTGTGGATGAAATAGCGGAGCATCGCCTCGGTGATCTCGAAGTCCGCGATCACCCCGTCCTTCATCGGCCGAATCGCGCTGATCGAGGCGGGCGTTTTGCCGAGCATGTCGCGGGCGTCCTTGCCGACCGCCAGCACCTTCTTGGAGTTCTGGGAGATCGCCACCACCGACGGCTCGTTCGCGACAATCCCCCGCCCCTTCACGTAGACGAGGGTATTGGCGGTCCCCAGGTCGATGGCGAGGTCATTCGAAAAGAGACCAAGAAGATAATTCCAGAGCATCGAGATCACCCCAGTGGGGAGTAGATAAAGCGCAAAAAAATCAGGTGGTTAGGAACGCCAAGTGGGAAACGAGCCATCATATCAGCGGCCTTTCGCGGGTGACAACTGCCAGTTGTTCGGTCCCGTGTGGGGTTTCTTGTGGCGGGCCGTACCCCTTCCCTATAGTCCCCGTTCGCCGTTGATCGCCGCCGCGGCGTTCAGCCACGGCGTGCCGTACCTCGCCGCTTCACCTTGAAGGGTCCCTCCATGCTCACCACCATGCGCGAGTCGATCCGCTCGCTTCAGGCCATCCTCTGGCTGGTCATCGCCGCCTTCGTGGTCACGATCTTCTACGCCTGGGGGAAGGGCGGCGCGGCGAACAATCCCACCGGCATCGTCGCCTGGATCGATGGTGACCAGCTCCTCTACAACGACTACCAGATGGAGCTGAACAACCTCCTCGACTCCCTGCGCCAGGCGACCAACGGCGAGGTGGACCCGAAGCTAGTGGAGCAGCTCGGTCTGAAGCAGCGGGCCCTGGACAACCTGATCAGCCGGCGGCTCCTGGCCCACGCCGCCGCGGAGATGGGGCTGCCGGTGAGCAATGCGGAGCTCCTCGACACCATCCAGGCGATCACCGAGTTCCAAGAGGGGGGCCAGTTCCAAAGGCGGAACTACGACGCCTATCTGCGCCGCCAGCGCCTCGCGCCGGAGCAATTCGAGACCAACCGGCGCGAGCTCCTCGCCGGCTTCCACCTGGCGCGGCTGGTGCGGGGCACCCTGACGGTGAGCGACACCGAGGTGGCAGAGGCCTACCGCCTGCAAGGGGAGCAGATCAAGGTCGCCTACTGCCGCATCAATCCCGCCCAGCTCGCCCGCCAGGTGCAGGTGGACGACGCCACCCTCACCGCCTTTCACGCGGCCCACGCGGAGCGCTACATGGTCCCGGAGCAGGTGAAGGTCGCCACCCTCACCTTCCGCCCCGCGGACTTCGAGCAAGAGGTCACCCCCAGCGACGGCGAGCTGCACGAGGCCTACGAGACCCACCTCGACCGGTACGAGGTCCCGGAGGGCGTGCGCGCCCGCCACATCCTTTTGCGCGTCGCCCAAGATGCGGACCCGGCGAAGGTGAAGGAGGTGGAGAACAAGGCGATCGAGCTCCTCGCCAAGGCCCAGGAGGGGGGCGACTTCGCGGCCCTCGCCAAGCAGTACTCGGAGGACAGCACCGCTGCCCAAGGGGGCGACCTCGGGGAGTTCCACCGCGGCCAGATGGTCCCCGCCTTCGAGGAGGCGGCCTTCGCCGCCCAGGCCGGGGAGATCGTCGGCCCGGTGCAGACCGCCTTCGGCTTCCACCTGATTCAGATCGAGAGCCACACCGAGGGCGGGCTGCGCCCGCTCGAAGAGGTGAGGGAGGCGGTACGCGCCGAGTTGGTGAAGGAGCAGGCGAAGGCCCTCGCCCTCGCCCGTGGCTCGGCCCTCCAAGAGGCGATCAGCAACGGCGGCGACCCCAACCAGCTCGCCAACGAGGCGAAGCTCACCTGGCAGGACGCCGGTTGGCTCGACGCCACCAGCCACGCCCTACCTCCGCCGGTGGTCGAGGCGGCGATGGCCAACCCCGCGGGTACGGTAACCCCGCCGGTGGAGGCGGATGGCCTCTTCTACCTGGTCCGCACCGAAGAGCGCAGCGCGGCGCGGCCGAAGAGCCTGGAGGAGGCGAAGGAGGCGGTGCGCACCGACCTCCTGGCGGAGCGGGCGACCGCCCTCGCGAGTGACACGGCGCGCCAGTGGATCGAGGCGATCCACGGTGGCAAGACCCTGGCCGAGTTGGCCAAGGGGCTCGGGCTGATGGTGGTCGAGCCACCGCCCTTCACCCGGGGTCAACCGCCCGCGCCGCTCACCGCCCTGGGCGACGTGCGCAAGGCGTTCGACCTACCCCAGGACCGCTCCGCCCTGCTCCTCGACTCGCCGGGCGGGGTGGCGGTGGTGGAGGTGGTGAAGCACATCGCCCCCGACCCGGCCGGCCTGGAGGCGGCGAAGGCGGAGCTCACCAACCAGCTCCTCACCGCCAAGCACCAGCTCGCCATGGAGGTCCTCACCGCCCGCCTGCGCGACGAGGCGCAGATCAAGCTCAACCAGAAGGTGGTGGCGCGGCTCCTCGGCGGTCCGGCGAGCGAGGCAATGTAGGCGGGTGGGGGATGGGGATTGCGGATTGCGGGGCTGGAGCCGGCCGGTGGCCGGCGAAGATGGTGATTCGAGCTCTCCCCTCCGTCTGATCGCCACCCCGTAGGGCCGACCTCCCCTATCCCCCACCCCCCCATGGCCCGTTCCTTTCAACCGCTCGACGCCCTCCTCGGGAAGATCCTCAAGAGCCCGCGGAGGGTTGCCACCAGCGGCCGGGTGGCGGCGTTGCGCGCGGCGTGGGAAGAGGTGGTGGGCGCGCCGATCGCCGGCCACACCCAGGCAAGCCACCTCCAAGGGCGAGGGTTGGTGGTCCACGTGGACGACGCCGGCTGGCTCACCGAGCTGAACTTTCGCCGCGCCGAACTCCTCGCCCGAATCCACGCTTGGGCAGGCGAGGCGTGGCCGGCGGAGGTGCGCCTCGTCCTCCACCCCCTGGCGCCCATCCCCCCCCCCCCCCCCCCCCCCCCCCCCCCCCCCCCCCCCCCCCCCCCCCCCCCCCCCCCCCCCCCACAGCCGCTCCCCCCACCCCTGCCGAGTCGCGCACGCCTACACGCCGCCGCGGCGGCGGCCGCGGGGGTCGAGGACGAGGCGCTGCGCGCCATCATCGCCCGGGCCCTGGCGGTACAACGCTCCACCACGGACGCGCCCGACTTGTAAGGCCACGCCCGGTGCGGCAGTTTGCGCGGGTCGATCGACACTCCCCTGGAGGCTGCCATGCGCGACGCGATCCTCACCTACGACGGCAAGGAGTACCGCCTGCCGGTGGTCACCGGCAGCGAGGGCGAGCAGGCGCTCGACATCAGCGCCCTGCGCAAGCAAAGCGGCGCCATCTGTTTCGACCCGGGCTACGTCAACACCGGGGCGTGCACGAGCGCGATCACCTTCCTCGACGGTGAGAAGGGGATCCTGCGCTACCGCGGCTACCCCATCGAGGAGCTCGCCGCCCACTCCAGCTTCCTGGAGGTGGCGTACCTGCTGATCTACGGCGAGCTGCCCAAGGCCGCTGAGTTCGCCGCGTGGAGCGACTCGATCCGCCGCCACTCCATGGTCCACGAGAAGATGCGCCGCTTCTACGACGCCCTGCCCAAGGAGGCCCACCCGATGGCGGTCTGCTCGGCGGCGATCGGAGCGCTCTCCACCTTCTACCAAGACTCCCTCGACCCGCGCGATCCGCAGCAGGTGATGGTCTCCATCCACCGGCTGCTGGCGAAGATGCCGACCATCGCCGCGTACTCGTACAAGACCTCCATTGGCCAGCCGCGCCTCTACCCGAAGAACAACCTCGACTACGCGAGCGGCTACCTGCGGATGATGTTCGGCACCCCGTGCGAGGACTACGAGGTCAACCCGGTGGTGGCGAAGGCGCTGGATACCCTGTGGATCCTCCACGCCGACCACGAGCAGAACTGCTCCACCTCCACGGTGCGCCTGGTGGGCAGCTCCCTGGCCAACCTCTTTGCCTCGGTCTCCGCCGGCATCTTCGCCCTCTGGGGGCCGCTCCATGGCGGCGCCAACCAGAAGGTGATCGAGATGCTCCAGCGCATATCCGCGGGCGGCGAAAGCGGCAAACAGTTCCTCGAGCGGGTGAAGCGGCAAGAGGAGGGGGTCCGCCTCATGGGGTTCGGCCACCGCGTCTACAAGAACTTCGACCCGCGCGCGCGGATCATCAAGAAGGCGTGCTTCGAAGTCCTTGAGCAGCTCCACGTCCAGTCGCGCCTCTTGGACGTGGCGATCGAGTTGGAGGAGCAGGCCCTCGCCGACCCCTACTTCGTCGAGCGCAAGCTCTACCCGAACGTCGACTTCTACTCGGGGATCATCTACCAGGCGATCGGGATCCCGGTGAACATGTTCACCGTCATGTTCGCCATCGGCCGCCTGCCGGGCTGGATCGCCCAGTGGGTCGAGCTGCAGGCGGATCCGACCTTCAAGATCGGCCGGCCGCGGCAGATCTACACCGGCGCCGGCCAGCGGGCCTACGTGGGGCTGGCCGACCGGGACTAGGGGGGAGGCGAGTGCGGGGTGGGGGTTGGAGGTTGGGAGGTGGGGGTTGGAGGGCTGGAGCCGGCCGGCGGCCGGCGATCCTGATGATTCGAGCTCTCCCCCCCGTCATGATCGCCACCCCGTAGGGCCGACCTCCCCTCGCCCCTCGCCCCTCGCCCCTCGCCCCCAATGGTCCCCGCCAGCCACAACATCGTTCTCATCGGCATGCCCGGTGCCGGCAAGTCCACCTGCGGGGTGCTGTTGGCGAAGGCGACCTCGCGCCCGTTCATCGACACGGACGTCTGGATCCAGTCCCTGGAGGGGTGTCGGTTGCAAGAGATCATCGACCAGCGCGGGCTCGCGGCGATGCGCGCGGTGGAGGAGCGACGGGTCCTGGAGCTGACCGTGCGCGGCCACGTGGTCGCCACCGGTGGCAGCGTCGTCTACTCCGAGCGCGCCATGGCCCACCTGCGCCGGGGCGCGCGGGTGATCTTTTTGGAGGTGGGGATCGAGACGCTGCACCACCGTCTCGGCGACGCCGCCGAGCGCGGCATCATCCGCCGCCCCGACCAATCCTTCGCCGAGCTGTACGCCGAGCGGCTGCCGCTCTACCGGCGCTACGCCGACCACACGGTCGCCTGCGCTGGCCTCGACCACGAGGAGGTGGTGGCGCGCCTGGTGACCCTCGTCGCGCGGTAGTGGGGCCAGCCAGCCCCCATCAAGAGCTGACCCCAGCCACCATTCCGCGATACGCCTGCTCCAGGGCGCGGGTGAAGGGGATGGGGCGGCAGAGGGTCGGGGCGGCGGCCATCCGGGCGCGCAGGCTGGCGCGCAACCCGGCGAGGCGGTCGCGGTCGGCGGCCAGCGCCGCGGCGAGGGCCACGTAGGCGTCGCCGTCGGCGGCGATCAGCTCTTCCAGGCCGAGGCTCGCCAAGGTCGAGACGCCGAACCGGGTGGCCGCTCGGTCGCCCGCCAGGGTAATCACCGGCACCCCCTTCCACAGGGCCTCGCAGGTGGTGGTGCCGCCCGCGTACGGGAAGGGGTCGAGGCCGATGTCGACCCGATCATAAAGGGCGAAATGGGCCGCGGCGCTCGGCGTGAGCCCCACCAGGTCGAGCCGTTGCGGGTCGACGCCGGCGGCGGCGAAGCGGTCACGGAGCAGCCCACAGGTCTCGGGATCGTGCAGGGAGGAGTTCTTCAGGAGCAGCCTGGACCCCTCCACCCGGTTGAGGAGCGTCGCCCACAGCGCCACCACCTTCTCCCCCACCTTCGCCAGGCTGTTGAACGAGCCGAAGGTGGTATGGCCCGTTGCCAGACATGGCGGCCCCGCCACCCCCCCCGCCTCGGCGGGCGGCTGAAAGCAGAGCCACCCCGACGGTAGCCGCACCAGCCGCTCGCAGTAGTGCGACTCGAACCCCGGCGGATCGAGCCAGCCATCGGTGAGGCGGTAGTCCATCGCCGCCAGACCGGTGGTGGTGGCGTAGCCGAGATAGGTCACCTGCACCGGCGCCGGCCGGCGGGCAAAGAGGGTGAGGCGATGGCGCGCCGTGTGGCCGCCGAGGTCCACGAGCACGTCGATCCCATCCGCCACCACCGCGGCCGCGGCCTGGCGATCGTCGAGTGAGGTGATGTCGCGCCAGCGCGGGACCCGCCCGCGGAGCCGCTCGGTCACCGCGTCGGGGCGGGCGACGTTGCTGTAACAGGTGACCTCCACCGCCGCCGGGTCGTGGGCGGCGAGGATTGGCTCCAGGAAGGTGGCCACTGCATGGGCGCGCAGGTCGGCGGAGACGTAGCCGACGCGCACCGGCCGATCCATTGCCCCGTCCCAGGCGGGACGCGCCACCGGTGCCACCTCCCCCATGAGCCGCTCGCCCCAGGCGCGGTGGTCGGCGGCGACCTGGGCCGGGGTGAGCGAGGCCATGTACACCAGGCGGGAGAGCCGGCGCGAGGCCATGGCGAGGTCGCCCGGCCGGAGGGCCACGGCGCGGTCGTCACACGCCAAGCAGGCGGCGTGCTCGCCGCGGGCGAGGTGGCAGGTGGCGAGGTTGCTGTACGCCTCCGCACACCCCGGATCGACGGCCACCGCCCGCTGCAGGTGGGCCATGGCCTCGGCAAGCTCCCCGCGGTCGCGGAGAACCGCCGCCAGATCCACGTGCGCCATGGGCGAGTCCGGCTCCTTGGCCAGCACCGTGCGAAAGAGCACTTCCGCCTCCTCCACCTCGCCGCGGGCGTAGCCACACGCGCCGAGGTGGAGGAGCACCTCGCCGTCGTCCGCCCCGAGCGCGCGCGCCGCCTGCAGGTGGGGGCGCGCGCGCTCGGGCCGGCCGAGCCGCGCCAACAGGAGCCCCAGGTTGCGCCGCACCCGCGCCACATCCGGGGCGAGGTCCGCCGCCCGGCACAGGGCCGCGCAGGCGGCCGCGTCTTGATGCAGGGCCGCATAGGCGAGGCCGAGGTTGGTGTGGATCGCGGCATGGTCGGGGAAGCGGGCCGCCGCCGGCTCCAGGATGGCCACCGCCGCCGCCGGTCTCCCTCCGTCACCCAAAAACGCCCCGAGGTTGGCGTACCGCTCAACATTCTCCGGGGCGAGGCGGAGCGCGGCGCGCAGGTGTCCCTCCGCCTCCACCCCCCGGCCGGCCGCCTCGAGGGCGAGGCCGAGGTTGTTGTGGGCGTCGTCGTCCCGCGGGTTGGCAACCACCGCCCGCTCGAGCAGCGGGATCGCGAGCGCGCTCCGGCCGGTCTGGGCGTAGAGGGTGCCGAGCAGCCGTAACGCCACCGCATTTTCTGCCGATACGGCTAACACGTTGCCATAGCCCGCCTCGGCGCCGGCGAAATCACCTGCCTGGTGGGCGGCCGCCGCCGCCGCCAATAACCCATCCACCTGCTTGCGCCGCCCCCCCGGGGTAGCGGACCGATCCACCTTCCACGTCGCCCGCCGCTTGGCCATCGACCTCTCCGCTCTCCCTCCCGCCGCGACCCTCCCATGGCCCACCTCAGCGTGACAACCGCCTTGCCGCCGCCCGCGCCGGCCCCGCCCCGCCGCCGCCTGCGCCGCCTCCACCTCGGCTGCGGCAACAAGTACCTGGAGGGCTTCTTCCACGTCGACATCCTGGATGGGCCGCACATCGACTACGCCGGCCCCGTCGACGACCTCCCCTTCATCCCCAACAACACCGTCGAGCTGATCTACGCCTGCCACGTCCTCGAACACTTCGGCCGCCACGAGGTGCGCACGGCCCTGCGCGAGTGGTACCGGCTCCTCGCCCCCAAGGGGGTGCTCCGCCTGGCGGTACCCAACTTTGCCGCGGTGGTGGCGGCGTACCAAGAGATCGGACTGGAGGACGGCCAGAACGGCCTCATGGGGCTGGTGTGCGGCGGCCAACGCACGCCGTACGACCTGCACAAGGTGATCTTCGACGAGCCCTACCTCACCCGGCTGTTGCAGGCGGTGGGCTTCGCTGCAGTGCGCCGATGGGACTGGCGGACCACCGACCACAGCGCGGTGGACGACTACTCCCAGGCGTATCTACCGCACCTGGACAAGACCGGCGGACGGCTGATGAGCCTCAATCTGGAGGCGGAGAAACGATGACCACGACCCTCACCCGAAGCTGCCGCACCGACTTCGACCGGCGCCTCGCCCCCCCCTTCGCGCCGGTGGCGGAGCCGGCGGCGGCGGCGACCGCGCAGGCCCGCCAACGCGCCGCGGCGGCGATGGCCCGCTGGCAGGCGGACGATCCGGCCACCGCCCTGGCGATCGCCGCCACCCTCGCCACCGAGTTCCCCGACGACGCCTCCCCCGCGCACTTCTGGCACGACGCCGCCGGGACCGGCTTCACCCGCTTCTTCACCTGGGGCCACGACCACGACTTCGGCCACGGCGTCCGGCGGCCGGGCGCCATGGCGACCCGCCACCTGGAGATCGGCGCGGAGGCGATCGCCCTCGGCTTCCTGCCCAGCGCGCTCGCGGGCGCGGAGGTCCTCGACGTCGGGTGCTGGAGCGGCGGCGACGCCCTGCTCCTCGCCGGCCTCGGGGCGCGGGTCACCGCCTTGGAGGAGCACCCGATCTCCGCCGCCGCCGCCGCCCGCCTCACCTCCCTCGTGGGCGCGCCGGTGGCGCTCGTCCAGCAGAGCCTCTATCGCGACGACCCCGCCTGGCGGGGCCGCTTCGACCTCGTCTACCTCTCCGGCGTCGTCTACCACCTCACCGACCCGCTCCTCGCCCTGCGCATCTGCTTCGCCTACCTCAAGCCCGGCGGCCGGCTGATTGTCGAGACCAAGGCATCATTCCGCGGCGGCAGCGCGTGCGACTACGCCGGCACCGCGGAGAAGGGGTGGAACTGGTACGCCCCAACGTTGGAGTCCCTCGGCCGCTGGCTCACCGACGTGGGCTTCCCGCGCGACCAGATTCAGCTCCACCTGCGCCCGATCCGGCGGCTGCTCGCCTGCGCGGTGAAGGGCGAGCCGGTGGCGCTGCCCGAGGTCGCCGGCTTTTCGCGCCCGGCAAGCTGGCTCGAAGGGGTGTGCTGACGCGCCGCGCCAGCGCGCGCCGCGCGCCCCTCAGCGCGCCGGGCCGACGTGGGTGCGCTGGCACACCGGACAGGTCCACGACCGGCCATTCGCCTTGCACCGCTCGGCCTGGGCGGCCATGCAGGCGTTGCACAGGGCAAAGCCGCACGGGCAGGTCCAGGTGAAGCCGGGGTCGTCGCCGCACCCCTGACACGGGGGAAAGACCTTGCGACGGCGGTAAAACGGTGGTGTCTCGTCGGCCACGGGGAGCCCTCGGTTCAACCGCCCCACCTTCCCACACCGCCGCTAACCGCCGCCACCACCCCGCTGCCGTCACTCCTGCAAACTCGGCAGTGGAGAGGGGGGCGGAGGCGCCACGCCCGCTCGCCGCCTTGGCTGGCGCCGCGGAGCCCGAGTTGGCCGCGCGGGACAAGCTTACCCGCCGGCGAAAACGGGGAGCGGCAGGGGGACGCCCGACGCCCGCGCGGGGGTGCGGGGGGCCACCCCCACGCCGCCCGACCCGGCGGTTCCGCTACTCGAAGAGGGCGCGGAAGGCGGCGTACCCCGCCGCCTCCAGCTCCTCCTTGGGGACGAAGCGCAGGGAGGCCGAGTTGATGCAGTAGCGCTGGTGGGTGGGCGCGGGGCCATCGTCGAAGAGGTGGCCGAGGTGCGAGCCCGCGGTCCGCGAGCGCACCTCGGTGCGCACCATGAACAGCTTGCGATCGACCCGCTCCACGACGTTTTCCGGGGTCAGGGGGCGGGTGAAGGAGGGCCAGCCGGTCCCCGAGTCGAACTTGTCCCGCGACGCGAAGAGCGGCTCGCCCGACACCACGTCGACGTAGATCCCATCGCGGTGGTTGTCCCAGTAGGCGTTGGCGAAGGGCGGCTCGGTCCCCTCCTCCTGGGTGACCCGGTACTGGAGGGGCGACAGGCGCGCCTTGAGCTCGGCCGCACTCGGGCGGTGGAACCCCCCGGCCGCATCGGACGCCGCGCTCGCCTCCACACCACCCACCGCGCCCCCCTGCGCATCCGCTGCTGCACCCACCTCCGCACCCTGCGCCACGTCCCGCGCCATTGGGCTTGCCGCGCCCGCCACCGCACCTGCTGAGCCCGCCGCCGTACCGCCTGGGGCGCCCGCTGGCGTGGCCGGCGTCGCGACCTCCCGCGACCAGACCTCCGTGAGGTAGCGATCGCGGCCGGAGGCGGCGCGGTAGGCGTGGTAGCGAAGCGGGCTCTTCTTGTAGAAGTCCTGGTGGTACCCCTCCGCCGGGTAGAAGGGCGGCGCGGGGAGGATCGCGGTGACGATCGGCTTAGAGAACCGGCCGGAGGCGGCAAGCGCCGCCTTCGACTGCTCCGCCGCCACGCGCTGGACCTCGTCGTGGACGAAGATCGCGGTGCGGTACTGGCCGCCGCGGTCGACGAACTGGCCGCCCGCGTCGGTGGGATCAATCTGGTGCCAGAAGCGCTCCACGAGCGCCGCGTAGGTCACCCGCGCGGGATCGAAGTGGACCTCGATCGCCTCCAGGTGGCCGGTGGTCCCGGCACACACCTCCTCGTAGGTGGGATTCGGGGTGGTGCCGCCGGTGTAGCCGGAGACCACCGCGCTGACCCCCTCGACCTCCTCAAACGGCTGGACCGTGCACCAGAAGCAGCCACCGGCAAAGGTGGCGATCTCTTCGTTCATCACTACTCCACGGGAAACGGCGACCGCCGGCTCGGAGGCGACCCGCCCGTTGGAACAGGCAGCCGCCCCGACCGCCAAGCCAAAGAGGGCGAGGGCCGCCCGCCACCTGGTCCCGCGACGCGATCGCATGGTTTTTGATATCGCATCCCCCGCCACTGCACACCCGGAGCCTGTCCCGATCGACTACCGCGAGCGGATCTCGGCCCACGATCGACCAAGTCGACCAACTCCTAGCAACTGGCCCGGCGGGTCGCTCGCCGCCGGATGCGCGACCCCCGTGGGCCGACGCCGTGGATCACCACCCAGCGACCCACCCGGAAGGTCACTCACCGCCGATCGTCGGCGGCAAGAAGAGGTCTTCGAGAAAGAGGGCAGCGAGGTCGTGGCGGCCGGTGACCCCCGCCTTGCGATAGACCGCCTGCGCCTGCTGGCGAATCGTCGCCTCGCCCACCGCGCGCACCCCGGCGATCTCCTTGTGGGCGAGCCCCTTCAAGAGGAGGAGGGCGACCTCGCGCTCCACCGGGGTCAACCCCCAGCGGTCGAATTGGGTGTCGATCGCCGCGCCGAGACCCTGCAAGAGGTCACGTGCCTCATCCCGCCAACGCTCCGCCTCTTGCTCGCTCGTGTGGAGGCGGTAGAGGTGCCCCAGACTTGGGGTGACCCGCAGGCCGGGCGGCGGGGGGTAGCACGCCGCTTCCATCGCGCCCTCGTCACCCTGAGCCAGACGGTGCATCGTGTTGATCTGGCGTCCACGCAAGAGACGGCCCAA
>Ga0210039_1001457_pt1 | contig 21835 bp, 15 predicted proteins | sample CryGeyCG2114_250_3_FD_185460 | JGI IMG/M metagenome (GOLD analysis project Ga0210039, IMG submission 185460) | Groundwater microbial communities from aquifer - Crystal Geyser CG17_big_fil_post_rev_8/21/14_2.50 (SPAdes) (version 2) | ecosystem: Environmental > Aquatic > Deep subsurface >...
CCAAGAATATCGTAAACATCAAGTTTCACGTTTGCCGTTTCACTTTTCACATTGCCTGGAATTGAATAGCTTATTGTTGTTGAAGGATTAAAAGGATTTGGATAATTTTGGTAGAGTTTAAACTCTGACACAACAATTTTTTCTTCATTTACTGCCGTTTTAAGTTCCGAAATTGATAATTTTTGATAACCAGGAACGGAATAAATTCCACCATCAATATTTGTTAAATCAAGAATAATTGAAGGAGTTATTTCTTTAACAATCCATTTTTCGGGTGCAATCCAAACAGAATCTGGAACTGTTAAAAGAGGAATTGCAAGAGTTGGAAATGGACTCATATCAATTAAATAGCTTAATCTAAATGAAATAACGAATTTTTTACATAAAAACTCACCAATTTCGGTTGAAAGAGATTCATCGTTTTCTTGCTTTCCAAAAAACTCAATTCTAATAGGAAATTGTGTAGAATCGAATGTTATGGAAGTATCTTTTGAAAATATAGAATACTGTCGCTTAATACCATCCGAAAACTGATAAATTGGATACCAATCTTCAAGTTCATTAAGATAGTTTAAAAATTCGGGGTCACTAATAATATTAGTATCAATATTAGTAATAAATGATAAGTACTTTGAAATTACACTGTTTTCCAAATTAACAAAAATGGAATCGTAAAATGGAATTGAGTTAATAGTATTTATTCCACCAGATTTAGAAACAGCCAAATTTGACAATTTTCCGTAAAATGAATCCTCAACTACAAATGAATCAACTCTAACAGATGTAAATGAAGATATTGGATTATTTAGTGAATCCAAAGGAGTAATTTCATAATACCACTTATATCCAGATTGTTTTGGATAAAAATCATTAGCAATTTGTGAAAAAGTTGTACTATACAACAAAAACAACAGAATTACTCTCTTCATAACTCTACTCAATATTTATTTGATAAACATCATTTTTTTAGTTTCTCTGAAATTTCCAGAACTTAAAGTGTAAAAATAAATTCCCGAACTTAGTTTTGAAGCATCAAAATTAACTGAATAATTTCCAGCAGATTTTTGCTCATTTACAAGAGTAGCTACTTCATTTCCAAGAATATTATAAACTTTCAATGTCGTTTGTGGCACAGAATTGAATTCTGTGCTACGTGGAATTGAATATCTTATCACCGTACTCGGATTAAAAGGATTTGGATAATTTTGTTCCAAAGTAAATTCTGTTGGAATACTTTTTTTATCGTTAACACCCACAAGAATTGAAGCTTCGTCAGAATATTCACTTTCATTTCCGCTAAAATCAACAGCAGATATTTTATAATAAACACGATAATCTACAACTGTTTCATCGTTGTAAAAGTTATCTGTTTCAGTTGCTAAAAGGGTGTATTGGCTTGGTGTAAAATTCTGGATTGCACCTTTATAAATTGTATAATGCGAAATGTCAATTTCTGAATTTGCATCCCAAGTTAGCTCAATACTATTTTCCAAACGCGATGCAACCAAATTAGTAGGAGCTGCGGGAGCAATTGTATCAACTTGCGTAGTTTCAGAAGCAATAAATAATGCAATAGAGTTTGCTATTATATCTTCACCAGTTGCAGAAGTTAAATTTGAAACTCTTATATTATAAAAAGTGTCAACAAAACTTTCAGAAAACAAGAGAGAAACCTTTTTTGAATCTCCTCCAAAATTTGCAATTGCGTTTATTGGATTTCCTAAAAAATCGAGATTGTAATTACTCGTTTTTTCTGCCTCTATTGAGTTTAACTCTTTTGAGAATGAAAGTACAAGATTATTTCCTACTTGCTCAGCTTTTTCCACAAATAACTTATCAGAATTATAAACTCTATCGGCAAATTCTGGATGATCTACAAAAGGATTATAATTTTTTTGGAATTTATAAATAACTCTGTTTCTGTTTCGCTCAAAAGCACTTACTGGGTCAATTCTATTCCATTCCAACAAAGTTGATTTCTTTCCAAAATTAGCTCCAGAAGAAGGAGTATAATCAACTAATTCCAAATCGTAACCATCGCCACCTTCGTAACGGACAGTCATATAAAGCATCATTCTTGCAATATCACCTTTTATATCATCGCGAGGTTCCCACGAATCAGAATCATAATGGTTATCCAAAGTTGCAGTTAAAGACCCACCATAATCAAAATCTTTATTACCGCGAAGTGAATTTGTGGAAATATCAGCTGGACGCAAATGGTGAGCATCTGTATAAGCTGTATCGTCGGTATTTGGAAAGCCATGCGAATTTGCCCAAACATGTTCCCTATTCCAACCATTGTTATTGTTATATTCTTGTGCAGCATTTACCGAATAATTTGTATAAAGCAAAAGCACATTGGATGAATTATTTGGGTCTCGGTCAGTTTGTTTTAATATATCCCAAACGTCGGTTGAGCCTGATGAATATGGGAATCTAATATGGTCACGAATTTTGTTGTGAAGAATAGATTTTAGCAATGTTCCGTTTTGTCCATCTGTACCAGAATAATAATCATTTTGAGCAAAGATATAAGTTGAAAATAACAGTAAACAAAATAATAAGATTAACTTTTGAAATTTCATAAAATTCACTTTTAATTAAAAAAACAAGGGTGTAAAGATATGGATGTTTTAGTTTATTTCATAAACTTTATGTGGAAGACGTATAACTAGCAAAATACTTTATTCATTTTATAGTTTTTAGTTCCAAATATTTAAGATTATAAACAATTTAACAATTATTCCTTTTCTGGATAAAATATTAATTTTAGCCCTTTTGTTAAGTAAGCATAATTTGGTAATTTTGTTGTTGTTAAATATCTAATAAATTTTGGTTTAGAATCTAAAGGATTAACTTATGGCAAAAATACTCCACAAAGAACAATTATCAGCAGATGTATATTTAATGCGAGTTCATGCTCCATTAATTGTTGAAGAGAGAAAAGCGGGGCAATTTATAATTCTTCAAACTGATGAAGAATTTGGCGAAAGAATTCCGCTTACTATTGCAGATGCAAACGAAGAAGAAGGCTCAATTACGCTTATTTTTCAAGTTGTTGGCAAAACTACAACAGAACTTTCACAATTTAATGTTGGTGATGATTTACCAGTTTTAGTTGGTCCACTTGGAAAACCGACACATATCGAAAATTTTGGAAAAGTTGTTTGCGTTGGCGGCGGAATTGGAGTTGCTCCTTTGCATCCAATTGCTCAAGCATTAAAAGCCGCTGGAAATGAAGTTACAACAATAATTGGTGCAAGAAATAAGGATTTAATTATTCTTGAAAAAGAAATGAAAGCAATTGCAGATAATTTAATTATTTGTACTGATGACGGTTCTTATGGAAGAAAAGATTTAGTTACTGCCCCACTTAAAGAACTTTGCGAAAATGAAGCTACAAAACCAAATATGGTAATTGCAATAGGTCCTCCAATTATGATGAAATTCTGCTCACTAACCACCAAACCTTACGGAGTTTTTACTCAAGTTTCGTTAAACACAATAATGGTTGATGGAACTGGAATGTGTGGTGGATGCAGAGTAAATGTTGGAAATCACGTAAAATTTGTTTGTGTTGATGGACCAGAATTTGATGGTCATTTAGTCGATTTTGATAATATGATGGCTCGTTTAAGTTCTTATAAAGGACTTGAAACAGAAGCTCTTCATAAATGTAATGTTGATAAAGAATTTGAAGCAAAATTAGAGGAGAAAAAATGAGTCACCTTTCACAAGCAGAGATAAATGAACAAGTAAAAATGTTATTTGACCAAATTTTTAATAGAGAAAAACCAATTACAAAAAAAGAACAATTAGCAATTCCTCCACAAATGATGCCTGCCCAAGATGAAAAAATTCGCAGTCATAATTTGGAAGAAGTTGCTTTGGGATATTCTGCCGAGCAAGCACGCGTTGAGGCAATGCGATGTATTCAATGTGCAAAACCAGCATGTATTTCCGATTGCCCAGTTGAAATAAATATTCCAGGTTTTATAAAGCACATTGCCGATAACGATTTCCAAAGTGCAATTGATGTAATAAAAGAAACTTCCCTGCTTCCTTCAATTTGCGGCAGAGTTTGCCCGCAAGAAACACAATGCCAACTTAATTGTGCAACCGGAAAATTTAATAAAAGCGTTGATAAAGCTGTTGCAATTGGTCGTCTTGAAAGATTTGTTGCTGATTGGGAACGAGAACAAGGTACCATTACTCCGCCAGAAGTAAAACCAGAAACTGGCAAAAAAGTTGCAATTGTTGGAAGCGGTCCTGCAGGACTTGTAGTTGCAGCCGATGTTCGTCGCGAAGGACATGATGTAACTCTTTTTGAAGCATTCCACAAATTAGGTGGAGTTATGCGTTATGGAATTCCAGAATTTAGACTTCCAAATGATATTATTGACCAAGAAGTTTCAACTCTTGAAAAAATGGGTGTTAAATTCCAGAAAAATTTTGTGGTTGGAAGAACTCGTAAATTGCTCGATTTAATGAAAAAAGATGGTTTCGATTCCATTTTTATTGGAACTGGAGCCGGATTGCCAATGTTTATGGGAATTGAAGGCGAAAATCTTGTAGGAGTTTTTTCAGCAAATGAATATTTAACTCGTGCAAATTTGATGAAGGCATATGACGAAACAAATTCCGATACTCCATTTTTTCATTCCAAAAATGTTGCAGTACTTGGTGGTGGAAATGTGGCAATGGATTCTGCCCGAATGGCTCTTAGACTAGGTGCCGAAAATGTTTACGTTGTTTATCGCCGAACAGAAGTAGAAATGCCAGCTCGTGTTGAAGAAGTTGAACATGCAAAAGAAGAAGGCGTTCAATTTTTATTCTTACAAAATGCAAAAAGCATAAAAGGCAACGATAAAAGCCGCGTAAGTGGAATGGAATGTTTGCGATATGAACTTGGTGAACCCGATTCATCAGGTCGCCGCCGACCAGTTGTAATTGAAGGTAGTGAATTTATGTTAGATGTTGATACGGTTATTGTGGCAATTGGCAATGGTAGCAACCCTTTAGTTAGCCAAACAACTCCAGAACTTGCAGTTAACAAATGGGGTAATTTAATAGTTGACAAAAAAATGAAGACCTCAATTGATGGAATTTATGCTGGTGGCGATATTGTTCTTGGAGCTGCAACTGTAATTCTTGCAATGGGAGAAGGAAGAAAAGCAGCCGCTGCAATTAATGAATATTTGCAAGATTAAAAATAAAATAAATCTATTTACTGAAGTAAATGGCAAAAGATAATACTTTGCTATTTACTTTAGTATATGAGTTACTGCAAACAAATAACAGTTTTAAAATAATCCTTCAATTTCAAAAAAAAAAAACAATGCTCCCAAATTTTATTTCCAAAACTAACCATTTCGCAAATTTACTTTTTGTTCAAATTAGTTTTATGATACCTTAAACCTAAATAATGCAATAGGATTAAAATAAACAATTTTAGAAAAAGAATAATCAATATAGAAGCGAACTTGCCCCGACTTACTCGGTCTTAGCGTTTGTACCCAAAAGGTTAAGTGACATTGGTATAAACGCTTAGAGCGAGTTAGTCGAATATGCATTAATGCTTTTCTAATGCATATTTAGGGTTAAAACAAATAAATTTGAGCCCTTTAATACATATTTTAGTTTTTTAAGTAGTCAAGTTTTTATAATTTAGTTTACAAAATATTTTTAATGTTAGATATGTTTATCAAGTTTAAAATGTGGAGATAGTATGAAAAGAGTAATTTATTTGTTTTTTGCATTTAGTATGTTTTTTATCAGTTGTAATGATTCCAAAATTGTTGACCCACCGGCTGAACCAAATGAAGTTATAATTGGTGTTTTGGTTTCATTAACTGGAAATTGGTCATCGCTTGGAATTACTACAAAAGCTGCATTAGAAGTGGCAGTTGAAGAAATTAATGAAAAATATAAAACCAATGATGTAAATCTTAAGTTTGTATTAAAAGTAATTGATACAAAACTTGATCCTGCATTGGCATATTCGGCAACCATTCAATTAATCTCAGATGGAGTCGAAATTATAATTGGTCCCCAATCTAGTGCTGAATTATCCATAATTAAGCCGTTGCTAGATGCAAATAATATTTTTGCTGTTAGTATGAGCAGCACAGCAAGTTCTCTTGCTTTAGCTGACGACCATATTCTGCGCATTTGTCCCGATGATAAACCAGAAGGAGTTGCAATTGCAGCGTTGATATGGGAAAAAGGAATTAGAAATGTTATTGCCGTTTATAGAGATGACGATGGCAATATTGGATTAAAAAGAAGTATGACAAAAAGTTTTGTAAATCTTGGTGGAACTGTAATTGATTCGATAAAATACTCAAATGACGATATTATAACACAAAACCTTATAGACGAAATTGTGACAAGTATAAATACATCATCAAATCCTTCAGAAACGGCAATTTATCTAGCAGGATTTGATGAAATTACTGACATATTTGCCCTCGCAAAATCAAACACTCAACTTTCTACAACACTTTGGTTTGGAAGTAATGGTTCCGCAATGAGTACAGCAATTGTTTCAAATGTTAATGCAGCAAGTTTTGCAAACAGTGTTGAATTTGTAAGTCCCTTATTTGCCCTTTCGGCCGAAAATGAATCAGAATGGAGCTCACTTTTTAATACCATTGAACAATCCACTCAGCAAAAACCAGATGCTTATACTTTTGCAGCATACGATGCTTTGAAGATTGCTTCAATTGCTTATGAATCTATTGGCACAAATTACGAATTTACAAATCTTTTATCGGAATATGTTACTATTTCAACAACTTACAATGGATTAACAGGAATAACTGAATTTAATCCTGCAGGTGATCGTAAATATGGGAATTTTTCTTTATTTGGAATTTGTGGAATAAATCCAAATTTTACTTGGAATTCAGTAGGCAGTTACAATACTTCAACAAATGAGCTTATTTATACTGGATGCAATTAATTTCTTTAGAAAATTATTTATATATAATAGCTGATAGATAAAATATCTGTCGGCTATTTTTTTATAAATTTTAGAATAAGTACAAAATTGAAATACTTAATTAACAAAAAATAAAAAAGTGCTACTCATTTTTGAGCAACACTTTTTTGAAAAAAACAATTTTATAAAATGTATAATTGAATTAATTCTTAACAATAATGCTATTTCATCAAAATCATTTTTTTGCTTTGATTAAAATATGGTGTACTTATTTTATATATATAAATTCCACTGGCAAATTCTTTTGCGTCAAAGACTATTTCATAAAATCCGGGTTTAGTTTCTCCATTTACAAGCACTTTAATTTCTCTACCAAGAATATCAAAAACACTAATTTTAACAAAACTTTCTTTTGGTATAGAATATCTGATAGTAGAAGTTGGGTTAAATGGATTAGGATAATTCTGTTCCAGTTTGAAACTTGTTGGTAAAGTATTCTCTGTTTTCTCCTCATCGACCGAAACAGGAATGCCACACGAATACTTAGCAATATAATTTGCACTAAAACCGTCGGCTGTAGTGAATATACCTCCGGCATATAAATCCTGTCCGATAACAGCAAGCCGCCACACACCATCATTCATTCCACTTCCCAGAGGTGACCAACTAGTGCCATTCCACTTAGCAACACTATTTGCACTTACTCCTCCAGCAGTTGTAAAACTTCCAGATGCATAGAGATCAGTTCCCATAACTGCAAGACCTTCTACTTCATTATTCATCCCGTTATTGATACCTGATAAGAATGGCGACCAATTTGAACCATCCCATTTTGCAATATAATTTGCAGAATTGTTGTCAGCAGTTGTAAATCGTCCACCTGCGTATAGATTCCCCGCCATCATCTCAAGCCCTGTTCCTCCGATAAAATAATTCATTCCTAATCCAAGCGCTGACCAGTTTGCACCATCCCATTTAGCAATACGATTTGCAGGCACCGTTCCAGCCATTGTAAATTGCCCTCCGGCATAAAGGTTTGTTCCGTCAACCAAAAACGACGAGACGTAATCATCCATCACGCTTAAGAGCGACCAATTTGAACCATCCCATTTGACGATAATATTACCAGGCCCACCCAATGTCGGATCTAAAATATATGAAGTTGCATAAATATTATTTCCCATTGACGCAAGAGCATTAATAGCGCCAGCTGCCGAAAGTCCGCTTCCTAGCGCTGACCAATTTGTGCCATCCCATTTGGCAATATTTTCTGCTGGAATTCCTCCTGCATTAGTAAACCAACCACCAGCATAAAGATCAGTCCCGATAACCGTGAGTGCAGTTACTGTTCCATTTATCCCGTTCACTCCATTACTGCCGCTCACAAGCGGAGACCAACTGGAGCCGTTCCATTTTGCAATATGATTTACTGTGTTGCCTCCGGCTGTAGTGAAGTTTCCGCCAACATAAAGATCCGATCCTATCACTGCAAGAGCCCACACTTCACCATTCGTCCCATTATTTATTCCTGTCCCAAGCGGCGACCAGGCTTTCGTCAGGCACGAATCTTGTTTATTCGGTTTACACTTTCCGTAGGCATCAGCATTATAAATTGACACGATTTCTTCTTTCGTTAACACTCGGTTGAACAATTCAATTTCATCAAGGATTCCTTTAAATTGATAAGCAAGAGAGAATGATTGACTACCTATTCTTAATGGGCCATTATTGTTGAGTGACCCTGGGTGCAAGGTAGGGTCGCCGAATTGTGTATCCACACCGTCGAGATAAAAAAGTATTCCTTTTGCGTCAGCTCTTGAAACAGTTATGGCAATATGATGCCATTTTCCATCGGCAACAAAAACCGACGAAACATAATTTGTAAACGATCCATCAGCCATTTGCAGACTAAGTTTACCGTCGTTAACAAAGAAGGAATATCCTATGAAACCCGTTGACGAAGTTCGTTTGTCAACCAGGTCTTTCGCACCAGCGCTGTCCGTTGTCTGAATCCATGCATCGAAAGAAAAATCACCCGTACCAAAGCTTAGTTCAGCGTGATCCAGAACTTCCACATAGTTATTAATTCCATCGAACTCTAGCCCGCCTAAAACTTTTGCTGTAGCAGGAACAGGGCCGTTTATATGTGTGCCACTATTATTAAACCCTGCAAGATCAATTGATGTTGAACCAGAAATTTCATCCAATGGCCACCATGCAACCATATCAGATGGAGGGGTTACACAATCGAGTTTACTTATGTTTCCAAAATTAATATTTCCTACACCTTCACCATTCCCAAGTATTATCGTATAGGTTGAATCTGGAAATGTTTGTCGCCAATCTTCCTTTTGTGTTTCAAAAACTGTATATGAGCCTCCTGATTGCAAATCGTTAAAACAGTAGTTTCCATTTTCGTCTGTTGTATCGGACAAATCAACAGAACCAGCAGCGTTCTGATAAGTTAAATTGATTACCCAATTTGATAGACCAAGTTCTAAGGAATCTTGAATACCGTTTCCATTTATGTCATTAAATTTCATTCCACAAATAGAACCTAGTAAAGTTTGCTGATAATTACCAAAATTAACAGAATCTTTTGCTTCTCCAGATTTTATTGGAATTACATAAGTACCTGGAGATAATGGATAAGTTTGTTCCCATCCACCTTGGTTTGTTTCAGAAACTGTATATGAGCCTCCTGGTTGCAAATCATTAAAACAATAGTTCCCATTTTCGTCTGTTGTATCGGACAAAGTAACAGAACCAGCAGCGTTCTGATAAGTTAAATTGATTACCCAATTTGATAGACCAAGTTCTAAGGAATCTTGATTACCGTTTCCATTTATGTCATTAAATTTAATTCCACAAATAGTACCAAGTAAAGTTTGCTGATAATTACCAAAGTTTATAGAATCTACGCTTTCTCCCTGAGAAGTTATAATTGAATATGTATTAGGATTTGTCGGGAATGTTTGAGTCCATCCAGTTTGACTGTTCTCTGAAATAAGATATGTAGCGCCAGTCGTAAGACTATCAAAAAAATAATTTCCTAAAGAATCAGTAAAAAGAGAATATGAATTTGGAGCATTATTATCTTTAATGTTTATTTCCCAGTTAGGCAGCCCTGGCTCATCCTGATCTTGAATTCCATTGCCATTTATATCATTAAATTTCATTCCGCTAATAGTCGACGGCAAAAGCAGGATTGATGCATAAACATCACCATTAATATCGTTGCGAAAATCTCTCCATGTAATGATTGCTCCCCCAACTCCGGAATTAATAATTGTTGGGTAACCCTGCGAGGAAAAATTAGAACAAATTATAGCATCAGTTGATAAAATTTTCATACCCCCCGAATTGATTCTCTGTCCATAAACATCGGAACCACTTACACCAGAATTTCGATTATCAATCCAGGTAATTATAGCACCTCCGCTACCATCGCCAGAAATAGTGGGATCTACCTGCGAATTTATAAGAGTACAAAGAGCTATTCCATCGGGTGATCCTGACCATTGCACAGATCCATTTGAATTGATTCTTTGTACATAAATATCAGGGTTTCCATTTCTATTATCTGCCCATGTAACATAGGCACCTCCATAATTATCGTTTGCGATTTTGGGATAAAATTGAAAACCCGTTTGTGAACATACAGCAATTCCATCAATTGTCCATTGTGCCACTCCACTTGAATTTATTTTTTGTGCAAAAATATCAGGGTTGCTGCTACCATTTCGTTCGTCATTCCAGGATATAATGGCTCCACCACTGCCATCAGTTGTAATTGCAGGTTGTCTTTGATATGCAAGTTCAGTGCAGATGGCAACTCCATCAGTTGCCCACTGAATCACTCCATTTGAATTTACATTTTGTGAATAAATGTCAATATTATAATTACGTTGATCTTCCCAAACAATTATAGCCCCACCACTACCATCACTTGTGATGGTTGGAGATGCTGCACTGGAACTAAATGCTGAATAAATAACGACTCCATCAGCCGTCCATTGAACTACTCCATTTTGATCTATTCTTTGTGCATAAATATCATAATTAAATACATTATTTCCGGAATTGCGCTGATCTAGCCAAACTATTATAGCACCACCATTTCCATCACTTGTAATTGCTGGCATTTGTTGGTCGTTTGTCTGTGTGCAAACCACAATGCCATCTGTTGTCCAAATAATTGCACCACCCGAACTAATTCTCTGTGCATAAATATCATAATTACCGTTTCGGTAATCTGCCCAAGTAATAATAGCACCACCGTTACCATCGCTTGTAATTGAAGGATCGTCTTGTTCGTTAACTTCGGTACAAATAGGATTATTTATAGTTGGGTCTGTTGACCACTGAGCTTCAGATTTGTTGCCCAGGTAAAAAGTGAGCATAATAAGGATTACATAAAATTGTATCCCAATATTTTCAAGTATTTTTTTCATTATAATCTCCTTTATTTTTATTTTAAATTCTTTAAGTCTAAATTATTTGCTGACAAGCTCACACGTAAACGAAAGCACACCAACATTGTTGAAAAGTGTGTTAATGCTTCCACTTGCATAACTTGTATGTGTCCATTGAGTATTAAAGCCTTTATTCATTTTAGCCTCGATTATTCATTCTTATTAAATTGTTCAGTTTAACTGGCAGTAAATTATTTCTCCATTCCTAATTATTATTGAGTTTTACATTTTAAGTTTCTAATTAATTCTCTCATTTTTTTTTCTATTCAGACAGATTCGGGTCATTTTCTAAATCAGTAATTGCTTCTTCAATTGAATCCAATTCATTTAGATTAACATTTTCAACAATTTGAGATGGAACAATTTTTTTCTTTATTATTTGAAGAGGCACACTTTTAGTTTTTTTTGTAAATAAACTCTTAAGTATTCTTAGAATATTCATTTTATCATCTTGAAATTTAGCTCAAAGTTAGAAGCATAACAGCTCTGTTTCAATAGCAAACAAGTTAAAGGTACAAGAAGATATATTAACGGTATGTATTTGTAGTTTATCGGTATGTTTTGAAAAGTGCATTATAGCTAGATTAGTATTTTTAGAGTGACAATGGAAGCGAAATAATTACTTCAGTGCAATGTACATTGTCATTTAGGGTGTTTAAATCCTTTGCAAATAGAATTTATTTCCTGCTAATCCAAAAATTGCGTAAAGTGAAAATCCAAGTAAAATTCCAACAATTGGTGGAACAAATGGACTAAAATATGCAGCGCTTGAAGACAAAATGTATGAAAAAATTCCAACCCAATTAAATTGTGGAAGATTTGCATTTTTTAAAAGTGGATAGTTGAATTTATGTTTTACCATAAAATCAGCCATAATTATTCCTCCAATTGGCGGAATAAAAGTACCAAGCAAAATAATAAATGGAACAAGCCATTCGTACATTCCAAAAAGTGCAAGAAAAGTACCAATTGCAGCTCCCGCAAAAGTAACTAATTTTCTTTTATTAGTTCGTAAAAAATTACATCCAGCAGCCGAAAAATTGTAAACCGTATTATCTTGTGTAGTCCAAATGTTTAGGAACAGCATAATTATTCCCAGACTTAAAATGCCTTGAATTTTAATTACATTCACAATATCAGCTTCTTGATAAACTAAAGCGCCAATTGTTCCAATAAAAATCATAAATCCATTACCTAAGAAAAATGCGATTAAACTAGACGATATTGCAGTCTTGCCCGATGAAGCAAATCTAATCCAATTAGTTGCTTGAGTGCCACCACTTGCAAAAGTTCCAAAAACAATAGTTATTGCAGCGCTAAAACTAAGTTCAGTTGTTGGAATTATATCTAAAAGTCTTATAAATCCACCAGCATCATTTATTGAAATATAAATGCTAATAAAAATTAGTATTATCATCATTGGAACAGCAACAATTGATAATTTTTCCAATCCTTTGTAGCCTATTATTGCTGTCCAGCAAAACGCAAATCCAAAAAATATCATTAAATATTTTGTGTATGTTTTATCAATTCCTAAAAACTCTGATAAAATTATTGCAATTGTTGCAGTTCCCCAAGCGTACCAGCCAATTTGAGTAATTCCTAAAATTAAATCAATTATTTTGCTGCCATATTCTCCAAAACAAAAACGCCCCATCATTACAGTGTTTAAGCCACTTTTAAACGAAATATAGCCAAGTGCAGCAACGTAAGCGCCCAGGAGTAAATTTCCAAAAGTGATAATTATTAATAGGTCAGGAAATAGTTTAAAAGCCGTTCCTAAAGTTCCGCCTGCCCACATTGTTGCAGTAAAAAAAGTAAATCCTAACAAAACAGAAGTAAGCGACCAAAAACTTTTCCTGTTTTCTTTTGGAACTTCTTCAAGTGGAAAATCCTCAACAATACTCTTTTTTAATGTTTCCAAAACAAATCCAAAAGTTTATATTAGTCAAATACATTTTGTTAAATATCAAATTATGAAATACTAATTATATACACTAAGTTGTGTACAATATTTATTTCAATCAGTTTTCCTAAAATATAAAAAAAAGAGTTATTTACTATGCAAATTTGGTTATGGATAGGTTTTTTAGGTTTTGTGGTTTTAATGTTAGCATTGGATTTAGGAGTTTTTAATAAAAATTCACATGTTGTAAAAGTAAAAGAAGCACTTGGTTGGACTGCATTTTGGGTAGTTTTAGCCATGATTTTCAATTTACTTATCTATTATTTATATGAAAATCATTTATTTGATATTGGATTACAAGTTGGACACCAACTTTCTGGTTCACAAGCTGCACTTCAATTCTTTACCGGATATGTTATTGAAAAATCGTTAAGTATGGATAATATTTTCGTTATTGCAATGATTTTCTCCTATTTTAAAGTCCCAAGCATTTATCAACATCGTGTGTTATTTTGGGGAATTCTCGGGGCATTATTTATGCGTGGAGCTATGATTTTAGGCGGTGTTGCTTTAATTGAAGAATTTACTTGGATGACCTACGTCTTTGGTGGAATTTTGATTTTAACTGCTGTAAAAATGCTCGTAACAAGTCACGATAATTTAGAACCCGATAAAAATATTTTGGTAAAAATGATAAGACATTTTTACCCAGTTAGCGAAAATTTTGAATCAGGCAAATTTTTTACGAAAATTAATAATAAAATAGCCATTACACCTCTGTTTTTAGTTTTATTAGTTATTGAAAGCACCGATGTTTTATTTGCAATTGATTCAATTCCAGCAATTTTTGCCATAACCACCGACCCATTTATAATTTTCACATCCAATGTTTTTGCAATTTTAGGATTACGCTCCCTATATTTTGCTCTTGCAGCCATGATGGATAAATTTAGATTCTTAAAAATTAGCTTAGTTTTTGTTTTGGCTTTTGTCGGAAGTAAAATGATTTTGGTTCATCATTACCAAATACCAACTTTATTTTCATTAGCGGTTATAATTGGAATTTTATCTGTTGGAATAATTGCTTCAATCTACGCGAGCAAAAAAGATTCTGCAAAATTAGATAACCATTAAGTTAAACAGCAAATCTTTAACACCTCTTTTTTTAGCTTTCATTGACTAAAAGAAGAGGTACAATTTATAATTCATAATTACTTTTCGTAAAAAGTTATGTAGTTTTAGTATATATTTTAATAATATTTTCAATTGGAGAATATAAATGAAAAAATACTTCCTACTTATGATTTTCCCTCTAATATTTGTTGGATGCTCAAGTGCCTCTAATTTTTATTCCTTAAATGAAACTACGGAATTAATTGAGCAAAAATTCCAAGATTCACTTTTTACAAATGCCCATTGGGGTGTTTTGGTAGAATCACTCTCAAGTGGAGAAATTTGGTATGAACAAAATAAGGACAAAATGTTTATGCCAGCTTCTAATGAAAAAATTATGACCACTGCAACTTCGTTAGTTACTTTGGGAGAAAATTTTACTTTTGAGACTAAAGTCTTTTTTAATGGTGAAATTATAGATTCTGTTCTTAAAGGCAATTTAATAGTTCAAGGAAATGGTGACCCAACTTTTTACACAAAATTTTTTAACGATCCACGAACTCCGTTTTTTAACTGGGCGGATTCTTTGCTAAAATTTGGAATAAAGGAAATTGATGGTAACATTATTGGTGACGACAATTTGTTTGAAGACAATGGTTATGGAAATGGCTGGTCTTTTGATGGATTGGATAGCTGGTATTCTGCCGAATCTGGTGCGTTGCAAATAAACGAAAACTATATCGACTTACAACTAATTCCACCCAAAAATTTAAACGATTCACTTCAAATAATTCCAAATATAAAAAGCAATTACTTTACAATTATAAATAACACAATTATTTCGGATACTGGAAAAACACGAATTTCAATAAACAGACCCTTTGGAACAAATAATATAATTATTTCTGGAGTTGTAAAAACTGGAAGCAGAATTATTGAACGCTCCCCTTCCATTTCAAATCCAACTTTATTTTACACAACTGTTTTAAAGGAATCTTTAATTGAAAAAGGTATTATCGTTACAGGCAAAGCAATTGATTGTGATGAATTTAATAATTGGCAGCTTGATACGAATAATTCAACTTTACTGTTATCACATAGTTCTCCACCACTTAGAGATATTTTAAAAGGATTGATGAAAAGAAGTCAAAATATGTATGCTGAAACAATGGTTAAAACTTTAGGCTTAAATGTTAATGGAATTGGATCATTTAGAGAAGGCAAAAAAGTTGTTGAAAGTGTTTTAACTAATTTTGGAATTGCACCAAAAACTTATGCATATTCTGATGGCTCAGGACTTTCGCGATACAATTATATAAGTCCACAACAAATTGTAAAAATTTTAAAAGCCATGAAGAACAGTCAATATTGGAATATTTGGAAGGAATTATTTCCTATTGCTGGCGTTGATGGCACATTAAAAAACAGAATGAAAAACACAAAAGCCGAAGCAAATGTTATTGCGAAAACTGGAACTATTTCAAATGTTAAAGGCTTATCGGGTTATTTGAAAGCTGCAAATGGTGAAGAAGTTGTATTTTCGTTTTTAATTAATGGGCATTTAAAAAACTCGGAAGATACTGAATTAATAACAGATTCTGTTCTTTCTTTAATTGCCGAATACCCATTAAAATTGAAAAAATAGTTTTAATTAGTTAATTAGTTATTATAAATAAACGACTATGGACTGCAAGTCCATAGTTTTGGTTACGAAAAAAAAATCGTTTTGAAAAGCCAAATTACAAACCACAAAAACCAAATAATATCCAAATTTCAATTTCTAATATCAAAACTTTGCGGTTTAAAAAGCCCAACTTTTTTGAAAAGTTGGGCTTTTTTTTAATTTGTTTTTGTTATTTGTTTGAAATTTATCTTTTGACATTTGTTATTTATTATAACATTTTTATAAGCAAAAGCAAGATTCACTTAAGTTCATAGTTTTAACGGCAACTGAGACCGATAAACTAAAAATATTTATTTTATTTATTAATAAAAAATGTTTAACTTAAGCTAAACTAATATTTGAAAAAAGTTTGTTATTAATGTTGTTATTTTGAAAAAAGTTTGTTATTGATGTTGTATATAAGTTTATTCTCCAAATAGATTGAAAAATATTACCTTACGAAAAAAGGTGTTATAAATAACAAATTGATAGGAGGTAACACAATGCATATTAAAACATCTAATCAAGAAAAACTTGATATGGGATTTGGGGGTTATACTTGCAATTGGGGACTTCACATTTGTGGGCTTTATGAAACAGAAATAGAACGAGATGAAATTCTTTTTGGTTTTTTTCATGAAGGAGCTTTAAAAAATGACTTGCAGTTTTACTGTCCCGTTGAAAGAACAAAAGAAAATTTCATTCAAGAATATGCTAACCGCTACCACAATTGTAAAGATCACCCAAAAAACCCAAATCTTTTCACTTTTAACAGTGCTAAAGAACTATATTATCCTAATGGATTTTTCTCACCAACAAGTATGGATATTGGGCTAAACCATTTTTTTACAGAATCTCAAAAAAATGGGAAAAGAAATATTAGAGCTTCTGCAGAAATGGTCTGGGCTTTGGAAGCAATACCTGGAGTTGAACATTTAATGACTTACGAATCGCGTTTAAATTATTTTATTCCTGGCAAACCTTGGATAAGCATTTGTCTTTATAACATCACAAAATTTTCTGGCAAAATAATTATGAATGTATTAAGAACTCATCCATACACAATTTCAAATGGAGTTATTACTCAAAATCCTTACTTTCAAAACCCTGATGATTGGTTAAGAGAAAACAGTCCAGAATTTGCAAATAATTAGGTTATTTTATGAATGCTGCTCACAATTTATTTCTATTGATGTTTCATCTATCTCAACTTCACAACTTTAAAAAGATTATTGAAATTTTTATTGGTGGAGTTTCAGATATTTTTAAAAATGTTGAATTTCAATATTTTGAAACTGAGGCAAAAAACAAAGATTTAGCTTTCGAGATTAAAACTCGAAATTCTTATTTTGGTTTTGTTGAATTCAAAAATTGGGAAAATCTTAGCGAAGAAAATAAAATACTTATCAATAATTCAATCCAAATGCTGGCTGTAATTTTGGAACGCCTTAAATTTGATGAAACATTAGAGAAAGCTAAAAATAAGGCAGAAGAAATTGCAAATGAAAGATTTAATGAATTGCAAACCAAAATTATTGAATTGAAAAAAGCAAAAAACGATTCGCTTAATTTGATTGATGATTTAACAAACGAAATTGAAAAGCGGACTAAGTTTGAAAACGAGTTAAAGGAAAGTGAAGAAAAATTTAGAAATTTTTTCGAAAATTCAACAGTTGGTTTATCAATAACTAAGATTGACGGTTCTATTAGGTCAAACAAAGCCTTTTGTAATATTCTTGGATATTCTGAAAATGAAATAAAAAACATAAAATGGATGGATATTACTCATCCAGAGGATATTGATATTTCAAATATGAACATTCAATCGTTGCTTTCAGGAGAAAATCTGAATGTCCGATTTGAAAAAAGATATCTTCATAAAAATAATAATATTATTTGGGTAGATATTTCAACATACCTGCAAAAAGATAAAAATGAAGAACCACAGTTTTATATTACATCTATTGTTGATATAACTGAACGTAAAAAAACTGAAGACGCAATTGCTGAAAGTGAGCTGCTATTACGACAATCTCAAATAGCCGCGGGAATTGGTAGTTATATTCTGGAGTTCAATGAAGGAATTTGGAAAAGCTCCGAAGTGCTAGACGAAATATTTGGAATTAATAAAGATTACAAAAGAAGTATTGAAGGTTGGAGTTTATTAATCCACCCCGAAATGCGACAAACCATGAATGATTATTTTGCATATGATGTTTTTAAGCTGCATGGAATATTTGATAAAAAATATAAAATTATTAGAGTAAATGATAAAATAGAACGATGGGTGCATGGAATTGGTCGTTTAGAATTTGATGAAAGTGGAAATCTAGTTAGAATGGTTGGAACTATTCAAGATATTACTATTCAAAAAAGAGCTGAAGAAACATTAAAGCAAAGTGAGGAAAGATTTAAATCTATAGTTGAAGGCGCTCCAGATCCAATATTTATTCAAACCAATATGAAATTTTCATATTTAAATCCTGCTGCTTGCAAATTATTTGGAATAAAATCACCATCCGAATTAATTGGCTCACAAGTAATGGAAAGGTTTCACCCTGGTTCTAGAGAAAAATTATTGAAACGAATTCAACAATTAAATGAAAATAAATCAGTTAAAGAACTATCAGAACAAAGATTTATTAAAATTGATGGAAGTGAAGTTTGGGTAGAAACTGCTGGTGAACCAATTATTTTTGAGGGTGAACATGGAGCGTTGGTATTTGTAAGAGATATTTCACAAAGAAAGCAAGCGGAACAAATATTAGCTAAAAGTGAAAAACGTTTTAGTTTATTAGCAAAATCAGCCCCAATTGGAATAATTATTGATGATAAAAATGAAAATATAATATATATAAATGAGCATTTTACAAAAATATTAGGATATACAATTGAAGATATTCCTAATATTAATGTTTGGTGGAAGTTGGCTTATCCTGATAATGCACAAAGAGAACAAATTAGGAAACATTGGGAAGAAGAAATTAAAAAAGCTAAGAATAATGAATCTGAAATTAACCCAGTTGAATATCCCGTAACTTGTAAAAACGGGAAAGTTGCGCAAATTGAATTTAGAATAGCTACAACTAGTGATTTCAATTTTATAATTTTTACGGATGTAACAGAAAGGAAAAAATCGGAAGAAGAGTTAAAAAAGTTAAAAGATAATCTTGAAATTCAAGTATCGTTAAAAACAAAAGAGTTAAAACAAAGAATTGATGAATTAGAAAGATTTCACGATGCAACAATCGACCGCGAATTAAGAATGAAAGAGTTGAAGATTGAAATTGAAAGGCTTAAAAATGAGCATAAATAAATTTAGGTATATACCAAATCGGAATTTATTTTTGTAGAATAATATTTCAAATTCTTTTTTATTGCATTAATTTTGCTATGATAAGGAAAATAAAATTATGACAAACGCTATAATTACCAATATTTCATTGCTTATTATTTTAAGTTATGGTTATAGCTTTTTATATCAAAAACAAGATAAGATAAATAAAAATCTTTATAATTTGCTTTCGGGAATTCTTTTTGGGCTTATTTGTGTGGCTGGAATGTTTTTACCAGTTCATTATTCTAATGGAATAATTTTTGACGGAAGGTCAATAATATTAAGTATAGGAGCTTTTTTTTGCGGACCTATTGTTGCAACTATTTCTGTTATAATTGCTTCTATTTATAGAATTATAATTGGCGGAGGTGGTACTTTTGTTGGTTTAGGTGTAATTTTTACATCTTCAATTATTGGTTTGCTTTACAGACAATTAGTAAATGAAAAAAATAGTAAAAAAATTATCAATTTATACTTTTTGGGAATAGCAGTTCATGTTTCAATGATGTTGTGGATGTTGGCTTTACCAGGTAAATCAAGTAATGATGTTATTATTGAATTGACCTTACCTATTTTAATAATTTATCCAATTGCTTCAGTTATTATATCTAAAATATTAATTGATAGAAAAATAATTGCTGATTCTCAAGTTCAGATATTTGCAAATAAAGAAAAATACAGACTACTTGTTAACAATCAAATTGATTTATTAATAAAACTTGATTTTAAAGGTCGTTTTCTTTTTGCAAGTCCCTCATATTGTAAAACTTTTGGTGTGATGGAAAATGATATTTTAGGCAATGAATTTCTTCCATTGGTTCATCATTGTGATATAGAAAAAACTATTAAAGCAAAGCAGATGTTGCTTAATCCTCCATATACTTGTTACTTTGAAGAAAGAGCAAAATCCGAAAATGGTTGGCGTTGGTTTGCTTGGAACAATAAGGCAGTCATGGATAAAAATGGGGAAATTGAAAATATAATTGGTCTTGGTCGTGATATTACTGAGCAAAAAAAAGCCGAAGAAGCTCTAAAAAATAGCGAAGAAAAACTAACCCTTTTTATCAAAAACTCAAATGACATATACATTTTAATTAATAAAAATGGAAAACAAATTTTTGTTAGCGATGCAGCTTATGAATTAACAGGATATAAAACAGAAGAATTGATGGTTGAATTTGATCAATTAATTCATCCAGATGATTTAGCTATTGTAAGAGCTAAATGGAATGAGATTGTAAATAATAAGGATAAAAAAATAAAGGCTGAATACCGCCACATGCATAAATCAAAAGGTTATGTTTGGTTTGAAGCAGTTGCTCAAAATTATTTTGATAACCCTTTAATAAATGCTGCTATTATAAATGTGCGAGATATTACAGAACGCAAAAAATATGATGAAGAGCTTAAAAAAATGAAAGATAATTTGGTTATAGAAGTTGAAGAAAAGACTAAAGAATTAAAGGAACGAATTTCTGAATTGGAACATTTTTACAATGCAACAATTGAACGTGAACTTAGAATGAAAGAAATGAAAGACGAAATTACGTTGCTAAAAAGCAATAAATCAAAATAATAATTTTTAATATGACTAAAAATTTGGTGAAAATGAAAACATTAATTGTAGATGATAAATTAGAAAATTTATATTTGCTTGAAGCTTTGCTAAGAAGAAGTGGATACGAAACCGTATCTGCAAATAATGGAGCTGAAGCTTATGAATTAGCCGAAAATGATAATTTTAATCTAATTATCTCGGATATTTTAATGCCTGTTATGGATGGATTTACACTATGCCGCAAATGTAAAAAAAATGATAAACTAAAAAATATACCTTTTATTTTTTACACTGCTACATATACCGATGCAAAGGATGAGGAGTTTGCTTTGAAACTAGGAGCTGATAAATTTTTAATAAAACCACAAGACCCAGATGTTTTTTTAAATATTATTAAAGATTTATTTGATAAAATAAAACAAAATGAATTTAAGCCTCGCGAAGTGAGTAATTTATCCGAAGAAATAATGCTAACAGAATATAACTATGCTCTAATTCGAAAATTAGAAGATAAAATGAACCAGACTGAAGAAAATGAAAAAAGTCTTAAAGAATATGTTATAAAACTTGAAAAAAGTTTAGAAGAGAAAAGAATTGCTGAAGAAAAAATAATTAAGATGAATGCCGAATTAGAACAAATTATTGAAAAGAAAACAATGGAATTACAAAAACGGGTTTCTGAGTTACAACACTTTCACGATGTAACTATTGAACCCCAAATATGCATTAGAAAAGCATTAATGCATATTCGACTAACTCGCTCTAAGCGTTTGTACTATTGTTCACTTAACCTTTTGGGTACAAACGCTAAGACCGAGTAAGTCGGGGCAAGTTCGC
>Ga0210039_1001470_pt1 | contig 21617 bp, 17 predicted proteins | sample CryGeyCG2114_250_3_FD_185460 | JGI IMG/M metagenome (GOLD analysis project Ga0210039, IMG submission 185460) | Groundwater microbial communities from aquifer - Crystal Geyser CG17_big_fil_post_rev_8/21/14_2.50 (SPAdes) (version 2) | ecosystem: Environmental > Aquatic > Deep subsurface >...
TCGGCAATTTCTTTAGGATCGGATAATAATTCCCGCTCCAGCGCCTGATCTTCTTCAACGGTTTCGCCACGGTAACGGGTACCGGCAATCGGACGCACCGTTACTTCACCATCTTCGAGACGCGCCAGAATTTCCGGTGATGAACCGACCACATGAAAATCGCCCAGATTCATACAATACATATAAGGCGATGGATTCAGCGTGCGCAGCGCACGGTATATATTCACAGGATCACCACTATAAGGAACCTGCATACGCTGAGAAATAACGCACTGCATAATGTCGCCGGCCAGGATGTACTCGCGGATATTTTCAACCGCATCCATAAAGGCCTGTTCGCCGAATAATGAACGGAAATCTTCTTCTTGTACTTCAACAGTATTTTCCAGTGGCCGGCCAACCGTACCGCTGTACGGCTGACGCAGTTGCTGACGCAACTCATCCAGACGCGCTTCCGCTTTGTCAAAAGCATCGGTCTCCGCCGGATCTGCCATCACAATAAGGTGCAATTTACCGCTGAGGTTATCGAATACCACCACTTCTTCGGAAATCATCAGCAGAATATCCGGTGTATTCAGCTCATCGGCAGGACAGGATTTCTGCAGGCGCGGTTCAATATAGCGCACTGTGTCATACCCGAAATAACCAACCAGCCCACCATCAAACTTAGGCAGGCCATCAATCTGAGGAACCCGGAAACGCTGCTGAAACTGGCTGATATATTCCAGCGGATCAGCCACTTCATGCTCTTCGATCACCTCGCCATCACGCTGCAGCACAACCTGCTGTCCGCGCACGATCAGTACATCACGGCAAGGCAGGCCAATCATAGAATAGCGACCCCATTTCTCACCGCCCTGTACAGATTCCAGCAGATAGGTATAAGGCGCAGCAGCCAGTTTCAGATAAGTACTCAGAGGAGTGTCGAGGTCAGCCAATACCTGACGCGATACCGGGATACGGTTAAAACCCTGCTCAGCCAGAGCAGCAAATTGGTGCGGAGTCATAAAGAACCTTCAAGATTAATAAGCGCAAAAATACATGGCCATGCGGCCGGAAAGGTTGGCAGCTGCGCTTAACACCATCGACAGGTCAGATGCTGACCCTGTTGCAGGGGGCGGTTATATTGAAAAAACACCGCGGGGCTCCGTTGAATAATCAGGGAAGAGATAAGACTGAACTATAACGGCATGCTGGACGGGCAGCAAGAAGCAGATGCCCATCGCTGGCGGACTATTCCGCCCGCCAGTCCAGACAGGGCCAGCCGCGCTGCTGTGCGGCCAGACGTAACTGAGGATTAGGATTCAGCACCACCGGTTGCGCAACCATTTCCAGCAGCGGCATATCGGAATGGCTGTCGGTATAAAACGCAGCATCGGTGAAACTCAGGCCTCGTTCCGTAAGAAAACGCCGTGCCAGTTCGACTTTTCCCGGGCCATAGCACATGGGCCGCTCCAGTCCGGTAATGCGTTGCCCGTCGGTACTTAAACGATTGCTGATCACATGAGCAAAACCCAGAGCCTGACCATAAGCACGGGCAATCACATCATCAGAACCGGTAATCATCACCAGTTGAGCGCCCCGCTGCTGATAAGCAAACAGCAGTGATGCGGCCTGCGGATAGATGTGCAGCTGGCCACGCTCATTAAAAAAGCGCTCCACCCGGCTCTGATACTCTGCCAGGCTCATTCCACGGGTCCGGGTACGATAATAATTAGACAGGCGCCAGTGGGTAACCCGGCCTTTTTTGTAAGCCCGATAAAGGGAAGCCAGCGCCAACATCGCCTCAACAACAGCCCAACGCTCACGACGGAAGCGCCACTTAATCCACAGACTGTTGGCATCCTTGTTGATCAGGGAATCGTCAAGATCGAAAAAGACAACAGGAACATCATAGACCTGCATTGGTGCATCCGTTTCAGCGGTAAAAACAAGTTACCCAGACTATCACAAGGGGCTGTCCAGCCCCATAGCCGCCAACCGCCAGTGAGTAACGGTCGCCGAGGAAATGGCCTGCGGATGCGCCACCGCCAGTTTCTGCAGCCCCTGCCAGAATGCTGTTACATGGGCGTCCAGCCCCAGTATTTTCAGGGATGCCAGCATGCGGCTGATGCGGCGGTGATTGTGATTATCGGGTGTCATCCAGTGATAATTGTCCACATCGGCGGGAATCAGTAATTCAAATCCCTGCGGCGTTTCACGCATAACGATTCCATAAAATTGCAGCATCCGTAATAAGGATTGGTGCAGGCGGCTCTGCAGATCATGGGAAGAGTGAAAGGCTTCGATAACGACCGTATTCACCACAGGCGCTTCAGGGTTGTAGGGACTGGGATCGCGCAAAGGAAACAACCATTGAATGTAATCATGGCAGCTTTCCAGCTCATTATTGGAGAACGCCAGAATGCCACTGAGCGTGCGTCCGCGATGGTCTGTTCCCTGGCCTGAGTAGAACGCAATAATGGGGTGCATACACCTGCCTGTTACGAAAAACAATAGCGATACACCTCAGTATAGCCCTAAGTCAGGATCCGGCGTGATCGCAACTCAAGGTTACGAAATTTGTTCGAAATCGTTTGACGTTACCTGCCGCTGATGTAGTCTGAGTTAACCATCCTGAAGGAACTTCCCGACGGAAAAGCGTCCGAAGTTCCTGAGTCAATCAACAAAAGGAGCGACTATGAAAGGTTTGGAAATCAGCTTCCGCGACATCGGTCATTCTGACGCCATCGAACAGCATATCCGCGAAAAAGCCGGAAAATTAACCTCCACATTTGACGATATTATTGGCATTCGCGCTGTCGTTGCCATGCCCCATAATCACAGCAGCAAAGGTAAACTTGCCCACGTTTCTCTGGAGGTTGGCCTGCCCGGTCAGACCGTTGCCATTACCCGCGATCACCACGACAACCCGGAGCATGAAGACATGTATCTGGCGGTCAGCGATGCATTTGAGAAAGCACAGCGTAAGGTGAAAAAGATTCACGACAAGCGCAGTGATAAAAACCGTCGCGTCACCACCATGGCTCCGGCGGAGTAAACGCAGGAAGGAATAAAAAAAGAGCCCAATGGGCTCTTTTTTTATTCCTTCTCTTTCAGGTTTAAGCGTTACAGCTTGCCACTGAGTAAAACCTGCAACAGTCCTGGCCGCACAAGGTTGGCATAAAGCGCACCGATTTCTTTGGCATCCACCGGAAAACCATCTTTAACCCAGCGCACAATGACCATAAAGGATGCCCCGGCAAGAAAGTCGATCACATAATTCATCAGGCTGGTATCTTTTATCGGCAAAGAGTGAGCGCCGATATAGCGCTCCATTATGCGTCCGACATAACGCTTAAATTCGCTCAACATCAGAGCTTCAATATCTGCCTCAATCAGCAACCGGGCGAACGTGGCATTATCAGACCATTGCCGGAACATAATCTCTGCAATAATCGGATCGGCATTCGGAGACTGCGTCAGATAGGTATCAATCTGTTCATAAAACTGCATGAACATGCTTTCGATATACCCTTTAAGCAGGTCATCCTTGGAACGGTAATGAAGGTAAAACGTCGGACGGGCAACCCCTGAACGTTCACAGATATGGGCAACTGAAATTTTGCCATAAGGTTCTTCCGCCATCAGCTCCAGCAGTGTATTCATCAGTAGCCGCCGCGAGCGTTCAACGCGCTTATCGAGATCTTTACTCATAGTATGGTCGCCACGGGTAAGGCCGTTACCCGGATTTATTATTGTATTTATGCTTCAGCATACGCCGTTGAATGTTATAGACAATCGTCTATCTGTGCCAGAACCGGTCACGACTGACGCTGCAGCATCACATTCAGAAATCCGGGCCGGCTCAACTCACTGAACAAATCTGCCAGCTTATCTGGTGGATAACGGAAGTCATTACGCACCCAGCGGTCCAGCATCATCCAGGAAGCGCCAGCCAGATAATCGATCATAAACCCCAGCTGCTCGGCATCACTGACAGCAATCTGGTGTTGGCGTACATACAGACCCAAAACCCGGGCAATGTAGTTCTGAAAGCGTTTGATCAATAAAGACTCAAGCCCCGCATTAAAGATCAGACGACTGAAGTCACGATGGCGGTCCCATTGGGCAAACAGGCGCTGGCTGATATCACGGTTAAGTTCCGGCGATTCCCCCACCATGCCGGCAATATCGTCATAGAATTCAGCAAATACCGTATCGACATAGTCCAGCAGCAGCTCCTCGCGGCTGCGGTAATGCTGATAGAAGGTCTGCCGTGCCAGCCCCGCATGACGGCTTATCTGCTGAACGGTAATAGAAGAGAAAGGCTGGTCAGCCATCAGCGTCAACAATGCTTTCAGCAGTTGAGCACGGGTAGGAGATTCAGCAGCAACAGCAGAAACGGATAAGGTCATAAACAACTCCCGGGGGCGGATCATGCTAACAGCGCCCGGGCCTGACCGCAAAAACGAAAAAGCCGCCCGGAGGCGGCTTTTTGCGGAGAGCAGAACTTACGCAGTCGCGAACAGTTCTTCGTCCAGTTCGAACAGTGGCTCAGAACCACCTTTAACTGCAGCACTCAGGCCAATGTAACGTGGCAGCAGACGCTTCATGTAGAAACGTGAAGTTGCCAGTTTGGCTTTGTAGAAGCCGGAAGCGTCATCTGCTTTTGGCAGAGACACAGCAGACATCTTGGCCCACATGTAAGCCAGTGCGGTGTAACCAAACACGTGCAGGTATTCAACAGAAGCCGCACCGATTTCGTTCGGGTTGTTAGCCGCTGCATCCATAACCCACTGGGTCAGGTCGTTCAGGTTTTCCAGAGCCGCTTTCAGTGGCTCGATGAACTCAGCCATCGCTTCGTTATCGGCCTGAGAGGCGATGAACTCATTGATGTCGGCTTCGAACAGTTTGTAGAAAGCGCCGTTGTTGGCAGCGATCTTACGGCCGATCAGATCCAGAGACTGAATACCGTTGGTGCCTTCGTAGATCTGAGTGATACGGATATCACGCACATACTGCTCCTGACCCCATTCACGGATAAAGCCGTGACCACCGAATACCTGCTGACCAGCAATAGCAGATTCCAGAGCGTTGTCGGTCAGGAAAGCTTTGGCAACCGGAGTCAGCAGAGCCAGCATCGCATCAGCATGCTGCTTCTCTTCGGCATTATCAGAGAACTTGGCAATATCCAGCCACTTGGCAACGTAGGTAGAGAATGCACGACCACCTTCATTGAAAGCACGCATGGTCATCAGCATACGGCGTACGTCCGGATGAACGATGATCGGGTCAGCGGCTTTGTCTTTAGCAACAGCACCAGTCGGAGCACGGCTCTGGATACGGTCACGGGCGTATTCAACAGCGCTCTGATAAGAGGCTTCAGCCGCACCGATGCCCTGGATACCCACACCCAGACGCTCGTAGTTCATCATGGTGAACATACAGGCCAGACCTTTGTTCTCTTCACCGACCAGCCAGCCTTTGGCGCCGTCGAAGTTCATCACACAGGTGGCAGAACCTTTAATACCCATTTTGTGCTCGATAGAACCACAAGACAGAGTATTAGCCTCACCCAGAGAACCATCTTCGTTCACCAGGAACTTAGGCACCAGGAACAGGGAGATACCTTTAGGACCGGCCGGCGCGTCAGGCAGCTTGGCCAGCACCAGGTGGATAATGTTTTCGGCCATATCATGCTCACCCCAGGTGATGAAGATCTTGGTGCCGGAAACAGCATAAGAACCGTCAGCCTGTGGCTCAGCTTTGGTGCGGATGATGCCCAGATCGGTACCGGCGTGAGGCTCGGTCAGATCCATGGCACCGGCCCAAACGCCGGAGTACATATTAGGCAGATATTTTTCTTTCAGTTCCAGAGAACCGTGGGCGTTCAGAGACAAACAGGCGCCGGCAGTCAGCATTGGTGCCAAACCGAACGACATGTTCGCGCCCTGCACCATTTCTTCAACCTGACCAACCAGAGTTTTTGGCATACCCATGCCGCCGAAATCCGGGTTACCACCCAGACCGTTCAGGCCGGCATCAACGTAAGTCTGGTAAGCTTCTTTAAAACCAGGAGCCGCAGTCACAGCACCGTCTTTCCAGGTAGAACCGACTTCGTCACCGTTGCGGTTCAGCGGCGCCAGCACTTCGCTGGCAATCTTGCCGCACTCCTGCAGAATGGCATCTGCCGTTTCCGCATCAACCGCGCCCTGCAGACCAGCCAGAGAAGCCCACAGTTTGTCTGCTTCAAAAACTTCATTCAGAACAAAGCGCATATCGCGCAATGGTGCTTTGTAATCAGCCATGTTTCACCTCATGTTAGCTGTGGCTTACTGTTACCCACGCTTACAACCAGCCACCGGATAACAAAATGCCGCTATTGTACTTACTCTGACCCGCTTGCCCAGCCCAGAATACGAAAAAACCGCGCCGAGGCGCGGTTTTTACTGATGTGCCTTTTGCGAACAGGCGCTCAGACTCAGAACGCGAAGTGTTCTTCAGCCAGATCCATCAGAGTGTCTGCACCAGCAACCATGGTAGCTGCGTGAGCTTTGGTGCGTGGCAGAATGCGAGCGAAGTAGAAGCGCGCAGTAGTCAGCTTGGCTTTGTAGAACTCTTCTTCAGAAGTGCCGTTAGCCAGAGCATCCTGAGCGATTTTCGCCATACGGGCCCACAGGAAGCCCAGTACTGCGTAACCTGAGTACATCAGGTAATCAACGGATGCAGCACCAACTTCGTCGCGGTTCTTCATCGCAGACATACCGATCTTCATGGTCAGATCGCCCCACTCTTTGTTGACTTCAGTCAGAGCGGCAACCATCGGAGCCAGTTCAGCGTTGCCTTCTTCAGCCTGGCAGAACTTGTGGATCTGCTTGGTGAAGTTACGCAGAGAAGCACCCTGAGTCATCAGAACTTTACGGCCCAGCAGGTCCAGAGCCTGAATACCGGTAGTACCTTCATAGATGGTAGAGATACGGGTATCACGAACAATCTGCTCCATGCCCCACTCAGCGATGAAACCGTGGCCACCGAATACCTGCATACCCAGGTTAGCAGCTTCAGAACCCGCTTCAGTCAGGAAAGCTTTAGCGATAGGAGTCAGGAAGCCCAGCAGCTCATCAGCGGCTTTACGTGCTTCTTCACTCTCGCCTTTCTTAACGATGTCGTTCTGCTGTGCAGTCAGGTATACCAGCGCACGGCCACCTTCAGCGAAGGCTTTCTGAGTCAGCAGCATACGGCGAACGTCAGGGTGAACGATGATCGGGTCAGCCGCTTTTTCAGGAGCTTTAGGACCAGTCAGGGAACGCATTGCCAGACGGTCTTTGGCATAAGCCAGAGCGCCCTGGAAAGAAGCTTCAGCAGCGGTAGAACCCTGCAGAGCAGTACCGATACGGGCAGTGTTCATGAAGGTGAACATGCAGTTCAGACCTTTGTTCTCAGGTCCGATCAGCCAGCCTTTGGCGCCGTCGAAGTTCATCACACAGGTCGCGTTGCCGTGGATACCCATTTTGTGTTCGATAGAACCACAGATCAGGCTGTTGCGCTCGCCCGGAGTACCGTCAGCGTTTGGCAGGAACTTAGGAACGATGAACAGAGAGATACCTTTGGTACCTTCTGGTGCGCCTGGCAGACGAGCCAGAACGATGTGGACAATGTTGCCCGCCATGTCGTGCTCACCGGCAGAGATAAAGATTTTGCTACCAGTGATGGCGTAAGAACCGTCAGCGTTTGGCTCAGCTTTGGTTTTCAGGATACCCAGGTCAGAACCACAGTGGGATTCGGTCAGACACATGGTACCGGTCCACTCACCTGAAACCAGCTTGGTCAGGTAAGTTTCTTTCTGCTCAGGAGTACCGTGCAGTTCGATGGTGTTCATCGCACCATGAGACAGACCTGGGTACATACCCCATGACCAGTTAGAAGAACCAACCATCTCAGACATAACAATGCCCAGAGACTCTGGCAGGCCCTGGCCGCCATGATTTTCTTCATGAGCCAATGAAGGCCAGCCGCCTTCAACGTACTTGGCATAAGCTTCTTTGAAGCCGGTCGGAGTAGTAACAGAACCGTCGTCATGACGGGTACAGCCTTCGAGGTCACCAACGCGGTTCAGCGGAGCCAGTTCCTGTTCGCAGAATTTAGCGCCTTCGCTGATGATGGCATCAACCATGTCAGGAGTAGCAACTTCAGCGTAAGCCGGCAGGCTGGCATAGTGGCTTGGCATATCCAACAGTTCGTCCATGACGAACTTAATTTCACGCAGGGGAGCCTTGTAATCTGGCATAGGAAAGACCTCGTAGCCTGTTATGTTCTTGCAGCAATAAGCTGCTGTTGAGTTTAGGGTAGTATGACACTACCAATTCAAACAAGTGTTTGAAACATACGTTCGCCACCGGTTAATGTCAACCCCATGGGCACGCTTCCCCCAGAAATGGCAGGTAAAAGCTTAGTCCCTCAGGCCATATTGGAGGCGAAAAAAAACCGGCAACCGCCGGTTTGACCATAAAAACAGGCTTCAGACCACATCGTTCAGCAATTGGCCGGCACTGACAGGCTGAGGCAGGCTTATCTGCAGCAGCACTTCGTTAATCTTCCGCAGCCGGGCATTATGCTCAGCAAAGCGCTCAGCTGCTGAAATCTGCTCTTCGTCCTTCAGTTTTTTGTCCGCCTTTTCCTGCTTCTTATGAGCTTCATCCATTTCAGCGCGGGATTTTTCCTGCTCGCTCTTCACCTTTTCAAGTTCCGCGGCCCGAACCTCCCGCTGCTGCTCTGATAATTCATTCAGTGCCTGAGCGGCAATCTGACCAGCCTGGGCAGCAACTTGCCGGTCCTGAGAGGAAGGTTCAGCCGGAGCCAGCGCGGCACGCTGCACTTGCTCCATTTTGGTAAGGGTTGCAGCCGGATCGTTAGCTACTTTACTCACATCAACCGGTACCTCGCCGCCAACGGCATAGCGTACGCCATCCGGTCCCTGCTGATAGGTGAAGTTAGCGCTGCCTGCATAACTGCCGCCGGTACTGGCATGAGCCTGCTCGTGGGCACGTACTTCCTGATCACGCTGCTTCAGTTCACGAATCTGCTGTAACTCAGCATCGGCCAATGCCTGATCCTGTTCGTTGCGCAGCGCTCTGCTGGCGATAACCTGTTCTTCCGCCGAACGGCGCTGTTGTGCATCCTCCGCCTGTGGTTCTGCTTCCTCTGCGGAGTCCTGATTTAACGGAGGAGTAGTGGTATCTGCGTTACGGCGCGGACGGGAATATATCTCAGCGGACGTTTGCGACTTACGCATCCCTGCATCGGTAGCAGCTGCACTAAGGGACACCTCTTCAACCGGAGCAAAAACGGTGGAAGCTGCATTTTCTCCTTCTTTTGCCAATATCTGCACAGCCGCACTTCCGCTGGGAAGCGCGCTGCTCAGAGTGGGCGATGAAGTAGGAGAAACTTGCATGATTAGGTTCTCAGCTCTCAGGCCTGAGTATCAATCAGGGTGCCAAGCTGCTTATCCGCAGCTTCAAGTACTTTGCTGCCAGCAGCAACCGTTTCTTCACCCTGCTTCAGATCAGTCATCGCGGAGGAAAGATTGCCAACACCCTCAACCGGGCGGCTGGTGGTCGCATCCACGACATCCTGAGCGGCACGTTTGACCTGAGCATTACCCTGATCGACGGCATATGCCCCCGAAGTAAATGCCGAGCCTGTAGTTGATCCTATGTTCATAAGCACCTCGCGATGGTTTTAGGGCTATTGATCACAATTTAACCAATATCCACATTTTTTACCAGCACCATGGCACCAGACCATTAGACGGATTCGTTATATTCAAACCTGAACGGCATTATAAAATAACACTTGTTCATCAGAATTGGGCGTCACCAGTAAGGCTTCCAGCGACTCTGGTTCACGAGTCACCCGGTGCTCGCTGTTGATACCCAGCTTACGGAACAGAGCCTGATCTTTATTTGCCGCCGGATTAGGGGTAGTAAGTAAACACTCACCGTAAAATATAGAATTGGCACCGGCAAAGAAGCACATTGCCTGCATTTCTTCACTCATCTGTTCGCGGCCCGCACTGAGGCGTACGTGGGAGGCTGGCATCATAATCCGTGCTGCGGCGATCACCCGGACAAAGTCCAGCGGATCGAGATCCTGCTCACTTTCAAGCGGTGTACCGGCAACTTTCACCAGCTGGTTGATGGGCACTGAATCCGGCTGCGTTGGCAGATTCGCCAGCTGCACCAGCAATCCTGCACGATCCTGAGTACTCTCCCCCATCCCCAAAATTCCGCCGGAGCAGACTTTCATTCCGGCATTACGCACGTTCGCGAGTGTACCGAGACGATCGCTGTAGGTACGGGTAGTGATAATTTCGCCATAGTACTCCGGCGAGGTATCCAGGTTATGGTTGTAGTAATCGAGCCCTGCAGCCGCCAGTTGCTGTGATTGCTCTTCATCCAGCATGCCCAGAGTCATGCAGGTTTCCAACCCAAGTTCTTTGACCCCCTTAACCATCGCCAACACATAGGGCATATCCTTCTTGCGCGGCGAACGCCAGGCAGCTCCCATACAAAAACGATCGGAGCCGGCAGCCTTTGCGGCTTTGGCCTTTTCAATAACCGCCTGAACCTCCAGCAGTTTCTCTTTTTCAAGACCGGTATCATAGCGTGCGCTTTGCGGACAATAAGCACAATCTTCCGGGCAGGCGCCGGTTTTAATCGACAATAAAGTGCTGACCTGAACCTCATTGGGATTGAAATGGCGCCGGTGAATCGTCTGCGCACGAAATAACAGCTCATTAAAAGGCAGGCTCAGCAATGCCTGAGCTTCATCTACCGTCCAGTTGTGACGGATATCCTGCGCTTTTTCAGCCGACAGACTCATAGTGGTATTCCTGAATATTGATAACATCAATGCAACAGAGGCGATCATAGAAGGCGGCGCCATGTGGTCAACCATTGCTAAAAAAACAGTAGACTACTGGTCAAAATCAATACGAAGGTTAACCCCACCAGGGGAATGCGAGCTTTGTCTGCAGAACGCCGGGGGATTATTTTTCCTTTGTAACCACTGCCTGCAGGAACTGCCACATACTGTATTTGCCTGCTCCCAGTGCTCAGAACCGATGACCAGCCCGGGACGCTGCGGGCGATGCCAGCAGAAGCCACCCGCATTTGATTACAGCTATTGTCCTTTTCTCTATCAGCAGCCCATCAGTCTTTGGATAAAATCCTGCAAAGACAGTCATCAGTTAATCTGGCTGTCACGCCTTACCGGGCTGATGGAACGAAACCAGCCCGGCAACCTGCCACAGGCGGATGCTATTACGTTTATTCCCAGTAGCCGGCGGAAACTCTTTAATCGTGGATTTAATGTTACTGAAATCATCGCCCGCAGACTGGCAAAGCGGCTGGGCATTCCACTCATCCCAAATGCATTATGTAAGACATCAGGTAACGACCAGCGTGGTTTAAGCGCAAGCCAGCGGCATAGAAATCTGCGCAACTCGCTGCAGCCAGGAAAGCAGGATTTGCGCGGTAAACATATTGTGATTATTGAAGACGTGATGACTACCGGAGCCACAGCGAATGCTGCAGCCTCAGCGCTCAAGCAACAGGGAGCCGGCATTGTCGGTATCTGGGCCCTGGCACGCACACCGCCACCGCAGTGGCAGCGCACATAACGACCGCACAACAAACCCTGATCCGCGCCAGAGTCATTGGTTGATGACAGCGATACGGGCATAATGCCGCCACTTTCAGGAGAGCGGCCATGATATCCACACACCCATATACCCAGCTGACCCCGGAGCGCGTAATGGACGCGATTGAAGCTCAGGGGTTTGTCTGCGACGCACGGATATTCCCTCTCAACAGCTATGAAAACCGGGTTTATCAGGTTGGGATTGAAGATCAGCAACCTCTGATTGCTAAGTTCTACCGCCCCGGGCGATGGAGTCGCGAAGCCATTCAGGAAGAGCACGATTTTCTGCTTGAACTGCAGCGCGAAGATTTGCCGGTCGTTGCTCCTATCGCCGTCAACGGCCAGACGCTGTTTTTCAGCGACCCGTTTTTCTTTGCCCTGTTTCCACGTCGTGGCGGTCAGGCGCCGGAACTCAGCAGCGATGACGATCTTGAATTACTGGGTCGTTGGCTGGGGCGGCTGCATCAGGTCAGCGCCAACTGTGCATTCGAACACCGCCCGCTGATTCGTGGGGCCGATGATATGGTTCTGGCCAGCGAACAGGTTTTACGCTCAGGACTGATGCCTGCCGATTACCACGCCAGCTATGAAAGTCTGGCCGCTGCCCTGACCGATTGGGCGCAGAAGCTCTATCGCGCGGAAGACATCCGGACGTTGCGCCTGCACGGCGATCTGCATCCCGGCAATCTGCTGCTGCGTGATGAAACACTGTACATGGTAGATTTCGACGATTGCGTGCAAGGCCCGGCAATGCAGGATATCTGGATGCTGCTCAGCGGTTCAGAACAGGAACAACGCCAGCAATTACTGGTCATTAAGGAAGGCTACGAGATGTTTCGCCCCTTCCCGCAGCATGAGCTGGCACTGATGGAAGTTCTGCGCAGTCTGAGGGTAATGAAATACGCCGCATGGCTTTGTTCTCGCTGGGATGACCCTGCCTTTCCTGCAGCTTTTCCGTGGCTCGACAGTCACCGTTTCTGGTCAGAGCACATTATTCTGCTGCGTGAGCAGCTGGCTGCCCTGCAGGAAGGCCCCCTGGTTCTGCCACAATTCTGAGTCTGATATCACGATTCTATAACCAACAGGATGATTACAATGAAAAAACACATTCCTTTGTTACTCGCCTTAAGCTCACTGCCACTGATGGCGCAAGCCGACAATCATGGTCAGGGCTTTCAGCCTGAGCGTCTGCAACTGGGCGCCAGCCTGTCGCACAACGTTGTCGACAGCCCTTTTGGCGGTGGTAACGTTGACGCGATGGGGATGAGTATTTTTGCTGGCTACGAACTTGATAACGACATCGATCAGGTAAAAACAACGGTCGAAATCGGCTACAGCCAGACCGATGACTTTTTTAAAGGCCCGCACAATGATATCTCTGGTTTATGGGTCGCAGGTGTTGTAGAGAAACAGCTGCCGGAAATTAATCCGAACCTGTTCGCACTTGCCCGCCTGGGCCTGGACCTCGGTGATGATGACGGCATTCTGCTTGGTGCAGGTGCTGGCTTTCACCTGACGCCGAAAGTCGATATTCGCGGTGAGTACATCAATAAAGATGCTTCTTCGGTGTATCAGGCGAGTTTCGTGCTGAATTTCTGATCATCCGCAGCGGGTATTGCCACCAGACTTACCGGCAATATTTAAAAAAACGTAATAAAAAAAGGGGCCGAAGCCCCTTTTTTATTACGCAGATCTAACTCAGATCAACGCTTACCTTCACGACGCAGAGCGGCCGGAGTGTAATCCTGCTGGCTGCGCTCGAAACCGAACTCGTAAGAGCCCTGCTCTTCGTTATCCAGACCCAGAGCCAGGTAACGGCCAGAGTTCAGATCGTACAGCGTTTCGATAGCATACCAAGGTACCAGTGTATCGTAGTACATCAGGTTATGTGCTTCAGCAACGCGCCACAGTTCACCACGACCGTCATAGTGGTCGATTTCAGTTGCTTGCCAGGTATCTTCATCGATATAGAACACACGCTTGGCATAGATATGGCGTTTACCTTCTTTCAGGGTCGCAGTCACTTTCCATACACGATGCAACTCGTAGCGGGCCAGATCCTGGTTGATATGCCCAGGCTTGACGATATCAGCGTACTTCAGATCAGCACTTTTCAGTTTGTAAGAGTTGTAAGGAATATAGATTTCCTTCTTACCTTCCAGCTTCCAGTCGTAACGGTCAGGTGCACCGTTGAACATGTCGAAGTTGTCAGATGTACGCAGACCATCTGCTGCAGTGCCCGGACCATCGTAGGCAACCTGTGGCGCACGGCGCACACGACGCTGACCAGCGTTATATACCCAGGCCTTACGCGGTTCTTTTACCTGATCCAGAGTTTCGTGAACCAGCAGTACGTTACCCGCCAGACGCGCCGGAGACAGTACATCCTGCTTGAAGTAGAACAATACGTTCTTATCCGCGTTAGGATCATAGTCTTTCAGTTTGTCACGGAAGGTGAACTCGTCCTGGAAACGAACCAGAGTAAAGTCACCATTCACCTGTGGAGTTACCTGACCAACCACGCGACGTACACTACCGCCACGATAACGGACGATATGGTTCCAGATCGCTTCCATGCCATTTTGTGGCACAGGGAAAGGCGCGCCTTCTACATAATTTTCCAGACCGTTGCCACCTTCCAAAAGCTTGGTCTTGGTAGCATTTTCTTTGGTCTTGTCGTAAATAGCCTGAGGGTAGGCAGATGAACGACGGGTCTGATAAACCGGCATTTTATAAGTATCAGGATACTTCTCAAACATCGCTTTCTGACCTTCGGTCAGGTTTTCTGCGTACTGCTTGTAGTTAGCACCTGTAATTACAAATTTCACCTTATCGGCGGCATATGGATCAACCGGCTTGCCGCCAGCAACGTAACCAGCAGGAGGCGTGGTAATACCACCGGTCCAGGCAGGAATCTCGCCTTTGCCAGCCATTTCCGCGCCCATTGGCGTCAGTTCTTTACCAATTTTCGCCGCTTCTGCAGGAGAAACAGCCGCATTTGCTGCGCTTACCATCAGGGACAGCGCAATTGCGCCGCCCCAGGTTTTATAATGTTTTTTCAACATGGTTCATAGACCTCTGTAATTCTTGTCTGAGCCAGTAAATTAGAATGAATATTTTGCAGACAGACTGACGTTGTCACGATCAACCATCTGATTGTAGTCACCACCAGAGAAGTTGGTGTACGAAAGATCAACCGATGTTTTGTTCAGGTAAACAAAGGACACACCCAGGCCAGTAGTCAGGCGATCATCCAGGAACTGAGCACCTGGCTCAGGACCATTGCCTTTGTCATACGCAACAGACAACGTTGGTGTTACGTTCACACCCGCAAACGCGTTATTGAAGTCCATCGAGGCACGCAGACGGATACCACCAGAGAGCTCGGTTACGTAGCCATCATCGGTACAGTTTTTGGTCGAAACGTTAGCTGCAGAGCCACCATCGGTACAGTAATTAACTGCAGCCTGAGGGTCTGCCGGGTTAGCCCATACGCCATCGTTATTACCGATACCATAAGCACCGGAACGGCCATAACGGGCTTTATCAAGGCTCGGCAAGCCGTCGACATAGGTCATACCGATTTCAGAAACCAGCGCCAGACGGTCAGCCCCCAGTACACGGTCATAGAACTTGATAAAGGTCATTTGCGCTTGCCACATATCAAAATGATCGTAGCCTTCTGCAATCTCACCGTACAACGCGGACGCGTTACCAGCTTCCTCAGCACGCTGCTGATACAGACGGCTGTATGGCGCGCCGTTACCCGCCAGAATCAGTTCAAACGCGTTCCACTGCAGTGGCATATCCGGCTTGTAGCTGATTTCACCGGAGATCGAGGCTCCACCTTCGGTACTGGTCGCGAAACTGATACCAGAGATCTGGATATCTTCCGGGTAGGCAATCTGATACAGCGGACGATAGGTGTCGTATGTCGCATTCGGATTCACCTGCATGTTCGGTGTACCAGCCAGAACGCCTGAGCGATCCTGGTTGGTTACCGCACCATTAATGTATGGCACACGGCTGTGAATGTTCATGTGATAGAAGCCGAATTCGGTATCACCCAGAGCTTCAGAGTACCAGCGTAACGCCAGACCATACTGGCCTGAGTCTTTCGGCTGATCATCAGGTAAACGCTCTGTCACCGGAGCAACACGATCAGCCAGAGGCACACCCGCATCAATTTCAGACTGACGGAATTCCAGAATGTCACGTTCGTCCGCCTCACCACCGAGAATCACCGGACCACAACCGTCAGCAACAAAGTCTACGGTAGAGAAGAACGTACCACATGGGTCTGTACGGGTTTTTTCCCACTCAAGCTGGTAGAACGCTTCCAGCGTAACATCCGCGCTCAGACCAATGGAGGTGTACACCATATTAACCGGCAGCAGACCTTCTTTTACTTCTGCACCAGGCTTACGGAAAGCAGAGGCATCCACCGGGTTGATACTGTTAATCCCCCCCTGGATAAAGGTACTTTCACCCCAGCTGATTACCTGGCGACCGACGCGCAGGTTAACCGGTGTTGAACCCAGCTCCATATCGGCCCAAACGTAGGCGTCCAGCAATTCTGCGCCTTTACCGGCAGCATCCTTGGTGGCGTCGTTCAATGGTTTGAAATCAGTTTCTTCATCCATCAGCGCTGTATCGTAGTAAGCACGGGCACGGAAGAAACCACCAAAGTTGTGGTAGTTAATTTCCAGGTCGCCACTCCACTTAACCGCATTGGTGTAAATATCACCTTTGCTGTAGTTCAGGGTACCGTCGTCGTAGTTGTATGACGAACCGGTACCAGCGGTCATGCCAGCAGCAGGACCGTTTGCAGGCATGATCTGATCGGCGTCACGATCCGAGGTACGCCATGCAACACCGTAACTTACGGTGTTATCAACCTGAACACCTAAATCCCCGAAGTTAAATTCAACGGCATGGGAAGTGGTGGCGGCTAATGCCGACACCGCCAGAGCCAAAGGTAATTTTTTCATTGAGCGCAAACCTTTGTTTGTTATTTTCATAGTTATTTACTCCGCCCTGTTATTCCGCTGGTTTCACACCGGCATTGACGGCCGGATTCAATGCTGCACCATTAGAGCCGAAGAAAGTCAGCATCTGGGTGATCATGGTGGTAAAGGTGTTAGTATCATCCGCTGCAGCAAAAGTGACGTGAGTCGCCTTGTCGAAAGGAATTACTGCCTGACCACCAGAATTAGTCATATCCAGTGTTTCATCCAGTTCCTTCAAACCAGCCAGCTCAGCAAGCGGATTAGTACCGACCAGAGCAGAAGCAGATGATGGCATTGCTTCTATCGGAGTGGTCACTTTGGAGCCCATATCGCCAAGTTCGAAGGTCAAGCCTGACATAATCGAAGAGAACGGGTTGCTGTCTGCATCGCCAAAGTAGTCGAAGTTAGGAACAACATGGTCTGACGGATACTTACCCTGGAATGCCAGAGCAATTTTGCTTGGCAGACGCTGAGTAGGACCATCAGAACAATCTGCACCCACCATTTCAGACGCATTTGCAGTCGGCGCACCATTCTGATCGAAAGGAGTGAAATTAGGACATGCACCACCACCAACAACGTTGTACATCAGTACCGGCGTAGTCTGCGCGCCCAACTCAGCGGCAAAGCCAATAGGGTCTACACTATTCAGTGCTGCCTGCAGCATACCTTCGTACTTTTGCAAGGATGAACTGTCTTGCGCCAGATTCAGACCAGACAAAACGGTAGGAGCAAAGGCAGGCGAGTTTTCCAGCATTTTCGGCAAAGAAGCACCAGGGCTTGCCAGTAACGTACCTTTAATCTCAGGCAAAGCAGCATTCAGATTCTGTACATTCGGATCATTAACAACCGTTGTCAGCGTAGTACCAACAATCGCGCCAAGAGATAAACCAGCTACATAAACTTTATCAGTATCAAAAGTTACACCATGAGCTGCTGCAATATTATCCAGCGATGCCAGCAGGTGTACATTATCAACAACTGCCTGACGCAGGTTGTCACGCAGACGATTCATGTTCGCAAGGTTAATGAACTGCTCACCGGATTTACCCAGAGAGGTTTCAACCGAATTACCAAACACCATATCAACGCGGGCATTGCTGGCAGAGGCAATATTGTAGTGACGCTCAGCCACTTCGACATTACCTACGCTAGCGGCATTACCAAACGGTGTTGTTGCCTGCTCAACGTTAAATGTAATCGCACTGTTCAGTATCGATTTACCATCACGATCTGATGCCAGCGGTGCAACACCGTGTAGCGGCATATCCATGGCCACAGTAGCGTAGCAACCTTTAAATGCAGCAGCCTGCGCCATTCCCAAGCTGGACGTACGATCCGACGTAATACCATGCAGGTAAACAATTACAGGATAGCCAGCACCTGCCTGCAGCGCAGTACAGTCAGCTTCACCTAATCCAGAATAATCACCCGGCAAAGTCACCAACACTGGTACATTTTCTGTTTTATCCAGATTCACCAGAGGATAACGATAGGTAACGTTGGTCATGCCACCCGTGTAACCTGTCACATTTCCTTCTTCATCTTTAACGGCAGTCACACCTGTTGCTGTTAACGTACCGGTAGCAGGATTAAATACCTTATTATCGGAAGGTGGATTCAGCGCAGGATCTGCAGACCAGGGTGCATCAGACGCCATGCTCAGCTTCACAGCATTGGCCTGCAATACAGGATCGCTAGAGGCCAGAGCCTGAGCATTGGTTTTAACCGGTGCACTCAGACCAACAGGCAATGTTAATGAACCCTGAACGTATTGAGTAACTGAGTCAGCAGCCAGAGGGGTACCAGCAAAAACTTGCGCTGGTGTTAAAGCAACGCCAGGAATAGCCTCATAAGCCTGAGCTTCAGGTGTATAAAGGCTCGCCGTTACCCCACCAACAACAGGAGCTGAGCTGGCAGTGGCTACGATATTGGCTTTAAAAGTTGCAGTTGCTTCTACTTCAGCAATCTGGGCTTCCGTTGGAGGATTATCCAGTGCAATAGATTCTGTAGTTGCAGCAGGTACGATAGCGGTAGCAACATAAGCAGCCGCTGTAGCCGCCTCATCACCTGCATTCTGCTGCAGCAGAACAGCCTGATAAAGCTTCTTGGCGGTATCCGGTTTGGCCGCCAGCGCACGCACATACATTTCAGGCGCTGCAATCATTTTCAGCGTGGATGTGGTACCACCGGTAGTGAAGGCATAGCTCAGCACAACGTCAGCACTGCTGGCCAGCTGAGCTGCGGCGGTTGCCTGTGCAGCGGCTTCTGGCATATCGTTTTCGGCGGCAGTTGCTGCATCCTGCTGAAGTCTTGCCGCTGCACCTGCAAGATAAGCTTTAGCCACACCTTCCCATGCCTGAATAGCTTCCCGCACTTTAAGCAACGCTGAAGATGGGAGGCCGGCATTGCCGCTAAGGAGTTCATACTCCGCAGAAGCACCAATAGCCTCTCCACCTGCTGTGATATGAGATGTCAGAGCGACAACGTACTTAGTCCGCTCTTCGAGTGGTTTAAGTAAGTTAATACGCAGGGTTGGTGTATTACCATCATCAAGATCAAGGAAGGAAACGGTATAGTCGACACCGAATACTGGCTGATCGACACCATCAAGCACATTAGGCTGATCACCAACAAGCGGAGAGTTTGCAGCAATACTCTTGATATCCAGCGCATCAATTGCAGGATCATTCGAGGAGTTACGCAGTTTGATCAGAACGGCAGTAAAAGGCTTGCTCAGGCTATCCGCATCAACAGGTGCATTAAATTCAATGTCAATCGGGGTTGAAACTGGCGCACCATCAATAGAGTTAAGTGCGGTAGTCACCGGAGCCTGCGTATCGTCTGCACTGGCAGTACCATCTGTAACGGCGGCATCAGCAAACAATAAATCATTAAAAAGCGGCAGGTCTTTGTTACCCGCAGAAAAAACCGGCGCCACACGTGCTGGGGCTACCCCCGGCTTACCGGCATCAACCGGTGTGGAATCGACTTCGTTATTGTGTTTTTCAACACTACTGATATTACAGCCGGCGAGGCCTGCGGTCGTGGCTGCGATGGCCAGACTGAGAAGGGTCTTCTTCACCATATTGCTACCTGTCTGTTTTTTTATGGTTATTGGTGCACTTTTGGGGCGTGCGTGTATCCATACCCCCAAAGAGATGCCCATGACTATAATCTGGCCGTCACGCACCCTCATCACTCAAAAGTATGATTCCTTGCTAATCCCCCTCTCATTTTGTATCTGTACGTAACACTACCTTCGTAGCAGGCGTGTGGTTGCTGCAACTTTGTCGCGAGCAGCTCCCCAATCGCTTGGCAATTGTTAAAAAGCGCCCTATTCCTCTAGAATGGCGGCCGATTTCAAGATATCTGACTCAGGAGCAGCACATGTCAAATCAAGATTCCGTGGTTATCGTCGCCGGCGCCCGCACCCCGATGGGTGGTTTTCAGGGCAGCCTGGCCAGCGTCAGCGCAACCGATCTGGGCGCACTGGCCATCGCTGAAGCCGTGAAGCGTGCTGGTATCGATGCCGCCGACGTGCAGGAAGTCATAATGGGTAACGTGCTGCCAGCCGGCCTGAAACAGGGTCCGGCCCGCCAGGCGATGCGTAAGGCTGGTCTGGCTGATGCTACTGGCGCGACCACCGTCAACAAACTTTGTGGTTCCGGCATGAAAGCCACCATGATGGCGCACGATGCCATCAAAGCAGGTTCCGTTGAGATTGCCGTTGCCGGTGGCATGGAATCCATGTCTAACGCACCTTACGTTCTGGAAGGCGTGCGCACCGGGTTCCGCATGGGTGCAGGCAGTGCACCACAGGATCATATGTTCCTGGATGGTCTGCAGGATGCCGAAACAGGCCGTCTGATGGGTTCTTTTGCACAGGATGTCGCCAACCAGAAAGGTTACACCCGTGAGCAGATGGATGAGTACGCCATTATGTCTCTGACCCGTGCCAAAGACGCGATTGAAAAAGGCCTGAACAGCGCTGAAATCGTGCCGGTTACCGTTACCAGCCGTAAAGGTGAAACCGTTGTTGAGCAGGACGAGCAGCCATTCAATGCCAACATCGAGAAGATCCCTAGCCTGCGTCCGGCTTTCGCCAAAGACGGTACCATCACCGCCGCTAACGCCTCTTCCATTTCAGACGGTGCCTCTGCTCTGGTTCTGATGAGCGAATCTGCAGCCGCAGCCAAAGGCGTAACTCCGCTGGCGCGCATCGTTGCACACAGCACCCAGTCTCAGCATCCATCTGAGTTCACCATCGCTCCGGTTGGTGCGATTGAGAAAGTTCTGGCCAAAGCCGGCTGGAATAAAGACGACGTGGATCTGTTTGAGATCAACGAAGCTTTCGCCATGGTTGCCATGATGCCAATCGATGAACTGAAGCTGGATATCAACAAAGTGAACATCTACGGCGGCGCCTGTGCTCAGGGCCACCCGGTTGGCTCTACCGGATCACGTCTGATCGTTACTCTGATGAACGCGCTGAAAAACACCGGCGGCAAAAAAGGTGTTGCCGCACTGTGTATCGGTGGTGGTGAAGCGACAGCGGTTGCTATCGAACTGGTGTAATCACCATAGCGTTATGGCTTGCGCCTGACGCAATAAAAAAGGGAGATACCGCGAGGTATCTCCCTTTTTTTGAGCCGGTAATTCAGCGGGGTTGCAGAAGGGACATTTTTGTCCCGATTCGGGCCGCAAGGCCCGCTTATACCATGCTGAAAAATTCCAGCCTCTGAAGTTCCATCGCGGCAAAAATGCTGCTCCTACCAACCTCTCCCGCCTCCCGTTAAGCGTCCTGCTTAAAAAACAATGGTTTTATTGCCGTGTAGAAGCACCCTGTCTTCCAGATGGCTGCGCACACCGCGCGCCAGCACCATCTTCTCAACGTCTTTACCCAGACGCACCATATCTTCCACG
>Ga0210039_1001482_pt1 | contig 21495 bp, 29 predicted proteins | sample CryGeyCG2114_250_3_FD_185460 | JGI IMG/M metagenome (GOLD analysis project Ga0210039, IMG submission 185460) | Groundwater microbial communities from aquifer - Crystal Geyser CG17_big_fil_post_rev_8/21/14_2.50 (SPAdes) (version 2) | ecosystem: Environmental > Aquatic > Deep subsurface >...
TAATAGGTACCAGCACCAGTATCTTCCATTATCGACCTTCCCTTGATTCGAGGACACGAAGACGGGCATTGTAGTCAATTTTGATCTGAACGAGATCAGATACTAAGTTCTGTGTTGCAGCTTCAAGTTTATCTACAGTAGAGGTTAAGATAGCAACTGTATTTGTTAGTTTAGACGCACCCCACACTAAAGCAGCAAAGTTCAACAAGAGTGTGAAGATTAGTGCAAACTCTCTTGCTGTAATGTGTCTGCGTTCACCTTCACGATCGTCTTGCATTTTAGGCTCCTCGTGGCCAGACTACTTAAAACGTTTTACCATTGATCCAGTGGTGGGCGTTGTTGATGGTTCCATTTGCACCCCCAGATGTGGAATCCGCAATGGTCAGTCCTGTTGCCTCATCGAACTTCCAATAGGCAATCAGACCAGTCTCGTTGCCAATGAGGCGCACAAAGGCATTATCAGAAACCTCTTGATCTGTTCGCACAGTGGACCAGAATCTGACATCAGCAAGGGCTTGTCCGAGCATGCCTTCACTACCTCCATCTCCCATGAGGCGCCGAAGCGAAGTATTGATTGCAAGGGTTCCTGTTTGACCCCAAGTACCAGTCTGCATCAAAATACCATCAACATAGGTCTTGACAGTACCAGCATCTCTAGTCATAGAAACTCTGCGCACACGCATATCGTTGTAGACTTTTGTACCTGCAGTGGTATACGGCCCAGGCCAGAAGGCGGGAGAACCAGAACTGTCTAAGTATACAATGAAACTATCTCCTCCGCTACCAGAGGCAAAAACGCCTGGAAAACCAGACCACTGTCTAACAAGAGTCAGCCACTCCACAGTAAACTGAACAGGGACAACAGATGCAAACACAGAATTGGGGGGCAACTCCACGAATATATTAGTTGAATCTCCGAATACCATAGGCCACACTATTGATCCTCCCCCTCCTCCACCACCAGTAGGTGTCGCCCATGTCTGATCTCCCCGGAGAAAAGTACTGGCAGAAGGAGAACCACTCCCCAAACGTGCAGTTGCCATTACACCAGAAACAATATCAGCAGTATCATGAGTATGTGGTGCATCAACATATGCCTTATTAGCAAGACTTGTTGGATTGACAGGTGTTGGTCCTCTAGGATCTCCGGTAAAGATAGGAGAAGCTAATGGTGCTAACAAATTATCAGCAGCGATACGAGCACTCTCCTCAGCATCTACATCTGCAATTCTTGCAGCAGTTTCGGTTTGTATTTTTCCGTCTAGTAAAAGATCAGCAGCAATTCTCGCAGCCGTCTCAGCCGCCAGTGAAGCACCAGTCAAGAAAGCGATGTTTGGATCATCTGGTGACACTCCAGAGTTGAGGAGAAGTTGCCTTAATGGACGATTGACTACATCAGGACGTGTTGGATGTCCTAAACCTGTAGCACGCTCAGTAAACTGAATCCAATCAATTATAGGCATTAGATTACATCTCCAAACGTGCGTGAGCCATCAAAAAACACATCACCATTAAAAATCCAACCTTCAGTACCAACGACACCACAACAGCCAATTATACTTGTAAGATCACTCTTGAACTTAATATCATCTTCTAACGTTCCTATGGGAGGACAGGGTTCAATATCATCAATCACTTCAGGAGCAATCATATCGAGTAATCCTACTCCGTAAGCTTCAAATTGTTCGATGAAAAACTTGAATCCCCATCCAAAGGAACGTAATTCTGCAAACATTACAGCTGATACGCTGCCAACAGTAAGTAAGCGAAAGTCAAAAGCATCGATTTTATCTGTCTTTTGATCTGGAAAATCTTGTCTTCCATCTCCATATAAGAAACGAAGGGGCTGTGGTAATTTTGTTGGTCTTGGAGGTTGATTTGTTAGTATCAACTTCCCAAAATCTGGATCGAAAATATCGACGTTTCGAAGCCATCCAGTAGAAGGAATCATGGCCTGCGCATCCAAGAATACTGAACGTTTAGAAAGAAACGAAAAGTATCGGTTTTCATAACTTTTGGGGTGAAGGTTGATTGAAAGAGGAAACCGTTTCCTGGGTTTGTAAAACCTCCAGCAAGCAATATACCTCCAATACCCGTTGCAAAATTAGCAACTCCAGGATCCCAACGCAGTTCCGAATCACGTACAAAAGTTCCATTAGTGTAGGCTGCAGGTGTAATGCCTTGAGTTCCAGGAGGCGATCCTACATTAATTATCTCCTGCGTTCCTCCAAGTTCATTTTCTCGATTCGCCATCACATTTGTTTCAACAGCTGCTGCGCGATGAATCGTGTTACCAAAACCCCCCGTAGAACTTGAAAAACCAAATGGTAAGGGCAGCCACGCAAGAGTATCATCTACATTTGCAGGTCTTACAATAGTATTATGATTCGTTCCTGAAATCAACAGCGTTCCAAGAGAATCATCAGCAGGAGGATAGATCCTAATTTCGTATGTAACTCTTAATTGATCGGCAGCGGTTTTTACTATCGTCGTTGGTACCCCAAACTCATCTTTAAACAGCATCCGACTAAACATCGGACCGCCAGTTTGTGTCTGAAACCATCCAAATTCAGTCAGATTTCCGTTAGCTTGAGCTTCGAGAAACAATCGAACCCGCTTTGCCCATCCATAAGAAAAAGAGGGTCCGAAGCCTCGGGAGTCAGAAAAACCTCCATTTTCCTGCGTTCGATGTGTAGTTAAAGGTGTAAGTTCAGCTACCAAAGCTGTATCAGTTGCAGCAGGCGCTGTTGAACCTGTTCCAACACCCATCCAAACAAGGATTTGATCAAGGCGCGTTCCATCATAAGGTCTCATCGCATCAAGACCAACATTCGTTATTAGATTTTTAAACTTCCAAATCCCTGTACAAACCTTTCCTCGAAAGCGCTCAACTGTTACAATTCCTTCTAGTTCAACAGAAGGAAGCTTAAGCTCGCCATACATCGTGCGAGGGACATAAATCTCATGCAGGTTCAAGAGAACCTCCAAGTAATGTCACAGCGTAATCGAGTTCTTCTGGAACTGGGTTATGCACAATTACAACAAGGACAAGAGTGCCATTGATAAATGTTGGAGAAGGATAGTCTAACTCCTCTGGAGGTTCAGTGTATGTAATCACAACAAGAACTAGATTACCAGATAGGAGTGAAACATCGTAGTCTAATTCTTCTGGAGGTTCGTTATAAAAAATTACTGCAAGTCGAAGTTCACCACTGAGAAAACTAACATCATAATCAAGCTCTTCTGTTACAAATTGATTTATTACAGCTTCGATTAAACTAGCATTCAAAAGTGAAACGTTATAGTCTAACTCCTCTGGAGGTTCAATATAAGGATAAAGTGTGCTCTCCATGCGAACAAAACTATAACGTCCAAGTACTTTGTCGCGTTTTGACATAATGATTGCAACGCGATTATCTCGAGTTTTAATAACTTCTTCAACAAACATATCTTGTGTATCTACAATTGGAGTTACGAACTCAATCTCATATCGATCGCGCTGTTGACGATAAACAAGGCCGTTGGCGATATTACTCATATAGAAAATTAGAACGTCTGAGTCTGTAGTATCTAATGGATTGTCAAGCAAAACTCTTGGTGTTCTGCCTTCTCCAAAATTGGTAAGTGTAAAGTCGGCAAGAAACGGATCGAACCAATAAACCCAGATTTCATCGCCTCTTTGCATTGCGATAACAGGACGTGCAGCTTGTTCAAATCCAAGATCCATCTCTTGAGTTTGACCAGAGAACGAGAAAGAGACTGTTTCAGGTTGCCAGTTATCTTTTGTTTCATTCTCACGCGTAATAAAGACAGTACTTGTATCCGTGGTTGGATCGTAAGAAACTCTCGCTTTCCATGCACGAGAGATCGCTCCCTCCGTTACATCTGCAATTGCTTTTGGTCCTGCAGAAGTAGTAACTAGGTGACTTGAACTTACAGCGTCTGGACGTATCTTCGTTGACGAATCACTAAGTTGATGACCAAGAACTTCAAACTCATGTTGAAACTCTCGGATTCCAGGACGTGGTACAGGAGTGAAGACACCAGTCGAGAACTTTAGACCTTCATCCTTCGGTTCTATTGTAACAATTGTTGGAATCTTCGTAGGTGTAAGAAAAGGAGATGAGTTCGGTGTTTTCGTCTCTTTCTGAAAGATTGCAGGTGCCTTAGTCTCACTAGTAAATTGAACCTTTGCTTTGCCTTCACTAGCAAATTGAGGAGTTCCTTTTGTTTCTTGAACAAAGTTTCCCCCCTCCTTAGTTTCCGTAGAAAACTGAGGCTTAAGTGGTTGTTCAGGACCACTTGTCTTACCTACACATCCGTCATTAACGCCCATTATACATCATACTCCCTGCGAACTATACGAATGCCTCCAGACTTCTGTGAATCCATCTCTTCCTTCGCTTCAACAGGTACCATTGAATTAATCAAAGAAGCTTGATGCCGACGAATCTCGTTCGAGCGAGTGTAATCTCCTAATGCTAATTGAATTCTCCAGAGGCCACCAAAGAATACAATCTCATGCCAGGCTTGAGGGATTTGAGGAACGTTGTTTCCACTGTTCAAATCTGACAAAACTGTGTAGTAACGAAGTACGAACTCATAAGCTTTATCTGGTGTCGGCCATACACGAGCAGCACAACCTTCACGTACATAATGAGTTGGAATACCTTGTTCTTCTGGATCACTGTCAAAGTTTTCTTCGTAATAGTCAGTTGTTGTGCGCTTCAAAGGTTTATGCTCGTTTGTATCTGGATCCACGACAGCCAATCTACGCAAGGCCTCAAAAGGTTCAGGCATATTATACAATCTTGTGCCCGGACTTGCATTGAATGTTACAAGAACCTCTTTCTCACGGAATTGAAACTTGTCGATAATCTCCCAATATGCACGATTCAATGCTACCAAGATCTTTGCATCCGGAAGATCGAAAGTATCAGTTCCTGTATGCTCATGCATATCATCATACATCTGCACGATATCAAGAGGCATTGATCGGCTCCGCGTAAAGACTTACAAACTGTTCTCTACCACCTTCAACAATAACAGCAGAGATACTAACTGGACCGACAACCATCAAAAAACCTTCCTGCGGCATAAGCTTTACAGACTTTACAATTGCCATCCCATCTGCGCAAGCGGTAGGTTGCAGAATCGTAAGCTCGATTTTCGTTGTTTCAACGTTTTGAGCTACAACTCGCCAGCTACCGCTGCGCAGAGGAACAACAGGAAATGGCTTGTTCTTCGCAAACACGGGCCTTGCGCCTACAATCAAGGACATACGCATAGAATTGTTCTCCGTGTCAAAAGTTAACCGAGTGCAACAAGAACCTTAATAGTAGTTCCTGCAGCAGCAGCGGCTTCCAAAGCTTGCCCAACAATACTTCCTGTGATACCTGCGACTAATTCGGTTGTGTCCAAACCAGGCAATAGCCTTCCAGCCGTTGTCGCACCTAGCTTCAACTTGTCACCAAAAACTACAGCCTCATCCGAAACACCATACGCAATGCCACTTACCAAAACCAGCACTTGCTCATTCGCAGCTGCCGCAAGCGTTCCTACAAGTGATGCTTGTGCAAGTGCAGCTCGTTCTGTAGAGTCACCACCAACCACAATACCGAGACGATTCTTGTGGTTTGTAACAACTGCTGTCTTGGTAACTTGCCCGTTTGCAAGCATCTCTACTGCGTCACCAATGTTTAGTGCCACAGCAGCTTCTGCAAGCAAGACGTTTCCACCTACGTCAAGAAGTTCTCTCTCACCAGCAGAGTGACGAACGAAAGAAAATCTCGTCGGATCGTGTGAGGACATGGAGACCTCCTTTCGTTTACAGCGGGTTTACGCCGACCCAGCCACGCCAATCAGCGAACCAGATCAAGAAGCGTGTAGTTGCCTTGAAGAGCGCAGCGTCGGTATTGAAATCAAAGTGATCATCAAACTCAATAGGCCGACGAGTCAGATGCCAAGCATCATTCCAGCGATCGTCAATGAAGAAATACGACTTCGGCGAAAGCTTGTAATGTGCCACGTGAGGAGTGATAGAACCAAGACGTGCTTTGATTGCATTATCTTGATTGTTTGCAGTGAACGGCTCCTTCTCAGAATTGAAGATCTGATGAGCTCGATTCACGTCTCCTGCGTTGTTTCCAAGGATGATCTTATTGGGCCACATCCGAATCGGATCGCCATTTTCATCCTTCATAAGCTGGTAGAGATCCATAACTGCAGTAACACCAGTCACAGAAAGTGCTACCTCGGCAGAAGGACGATTTGCAACTGTGATTCCTGTTGCATTCATACCAATCAAGGTATGTGCTGTGTGCGCAAGAGGCAGACCATCGAGGCCCTTAAACACAGTACCTGCAAAGGCATCATCGAGAAGTTGTGCAGAACGATATTCCTGCGTCATACGACCAGAATGTGCAAGCCACTTGGAAGCCTGATTCGCCTTACTGTACTGATCGTCTTCAACCGTACGTCGCGTAATCATAAAACCAAGTGCATATTCCTTATCGACAGCAGAAACCTTCGGTCCAATCACAGCATCTTCGTACGTAATTGGTTCACCATCTCCACGTTCAAGCAGGCGAGAAGGGCCTGTCATGATTGTCGCAGAGATTTCTGGAGTATCCAATCCAGCTGTCTTCAAATAGAGTGGATGCTCCGCTTCATAACGATCCCATTCATCGCGAAAGTCTGAACGCAGACCCGGACGAAAGAGAAGGTTAAATGCGCCTTGAACGATCATGTCAAGTCTCCTTTACGCGAGGACGGTGGAGAGGAACTTGAAGAAAACGATCTTCTGCTCCACGTCGATATCGACGATCTTAACTGAGTTTGCAACAGTCTCATCAAGATCAACGACCCAAAAATCACCAACCTTCGCAAGTCCACGAGACTCTCCGATGAGTGTCTGGGTTGGAATGGTTGGATCTCCTCCAGCTGCGCTGATTGCACGACCAGAGAAGACTGTATCAGAACTCGCAACGGCAACAGAAACTTCCTGCTGAATGTTGGTTGTCTGAAGAACTTGACTCTGATTTGCTTGTTCAAAACCTGGACTGGTTCCAGCGCCCTGCAATGCGATACCCACAATCGCAGCCACAGGATCCGCAGCAGCTTCAGAAACTGTTCCAGCAGCAACAAGAATAAGCACTGCGCCATTCTTGAAAGTCTGTCCAGTCGTATACATCATGGACTGTACAGCTGGAGAAGCACCAGCAGATCCAGGAACACGTGCGGGCTGAATAAAGCGGCTCATGCTTGTTCCCTTTCTCTACCTAAGGTTTACGTTGAAGAGCCGCCTCGATATGCTCTTTTCGAGCAACACGAGCTCGCGACTCATCGATTGTTGGCATCCCCAGCTGTGAAGTACTAGCGAGAAATTGAGCTTCTTCACTTTGGCGCGGATTAAGTTGCCCTGGCTTACCGTGTTGCTTCTCGAAGGCCTCACGCGAGATTTCATCGAGGATCTCCTTCGTTTCCATATCGCAAGTCATGAAGATTGTATCTCCAATAATTGCGGTATCATCCGCGCTGTCGTGTAGGGCGCGAACCTTCGCATATTCTGTATCAACTTGAAAACCAAGCAGCTCCATCTCGTAGATAGAAACTCGATCATTACGAACCCACTGACCATAAAGAGTTGGAGGCAGATCAACATGTAGATGGTCAGCAACAATTCCGCGCTCTCGAATACGAACAAGGCGCGCTTTCTTCTGATTACGCAAGACTTTGTTCTCTTCTGGCTCGGCTTTCAGAGCTTCAGAAAGAGGAGTTTCTGCTCCAGTACTTGCACGAATAACTGTTCGCTGTTCACTCATGATGCAGACTCCTTACCGATTGTAGCTTTAACTACACTATCGCTCGGAACTTCAAGCCAATCAATATATTGTTCTTCTGTCATTCCACGCTCGCGAGCGAGGCGCCGTTCGTTCTCTGTTAACTGTCTCACAGGCTTTTTCGTCCCTTCCGTAGGAGCGCTTGGTGGAGTCGGGCGCAGATGTGGAGGTGTTACCGTAGTAGTTACCGGAGCTGGAGCTGGAGTTGAAGGAGGTGTAGTCCCAAGCATCCCTCGATAATAAGCACCTGCGGCTGCCATTGTAGCAACACTTACAACGTTCTCCGAAATCTCTGTGCCCGAAGCTTCTGCGTTTGCGATAAACTGACGAACAGTAGGTTCAATCGCATCCCAAACATCAGCATATTGTGTTTGCATCTTACTAAGCGCCATCTCCTTAGCAGAGACTGCGTGTTGTACAAGGAGAGGATTGATCGTGTTTCGCATCTCTTCAATAAGTTGTGTTCTCATGCGCGCTTCCATTTCAGCCAAACTCTTCGTTGGAGTCTTCCAGAACTCTTTATCAGCTTCCTCAGCTGTTGGCGGTGGAGGACCAAGTGTACTAATCTTCTCACTCATCGTCTGTACATCACGAGCAAGTTTCGTATTTTGTGCGTGCATATCCTTCAATGCACGATCACTAGCTTCGACAAGTGAAAGCAGTCTTGCACGCTCAGGATCAGGTGCAGGAGGTGAAACTACACTAGCACCTTCTTGAGGCGGAGCACCACCCTCAGTAGACTGGCCCTCTGTCAAGATCTTCTCCTCCGACTTCTCTGGGACGGGAGACGGGCTTGACGTTTTCTGGATTGGCTTCGGCCCTGACATTTTTTACTCCTGTATAAAGGGATGAAATTACCTGCATGCCTAAGCGCAGGCCGTGTAACTTTCCGCGTAATTCAAAAGCGCTTTCTGCATTCTTAAAACCCTCCAGCTCCCTGTACGCTTCCTGCTCCAAGAGTCTGAATAATTTGAGTAAGCTGGTCCACTCCCGGAACTTGACCAGTTGTACCAAATCCGTTATCTCCTCCGGCGCTAGGTGTTGCTGAAGGAAGGAGTCTACTTGCATCTTGTGGTACTCCGTTTTGTTGGAGACTCGAAAGAAGCTCACTTAGGATGATTCTATCAACATTTCGCGTATCAAAGGTATCAAGAACCTGTTTCATCGCTTCAGTACTGCCAATCAAAGCTTTCCGAACAGCAAATTGTATTAACCGCGCATCTCCTGTACCTTGTACAAGCTGCATAATTCCAGTATAATACTGTTGCAAAAGTGTCGCTATGGAGACCCAGTTTTGGCGGTCAAGAACTTTGTTCTGGTTCTGTCCAGCGGCACGCAGATCAATCAAAAGCCCATGACGAATCAATTCTGCTGGCATACGAAAGAAATTTTCAACCAAGTTACCATTCTCTGCTTGCGTATAGTATTCAATACGTCGTGGTCCAAACTGTTGAACTAGCACAGCAGCATCAATAATCAATGAACGATTGAACTCCTTCATGTTTGCAAAGGCGTAATCAAACTTCTTTGCACCTTCCTGAATGCGTGCTAGATCACCAGTTGCAGTACCGGGCGTTCCTGCCGCTTGTTGTCCAAGCAAAACATCACTCACACCTGTTCGACGTTCAGAATATTGCAATGCTGCTTGTTCGTTGTTGAAAGAACTATTATAGATTTCTCCAAGTTGGAAGGCTTCAACATGACTCATATCATCAACAAACCATATCTTACCAGGAAAGATCTCTTCGTCAGGTCCATAACCAGAAAGTTTTGAAACCTTCAACATTCTAACGTTTGCAATCAAAGCATTATCAAGTCTCTGTCGATGTTGTGTTGTGACTTCAGCTTGAAATTGATCATTTTGTTTGCAGACTCCAATTCCCGTCCAACGATGCTCGACAGGAAAATATACTCCAACTCTGTAAGGTCTATGGAGATCGTCATGCCAATTGTAGCGAGCAGACATAATCAAACGAGATGGTCTATGATAATGGATTACGATCTCTTTTTCTCGATCGCTCCCATCAACTTTGAATCCAAGCCACATCTCAACCCAATCAACGCGATTTGGCCAAACAGCTTCGCGTTTCTCGAGTTTTTCTTGACTTTGTTCGAAGCGTCTTTCTGTTCCTGTACTATTACGTGACTTTGTATTGATCCACGCCTTTAGAGCTTCGAAAGTACCCTCACGAAAGAATCCTGATTGCTCCATTTGTAGTATTTCAAAAGGACTCTTACTATGTTCCTCTCCTACCCAGGGCGATGTTTGTGGATCGGTAGAAGAATACGGCATTAGAAAGCGCCCGATAGCTACAGAATCCGTAACGGCACCATCGCGAATAACAACAGGTATTTCTTGTTCTGAGCCATCAGGAAATTGACGAACAGCATAACGTACCAATCTTTCATATCCAACTTTACCAATTCCTGTTCCATACTTAATAATTTCAAGCATCGCAGATGTAACTTTATGACGATATTGCATCTCAACTAGTAATTCGTTGTTTAGAAAATTCTCAAGTGGTGTTACAACATCTGTCCATGCAGCAGATTTTGCTTTCGCGCTCACAAGTTGATCCAGTGCAAACAACTGTGTCATTGCGCGTGCAAAGATGGCCTCTACAGCAATCGCAGTAAGGGGAATAACAATTGAAGATGCACCCTTAAACGGCACTGTTGCTTGTTTATTGCGAGGTTCAGCCCAATAGTCTCTTTGCCATTGTAGGAGTTTCTCCATCCAACGAGAACGTTCTGAATAATGATTGAGAAGCTCGGTTTCTATGTACGAAATAAGCCTTTCTTGTACATCTTCTTCAAATCTTAACTCTCTTGGATATGTCATGTTAAGGTATCACAAGTTGAAGAAGGGAACAAGAACCAAATCCGAGCCCAAAAAGCTTAAGTTGCTGAAAAACTGTCGCTCCCTTACGTTTTGGGAACGGCTCGAAGCGAAGTTGTGGTACATTTGACGCGCCTGTTGTAACATCGGTCAAAATACCAGGAATAAAGATGCGACTTACAGCTCCTTGACCCGTTTGAACCGAAAATGTAGTCACGATTGCTGTATCTCCAAAGGATGCTCCTCCATGATATTCCAAAAGCGGCCAAAGGTTTGGTCTTTCTTCAGCTGGAGCATTCACAGGAACAAAAACTGTATCGATTAACGTGTTTTGGATCACTAAATTGACTGTATCTGTTGTATGAACAATCTTTTTCCACTTCTTAATCGAGTCATTTAGCCATTTTGGAACCGTTTCAACCGTATCAAAGAGCGTTACAATGGTTGGAATCGTTGGAGTTTGGTTAGAATCTCCCGAAAACCACGTTTTAATGACAAGAATTGTGAGAATAACAGTTAAAACAACAATCAATAATGCGTTTTTCACAATGCCTCTTCGTACTCAATGGGAGAATATCCTGTTTGAATGTCACGACTCTCAATGATTCGCTTCTCTGCTGCCTTGTTATGCTCCATATCGTTCTTCGACAAGCCCGGCATCCAAACTTCAGGACCATAAGCTAAGGCATCGAGCATATGATAGCTTTTTGTGGCTCCGAAATCATCAAATTCTTTAATCAACTTCGCTTGATCGGTGTTGAAAAAGATCATTCCAGCCGAAAAGTAATTCGCCAATCCTCTCACGCGCGCAGGCTTCGACATCGAACGTCCACCCACAATTGGCGGAACAGGATAGATGTTGAAGTAATGCTTTCTAAGTTTCATCTCAGCTTCAAACCAAGGCTTAAAGAGGCCAGAGAATAGTACTTCTTCAATCGCTACCACCCGAGGCTGCCAACGTGCAACAAGACGAAAGATCATCTCACAAGCTTGTGGTGGCTTCCAATCTTCCTTTAATGCCTCAAGGATGAAAACTCTATTGAGTCTATCAGTTCCAGTTACAACAACCCCCGCTTCTCCACTCATTGCAGGATCATACAAGATACAAATATCTAGGTCTCTTATATTTATCCTCGTTTGATTAAGGCCAAAAACAACTAACTGATTATACCCAACCCAATTGTAGAATCTCTTCCAAGCACGATCGAATTCTGTCGCACCTGCCTCAGGATTATTTTCATACTGCGCCGTCCAAACTTTTCGATTCTTCCGAATAACAGACAATACAGAGGCGTTAAACTCTTCAGGAAAGATCGGCACTAGCGTTCTCTGCTTCGTAACAGGATCAACCTCTCCTGTTGCTTCTTCGATTGAACGAATGTAGCGAAGGAGTTGATCCCCATAACGGCTGTGAATATGTTCGTACAAGTCATCTAATGCCCACCGAGTGCCAATCAAATCGAAATGGTCTTCGGCAAACTTAGAAAAGAAAGACTGAATGTTGTCAAACCATTCTTTTGCAGCTGCCATAACAACTTCTGAGTCTCTTGCTTTATCTCCAATTAAGTCATCAAACTTGATATAATTATAGTGTCTTCCCTGCGAACGTCCACCAACACCCATCGTGTCAATTGTAGCTTCTGGCCATGTATGTCTACGAGGAAGCTCAAGTTCGTGTCTATTTATCCTGTGTTTTCTTGGTGACGGTATACACTCAGGAAACAATCCCATCAACAAGGGATTGGACAAGAAATGCGAGGAGATTGAGAAAAGAAAATTAGATGCTTGTCCATCCGTTTCGTGACAAATCAACAAGCGACAGTCTGTTCCAAGGCTCCGCGGCCACGGAGATGAGTCATCATCGTCTGGTAGAACGATTTGGATGCTGTCTCCTATTGTAGCAACCGTAGATTTGAAATGTCCACGGGGAAGTAAAATCTCTCTCCATCTCCAGCTGCTATTTCTCCCCATCCAAGAACACAAATGTCCATGAAGATTTGGGGATAAACGGTCATGTCCTAGAATACCGGTGTTAAGAAAGAACAGATCAGTCTTAGCGCGGCGCCGTAAAAACTTAATCTGGTCAGAATCGAAAGTCGTAAACTTCTCTTCAGCCTTCTCTCTTGCTGCTTTGATCTGATATTTGTCGAGTAGCTGTTCCCACTCAGAGGCTCCAACCTCACCCTCAGTCTCGAAATTCTTAATATTAGTCTTGGACATCGTAAACAACTTCCCCTGAAGGAAGAGTCAAAACCTCTGCATGTAACTTCTGTGCCTTGTCTGAAAGTTTAATAGCTTTCGCAAGACGTTCTGCGGCTTCAGAAGAGACAATAATGTTATTTGTTACATTTCCTTCGTCTGAATTTCGAAGTTTTCCTACACCACGAAGCACTGTAATCGCACGATCGAACACCCCAAGTGGCTTATTAACTGCAAGATCGTCGTCATTCAATACATTTTCAATACGATCCATCGCTTTGTCTTGGATCTTTGCAAGGCGCTCTTCGATTGTATATTCACGCTTCGCTTCCATCCGCTGAATCATCAATAAGCGAATTAGATTTGCACGTTCTGTACTGATAATGTTATGTACGTGTTGCGCCGTGAAACCTTTAATTTCCGCAATTCGCTTGTTAGAATATCCCATCATACTCATCAGGACAACTTCTTCATACACAGGATGCCACTGACGAGGATTCCACTTCGGATTGCGAAGTCTAGCTTTCCGCGCAATCCTCTGCTGAGCTTCGTGTTCTTTGTGTTCCTCTAATGCTTGTTGTTCGTTAGAGATACAGATGCTCTCTGTAACAGTAACGTTTTTTGAAGCAATAGCTGTCATGCTTTCCTCTTACCAAGCTTCCGTAATTGCTTGTTAGCTTGACGGAGCCTTCGTTGAAGTGCATTCGTCGGCGGCTTACGACTCTGTGGAGGTGCTTTGGGCCGTCTCATAGAATAACATCCAGTTGAATTTGCATTTTACCACCAAGTCTGCTTTGTCCAGAAGCTCGGACGGTTATGATAGTTTCGGCTGGAAATCCAGCAAGAAAACCTGCAAACATTTCCTCAAACATCTCGAATGATTCTAGGTGTGCCCCGTCATCAAGACGCACTTCGTCATACTTCTTTTTCAGCGCCTTCTTGAGTGCCGAGCCAGAATTCGTTTCCCGAAAGCTCCAGCTCATTTCTTTCCTTTTTTTGTCTTAGGAATAGGAAAACGCTTTGCGAGTTCTTCTTGTGAAAGTTGTGGAAGTCCTTGAACATCACGAATAGCATTTGAACGCGCCCGGACAGCAACAACAGAATCCTCTATGGCTTTTGGCAAACCGCGTTTCTGTCCTAATGAACGCAGCTCCGACAGTTCAAAATTCGCTTGGTTAACTGCTTGCTTGAAGGGTGCTAGACGCTTCTGCATTGCCTTCTTGCGATCCTGAGAATTTCTACCAAATGGATTGGTCATCGAGCTTTCTCCTAAGTAAGATCAGAGGTGGTATAAACTTGATACGTACGAGCGGCCCCGACACCAACAGCATAGGCGAGTCGAAATGCAGGAGCGTCAGTTGTAAAAGCAATTGCTTGCCCTGAAGCAGGTCCAGCAACATCTGCTCCAGCTTGGCGCAATTTCACCCAAACTGGAGAGGCTGCATCTGGATCCGCAGTGACTTCAATTGTTGAAGCTTCAGCTCCTACGGGAGCAAAGATTGTGATTGAGTTTGCGGTGTCGTATGCAAATCTTGAAAGCATGACACTACTAGTAACTGCCGCAGCAGCAGTTGTAATATCGTGAGCTCTTGTACGAGTAAGCATTTGTGCCTCGCAGTTATTGGATACACTACCGCCACGCTACAACCTACTACATTGGCTTCCATAGCGCAATAGGGTGCCGGTCACGTTACCCGTGGAGTGTAGTATGGCTGCTAGTGGTGGACGACACGGGCGGATGAGAGATGGAGGAGAAGGAGGAGAAGGAGAAAGGAAAAAGTTATTGCTTTTGTTCTCTCCCCTCGCTCCTCTCGCTCCCCTGCTCGCTCCCCTACTTTTTTTCACGTGGTGAAATACAGAAGGAAAATGAAAAACTGAGGGATAAATTGTCGCAACCATTCTGTATATTTTACAACTTTAGGTTTTGGTGGTACTACCCATCATGTTACTATCCTAATATCTCATACCATAACCATCGTATTACTATCCAAGCATCGCCACGCCCGGCGGCACTGCCGCAAAACGCAACGATCCATGCAATCCGCCAGAGTCCGCACGTCCCTGGCATTTTGCGAGTATCCTTGCATTTCGCCAGACTCCTCGGCCGTTGGCGCGTGTCTCGCATTTTGCAACGTTCTCTTGCATTCTGCGAAGGCTGCCCAGGTGTTGCGTTTTGCAAGATTCGTTGCATTCTGCGAGGTGTTGCATTTTGCGAGAAGTCTGGCATTCTGCTCCGTTGCATCAGCGCTTCAGAAAAGTGTTGCATGTGTGCGACTTCCCACAGTCTCGCATTTTGCAAAGCGTTGAATTGCAACGAGTTACGTTTGGCATGGACCTTGCAACGTTGTTTGACGTCGGTTCGCACCTGGTGGCATTCGGTCACCACGTGCTACAGAAGATTCACCAAAAGGAGATTCAGCAATGAGCTACGCAATCGGCTGTCTCGGTTCCACGTCCACCGCGATCGCAACGTCGGTTGGCACGCACAGACAGACTACCGTTAGGACGCCCTCGCGGAAGCGGATGCAGGATCGGAAGCTCGTGGTGGTGGCGGTTCGGAATGGTTCCAACACGAGGCACTACCTCACCACCACAGGGAATGTTCGCCAGTTGTGGCACGCATTCACCGATTCGGACGAGATCAAAACACAGGTAGTGTCGAGCACGTCCCTCCGCGCGAAGTATGCAAGGTTCGGTGCGTGAAATCGAAAGTCCCTCCAGGAAGGCCTGAATGCGGTTCAATTCCGCGAGGGACAATCTAAAGTTAGGGATGAGGGAGGGAACGGTTAGGGATTGTTACCCATAGTCCCATGCGGTACCATACACACCCACCCATACACGTGTATGGCGGTAGGGTACCCCCTGACCGGAAAAGTTTCACTAGTGGGGCAAAATAGACTTAGTAGTGTGTATTAAAAAAAAAATAATATAACTACTATACTACCTACTAGGGTAGTGAAGTAGTAGGATAATAAAGTAGCGTGGTAGTAGGACAAGGGACGGGGGTACCCCCATACACGTGTATGGATGGCTTTGGGTGGACGTGGTTGGACGTGTAGGGGACCGTGTGGCGCTACGTGGCACTACGTGTAACGGGGCGACGTGCCCGGACGGGAGACGGAACCGAACGGGCGGAACCGAACGGGTTACAAATTGCCCCTTGACATTTTCGTAGGACGTGGTTATATTTGGTACGTGGGTTGAACGTGGCGGACGGGTTGAACGTGGTGGAAGGTGGAAATTGGGGGTTGACATTTCGCTCGGCAAGTGTTATATTTGGTATGTCGGGTTGAACGCTCTTTGAAAACCGAAACGTCCAATTTGTTTTCTCCATCCAACAATCAAAAGGAGAAAACAAATGAAGTACGTAACTCCGGAAAAGCCGGTTGCCACCAAGCATGATGGCCTCGGGAAGATTTCCTTCTCGGTTGAAGTTGTGGAGCCGGAAAACCTTCAGGACTGCATCAAGTTGTGCGGTTCGGAAGAGCGCCTCGTGGCATTCATGGCGGGGCAGATTGCCACCAACGCAAAGGTAGCTGCGCGTGCATATGCGCGTAACTACGTGGTGGCACCCGGAACACCCGCCGAAGCAATCCCGGGCATTATCGCCGGAATCGAAAAGCGAGGCCAGGAATTGGCTCGCGAGTACACACCTGCTGCTACCACAGGGCGGACGGGGTCTGGGATCAAGGCGAAGGCCGCCACCCACGATGCGCTCGTTGCATTGCTGGAAAGCGGAGAGCCGATCACCGAAGAGATGCTGGCCGCACTGGTCAACATCGCGAAGTAACACACAACCAGAAAACAAATTGGACTGTTCGGTTTCAGCTACGGAAAGTTTCCCTTTGCGCATGGTGCAATTCCATGCGGTAGCTTTTAGGAAGAATCGAAAAAACCAAAAAACCAGAAAAGGAAAAAGAGAAATGAATTACACCGTGCGCCGTATTGTGCGTCTCGGAAGGTTTGACCAATACGTGAAGGGTTACATACAATATTGGCAAACCGAGAAAAATCGAAACTACACAATGGATCGTGAAGGGACAATCTGGGAAATCTACTTCAAGTAAAGGAGAGTAGGATGCCTAGGGACTGCACAAAGTCATGCCCTAGGATACAGTGAACACCACACACACAAAGGAAGAACACAATGAAGGAGTATGTTATCGTTTTCCCGACGTGCCGCCCGAACGGGTCCAGGTTCTGTCGGAAGATTACTACTCACCAGACACTGGCATCCGCCAGAGATATGGCCAAGAAACTTTTCGCCACCGGGTGGTATCGCTTTGTGGAAATCAGCGCGCGCAAGGCTACGGGAGAAAGGAATAGCAATGAAATGCGAGTGTGAACACAAACGACACGCAAAGACGAGGTGTAGAAATACTGCTGAACACAAAGTAGTTATCATGATGGGACACCTTATCAGGTATGTACAAAATGCCTGAATAAGTGCTACACTGAATACGTTGAGATGGCAAGAACAATCTATGGAGACGGATATCTTGGCAACCAACTCGAAAACTCAAAGGAGAGTCACTGAGATGAAAACCAAACGGATCAAGGAAGTGCTCGAGAGTGTGTCGGCCTCGTTCTGGTTGAAGGATCGAATCGAGGAACTGCTTGAACGAGACGCAGTCGATGCAGCGATCGATGCGGAGGTTCTCGCACAGCTGTTCACCGAACGCGCAAACCTGCTGTTGAGTGAGCACGAGGCATTCGTACGGCCGATGAGTTGCAACGAGGTGGGAGACTGATGCTAGGAGAGAATACATACTTCACCAATGGGATCTATTCTCGTCTGGGGAAGTCACCAGGATTCTGGATAGGACTTGCTGCAGAATCTCGCACACGAATCTATGAGATTCGCCGCTATAGTTCAGGAGAAGTTAACCGTTTGCTCAATTATCAATGGGTGGAGGCATTCCCAGCACGAGGATTAGGAGCAAGCCTCGAACGCCTATGGGCAAGACCTGAGATTCAAGATCAGATTAAGCAACGGGCTGCTGCAATGATGTTGACAGGTGAACTAGTCGAGATCACAACACAAGGAAAGCAAAATGGAGAACCTTCCAGACCCAATGGCTGATGCCGTCTTGAGAGACGAGATTTCATTCGATGAATGGATGAGAGAAATCGACAGGCGAATCGAAGCGAGACTCGAACGCCTCGATCAAAATGATTTCTCAGTGTTCGAGGACGAAGACGAGCCGAAACAAGAAAGTGAGGATGAATGATTCCCAAAATCGCTGCCTACACCATCATTGGGATATTCTGGCTAATCCCAGCATTACCAATTCTTGGTCTGATTTGGGTGATTTCAGTATCGGTGGCAAAGATGAGAAATACCTCAACACAAGGAGAAACAAAAATGAACGTCCTTAGATGAGGATGATGAGGATGATGAGAAGTAAAACTTCGGTTACTGAACCTTTCACCAAGGAGTAGCACAATGAAGCCGCTTGTCTATCTGCACAACGTGTTGAAGGATCTTCCGACCAACTTCATGGCAGATTGGAAGTCGATCTCGGATGAGGACAAGGCCGACCTGAAGCAGTGGGCAACGCAGGAAATGGAATATCTCGGGATCGAGGTATCCTAACCTGATAGGGCAATTTGACCTGAGAGCTTGACAAACGCCGTCATCGGTGTTATCTTCCCTATACGGTACACGAATGCACCTTTCTCCCAGGGAACCGGAAGCTTTCCTGCTAATTCGTGTATAATAGGAAAGGTGTTCACGAGCTTGGAAGCTAAGGTTTGAGCAAAGGGCAACCTTGAGAGGTCCGATTCCTCTCCGTGAATATAACTGTTAGGTAGCAAAAGCCATTTTTCTTGTTCCTGGGAGGGAATGATGGAAACAACGTTAAGTTTTGACGCAGTTGAGGCGTTTGTAGATGCACAAGCTCAGAAGTATGCTAGCAAGGCATACGGAAAACGTCTCAAGTTTCAGGTTCTCCTTTCACCGTCCTCAGATTTCAATTACTCCATCATGAAGGGACCAACTGCAGTTGTACGTATAGGGAGATGGGTAACTGAACCTTGTTTCAACGCAGTACTAAGGGCAGCCATCGACAATGTTGCAAAATACAAGTTGTGTAGCTGCACCGAGATTGAACAAGTTGCAGTCATAAACAAGAGAAACGCGGAGTTGAAAAGTGTGCTGAAGAAAAGGTTCAACTTCGATAGTGATCTTGTTCCAACACTGCTTCCAGACAATCAGCTCACTGTAAAGGTCAAAACGCGCGTTGAAGTTACAAACAACAAAACAGGCGAAACCGAAGTAGTGGAGTTTCAACGTGGAAGCGTTCTCGCAGCTACCACAGTTGCAAAAGAGCGGCTGTCGAGAAGGCATATCAACCCCTCAACATTGCCGAGTGAACATCCTGATTGGATTGCACAGACAAACTAAATCATTAATTTGAGGACATTGTGACAATACAAGATGATTTAGTTGCTCAAATTAACGAGCAGCGACAGAGACTTCAAGAACTCGAAAGAGCACTTGAAGCCGAACAGGAAACACAGAGAGAAGCAGAACGTCTTCGACCTGTTGAAGTTTGTGCAGTAGATACAAACGCAGAGTATGTCAATGTCAAGATAAAAGTTTCAAGAGAAGACATTGAATTACTCCTTCGGCGTATACCAGGTATCATTCATGATACATTCGCAAACGTATGGCGCCTCCCCATTACACAATGGAAAGACTTCAAGCGTAACACGTCTCTTCTTCACGCGGTGAAGATAAGTCATGCGCTTGGAGTTGAAGTAAAAATCAAGAAGTTTCTTGACGTTCCAGAATTCGTTATTCGCCGCAAGGAACGCTCCCTCACAATCGCCTGCCATCCTGAAGCAATTCAGTATGATCTTAGGTGTGTTTCGGGAATCAGAATTAAGAGTCGCCACCTCCTCGAGATTCCATTAGCTGAGGGTTGGAGGCTCGTGGACTTCTTTACATCTTACAAGAGAGAAGGCCAGGAAGCGATTGTCTGGGAAGGCGATGCACTGGAGTTTGTCCAAAAGGATTTAGAAAAGCGTGTTCGATTGGACGAGCTTATACTCGGAGGAAAATCAACACTAACTGGAAAAGATGTAGGTTTCTCGAACGGTCATACACTCAGAGACTTTCAACTCATAGCAGTTGAGTTTGTACATGTAGCTGATGGTCGCGCCCTAATTGCAGATCAAATGGGACTGGGAAAAACATGGGAAGCTATTGCATTTGCAAATTATGCAAAATGTAATAGTATTTTCGTTGTTTGCCCCGCTCACTTGAAGGCTAACTGGGCACGTGAGATTATTTCACTCACAGGTGAGATTCCCACAATTCTCAATGGACGTGTACCAGGTAATCACGATCTCCAAGAGCTGTTGATCAAAAAACCTCGTTTCGTTATCATCAACTATGACATCCTCGGATCTAAAACTGTTGTTCCAAAGGATGTAAAAGTAGATGAAAATGGAATGCGCCATGAAATTGCAGCACATAATCGTTTTTTCTGGATCGAGCTCATCAACATGGCAAAACCAGATCTCATCATTCTGGATGAGGCGCACTACATCAAAAACACAGACTCTAATCGTTCACAGGGTTGCAGACAACTCAACTCTAAATATCGTTTAGGGTTGACTGGTACACCGGTTCTCAATCGCCCCGGAGAATACTGGGCAGTATTGAATTGGTTAAACACAGAACTGTTTCCAAGTGAAGGAAACTTCCTCGCAAACTTTACTTATGACAACGGAAAACGCGCCCGAAACATCGAGCAATTGCAAGAACTCTTGCGACCAATGATGATTCGGAGACTCAAGAAAGACATCATTTCTGAATTGCCTCCAATCTCACGCATCACACAACTGCATGAATTGTCTGATACCGCACGACTCTTGTATACAAAAGTTCTGCAGGGTGTGTATGAAAAGATTGACGAGGCTGGAGAAAGGATCGAACACAAAATCACTTCGATTCTTGCTGAGCTTGGGAAGTTGAAAGAGGTTGTTGCACATGACACAGTACAACGCACGGCAGAACTTGCTACTGAGTTGTATGACACCGAAGATGATATAGAAGGAAGCAAACTGGGACATAAAAAGGTGCTCATCTTCTCACAGTTTAAGGCAACAACTTCAAAAATCGCTTCTCTCTTAGGTCCCGAGTGCCTGACCTGGAGTGGCGATACACCAATGGAACAGCGAACACAACTTGAAGAAAGGTTCCAAACCGATCCTGACATCAAGTATTTGTGCGTAACATTGATGACAGGACAAACAGGTTTGAACCTCACAGCAGCAGGGCATATTATCTTCAACGATCTTTGGTGGACGCCCGCTGCGCATGAACAAGCTGAGGAACGTGCTTACGGGCGTATGTCTGATATGCACGGCTGCGACAGCTTTTACATCGTTGGGAAAGATACAATTGTAGAATGGATTATGGAGCTTCTGTATGAGAAGCGTGACATCATCGCAAATACAGTTGATGGAGTAGAAAGCTCAAGGGATGTTAACATTGGACGTGAGATCATTCGGAGATTGCAAGAACAACGTGAACCCCAATTGAGGCTTATGAAATGACAATTCATTCTTGCCGTAATCTTTCTACGTGGGCAGTGCTTGGCTTTT
>Ga0210039_1001483_pt1 | contig 21480 bp, 20 predicted proteins | sample CryGeyCG2114_250_3_FD_185460 | JGI IMG/M metagenome (GOLD analysis project Ga0210039, IMG submission 185460) | Groundwater microbial communities from aquifer - Crystal Geyser CG17_big_fil_post_rev_8/21/14_2.50 (SPAdes) (version 2) | ecosystem: Environmental > Aquatic > Deep subsurface >...
GCGCGGCCTGGAAGTGGGCGTGGACGGCATGAACGAGAAAACGCAAGACCGCGAGCTGCTTGAAAAAGAGCTGGGCGAGCCCGGCCCCGAGCGCATCTGGTACGTGGGCGATGCCTTTGCCGCCGGCTGGAGTGTGGATGAAGTGTTTGACATCACCAAAATCGACAAATGGTTTTTGGTGCAGATCGAGCAGATTGTCAAGATCGAGCTTGAAATTGAACGCCTGCCGCAACCGGCGGTGGGGACGGCGCTGGACAGCATCGATGCGGCCACGCTGCGCGCCCTGAAGCAAAAAGGCTTCTCGGATCGCCGCTTGGCCAAGCAGTTCAAGACCACGGATACGGCGGTGCGCGCGCGCCGCCACGCGCTGGGTGTGCGCCCGGTGTACAAGCGCGTGGACACCTGCGCGGCAGAATTTGCCACCAACACCGCCTACCTGTATTCGACCTACGAGGCCGAAGGCTCTGAGTGTGAAGCAGCGCCCACCAACAAGAAAAAAATCATGGTGCTGGGCGGCGGCCCGAACCGCATCGGCCAGGGCATCGAGTTTGACTATTGCTGCGTGCACGCCGCGCTGGCGATGCGAGAAGACGGCTATGAGACCATCATGGTCAACTGCAACCCTGAAACCGTGTCGACCGACTACGACACCTCGGATCGCCTGTACTTTGAGCCGCTGACGCTGGAAGACGTGCTGGAAATCGTCGATAAGGAAAAGCCTTACGGTGTGATCGTGCAATACGGTGGCCAAACGCCCTTGAAGCTGGCGCTGGACCTGGAGGCCAACGGCGTGCCGATCATCGGCACCAGCCCGGACATGATCGACGCGGCCGAAGACCGCGAGCGCTTCTCGGCCCTGCTGCACGAGTTGAAGCTCAAACAGCCGCCCAATGCCACCGCCCGCACTGAAGCCGAGGCGCTGGAAAAAGCCGTCGCCCTGGGTTACCCGCTGGTGGTGCGCCCAAGCTACGTGCTGGGTGGCCGGGCGATGGAAATCGTGCACGAGCAGCGCGACCTGGAGCGCTACATGCGCGAGGCGGTCAAGGTGAGCCACGATTCACCCGTGTTGCTCGACCGGTTCCTCAACGATGCGATTGAATGCGACGTGGATGCGGTGCGCGACTCAGAAGGGCGCGTGTTCATTGGCGGCGTGATGGAACACATCGAGCAAGCCGGCGTGCACAGCGGCGACTCGGCGTGTTCGCTGCCACCGTATTACCTGAAGCAAGCCACGGTCGACGAGCTCAAGCGCCAGACCGCGGCGATGGCCCAGGGCCTGAATGTGGTCGGCCTGATGAACGTGCAGTTTGCCATCCAGCAAAAAGACATCGGCGGCATCAAGGAAGACGTGATTTTTGTCCTCGAAGTCAACCCGAGGGCTTCAAGGACAGTGCCGTTTGTCAGCAAGGCCACCGGTGTGCAACTGGCCAAGGTGGCGGCGCGCTGCATGGCTGGCCAGTCGCTGGACGCGCAGGGCATTGGCGCAGAGGTGCAGCCGCCGTATTTCAGCGTCAAGGAAGCCGTGTTTCCGTTCGTCAAGTTTCCTGGCGTGGACACCATCCTCGGGCCTGAGATGAAGTCCACCGGTGAGGTGATGGGTGTGGGCAAGACCTTTGGCGAGGCGTTCGTCAAGTCGCAGATGGGTGCGGGTACCAAGCTGCCGCGCGCCTTCAAGCCCGACGGCGCGCCCAGCGGCAAGGTGTTTATTTCGGTCAAGCAGAGCGACAAGCCCGCCGCAGTGGAGATTGCCCGCGCGCTGGTGGCCATGCAATATGTGGTGGTTGGCACCAAAGGCACGGCAGCGGCGATCAACGAGGCCGGTGTGCCCTGCGGTGTGGTCTACAAGGTCACTGAAGGCCGCCCGCACATCGTCGACATGCTCAAGAACGACGAGATCGTGATGGTCATCAACACGGTGGAAGAGCGCCGCAACGCGATTGCCGACTCACGCCAGATCCGAACCTCAGCGCTGCTGAACCGGGTCACCACCTTCACCACCATCGCCGGTGCAGAAGCGGCCGTGGAAGGCATGCACTGCATGGACAACCTGGACGTGATTTCGGTGCAAGAGATGCACGCGCTGTTGCGTCAGCAAATGTGGCAGTGATCGCGTTAGCGCAACGCCGCCAAATCGCGGCATAATCCACGCGCACCGCCGCACGGCAACGTTCGGCGGTTTCCTTTTGTACTTGATCGATTTGTTGGAGATATCCGTGGCGACTCTTCCCATTACCAAACGCGGCGCAGACAAGCTCAAGGCCGAGCTGCATCAGCTCAAGGCATTTGAGCGTCCAGCGGTCATCGGCGCCATTGCTGAGGCTCGCGCGCAGGGCGACTTGAGCGAAAACGCCGAGTACGACGCCGCCAAAGACAAACAGGCGTTTGTCGAAGGCCGTATCAAGGAGATTGAAGGCAAGCTCTCGGCTGCGCAGGTCATCGATCCGGCAGACTTGCACGCCGATGGCCGGGTGGTGTTTGGCTCCACCGTCGAGTTGGCCGACGAAGAGACCGGCCAGAAAGTGACTTACCAGATCGTCGGTGAAGACGAGGCCGACATTAAACTGGGTTTGCTCAACGTCAACAGCCCCATTGCCCGCGCGCTGATCGGCAAAAACGAAGGCGACGTGGCGCAGGTGCAGGCACCCGGCGGGCTGCGCGAGTACGAGGTCGTCAGCGTTCGTTATTGCTGATGCAGGTGCGTATGCCTAAACTGGCGCCGTGGGTGGCAGCTTTGTGGTGGGGCAGCTTGACGACGGTCGGTTTTGGCGTCGTGCCGATGCTGTTCGCCAACCTGCCGACGCCGGCCATTGCCGGCAACATGGCGGCCAAGCTGTTTGCCGCGCAAACCTGGGTGGCGGTGGTCTGTGGTTTGTTGCTGCTGCTGGCTTGCAGGTCAAATATGCCTCTAGCCCAGGTAAATAAAGCGCAGTCAGCTCTTGTTTATATAGTGGGCGGCATGCTGCTGGCGCTGCTGTCGCAGTACGGTGTGGCGCCGCATATCGTCGCCCGGGACAATTTGGCGTTGTGGCACAGCGTCGGTACGGGCTTGTATGTGCTGCAGTGGTTGTGCGCCGGGGTGGTGTTCAAAAAGTTGCTGGTTTGATGTCAAACCCGTTCCGTGGAAGTCTTTGGCGGCTTCCTCATGCTGGAGTACCAGAAATCGTCAGCCGCCAAAGCCCTCCACAGAACTGGCAACTTTGGTGGACGAGATTCAGGTCGACTGATTGCGTTTCTTGACGCTCACAGGTTTTTTCTTGGCGCGATGGCCTTGCCTTGCTTGGGTCTATAGCCGCTTTTGTTTTGCTGCTGTCTGCGCTCCCACAATACGCAAAAAAGAAGCCCGTCACCACGAAGCCATCAAAAATCAGGCGCTGGGTGAGGCGCTTCAAGCCTACAAGCTGGAGAAGTTATCGCGCGACAACGCTTTGCGCTGCACCTGCATTGGCAACCGGCGGCGCTGATGGCGCTGTGGTCAAACTGATCACGGTTTGCTTGATGGCATCCGCTGTTTGGTTGCTGGCCAAGGCGGTGGTCACCGTGCCGAGTTGCGCAGTGGTGAGCTTGAGTTTGAGCGCATCAAGCAGTTTGTCTTGCGCGTCGCCACTGGTGGGGCTGCCTTGGGTGGCTACGACGAGGGGTGTGGTGATGAAGTTGCCAATGCCAGTTGTGTCAATGGTGCCGGTGAAAACCAGACCAATGGCGGTTTGTGCGGCCGTGATGTTGGCTGTGGTCACTTTTTGTGTGGCGGCTGCGGCATCAAAGGCGGCAAAGAAGACGTTTGGCTCGCTGCCCAAAACACGCGCCGTGGTCATTTCTGTCAAGGGGGTGATGTTGGCCACGGCCGTGTTGCCGCTGCCTGACACGAGCGTGTGCAGCTTGGTGCCATCCGCTGGGTTAGTGACCTGCAAGACGCAAGGCAGTTGACCGTCGGTGACTGTCAAGGTGAACGTGCCGTTGGTCAGCGTGGTGGCTGTGCCCGTGCCCACTTTGCATTTGCCGGTGACCGTGGCGCCTGCGATAGCCAAACCAGTGGCGGCAGTGCCGGTAACGGTCAGAGTGGTTGATGTGGGTGTTTTTGGTGAATCCGTCGAGACGGTTGATTCGCCAGTTATTCATGCGTTGGCAAATGCGATGTCCGAGCCGGTTGGGACTTTGCTAACGTCCCCAACGCAATTGGACGTACCAGTCAAAACCTTTACACGAAATCCAATCTCACGTGGCCGGATTAGCCGTTAGCGTGTTGTGAAGGGCATTGCACTACTCACAAAATTTCTGGAAGGCTCCCAAGTGCGGCCGTTTCCATTGGCAATGCTATTATTCATTCATGAGCACGATTACTTTTGACACCCTGCGCTACGTCAAGCAACTTGAAGCTTCAGGCATTGCGCCGCAGCAAGCAGAGGCGTTTGTCAATGCCCAACGTGAAATCCTCTCGGAGGCTCTGGATTCCACATTAGCCACCAAATCTGATATTCGTGATGTGCGTGTGGATATTGCCAAACTGGAGTCTGAAAACAAGCAAGATATGGCCAAGCTCGATAAAGAATTGGCAGTTTTGAAGTGGATGACCGGGCTGGTTATGGCAGGCGTTGCGGCGCAAGTATTAAAAACGTTTTTTGCCTGATTTCTCAAGAAAGTCGTGTTGCTTTGCGCTAGCTGCTCTTTGTCACAGCAGCGATTGAGGCGCTGAACAAGCCACCCGACTCAGCTCGACTGATTGCGTTTCTTGACGCTCACGGGTTTTTTCTTGGCGCGTTTGATCTGACCACCGGTGGTCAGGCGCTGGTTGCCCAGCACGCGCAGGACTTTGACTTCCGGGCGTTGGCCACCGCGCTTGCTGAATTTGAGCACCTTGACGTCTTTGGGGCCGGGCATGCGGTCTTCGTCGACCACTTTTTCGCGCTCAGGCATCGGCCGCCACAGCACCAGCATCTTGCCAATGTGCTGGATTGGTGCGGCGTTCAACTCGTCGGCCAGGGCTGCATACATGGCTTCACGCGCGGCACGGTCGTCGCTAAAAACGCGCACCTTGATGAGTCCGTGGGCGTTGAGGGCAGCGTCGGTTTCTCTTTTGACGGCGGCGCTCAGGCCATCGTTGCCCACCATGACCACGGGAACGAGGTGGTGGGCATCGGCGCGGTGGACTTTGCGTTGGGCAGGGGTGAGGGTAATTTGAGGCATGGCTTTATTATCGACGAGACAACAGGTTTGAAAAATCATGAAATCCGCAGTCAAAAGCAGCAAAGTCAACCGGGCGTGGCTCAACGACCACGTCAACGACACCTACGTCAAACTCGCGCAAAAAGAGGGTTACCGGGCGCGCGCGGCCTACAAGCTCAAGGAAATTGACGACACCCTGCACCTGATTAAACCGGGCGATTGTGTGGTGGACCTGGGATCCACGCCAGGGGCCTGGAGCCAGTACGCCCGGCGCAAGCTCTCGCCTAAATCGGCCATCGGTGGCGGTGCGGCTGTGGGTGCACTTGACGGGCGCATCCTGGCGCTGGATATTTTGCCGATGGCGCCGATCGAGGGCGTGAGCTTTATTCAAGGCGACATTCGCGAAGACAGCGTGCTCGCCGAGCTGGCGCGGTTGTTGCATGGCCAATTGGCCGACGTGGTGCTGTCGGACATGGCGCCCAACCTGTCAGGCATTGCGTCGGCCGACGCTGCGCGCATTGAGCATCTGGTTGAACTGGCGCTGGACTTCACCCAGTATCACCTCAAGCCCGAAGGCGCGCTGGTGGCCAAAGTGTTTCATGGCAGCAGCTACGACAACCTGTTCAAGCGCTTTAAAGAGGTGTTTGTCACGGTCAAGCGCATCAAACCCAAAGCGTCGCGGGACCGTTCGGCTGAAACCTTTCTGGTGGGGCTGGGCCTGAAATAAGCGCATTCCCATGCGCGGCTTAAGGATCAACTGGCGCTGAGGTGGGGTCAAGCCTGAAACGCCTAGAATCTGCGCCATCTGGGCCTTGGCTCATTGTTGATGCGTTTCGATTGGAGTTTCACTTGAACAATCCATGGTTTTCAAAAATTGCGGTCTGGCTGGTGATTGCAATGGTGCTGTTCACTGTTTTCAAGCAGTTTGATGCGCGCCCTGTCGGCGGTGCGGGCTATCTGGGTTACTCGGATTTTCTCGATGAGGTCCGCAACAACCGCATCAAGAGCGCTGTCATCCAGGAAGGCCAGAGCGGCACCGAAATCATCGCCATCACCACTGACGACCGCAAGGTGCGTACCACCGCGACCTACCTTGACCGGGGCCTGGTTGGTGACCTGATTGCCAATGACGTCAAGTTTGACGTGCGCCAGCGCGAAGAAGGCTCGCTGTTGATGACCTTGCTGGTCAGTTGGGGCCCGATGCTCTTGCTGATTGGCGTATGGGTGTATTTCATGCGCCAGATGCAAGGCGGCGGCAAGGGCGGGGCTTTCAGCTTTGGCAAAAGTAAAGCGCGCTTGCTGGACGAAAACACCAACACCGTCACTTTTGCCGACGTGGCCGGTTGCGACGAAGCCAAGGAAGAAGTCAAGGAGGTGGTCGATTTCTTGAAAGACCCGGCCAAATTCCAGAAGCTCGGCGGCCGCATACCGCGTGGCTTGCTGCTGGTGGGCCCCCCTGGTACGGGTAAAACCCTGTTGGCTAAATCGATTGCCGGTGAGGCCAAGGTGCCGTTTTTCAGCATTTCGGGTTCTGACTTTGTGGAAATGTTTGTCGGCGTCGGTGCCAGCCGGGTGCGCGACATGTTCGAGAACGCCAAGAAGAACGCGCCCTGCATCATCTTCATCGACGAAATTGATGCGGTCGGTCGCCAGCGTGGCGCGGGTCTGGGCGGCGGTAACGATGAACGCGAACAAACCCTCAACCAGATGCTGGTCGAGATGGACGGCTTTGAGACCAATGTGGGCGTGATCGTGGTGGCGGCCACCAACCGGCCTGACATTCTGGACGCAGCGCTGCTGCGCCCGGGTCGTTTTGACCGTCAGGTCTACGTGACGCTGCCCGACATCCGTGGCCGCGAACAAATTCTTAACGTGCACATGCGCAAGGTACCCTTGAGCCCGGATGTGAACGCTGCGGTGATTGCCCGTGGCACGCCTGGCATGAGCGGTGCCGACCTGGCCAACCTGTGCAACGAAGCGGCTTTGATGGCCGCCCGGCGTAATGCCCGCACGGTGGAAATGCAGGACTTTGAAAAAGCCAAAGACAAGATTCTTATGGGCCCTGAGCGCAAGAGCATGGTCATGCCTGAGGAAGAGCGCCGCAACACCGCCTACCACGAGTCTGGCCACGCGCTGATCGGCAAGTTGCTGCCCAAATGTGACCCGGTGCACAAAGTCACCATCATTCCGCGCGGACGTGCCTTGGGCGTGACGATGAGCCTGCCAGCGCAAGACCGCTACTCTTATGACAAAGACTACATGCTCAACCAGATCAGCATGCTGTTTGGTGGCCGCATTGCCGAAGAAGTGTTCATGCACCAAATGACCACCGGTGCCAGCAACGACTTTGAGCGCGCCACCCAGATTGCCCGTGACATGGTCATGCGCTACGGCATGACGGCGGCCTTGGGGCCCATGGTCTATGCCGAAAACGAGGGCGAAGTTTTCCTGGGCCGCTCGGTCACCAAGACTACCAATATGAGCGAAGAGACGATGCAAAAGGTTGACTCCGAAGTGCGCCGCATCATCGACGAGCAGTACGCGCTGGCGCGCCGGTTGATCGAGGAAAACAGCGACAAGATGCACGCCATGGCCAAAGCGCTGCTCGAATGGGAAACTATCGACAGCGACCAGCTCGACGACATCATGGCTGGCAAGCCCCCGCGTGCGCCCAAAGACTGGTCGCCGCGTATTCCTGCGGCGGGTAGCGAGGGCGGCGGCAGCGGTGGCACACCGATCGTCAAACCCGACGCGGCACCGCACGCGGCCTGACGCAGCTTGGTCAACACGGGGCTGCGGCCCCGTTTTTCATGTACTGGCAAACCACCCACTTCCAGATTGACCTGCGTCGCCCGCGGGTGATGGGTATTGTCAACGTCACGCCCGACTCGTTCTCGGACGGCGGCTGCCACGACACTTCGGTGCAAGCCTTGCGCCACTGCGAGCAGTTGCTGCGCGACGGTGCTGATGTGCTTGACATTGGCGGTGAATCGACCCGCCCGGGCGCGGCACCCCTGAATTTGCAAGACGAACTCGCGCGGGTGGTGCCGGTGGTGCGGGGTGCCGTCAAGCTGGGCGTGCCGGTGTCGGTGGATACCTATAAGCCGCAGGTGATGCAGGCTGTGCTGGACCTGGGTGCGGACATCATCAATGACGTTTGGGCGCTGCGCTGGCAAGACGGGGGCAACGCACTGACCGGTGCCCAGGTTGTCGCCCGCCATCCCAACTGCGGCGTCTGCCTGATGCACATGCACTTGCAGCCGCAGACGATGCAAGTGCAACCAATGCAAGGTGACGTGGTGCCGCAGGTGCTCTCATTTTTAAAGCATACTGCGCATGATCTAAAAGGGCTAGGGGTCGAAAAGTCTCGTGTCGTGCTGGACCCCGGCATTGGCTTTGGCAAGACAGTGGCGCAGAATTTTTCGCTGTTGGCGCGGCAGGCCGAGCTGCTGGTGGCGGGCTACCCGCTGCTGATTGGCTGGTCGCGCAAGTCGTCGCTGGCCGGTATGACACTACACGCGTCCCAAGGCGAGGCGCTTAGCGCACAGCAGCGGCTGGTGCCCAGCGTGGCCGCGGCGCTGCTGGCCGCCGAGCGCGGTGCGGCGGTACTGCGGGTGCACGACGTCAAGGAAACGGTGCAGGCTTTGCAGGTGCTGGCCGCGATAACATCGGCGCCCACGCCACACAACAACACAGCAGGTTGAGGAAGATCACATGACACGCCACTATTTTGGCACCGATGGCATTCGGGGCACGGTCGGGCAAGCCCCCATCACACCAGACTTTGTGCTGCGCCTGGCGCACGCGGTGGGACGGGTTCTGAAGCGCAACGAGGCGCGCCCGACAGTGCTGATCGGCAAAGACACGCGCATTTCAGGCTACATGCTTGAGAGCGCGCTCGAAAGCGGCTTCAACTCTGCCGGGGCCGACGTGGTGCTGCTCGGGCCGCTGCCGACGCCAGGCGTGGCTTACCTGACGCGGGCGCAGCGCGCGTCGCTCGGCGTGGTGATTTCGGCCAGCCACAACCCGTTTGACGACAACGGCATCAAGTTCTTCAGCGCGCAAGGCACCAAGCTGCCCGACAGTTGGGAGGCCGACGTCGAAGCCGTGCTCGCCACCGATCCGGTGTGGGTCGATTCCGCCGCCTTGGGCAAGTCGCGCCGACTCGATGACGCAGCCGGGCGTTACATTGAATTTTGCAAGAGCACCTTTGCCAACAACCTGACGCTCAAGGGCATGCGCATTGTGGTCGACGCTGCCAACGGCGCGGCATACCAGATCGCGCCCAAGGTGTTTCATGAGCTGGGTGCCGAGGTGCTGTCGATTGGCTGCGCACCCGACGGCCTGAACATCAACAAGGGCGTCGGTGCCACGCATCCGCAGGCGCTGGTCGACGCGGTCAAGGCGCACCGCGCTGATCTGGGCGTGGCGTTGGACGGAGACGCCGACCGGCTGCAACTGGTGGACGCGCAAGGGCGCCTCTTCAATGGCGATGAGCTGCTGTATCTGATGGTGGACGACCGCTTGCGCCGGGGTGAGGCGGTGCCCGGTGTGGTGGGCACGCTGATGACCAACATGGCGGTGGAGGTGGCGCTCAAAGCCCGGGGTGTGACGCTGGTGCGCGCCAAGGTGGGTGACCGCTACGTGCTTGAAGAATTGGAAAAAAACCAGTGGCTGCTGGGCGGCGAAGGCTCGGGCCATTTGCTGGCGCTGGACAAGCATTCCACCGGTGACGGTTTGATCTCTGCGCTGCAGGTGCTGCAAACCGTGGTGCGCAGTGGCCAGAGCCTGGCACAGTTGTTGCAAGAGGTGACGCTCTTTCCGCAAACGCTGATCAACATTCGTTTGCAGCCGGGCCAGGACTGGCAGAGCAGCGCGCGCATGGCCTCTGAAACCAAAGCCGTGCAAGTGCTGCTGGGTGACAGCGGGCGGGTGCTGATCCGCGCCAGCGGAACTGAACCTTTGGTGCGCGTCATGGTCGAAGCACGCGATGCAGCGCAAGCCAAGGCGTGCGCCCAGCGCATCGCGCAAACCCTCACCGATGCCGAAGACCATTGATGCCAGCCACCACTAACCTGTTGATTTGCCGTGCCGACTACCAGGACGACGCGCACATGCGCGCCCTGCTGGCGCTGCTGGACGCCTACGCACAAGACACGGCCGGTGGCGCCGAGCCGCTGTCGGACTATGCCAGAGCGAATTTGCCGCAAGCCTTGCGCACGCGTCCGGCGCTGTTCAGCGTGCTGGCGTTTGATCAGGCACAGGCCGGTTTGCCGGTGGGCTTGGTCAATTGTGTTGAAGGCTTCTCCACCTTCGCCTGCAAACCCTTGGTCAACGTGCACGACGTGGTGGTGGCTGCCAGCCACCGCGGGCAGCGTGTGGCCGCGCAAATGTTGGCGCTTGTAGAACGTATCGCCGTGGAGCGCGGCGCCTGCAAGCTGACGCTGGAAGTGCTTTCGGGTAACACGTCGGCCACCAAACTGTACCGCCGTCTGGATTTTGACAATTACCAGCTCGAGCCCAGTATGGGCCACGCGCTGTTCATGCAGAAATGGCTCGCCACATGAATTGGCTGAAAAAACTCCCGGGGTACCAACGCACCCCCTACGGCTTTGAATTGCAGCTGCTGCGCAAGCTGCCACAGTTGACCGTGGCGGGTACGCTCATCCCGATGTTGGCGGCGTTGATTGCGCGCTTTTATTTTGACCGGGGCAGCGTCGCCGATATCGCGCGCCAAGTGCAGACCTTTGACTTTGTGATGATGGGCTTGGTGGTGTTTGTCTGGGTCGTAATCCTGACCGTGGCCATTGGCTGCGTCATCGTCTGGCTGATGAAAGGCCCGGCTTACGTGGCTGACGGTTACGAGGTGTCGCACAGCGACAAGCCCAAGGTGTAGGCCAGCCAGATGGAGCGGGTGAAGGGAATCGAACCCTCGTATGAAGCTTGGGAAGCTGCCGTTCTACCATTGAACTACACCCGCAGCGCAAGCAATTCTACCGTGCGATCGGTGGGAAACGGTGACGCGTGGGGCATGGACTAAACTTGCGGCCAATACACTGTCCACCAAATTTACTGAAAGCGTCGTCATGAAAAAAATTGCCATCCTTGCCCTCGTGCTGTTGACCGGCTTGGCACAGGCACAGTCGACACCGGCCAAAAAAGAGCTGGTGGCCAGGCTACTGACGCTGCAACAAAAAGCGATTGAGCAAACCGCACAGGCAATGGTCGAGCGTCCGGCTTTGCAGATGATGCAGCAGGCCAGTATTGCGTTGCAAACCCGCGTGGCACCCGAAAAACGTGAGGCCATCGCCAAGCAGGTGCAAGAGGACCTGAACAAGTATGTGGCCGACGTCGGCCCACTGGCGCGTGAGCAGGCGGTCAAGCTGGCACCGTCGACCATTGGTGCGCTGCTGGAAGAAAAATTTTCTGAAGCCGAACTGAAAGAACTGATTGACATCATCGAGTCGCCCGTCAACCGCAAGTTCGCCCAGATGGGCGGCGAGTTTCAAAAAGCGCTCGGCGAGAAGCTGGTGGCGCAGAGCAAGTCCAGCATCGATCCCAAGGTCAAGGCGCTCGAGCAGGCCATCGTAAAACACTTGGGCCTGCCACCTCCGCCAGCAGCGGCCAAATCGTCCGCACCTTTGCTGGGCGCGCCGCAGAAATAGTGTTTTACTTCAGGATATCGCCGACGCAAACGTACTTGATTTCCACGTAGTCGTCGATGCCCAGGTGCGAGCCTTCGCGGCCCAGGCCGGATTGTTTGACGCCACCAAACGGTACGTGCTCGGTGGCCAAAATTCCCACGTTCACGCCCACCATGCCGTATTCCAGCGCTTCGCTCACGCGCCAGATACGGCCGATGTCGCGGCTGTAAAAGTAGCTGGCCAAGCCGAACTCGGTGGCGTTGGCGGCATCGATAGCATCTTGCTCTTTCTCAAACTTGAACACTGGGGCAAACGGCCCGAAGGTTTCCTCGCGCGCGCACAACATGTCAGGCGTGGCATCAGCAATCACCGTGGGCTCAAAAAACAGGCCCGGCAGGCGCTTGCCGCCACAGAGCAAACGGGCGCCTTTCGCAAGCGCATCCTGCACATGCCGCTCTACCTTTTGTAGTGCGGCTTCTTCAATCAGCGGGCCTTGGTTGATGCCATCGTCAAAGCCGTTACCGACCTTGGCGGTTTTGACCTTGGCGGCAAACTTGGTAACAAATTCGTCGTACACACCCGCTTGGACGTACAGGCGGTTGGAGCACACGCAGGTTTGCCCGGCGTTGCGATATTTTGAGGCAAAGGCACCCTCAACCGCGCTGTCGATGTCGGCATCGTCAAACACGATGAACGGCGCGTTGCCGCCGAGTTCCAGGCTCAGTTTTTTCACTGTGGGTGCCGATTGCGCCAACAAGATTCGACCGACCTCGGTGCTGCCGGTAAAGCTGATGTGGCGCACCGTGTCACTGGCGCAGAACACCTTGCCGATGGCAATACTGTTGTCAGCGTCGGCACTCAGGATGTTCAACACACCTGCCGGAATGCCCGCACGCTGCGCCAACTCTGCCAGCGCCAGTGCGCTCAACGGCGTGAGTTCAGCCGGTTTGATCACTACCGGGCAACCGGCAGCCAAGGCTGGGGACACCTTGCGCGTGATCATGGCCATCGGAAAATTCCAAGGCGTGATGGCTGCGCACACGCCGATGGGCTGGCGCAAGACCAGCAGGCGGCGGTTGTTGTCAAACTGCGGCAGGGTTTCGCCGTTGATGCGTTTGGCTTCTTCGGCAAACCATTCGACAAAGCTGGCCCCGTAGGCAATCTCGCCCTTGGCCTCAGGCAGCGGTTTGCCTTCTTCGGCGGTCATGATGCGGCCCAGGTCGTCCTGGTTGGCCATGATCAGGTCAAACCATTTGCGCAGGATGATGCTGCGCTCTTTGGCGGTTTTGGCGCGCCAGGCTGGCCAGGCGGCGTTGGCGGCGGCGATGGCACCTTGCGCATCCGCAGCCGTCATGTTGGCCACGTCTGCCAAGTGCGCCCCGGTGGCCGGGTCGGTCACGGCAAAGCGGCTGGCACCCGTGACCCACTGGCCGTTGATGAAAGCATCGGTCTTGAGCAGGCTGGGGTCTTTGAGAGAGGTGAGGGGAGAGGCAGACATAGTAGCTCCTGAATAATGGATAAAAATGGGCTCTAGCCCTTTTGAAGTAAGCGGTAGTAGCTATAAAAAGTGATTATTTTTCAGCGTCTGGGAACGCCAGGCAAAACGCACAGCATCTCGAACACCAGGTTGGCACCGAGCAGCGCGGTGTTGCCACTGGGATCATACGGCGGCGATACCTCAACCATATCCGCGCCGACGATGTTCAGCCCATAGCAACCGCGAATGATCTCCAGCGCTTGCGGCACACTCAAGCCGCCAATCTCGGGCGTGCCGGTGCCCCCCGCGTAGGCCGGGTCGATGCCGTCGATGTCAAAGCTCAGGTAACAAGGCGCATCGCCCACGGTAGCGCGCACGTTGGCCATCAAGGGGCTGAGAGACTGCCACCAGACTTCGTGCGCCAGCGTCAGGTGAAAGCCCTGCTGGCGCGGCCAGTCAAAGTCGTCTGCCGCGTAACCGCTGCCGCGCAGACCAATTTGGAACACGCGTTCGCACTGCAGCAGCTCTTCTTCCACCGCGCGACGAAACGGCGTGCCGTGGGCGATGGGTTCGCCAAACATGTCGGCATTGACATCGGCGTGCGCATCCACGTGCACCAGCGCCACCGGGCCGTGCTTCTTGGCCATGGCGCGCAGGATCGGCAGCGCAACCGTGTGGTCACCGCCCAGCGTCAGGGGGATGCAGTTGTGCGCCAGCAACTCGTCATAGTAGTCGGTGATGATGGCCACCGACTTGTCCAGCGAATAGGTGTTGATCGGCACGTCGCCCAGGTCGGCCACCTGCAAGGTGTCAAACGGTGCGGCGCCAGTGGCCATGTTGTAGGGACGAATCAGCGCCGATTCCGCACGAATTTGCCGTGGCCCAAAGCGCGCGCCGGGGCGGTGGCTGGTGCCAATGTCCAGCGGCACGCCAACAAACGCTGCATCGAGCCCGTGCGCTGAAGTTGCCACAGGCAGGCGCATCATGCTGGCGATGCCGCCAAAGCGCGGCATGGCGTTGCCCGATAGAGGTTGGTTTTTGCCGTTCATGGGGCTGTCAAAAAAGTTTAGCGCCTTCTGCCGCGCAGCCATTCCAGCGCCAGCATCAGCGTGGTGGTGAAGATGATCAGCAGCGTGGCCACGGCGGCGATGGTCGGGTTGATGTTTTCGCGGATGCCGGTGAACATTTGCCGCGGCAGCGTCACCTGCGTCGGCCCGGCAATAAAGAGCGTGACGACCACTTCGTCAAACGAGGTGGCAAAGGCAAACAGCGCGCCTGAGATGACGCCCGGCGCAATGATCGGCAGCGTGATGCGGAAAAAAGTCATCAGCGGGTTGGCACCCAGGCTTAGCGAGGCGCGGACCAGGTTGTCATTGAAGCTTTGCAGCGTCGCCAGCACGGTGGTCAGCACAAATGGCGCGCCCAGTGCCGCGTGCACCAGTACCAGACCGAGGTAGGTGTCATTGAGGCCGATTCGGGCAAAGAAAATGTAGGTGCTGACGGCGACCACCACAATGGGCACCACCATCGGTGCAATCAGCAGGCTCATCAACAGGCCTTTGCCAAAAAAGTTGACGCGTGCCAAACCGACTGCGGCCATGGTACCCAGAATGGTCGCCAGAATGGTGGCCAGCGGCGCGACGATAAAACTGTTGCGCGTGGCACGCGCCCATGCCTCGGAAGTAAACAGGTTTTCATACCAGCGCAGCGACCAGGCAGGCACGGGGTACGACAAAAAGGTGCTGTCGCTGAACGACAGCGGCACGATCGCCAGAATCGGCAACAGCAAGAACAGCAGCACCAGCACGCCAACGCCGCGCAGCAGGTACCAGCCGATCTTGTCGGCCAGTGTGGCGTAAGCTGGAAACATGGGACGGGCAGGCAAAGACATGGCTTCTTACCCCAGACTCAGTTCGGATTTGACAACGCGACGGTACAGCGCGTACAGCACCAGCGTGGCGCTCAGCAACACCGCGCCTAAAGCACAGGCCATGCCCCAGTTGACGGTGACGTTGGTGTACTGCGCCACGTAATAGCTCAGCATCTGGTCGTCGGCCCCACCCAGTAGGGCGGGCGTGACGTAGTAGCCAATGCTCAAAATAAACACCAGCAGGCCACCGGCACCCATGCCAGGGTAGGTTTGCGGCATGTAGACCCGAAAGAACGCCGCCAGTGGCGAGCTGCCCAGCGACACCGCCGCGCGCAAATAGGTCGGTGGCACCGACTTCATCACGCTGTACAGCGGCAAGATCATGAACGGCAGCAGGATGTGCACCATGGCGATGATGACCCCCAGCCGGTTAAACAGCAGCGGCAGTGGCGCGCTGATGAGCCCCAGTTCCAGCAGCGCACGGTTGACTAATCCGTTGTTTTGCAGCAGCACGATCCAGGCGGCCGAGCGTACCAGCACCGATGTCCAGAACGGCACCAGCACCAGAATCATCAGGATGTTGGCTTGCCGGGCAGACAGCGTTGACAGCCAGTAGGCCAGCGGGTAACCCAGCAGCAAGGCGGCCAGCGTCACGATGGCGCTGATGCTGAAGGTGCGAATCAAAATCTTGAAGAATGCCGCCGATTCGGCATCGACCGGGACGATGTTGCCTTGCACATCGCGCTTGAGGTCGACCGCGGTCAGCAGGTAGTCGGGGGTCCAGCGCGAACCATTTTTGGCGATCGCTTGCCAATAACCCAGTTCTTCCCAGCGAGGGTCAAGCTCCAGCATGCGTGCTTTCACCTGTGCTGGCGACAAATTGGCTTCGAAGGGCAGGGCGCGGTAGGTGCTCATCACCAGCGAGCGCCCTCCCGCGATTTCACTGTTGAGACGCCTTGCCAGGCCACCGGCATCGGATTGCTCGCTGATGTCAGCTAAGTCGGCGATCACCGCCGCGTACGCCGTATCGGGGGGTGCCGACGTGCGATCCCACGCTTTCAGCACCGCAACGGTGCGGCTGAGCGTGCTGGCGACTTCAGGGTTTTCGATCGCTCGCACCAGCAGCGCGCCGATTGGGACGATGAAGAACGCCAGCAAAAAAATCAGCAGCGGCAGCGTCAGAGAGATGGCAAAGACCTTTTTGCGGCGCTGTGAACGCCGCAGCTGCGCTGCCAGATTGCCGGGAATGGCAGTTGCGGTCATGGTTGTCACGGTCTTGGCCTTCTCACTGGAATCAACTTATTGCGCAGCCCAGGCGGTGAAACGTTTTTCGAGCGTCTCGCCCTGGTCGGCCCAGAAGCCGACGTTGAACTGCAATGCTGTCTTGGCGTTGGCTGGTGCGGTGGGCAGGCCACCGAGCACCTTGGCATCCAACTTGGCCAAGGCCTTCTTGTTGGTTGGGCCGTAGGCAATGTTTTTGGCGTATTCAGCCTGCGCGTCGGTATCGCTGGCCATGGCGATGAACTTTAGTGCCACGTCCTTGTTGGGTGTGCCCTTGGGCATGACCCAGTAGTCCAGGTCATAGATGCCGCCAGTCCAGGTGATCTTGAGGTTTTTGCCTTCGCGCTGGGCGGCGTCGATGCGGCCGTTGTAGGCGGTGGTCATGACCACGTCACCGGCCACCAGAAACTGTGGCGGCTGGGCACCGGCTTCCCACCACTGGATGTTGGGTTTGAGTTCGGTGAGTTTCTTGAACGCGCGGTCAGCGCCTTCCTTGGTCTTGAGCACTTTGTACACATCGGCCACCGGCACACCGTCGGCCATCAGGGCAAATTCAATGTTGTAGCGCGCACCCTTGCGCATTGCACGCTTGCCGGGGAATTTCTTCACATCCCAGAAATCGGCCCAGGTGGTGGGGGCGGTCTTGAGCTTGTCGCCGTTGTAGGCCATGACCGTAGACCAGACAAAGGTGCCGATGCCGCATTCGTGGATGGCCGCCGGCTGGAAGTCAGCCTTGTTGCCGATCTTGCTGTAATCGAGCTTCTCGAACAGGCCTTCATCGCAACCACGGGATACGTCCGGGCTTTCCACTTCAACCACGTCCCAGGTGACTTTCTTGGCTTCGACCATGGCCTTGATCTTGGCCTGCTCCCCGTTGTATTCGACGCCGACGACCTTGTTGCCGGTGGCTTTTTCAAAGGGTCCAAAGTAGGCAACCTTTTGTGCGTTGCCGTTGGCTCCGCCAAAGTTGACCACGGTCAACTGGGTTTCAGCGTGGCTGGCAAAAGCAACACATGCGGCGCAGGCGGCCACGAGGGGGGTGAGTTTCATGAAAAGTCTCCTTCTGGGGGTTAAGCAAGTTCAAAAAAAATGCATACGGGTCACAGGTAGACCCGCAAATGCTCGGGGGGCAGGTGCAGCCAGACGTTTTCGCCCGCCTGGGGCAGGGTCTGGCTGTCCAGCGCCATCTTGACGGTGGCCTCGGTCTGCTGGCCCACCTTGCAGCGCAGACGTAAATGGTCACCCAGGTAAATCACGTCGTTCACGGTGGCGGGCACGCAGTTGAACGCAGGGCGATTGGATTCGGTATGCACACGGATGCGTTCCGGGCGGATGCAAGCCTTGACGCTGGTTGCCACCGTTGCGGCGTTGACATTGATGCCGGTGACGCTTGCGCCGTCGTTGAGCTGCACACCGCACTGGTCTGTGTCGACAGAGCGCACTTCACCGTGGAACACCGTGTTGTCGCCAATGAAACCGGCCACAAAGCGGTTGGTCGGCGTTTCATAGAGCGCGCTTGCGGTATCGATTTGCTGAATGGCACCGTCGTTGAAAACGGCCACCCGGTTGGACATGGTCAGCGCCTCCGACTGGTCGTGCGTCACGTAGACAAAGGTCAACCCGAGCTTGCGGTGAATTTCCTTGAGTTCCAGTTGCATGTGTTCACGCAACTGCTTGTCCAGTGCGCCCAGCGGCTCGTCCATCAGCACCAGCTGCGGGTCGAACACCAGGGCACGCGCCAGCGCCACGCGCTGCTGTTGCCCACCCGAGAGTTGCCCCGGAAAGCGCGCGCCGAGTGTGCCCATCTGCACCATGTCGAGTGCGCGCAACACTTTGGCCTCGCGCTCGGCACGGCCCAGCTTGCGCACCGTCAACGGGTAGCCCACGTTGTCGGCAATGCTCATGTGCGGAAACAGCGCGTAGTTTTGGAACACCATGCCAAAGTTGCGCTTGTGCGGCGGTGTTTTGGTGATGGGTTTGCCAGACAGAAGAATCTCCCCCGAGGTGGGTGACTCAAAACCGGCGAGCATCATCAACGTGGTGGTCTTACCCGAGCCTGAGGGCCCCAGCAGCGACAAAAACTCACCGTTCTGAATATCGAGGTTCAGGTCACGCACGACGAGCGTGCTGCCGTCGTACGATTTTTGAACACCAGAGAAGCGCACCAGAGTATCAGACAGGGCCATTATTTGCTATTCTTTCAAAAGCGCTTTGCGCCCGTTACATAAGGGCTACAAGCTGTTTTAACCATGCAAATAGTGTGCCAATCAGGCAATTGCGGCCAGACTGGCTTCCATGATCGCCAGGCCTTCGTCAACGATGGCGTCGCTGGCGGTCAGCGGCACCAGGATGCGCACCACGTTGCCATAAGTGCCGCAGGTCAGCAAGATCAGTCCGCGTTTTGTCGCCTCAACCGCGAGCGCCTTGGCCAGCTCCGCACTGGGCTGGTGCGCATCGCCGTCTTTGCACAGTTCGATCGCCACCATGGCACCCAAACCGCGCACGTCGCAGATGCGCTTGTCTTTGGCGGCCATGCTTTTCAGCTTGGCCGTCATGTGGGCGCCGAGCTTGCGGCTGCGGTCCAATAGGTTTTCTTTTTCAAACACATCCAGCACCGCCAGCGCTGCTGCGCAGGCGACAGGGCTGCCGGCATAGGTGCCGCCCAAGCCACCCGCAGCGGGGGCGTCCATGATCTCGGCGCGGCCGACCACGCCAGAAATGGGGTAGCCACCGGCCATCGACTTGGCCATGGTGATCAGGTCAGGCGCCACGCCGCTTTGTTCAATGGCAAACCAGGTGCCGGTGCGGCCTGCGCCGGTCTGTATCTCGTCGGCAATCATCACAATGCCGTGCGTATCGCACAGCGCGCGCAGGCGTTGCAAAAAGTCAAACGGTGCCACGTTAAAGCCGCCTTCGCCTTGCACCGGCTCCACAATGATCGCCGCTACATGGCTGGCTTCAATGTCGTTTTTGAAGATGGTTTCTACAGAAGCGATAGCGTCATCCACAGATACACCGTGGGCTGCATCCGGAAAACGTGCATGAAAAATTTCACCGGGGAAAGGCCCAAAGCCCAGCTTGTAGGGGGCCACCTTGCCGGTCAAAGCCAGGGTGAGCAGTGTGCGGCCGTGGTAGCCGCTGGTAAAGGCAATCACACCAGGACGCTTGGTGTGAGAGCGCGCGATCTTGATCGCGTTTTCTACGGCCTCGGCACCCGTGCTCAAAAACAGCGTCTTTTTGGCAAAGTTGCCTGGTGCCAGCGCGTTGAAACGTTCGGCCAGTTCCACGTAGGGCTCGTAGGCCAGCACTTGAAAGCAGGTGTGGGTGTAGAGGTCGATCTGTTTTTTGACCGCTTCCTTGATCTCGGGGCGGCAGTGGCCGGTGTTAAGCACCGCGATGCCACCGGCAAAGTCGATGTAGCGCTTGCCTTCCACGTCCCACACCTCGGCGTTGTCGCCGCGGGCAATGAAGACTTCATGGCTCTGGCCCACACCGCGGGGAATGGCGGCTTTGCGCCGGGCCATCAAGGCAGCGTTGGTTTGTTGGGTTTTGGTCAGCATGGTCACTCCTGGGTCAGTGTGTGGTGTGGGTAAAGTGGTGCGACTGTAGGGCACGTGCCGCGTGTCAACCATATACAGTTGCGCCTATTTGCACGATGTACTGTGCCGTACCGTCGCCCACTACAGACAAACCCTGATACGCTTCACGCATGTTGCCGCTTAACCCCCAAAGTTCGACCCCGCTGGTGCTGCAGATTGTTGCTGGTATCAAGGCCGATATCGAAGACGGCACCTTGCGCGCAGGCTCCAAAGCGCCTTCCATCCGGCAATTCGCCCACGCCCACAATGTCAGCGTGTTCACCGTAGTGGATGCCTATGACCGGCTGGTAGCGCAGGGCTACTTTGCCTCGCGGCCGCACTCGGGCTTTTTTGTCAAGCAGCGGCCCTCTGTGGCCGCCGAGTTGCCGGGTCATGGGCCCAATTTCAGCTTTGACTCGATGTGGTACCTGCGCCGCATCTTTGAGAACCGGGCGCTGCGCATGAAACCTGGTTGCGGCTGGCTGCCGGGCGACTGGCTGTTTCAGGATGGCGTGCGCCGGGCTTTGCGCGGGCTGGCCGCTGATGATGTGGATCTGGGTGGCTATGGCGAGCCCAAGGGCTATCCGCCACTGCGTCAACTGGTGCGCGACTTGTTGGCCGAGCAGGAAATCACCGCCAGCGCCGAGCAGGTGTTGCTGACGCATGGCTCCAGCCAGGCGATGGACCTGGTGGCGCGACGCCTGGTGCGCCCGGGCGACGCGGTGCTGGTGGACGATCCGGGGTACCCCAATCTGCTGTTTTCGCTTCGTTTCCTGGGCGCGCGCCTGATTGGTGTGCCGCGTACGCCCGTCGGCTACGACTTGAGCGCGCTGGAAAAACTGGTGATCGAGCACAGCCCCAAGGTGTTTTTTACCCAACCACGCCTGCAAAGCCCTACCGGCTCAGTGGCGCAACTGGCGCATCTGCACAGGGTGATGCAGCTGGCCGACAAACACGATTTTCTGGTGGTGGAAAACGACATTTACGCCGACCTGGACCCCGAGCCGCGGCCGTCGCTGGCCAGCCTGGACCAACTCAACCGGGTCATTTACATCAGCAGTTTTTCCAAGACTATCTCGCCCAACATTCGCGTCGGCTACCTGGCCGCCAACCCGGACCTGCTTGAGGACCTGGCGCAGCTGAAGATGATCTCAGGCTTGACCTCTAGCGAGTTCAGCGAGCGCCTGGCGCACGGTGCCTTGACCGACGGGCGTTGTCGCAAACACGTCAAAGGCTTGCGCGAGCGCCTGGCCAAAGCGCATGTGGCCACCGCAGCCAAGCTGATTGAACTGGGTTTCGAGATTTTTTGTGAACCCAAGGCCGGCATCTTTCTGTGGGCGCGGCACCCGGCGATTGCCGATTCGGCAGAACTGGCTTACAAGGCCGCCGAGCAGGACATCTTGTTGGGCCCGGGCCACTTGTTCAGTGCCGATTTGCAGCCCAGCCCGTGGCTGCGCTTCAATGTGATCT